>Ga0075163_10000730_pt1 | contig 43401 bp, 39 predicted proteins | sample JI1023141ADNA_FD_71478 | JGI IMG/M metagenome (GOLD analysis project Ga0075163, IMG submission 71478) | Wastewater effluent complex algal communities from Wisconsin, to seasonally profile nutrient transformation and Carbon sequestration -... | ecosystem: Engineered > WWTP > Effluent > Algae...
CGTGAAGCACGTGATCGTGTCGTTCAGCCAGGAGCTGCCCGGGGCGCGGTACGTGCTGCCGCTGCGCGGGTTGCCGAAGGTCAAGCAGCTCGAGGTCGAGCTCCACACGCCGGCGGGCGACCAGAAGCTGACGAAGCAGGACTGGCTGCCGGATGCCGACTTCGTGTCGACGACCGAGACCAGCGCCGAGGCGATCACCGCGGGTGGCATCGTCGTCGCGCAGGTCAGCCCGTTCGATCAGGCGACCGTGCGGCCGCAGGTGCCGAAGGCGATCACGCTGCTCGTCGACACCAGCGCCTCGCGCGCGCTCGGGTTCAACCGCTACGCGTCGACCATCCGCGAGCTCGTCCAGGCGCTCGCCACGCGCTACAGCGGCGTCGTCGTCGACGTCATCGCGTTCGATCAGGATACCCAGTCGATCTACAGCGGTCCCGCGAGCGAGTTCGGTCGGGCGCAGGTCGAGCTGCTCGAGAAGCGCGGCGCCGCCGGTGCGAGCGATCTCGAGCAAGCCCTCGCGACGCTGACCCAGCCGCGCGAACGGGTCGTCGTGGTGACCGACGGCGTGCTCACCGCCGGCGCCTCGGGGGGCGATCTCACCGCGAAGCTCGCGGGGATCAAGACCGACCGCGTCGACGTGGTGATGACCGGCGGCATCCGCGATCAGGCGTTGGCCACCTCGCTGGTCACCGCGCTGCCGCGCACCGGTGCGGTGCTCGATCTCGATCAGCGCCTCGGCGAGGTCGCCGATGGCCTCGGGCAGAGCGTGCTCTCGCAACTCTCCGTCGAGGTCGCGGGCGCCTCGTGGGTGTGGCCGCGGACGATCTCGTCGGCGCGGCCCGGCCAGCGCACGATGATCTACGCGAAGTTCGACCAGCCGGTGACCACGCTCGACGTGCGCGTCGGGGATCGCCGGCAGACGGTCCAGGCGACGCCCGGGACCGACGTCTTGATCGCTCGCGCGACCGCCGCGGCCGAGGTCGCGGATCTCGATGCCAAGCTCCCCGCGGCGAAGGGTGAGGAAGCGAAGGCGCTGAAGAAGGAGCTCGTCACCAAGGCGACCGCCGCCCGTGTGATCTCGAGCCAGACCTCGATGCTGGTCCTCGAATCCACCGAGGACTACGCGCGGTTCGGCATCGACCGCACGTCGCTCGCCGACGTGCTGGTCGTCGGCCCCAAGGGGATCGAGCTCCGCAATCGCTCGTTCGTCGCGGTCAAGCGGCCGCCCCCTGCTCGCCCGCGCCCGGGCGGCGACAACTTCGCGCTCAAGGACACCACCGATCCGTCCGTGGCGATGGCCACGCGCGAAAAAGCGGAACGGATGGCGGGCGTCTCGATGGGCGTGGCCGGAGGCGTCGCCGGCGGCGTCGTCGGGGGCGAGCTCGCGCCCGCACCTCGCACGGAGGTCGCTGCGAAATCGGCCGACAGCGCCGAGGACAAGCCCAAGGCGGATCCCGTCCAGGCCGCGCGGACGCAGTCGGAGAGGACGAGCTCGCGACAGGAGCTGGAACGCCTCCAGCGCGAGCGGAACGCCTTGTTGGTTCGGCGCCAGCAACTCGGCGGTAGCAATAACCCGCTCGAACGCGACTCGGTCCCTGGCATCGGCCGGAGCGACGGCGAGCAGTTCCCACCGCCGGACGCACCGCCGCCGCTCAAGGGCAAGCTCGCGGAGATCGATCGCCTGATCCGTCGCAACAAGACCGACGAGGCGCTCGCGAAGGCGACCGACTGGCACGCGAAGGCGCCGGGCGACGTGCTCGCGTTGATCGGGCTCGGGGAAGCGCTGGAAGCCAAGAAGGACCTGACCCAGGCCGCGCGGATCTACGGCTCGATCATCGATCTGTTCCCGGGCCGCGCGGATCTCCGCCGGTTCGCGGGCGAGCGGCTCGAGCGCGTCGGCGACCACGCGCGCTGGCTCGCGGTGGACACGTATCGCCGCGCCGTCCTCGAACGGCCCGATCACATGACCGGTCACCGGCTGCTCGCGTACGCCCTGCTCCGCGACGGCAAGCACGCCGACGCCCTCGCCGCGATCGTCAAGGGCATCAAGCAGCGCTACCCCGAGGATCGCTTCGAGGGCGGGCTCCGCGTGCTGCGCGAGGACGCCGGGCTGATCGGCGCCGCGTACCTCGCGATCGCGCCCGACAAGAAGCAGGAGATCGAGGCCACGCTCCGCAAGGCCGGCGCGTCGCTGTCGCGCAGCGCGTCGACGCGCTTCATCATGTACTGGGAGACCGACGCGAACGACGTCGACTTCCACATCCAGGACGCGCGGGGTGGCCACGCGTTCTACAGCAATCCGAGCCTGCCGTCGGGCGGCGAGCTCTACGCCGACATCACCACCGGCTACGGCCCCGAGTGCTTCACGATCCCGGGACGTCCGAGCGCCGGACCGTACAAGCTGTCGATCAACTACTACTCGCAGGGCCCGATGGGCTACGGCATGGGCCTGCTGCAGATCATCAAGCACGACGGCAAGGGCAAGCTCGAGTTCCAGGATCGTCCGTACGTGATCATGAACAGCGAGGCCTACGTCAACCTCGGCAGCTTCCGCTGATGTACTGCAGCGCGACCTTCTCCCTGGCGACCTCGCTGTCGTGGCTCGAGATGCGCGAGCGGCTGCGTCGGAGAGTGGAGCACCGGCCTCGGCGACACGCTGGTCTCGCTCGACACCACCGATCAGTTCTCGCGGCGCCTCGAGAAGCTGACGATCTACGGGGACGCCACCAGCGAGCGCTGGATCCTCGACACGCACGGAGGCTGCGAGGGCACCGAGGCCGGCGAGCGGTGGGCCGTGTTCGCGTGGCGCATCCTCGACACGCTCACCGCGATCGATGCCGCGTCGATCGAGCGGCTCACGAGGTCGTCGTCCGAAGGCGCCTCGACGTGGCGCGCGCTCGAGCTCGGCCTCGGCCTGTAGTGGCCGAGGGCTTGCAACCCTTCACCGCATGGCACTCCGCGAGACGCTCGGCATGGTGATCGGCACGGCCCTGGCGCCGGTGGTAGCGGCGGTCAGTCATTTCCGGAGAGCGCGGACGTTCCACCCGCGCGGTCTCGTGTTCGAGGGGCGCAGCGAGCCGATCATCGGCGGCGCGTTCGCGAACCTCGGCGCGGATCTCGAGGGCCGCGTCCTCGCGCGGTTCTCCGGTGCGCTGTGGAAGCGCCCGAACGAGCGCTTCGAGGTGCTGGGCATCGGCCTGCGGATCCGCCGCGCGAAGCGACCGTTCGACTCGCACGCGCTACGTGGCGATCGCGATCTGCTGTTCGCCACCGTGAGCAGCCCGCTGCTCCTGCTCGCCTCGCCGTTCCTCACCAACGCGCACGACTTCCTCTCCAACACGTTCTTCGCGACCTGCCCGTTCGAGGTTCACGGTGATGATCGCGTGGAGCTCCGCCTCGTTCCGCTCCAGCGCATGGAGACCGAGGGCACACGCGCGCACAAGCTGCAGTCGGCGGTCGAGTCGGGGACCTGCATCTGGCACCTCGAAGCGCGCAAGACGCTGACCCGCACGTGGCACGCGGTGTCGCGGATCACGTTCGAGCACGAGCTCGCGCTCGATCAGGAAGCGCTCCACTTCGACGCGTTCCGCACCGATCCCGCGCTGGTGCCCGTCGGGCTGGTCCATGCGATCCGGAAGGCCGTGTATCCGGCGAGTCAGCACGCTCGCCCAGGGTGAGGCCACGGACTACAAGCTCCTTCCGGGGATGGCGTCGCCGCGCGAGGGGTCGACTCCCCCTCGGTGGCGAGCGCGGTTCGGGATCGATCACGGCTCGACACGACCGATTCGCGCATGACTTGCGGCCGAGCCCCCGCGACGCAGAACCTGCGCCCGACCGGCGCTGGCGCACGGGCTGCAAAGTCCTGACGCATGGTGCGAAGACTCGTGACCTGCCCCGAGACGGCTCACCTCGAAGAGATCGAGTATGTCGACTCTCCACTCGGCATCCTGATCTCCGAATGCTCGCGGCTCCCCGAGGGTGAGGTCTGCACGCGCGAGTGCGCGGCGCTCATGGATCGCCGTGACCACCCGACGATCGGGCGAGAGCGGAGGTCCGGCAGCTTGTTGCTGGCGTCGAGCTGCCTGCGCTGCGTTCAGGGCAGCGCGCCCGCCGGCGGCGGCACCGGCGAGTACTCGCGATCCGGCAACTCCGAGCTCCAGTAGCGCGCGGCGAACGCGGCCAGGCGCGGCACGTCGGCCTCGCCGATGGCGGCGCCGAACGTCTTCATCTTGAGGAGCGTCTTCGTCCACGCCGCCTCGGTCAGCCGCTGCTGGGTCAGGTACTCGACCGCGTGGCAGATCCGGCACTGCGTGTTGATCACCTCGGACTCGGGCGCGCCCTCGGGCAGCTTGCCGGCGAGCAGCGCGGCACGATCGATCGCGGGAGGTGGCTCCGGTGTGACCGGCGGCGGCGGCTTGTCCTCGCGCTTGCCGCCGCAGGCGACGAGCACCACGAGCATCCAGGCCTTCACGGCTTCACCTCGACGGTGACGAGATCGACCGCGTTGTGGAGATACCCCGACGGGTTCCACACCGGATCCTTCGGCTGCGTCGCCCCCGTGCTGTCCGTCGCGCGGCTGCCGATCGTCAGCGTGCCGGGCGTGACCTGGACCTTCTTCCGGAACACCCGGAAGCCATAGTCGCTGTCGTGCGGGTCGAGCTCGGCCGGCTGCCACGTGGACCCATCCAGCGTGACCTCGACCTTCGCGATCCGCGCCTCGCCGGAGAACGCCACGCCGACCAGCTCGAGCTCGCCGGGTGCGACGCGCGAACCGCCGGAGATCGATCCGATCAGGGACTTCACCGACACCTTCGTCATCACCTTCATGTTCGCCGGTTGCACCGCCTCGCCCGGCTTGCCGGGAGGCGCCGGGAACCGGTACCCGATGTCGTAGAAGAAGCCCTGCGCCTCGGTCGCGCGGACGTCGATCTCGGTCAGCCACTTGATCCAGTCGTCGCCGACCCAGCCCGGCACCACGAGCCGCGCCGGAAAGCCGTGCAACGGCGACAGCGGCTTGCCGTTCATCTGCAGCGCGATCAGCGTGTCGGGGTGCATCGCCTTGTCGAGCGGGATGCCGCGGATGAACGGCGGCGTCTGGCCCATCACCGGCTTGTCGGCACCGCGCAGCTGCAGGTGCTTCGCCTCCTTGGTGACGCCCGCCGCCTTGAGCACGTCCGCGAGCCGCACGCCCGTCCACTCGGCGTTGCCCATCGCGCCTCGCTTCCACTGCACGCCGGGCACGCGCGGCGTGAACAACCCGCGGCCATTGCCCGCGCACTGCAGCACCGCCTCGACGGTGACCTGCTTCATCTTCTGCAGCTCGGGGAGCGTGAGCGCGAGCGGCTTGCCGACCAGGCCGGTCACCGACAGCTTCCAGTTGACGTGTGGATCCACCGGCGCGTCGAAGTGATTGCGGAGGAAGAACTTCTCGAGCGGGGTGATCCGCTCGGTGAACGTCGCCCGCACCGACTCGTAGTTGGTGGGTCGCGGCGACAGCTCGATCAGGTGGTTGCCGGTATCCGCGCGCAGCGTGCGCACGCGCGAGAACGCGAGTGCGAGTCCGGCAGCGCTTCCTCCAAGAAACGTTCGTCGACCGATCACGCCGGAACTCTACACGTGAAGCCGGCGTGAATGCCGCGCTTTGCCGAACCGACCGGCTTATCGTCGGCCGATGCGGTTCGCGCTCGCCGTCGTGCTGGCTCTGACGACGGGCTGCGGCAACCGCTGCAAGGACGTCCTGCACGCGAAGGCCGCGCTCGCCCGGCACGGCGTCGCGAATCGCGGCGCCGACGTGCGCGTCACCGTGCCCTACGATCAGGCGAACCGCGTGATCGCCGGGCTGCTCGCGCAGGACCCGATCACGATGGAGCTCGCCCCACCGAAGCTCCGCGCGTTCCCGATCCAGGTGCGACCGGTCGCGATCGTGCGCGAGGCCGTCCTCCAGCAGGACGCCGCGGCCGGCATGGTGCGCCTGGCGACCCGGTTCGAGATCCGCGAGGGCGACACGATCATCACCGACGTGATGGCCGTGATCGAGGTGCGCCCGGTGATCGCGAATCGCACGCTCGTCATCGGCTTCGGGCCGCAGAACCTGGTGCGCGTCAAGCCCACGCTGGGTCCGGAGGCCAAGGAGACGCTCGGCAAGGCCGTCGAGCGCTGGGTGCCGGATCGGCTGCGCTCCAAGCTCCCGAAGCTCGCCCTCGACGCCGCCGCGAAGCAGCTCGGGATCGAGCTCACCGAGACGGCGTGGGATGCGCTGCGCGGCTCGCTGCTCGCGCGCCTCGGCGATGTCACGCGCATGCGCCTGCGCCTGCCCGACGTCCCGATCGCCCACCATCACATCCAGTCGACACCGACCGGGCTCGTCGTCGAGCTGCTGACCGACCTGCCGGTCCGTCGCGGCCTCGCACCGAGCCCCGCCACGATCGGCACCGACGTCGGCGTCCGGATCAGCGCGAGCGCCGCCGCCGAGCTCGCGAACTGGGCGCTCGACCAGGGTCACGGCCCGACGCGGTTCACCCGGAGCCTCAAGCCCTCGGCCACCGGCGAGTACCAGCCGCGGTTCGACTACATCGCCGAGGACCGCGCGCATCCGTTGAAGGTCTACTCCTTCCAGCAACGCGGCGGCTGCGCGTACCACCGGGTCGGCGTGCGCGGCGCGATCGCGCTCGAGGGCGACACGCTGAAGGCCACCGTCCTCGATCGCGATCTCGAGGCCCAGAGCGCGAACCCGGTGATCGAGCTCGGCGCGTGGGCGCAGTACTTCTTCACCGGCTGGGTGGATCGCAGCAAGCGCGTCGCCGCCCACACGCAGCTGGCGGTCGGCACGCGCACGCTGTCCACCCGCGTCACGCGAGCCGCGCTCGACGCCGACGAGCTGGTGTTCGAGTTGCGGCTCGACGCGGGCGTGCCGGCGTCTCCGGAACCGCGAGCCGGCCTACCTCCCGGTGACCGACTTCGGTGCGAACGAGCTACCGACCCAGATCAGCTCGGTCACCGTTCCCGGCCTGGCGCCGGCTAGATCGCGATCGAGCGTCAGCTTGACCACCGGCTTGCCGTTGCGGGTCTGGCTCGTGAGCTCCACGCGACCGAGCCCCGACAGCGTCATGCCCGAGACGCTCCCCGCGACCTCGGCTTGGCTGAGGACCTCGGCCTCGCTCGCGTTGCGGCGCTTGAGCACCTGGTACTCGGCGACGTAGCGGCCGTCGAGCACGTAGACGTTGAGCGTGAGCTCGCGATCGCCGACGAGGATGCCGCGCTCGGTACTCAGGTAGTAGTGGCTGCGGCCCTCGGCCTTGTAGCGAACACTCGAGAGGTCGGCGAACGCAGGCCGGACCAGGGCGACGACGAGGAACAGGATCGAGAGGACGACACGCATTCAGTTCTCCTTGAGGGTATGGACGGCTCAGCAGCCGGAGTCTTGTTCGAGGCACGCACACGAGGTCACCGAGCTCGGGCTCGGCGCCGCGACCATCGCCGGGCGCAGCTTCGCGGTGCACGCCGACGTGCACGCGTCCGAGGTCTCGTACGGCTCGCACACCCCGGCGCCCGCCTTGGTCTGGCCGCGCAGCACGAACACCGTGCGGCGCGCGGCGTCGACCCGGTGGACCGGGAGCTCGGCGGGTGGAGGCGTCGTCGCGTGCGGCCTCGGTCGCGCGGGCGGCGCCTCGGTGCGGACGGCCGGAGCCTCGGTACGGACGGGCGGTGGTGGTGGGGGCTGGCTCGCGGCCGCGACCGCCGCGTTCGCATCGACCTTGACCTTGACCTTGATCGCCCCCGAGTGGACCACCGCGGCGAGCCGTTGCCGCATCCCCTGGAACGGGTTCGCCGTGCGACGGACGCACCCGGTGAGGCTGACCATCGCGAGGAGGAGGACAAGGCCGCGCATGCCGACCGATGCAGCGCCCCGCGATCCGTTGCAGCGATTTTCGGGTAAATCTCGAATCACCTGGCGCGACGTGGATTTGGGCTAGATTCCACACGTGGATCGATGTCCCGAGCCGGATGCGTGGTTCGCCATCGATGCCGGTGACCACGCGCTCGTCGCGCACCTCGATCGCTGCGCCGAGTGCCGCGCGGTCGCGGCGGTGATCGCGAGGAGCAAGCTCGTCGGGGACGATCTCCCCGATGGCGTGATCGAGGGCCTCGTCCCCGAGCTGTTGCCGAGTGGCACGCGGCTCGGCCGCTACGTCGTGCGCGGCGCGATCGGCGCGGGCGGCATGGGCGTCGTCCTCGAGGCCCACGATCCGAAGCTCGATCGCCGCGTCGCCCTCAAGATCGTTCGCCGGCTGCGCGACGATGCGAGCTGGGCGCGCGCGAAGGCACGCGTGCTCGCCGAGGCGCAGGCGATGGCGCGGCTCGCGCACCCGAACGTGGTCGCGATCCACGATCTCGTCGAGATCGGCGACGAGCAGCTGATCGCGATGGAGCACGTCGACGGTCCGGATCTCGAGGCGTGGCTCGCCACCTCGCCGCCCTTCGAGGAGCGGGTACGCGTGATCGTCGATGCGGCGCGTGGCCTCGCGGCCGCCCACGATGCCGGCGTGATCCATCGCGACGTCAAGCCGAGCAACATCATGATCGGCGCCGATGGCCGGGCGCGCGTCAGCGACTTCGGGCTCGCGGCGCTCGGCGGTGAGGTCGCTCCCGGTGCGGTCGGCACGCCCGGCTTCCTGGCGCCCGAGGTGGCGCGCGGTGGAGCGATCGATGCGCGCGCGGATCAGTACGCGTTCGCGGTCACCGCGTGGCGCGCCCTGTTCGATGCCGCGCCCGGCGAGCACGGCCACGGCGATCATGCGCGCGTGCTGTCCCGGGCGCTCTCGGCCGACCCCGCCGAGCGCTGGCCGTCGATGCACGCGCTGGTCGACGCGCTCGAGCGCCGGCCGCGGCGCTGGCCGTGGATCGCGGCGGCGATCGCGCTCGCGGTCGTCGTCGGAGGTGGCGCGTGGTGGCTGCGCCGAGAGGACGAGCCGTCGGGCTGCGTGGTCGACGACGCGCCGCTGTGGTCGCCCGCATCGCGCACGGCGTGGGTCGGCCGCATGCACGAGGTCGCCGGCGCCGCGGCCGAGACCCTGGCCGGCGAGCTCGAGCGCTCGTTCGCCCTGTGGCGCGAGGCGAGCCTCGCCGCGTGCGGACGACCGGCGGGTGTCACCGACTGTCTGGCGAGTCATCGCCGCAAGCTCGCGTCGTACATCGAGCACGCGCACGAGAGCGCGCAGCTCACCACCGCGCAGAGCGCGCTCGCCGAGATCACCAGCCCGACGCAGTGCCTGCAGGCTCCCGAGCAGCGCCCGATGGCGTCGACCCCGGAGCTCGAGGCCAGCCGCGCGCCGTTCAAGATCGCGCTCGACGAGATCGGCACGCTCCAGGCGCTCGGTCGCTACGACCAGGCGCGGGTCAAGCTCGACGGTCTGCTCGCCAAGGCCCCACCCACCGACGCCGCGCTGCGCGGCGCGCTGCTCTACAACAAGGCCGACACGATGGCGCGCGCCGGCGATGTCGCGGGTTCGGTCCCGGTGCTCGAGGAAGGCCTGCAGATCGCGGAGCGTGCCGGCAACGACGTCGCGCGGCTCAACACGATGATCCTCCTGCTGTCGGCGTACGAGGAGCTCGGCAAGTCGGTCGAGGCCGCCGCGCTCGCGAAGATCGCCGAGGCCGCCGCCCAGCGCGTGCCGCGAGATCCGAGCGTCCACGTGCGGCTGGCCAGCATCCTCGGCTCGCTCGCCTACAACGCGGGCGATCACGTGGCCGCCGAGCGTCACTACCGCGAGGTCGTGCGCTCGTCGCAGGAGCTCCACGGCGAGCGCGACGCCCAGGTCGCCGGGGCGCTCCACAACCTCGGGCTCGCGGTGCACATGGCCGGTCGGGTCGACGAGGCCGTCGAGATCCAGCAGCGCGCGCTCGCGATGTTCGAGGCCACCGTCGGGGCCACCCACCCCGACACCGCGCTCCCCGTCACCGAGCTCGCGGGCCTCGCGCTCGAGCGCCACGATCGCAGCGAGGCGATCGCGCTGTTCCGGCGCGGGCTCGCGATCCGCGAGGTGGCCCTCGGTCCGAACCATCCGCATCTCTCGGAGACCTTGATCGGGCTCGCGCGCGCGCTCGTCGAGGACGGCAAGCTCGACGAGGCGCTCGCCGGCCTGCGGAGAGCGATCGAGGTGGGCGCCGCGCTCGGCGAGCATCATCCGCTCGGCGCGATCGCGCGCTACCAGCTGGCCGACCTGCTCGATCGCCGCAAGGCGCCGGCCAAGGAGATCGTGCCGCTGCTCGAGCACGCGGTCGTGTCGTGGGACGACAGCCAGGTCGCGCTGCCGGAGGCCGGCTGGACGAAGTTCCTGCTGGCGCAGTACCGCTGGAAGGCCGGCGATCGCGCGGGCGCCCGCACCCTCGCCGCGCAAGCCCGCGCCACCCTCGGCCGGTTGTCCGCGCCCTACGCGAAGCAGGCGAAGGAGGTCGACGCATGGATCGCGATCCACTGAGCGTCGATCGCGAGCTCGCCGCCGCGCTCGCCCGAGGCGACAGCGCGGCGCTCGCGACCTTCGAGGACGTGATCGTGCCCGACATCCGCGGCGCCCTCGTGCGGTTCCGCCGCGACGACGACTTCCTCGCGGAGGTGCTGCAGCGCGTGCGCGTCAAGCTGCTCGTCGGAGAGCCGGCGCGGATCGCCGAGTACCGCGGACAGGGCCGGCTCGCGGCGTGGATCCAGATCGTCGCGATCCGCGAGGCGCTGGTGATGATCCGCGCGACCACGCGCGAGGTCCCCGGCGATGTCGAGTTGCTCCGGCTGAGCGTCACCGAGCCGGTGCTCGCGCGATCGTCGCGTGCCCACAAGGACGCGTTCGAGGCCGCGTTCCAGCGCGCGCTCGGCGAGCTGTCCGATCGCGAACGCACCTACCTCCGGATGTGCTTCCTCGAGGGGCTCGGGACCGAGGAGCTGGCGCGGTTGTTCCGGGTCCACCGCGTCACCGCGTTTCGCTGGCTCCGCGACGCCCGCGAGGCGCTCCTCGAGGGGACCCGGCGCCACTTCCTGGCGACCGTCGAGCTGCCGCCCTCGCAGGTGTCGAGCCTGATGCGGTCGCTCGCCGGCAGCCTCAGCGTGCCGTGGTGAGCGCTAGCCGCGCGAGCGCGCCGTCTTCTTCGCTTGAGATCGCGCAGCCACCGCTTTTTTCGGCGTCGCCTTCGCGCGGTATTCGTTGAGCAGCATGTCGAACCCGGTGCTGACCACCTTGGGCTGCTTGCTGCGCTTGCTCGCGACGTCGACGATCTCGCAGATCATCTGCTCGTACGTCTTGCCCGCGGCCCGCGCCGACGCGGCGAACGCGCACGACTCGGCGAGATCCGGGTTCGGGTTGACCTCGAGCACGTAGACATTGCCCTGCGCGTCGACGCGCATGTCGACGCGGGCGTAGTCCCGGCAGCCGAGCGCGCGGTACGCCGACATCGCGACCGCCTCGATCCGCTTGACCAGCTCGGGCGACAGATCCTTGACCGGGCACTGGCCCTCGACCGCGTGGTGATCGCGGCTGTAGGGATCCCACTTCGCGCGGTAGGTGATGATCTTCGGGAGCGGCTTGCCGTCGTCGTCGACGCCGCCCTTGAACGCCATCTCGTAGAGCGGCAGCGGCTTGTCGCCGAGGATCGCGCAGTGGATCTCGCGGCCGTCGATGTACTCCTCGACGAGCGCGGCCATCTTGTTGTCGGTGTGGAGCTTGGTGATCCGCGCCTCGAGCGCCTTGCGATCGTGGACCACCGAGCCGCTATCGATGCCGCCGGACGCGTCGTCGTACGCCGGCTTCACGATCATCGGGAACTTCAGGTCCGCAGACACCTTGGCCAAGGTCTTGATCGACCCGCCGACTTCGATCACCACGCCCTTCGGGGTGGGGACGTCGTTGGTGGCCATGATCGCCTTCGCCTGCGGCTTGCGCTGACACAGCGACAGCGAGAGCGGCTTGTTGCCGGTGTACGGGATCTCGAGCAGCTCGAACATCGCCGGGACGTGGTGCTCGTGCTCCGGGTCGTTGTGGAAGAACTCGACCAGGTTCATCACCATGTCGGGCTTGTGCTTGTTGACCGCGCCGAGCAGGGTGGCGAAGTCATCCTTGATGTTGACCATCACCACGTCGTGGCCCTTGGTCTGCAGCGATCGCACGATCAGCTGCATCTCCTCCTCGACGGTGTCCCACGGCTCGACCTGCAGCTTGGGGTCCCAATCGACCACGCGGCGGTCATCGCGACGATAGTGCTCGTACACGTCGTCGTCGATGAAGTTCCAGAGGATCAGGATGCGCACGCGGGAGTTAACTAGATGTACTACTCGCGCGCTGTGATGTCGATGGGTTGATGGTCAGCTGCCGGGCCGCGTGCCCCACGGGTACTTCGCGATCACCTCGTCGGCGCGGCGGCGCTGCTCGGGATCGAGCTCGCCCTCGGCCGCGAGCGAGAACCACCGGGCAAGCTCCGCCGCCGTCGCGAACCGGTCGCGCGGGTCCTTGGCGAGTCCGATCGCGAGGACGCGGTCGATGTCGCCCGGCAGCGTCGTCAGGATCGAGGGCTGGGTCGGGACGCGATAGACCACGTCGTACAGCATCGACGGCACGTCCTTGCCGGTGAACGACGGGTGGCCGGTGACCGAGCGATACAGGATCGCGGCGAGCGAGTAGACGTCGGCACGGTGATCGACGTCCTCGCCGCGCGCTTGCTCGGGCGCCATGTACGCCGGTGTGCCGATGACGTGCCCCTTGGTCAGGGTCCCCGAGCCGCCCGACTTGGAGACGCCGAAATCGAGGATCTTCCAGGTCCGCTGGCCGGCGATCTCGGCGTGGAACACGTTGTGCGGCTTGAGATCGCGGTGAACGATCCCGGCCTGCCGCGCCGCCTCGAGCCCGATCGAGACCTCGTGCGCGAACTGCTTGGCCGCCGGGAGCTGGAGCTTGCGATGGCGGCGCAGCTGGTGCGCGAGGTCGTTGCCGCGCAGCCGCTCCATCGCGAGGAACGGGATCTCGCCGGTCGTGGTGCCGACCTCGAGGACCCGGACCACGTTCGGGGTGTCGAGCTTCGACGCGGTCTGCGCCTCGCGGATGAACCGCTGGACGTGCGTCGGATCGGCGAGCGTGCCGGCGTGCAGCAGCTTGACCGCCGCCTCGTGCCCGGTGGCGACGCTGTGGGCCTCGTAGACCTCGCCCATCCCGCCGCGGCCGATCAGGATGCCGAGCTTGAACCCGCCGACGACCTGGTCGGTGAACCGCCCCGGGCCACCCACCTTGAGCGCGCGATCGAGCTCGGCGCGGGCTTCGGCGAGCAGGGCCTCGCGCTGGGCGACCGTCTTCGCCGCCTGCTCGAGGTGCGTCATCGCCTCGAGCGTGGCGCGCTGGCTGACGCGCGCCGTGAAGAAGGTGATGAAGTAGAGGAACTCGATCACCGCGAGGATGCCGATCTGATCGATCTGCCGCAGCCCGGCCATGCTGATGATGCCGCGATCGACGATCACGTCGCCCATGATCGCGAGCCCGAGCACGGCGTGGATGATCGCGACGAGGATGTACATCGCTGTCACGATCCGCGCGTTGATCCCGAGGCTGAAGAAGTAGATGCCGTAGGTCAGCATCGCCGCGACGGGGGACGCGACGCCCCAGTAGTAGACGCCGCCGAACGCGCCGAACGCGATGATCAGCGCCGGCGCGAGCGCCTTGCGCGGCGTGTACGTCTGGACGTCGCGGGCGAGGTGCAGCATCCAGCCGGCGCCGAACACGTTGAACACGCACGACGCGCACAGGATGCGGAACGCGATCGGATCACCGCCGGTGATCAGCGCGACGATCACGCCCGCGAACGCGGTCGCGATCGCGACCTTGAGGAAGATCCGGGTGCGGGTGACCTCGTCCTGCCGCATCGCCTCGACGGGCGACGACGTGGTCAGCGTGTTGTGTCGCGTCAGCGACGGCGTCGCCGAGGCCGACGGGCGCTTGGTGCGCATCTGCAGCTGCTGGGTCGGCTGCTGGTGGAGGGGATCGACCCGCGTCGGGGTCGGGGTCATCACCGTGCGCGTCGGGTTCGCGAGCTCGGGATCCTCGCCGAACGGATCCTCCGGATCCTCCAGATCGTCCGTCTCGGACTCGGGCCTCAGCTCGGGCCTCGGGCCGAGGTCGACCGTGGCCCGGTCGTCGTCGGGCAACCCGCGCGCACCCATAAGTCGAAAGCATACGCCCGCCCGCCAGGCGGCGCGAATCTCCTGTTACCGAGGCCGCACCGCTAGTTGGCCTGGCAGCGGGCGAACTCGAGGACGTCGCACTGGCAGACGCCGGCCGCGTTGCAGACGCAGTTGTCGCCGGTGTAGACGGCCGCGCAGTCCGCCCGCGCCACGCAGGCCGCCTCGCTGGTCACGCTCTCGCACATCCCGACCGGCACGCACTGGGCGCTGCAGATGTCGCAGCCCGTCGGATCCGGCGCGCAGGTCTCGACGCACACGGTGGTCGGCGAGCAATCCATCGTCGCGCACTGGTCCGAGTTGGGGATGCAGGCCGGCGAGCAGAACGCATCGGTGCACTGCGCCTCGCAATGGGTGTTCGGGGCGCAGTCGGCGGTCGCGCAGACGTCGGTCTTCTCGGGCCGGCAGTCGCTGTACTCGAGGAAGCCGCGGTCGTCGTCGTAGAACGCCGAGCAGTTCTCGTGCTGCGAGCACGCCTGGGCGTCGAGGCCCTGGCAGCTGCCGGCCACCGGTCCCGACGGGGCGATCGCCCAGCACTCGAGGAACCGCGGGCCCTCGTCGGTGAGCGAGTTCGCGTCGTAGACCGCGCGGCAGCCCGGCTGCTGGACGCAGGAGGCCTCGCCGAACGCCTCGCACCCCGCGACGCACGAGCCCCAGTCCGGCGGCGCGACGGCGGGCTCCGCGCATTGACCGCAGGGATCATCGCAGCCGCCGAAACCCATCGGGATGCACTCGCCGGTCTCGGGATTGCGAAACGGCTCGGCCGGCGCCAGCGCGCCGAGCGCGCATTGCGTGTCGTCGCCGTCGGTGAAGTAGAGGTCGCAACCCGTGATGAGGAGCAAGCAAGCGAGGCCCACGCGCATGCTCGCTGCGTCAGCAAGCAACGAGCCACGCGAGAGGGTGTGGATCGCCGCGGACTTACCGACCCCAGCCATCAGTTTTCCGAGTTGATTTCGCGGTGATCGCGGGTGGTTTTCGCGTCGCGCGATGTATAGACACCGCAGAATGCGCCTGTTCCTCGCGTTCGGAGCCTTCTTCCGGATCCTGTTCGGCAAGCAGCTGCACCCCGATACCGTGAAGTTCCTCCCCGCCGGCACGCCGCCCGCGCTACCGGAGCCCAAGGAAAAGATCGTCGAGAAGGTCGTCGAGCGGGTGATCGAGCGCCCGGTCGCCGAGAAGCCGAAGACGGCACAGGCCCATCGCGACGGCGCGCTGGCGCTGCTCGCGTTGTTTCAGCGCGAGGGCCGGCTCGTCGATTTTCTGCGGGAGCCGCTCGACGGGTTCTCCGATGCCGACATCGGCGCCGCCGCGCGCGACGTCCATCGCGGCTGCAAGAAGGTGCTCGATCAGAATCTGTCGATGGAGGCCGTGATGCCGGGCGAGGAGGAGAGCAAGGTCTCCGTCCCGAAGGGCTTCGACCCCGCCGAGGTTCGCCTGGTCGGTGAAGCCAAGGGCGAGCCGCCGTTCTCCGGCACGCTGCGCCACCATGGCTGGCGCGTCATCGAGACCAAGTTGCCCGCGCTCGCCGACGGCGTCGACCGCACGGTGATCGCGCCGGCGGAAGTCGAAGTATGACCAAGGTCCTCGGCATCGATCTCGGCACCACCAACTCGGCCGTCGCGGTCGCCGGGGAGGGCACACCCGCGCGGTCGGTGCCGATCACGCAGATCACCGGTCCCGGCGAGACCGCCGAGCGCCCCACCCTGCCCTCGTTCCTGCTGCTGCCCAGCGAGCACGAGGTGCCGTCGGCGCAGCTCCAGCTGCCGTGGAGCGGCCCGATGCGGACGCCTTACTGCGTCGGGACGTTCGCGCGCGATCGCGGCGCCGAGCTGCCTCACCGCCTGGTGTCGTCGGCGAAGTCGTGGCTGTGCAACCCGGCGATCGATCGCACCGCGCAGGTGCTGCCGTTCCGCGGCGCGCAGCGCGAGCTCGAGGCCGAGATGGAGGGTGGAGAGCGGGTCTCGCCGGTCAACGCCTCGGCGCGCTACCTCGCGCATCTCCGGGCGGCGTGGGACGACGCGCACGAAGACGAGCCCGCGGATGAACAGGACGTGCTGGTCACCGTGCCGGCGTCGTTCGATCCGGTGGCGCGCGAGCTGACGGTGGTCGCGGCGCGCGAGGCCGGCTTCGACAAGGTCACGCTGCTCGAGGAGCCGCAGGCCGCGTTCTACGCGTACCTCGCGGCGCGCGGCGATGCGTGGCGCAAGGATCTCGAGCCCGGCGACATCGTGCTGGTGTGCGATGTCGGTGGCGGCACGTGTGACTTCTCGCTGATCGCCGTCGCCGACGAGGGTGGCTCGCTCGCGCTCGAGCGGATCGCGGTCGGAGATCACATCCTGCTCGGCGGCGACAACATGGATCTCGCGCTGTCCGCGATCGTCCAGCGCGATCTCGGGTCATCTGGCAAGCCGGCGCTCGATGCGATGCAGCAGCGCGCGCTCGTCCAGGCGTGCCGGCGCGCGAAGGAGCAGCTGCTCGGCGACAAGCCGCCGAAGACCGTGCCGATCTCGATCCTCAGCCGCGGCAGCAAGCTGATCGGCGGCACGCTCAAGGCGGAGGTCACGCGCGAGGCCGCCGAGGCGATGCTCGTCGACGGCTTCTTCCCGAAGGTCGAGGTCAGCGCGCGGGCGGAGCGCCGCAAGACCGTCGGTCTGCGCGAGCTCGGCTTGCCGTACGCGCACGATCCGGCGATCACGCGCCACCTCGCGGATTTCCTCGCCCGCTCGCTCGGCGGCAAACACCCGACGCACGTGCTGTTCAACGGCGGTGTGATGAAGGCGGCGAAGCTGCAAGCACGTGTCGTCGAGCTGCTGCGCGCGTGGGCCGGTCGCGACGTGCAGATCCTCGAGGGCGCGGATCTCGATCTCGCCGTCGCGCTCGGCGCCGCGCACTTCGGCGAGGTCCGCCGCACCAAGGGCGTCCGGATCCGCGGCGGCACCGCACGCGCCTATTACATCGGCATCGAGAGCGCGATGCCGGCGATCCCCGGCTTCCAGCCGCCGGTCAAGGCGCTGTGCGTCGCACCGCAGGGTCTCGAGGAGGGCTCGACCGTCGAGCTCCCCGACGACGAGCTCGCGGTCGTCGTCGGCGAGGTCAGCGAGTTCCGGTTCTTCGCGGCGGCGAATCGCAAGGACGACACGTCCGGGACGCTGATCGACGCCGACGCCGACGGTCTCGCGGAGCTCGATCCCGTCGAGAAGCAGGTCGAGGCCGAGGATCGCACGCCCGGCGATCTGGTCCCGGTGCGGCTCGAGGCGCACGTCACCGAGGTCGGCACGCTCGAGTTGTGGTGCGTCGCACGCGACGGCAACGGCCGCTGGAAGCTCGAGTACTCGGTCCGCGAACGCGAGTAAGCGGCCATTGCCGCCGGGCTGCGTAGCGAGGATGATGGACGCTGTTGTTCCCGCTGCGTCGACTGTGGTTCGTGTCGATCATCATCTCGTGCGCGGGGTGCGAGCTGCTGTTCCCGTTGTCGCCGAGCGCGCCGGTCGACGTCGATGCAGCGGTCGATGCTCCGCTGCTGCCACCCTCGTGTCCCACCGATCACAGCGGCCCGGCGTTCAGCAGCGACCTGACCAAGCTGCTCTCTGACACGTGTTTCCCGTACAGCGAGGCGGGTGGCCTCGCGCTGTGCATGGACTTCGACACCGGGCCGCGCGAAGGACCGGTTGGCAGCAGCATGCTCACCCCGTCCGTCCTCGAGCCCGCCCCTGGCGCGGTGTTCAGCGCGGTGCTCTCCCCCGACGGCACGCAGCTGGTGATGGTGATCGTGGACGAGCTCGCGCCAGCGACGATCCAGGTCTACCTCCGCGAGGGGAGCGGGTGGATCCTGCGCAGCACGAGCCCGAGCGTCAACGGCGCCGCGGTGGGGATCCCGAGCCGTGGCCCCGACGCGCGGCTACTGGTCTACGACTCGAGCACGCAGCAGCTGGTCGAGCTCGCGCAGGACTCCGACTTCGCCTGGGCGACGCTGCGAAACAGCTCGCCGAGCTCGCTCGGCCTGGGGCCGGTCAACTCGCTCATGAACCTCAGCCCCGACGGCCATCAGTTGATCTACAAGCGGCCCGACGGGATCGCCTACGCCTACCGCGCCTCGCTCGCCGACGACTTCGCGGACGCGACCCTGCTCGAGGCGCCTGCTCACCTGGGCGCGGAGTGGGTGTTCATGACCGAGAACTGCGAGCAGATGTTCGCGTCCTTCCTGACCGGAGGGGTGTTTGCCGCTCCGCAGCTGTGAGCTCGCCCTGGTCCTCGCGCTCGCGCCGGGATGCTCCCTGGTGTTTCCGCTCGCAGACGGCGACGCACCGCCACCATTAGACGTCTCCCCCGACATCGCACCGCCATCGGTGTGTCCCGCTCCCGGCGAGAGCCCGACGTTCGCATCGCCGATCCTCCACATCATCGAGGCGCGGAGATGCGCGCAGTTCACGACCTCCGCGCTCGCGGGGCTCGGCGTCGGACCGTGCGACGCCACGGGCGGCGTGGGGAGCGAGCTGTTCGAGGGCCCCCTCGACGGTCCACTCCACCCCGCCACCATCACCACGCAGCACTCGACCCTGCACTCGGCGGTGATCACCCCCGAGGGCACGCAGCTGGTCACGCTCGAGTCGGATGGCGATGAGGTGTTCCTCGTCGAGACCTACAGCCGCGTGGACGACGCATGGATCCACCTCGCGGAGACCCAGCCCGCCATCGACGCCGCAGGGCTGCTCGGTGCACCGAGCGCGGGTCCAGCAGCGCGGATCGCGTTCTTCGATGCCGCCGGGCGGGTCGTCGAGCTCGCCCGCGCCGCAGGCAACGTCTGGGAGCAGGCACGGAGCGATGACAGTCCTTTCGGAGCGCTGCAACCCACCACCATCAGTGGCCTGCATCTGACCCCGAACGCGCTCGGGGTGATGTTCACGGCCGACGACCCGGCCGAGGTGGGCGTTCGCGTGCTCCGCTACGCCGATCGTATGACCACCAACGAACCGTTCGGTCTCACCCGCGCGATCGAGCTGTCGGCCGAGAGCGTGTTCAACGATGCGAGCCTCACCAACGACTGCGGGCGGATCTACCTGACGGACTTCACCGGGCTGGGCTACGTGACCCCGCAGTGACGCGCTTGAGGGTCGGCTGCTCGATCCAGTCGTCGATCGGGTCGATCGGGTCGATGCTCTCGGTCCCGCGCGCGAGCCGCGGCTCGGACTCTGCCTCCGGACAGCGACCCTCGAGCAGCTGACTGATCGATTCGATCTGCACCGAGCTCTCGATCAACGCACGCCGCAGCGGCGCGATGTTGTCGTTGCCCGCGAGCTCGAGCGCGACCAGCCGCGCGTGCAGCGCGATCGCCTCGGAGCGGTACTTCGCGAGCAGGCCGCGCATGTGCTCGAGGCGATCCGTGATCGCGGGGGCACAGCGCTTCGGTGCGTGGAGGGCGCGGGCGAGCTCGCGGCGGCGCCCGTCGTCGACGCACCGGGCGAACACGGCCGGCGGGGGATGGCTGACCTCCACGAGGGAAACGATGACGTCTGGGTCCTGGATCAGCATGGACTGCTCGCTGACTCTCCGTGGCGGAGTGCGACCCGAAGGTCGCGCATTTGGTCGCTACACCCGAGTGCCCGCCACCCCAGAACACCTGACAACAAAGACGTAGTCCCACGCCGGACGTCGCGAACGGGCCCTGGCAATCACCGATCGCTACCCTTGGTGCATCGCGAGAACCGTGTAGGCGGCTGCGTACTGCGACGACCGGCCGTCGCACCGCGACCTGGAGTCCGCGTAAGATGGCGATCACATGCCGACGAGCCCCGCCTACGCACTGGCTCATACGTTCCTTCCCAACACGACGAAGCTGAAGGGGCCGACGACGATGATGGTCGCGCTCGAGAAGCGGGATCACCCGTTCCTCGATGCGATCTGGAAACAGGCCTACCTCGATCACAAGCCGAAGATCTATACGGTCGAGCGCGATGGCTATCGGATCGGCGTGCTCGACCTGCCGCCGCCCAAGGATCTCGGCGAGGCGTTCCTCGCCGGCTGGGTGATCAAGAAGGGCGACACCACGTACGCGCGGTTCTTCCTGCTCGAGAACGACTACGTGCTCGCGAAGAAGGCCAACTCGACCACGCTGACCGAGCGCGAAGGCATCCTGACCGGCTCGATCAAGCACAGCAAGCACGGGCCCGGCTCGCCGGTGACCGGCGCGTTCGATGCCGACGCGCTCACGTTCGTCGATTGCTTCATGGAGCTGGTCGTGCCGACCAAGGTCACGAACAAGCCGAAGTGGTAAGAACGGGCGTGCCTGCGCGGTACCTGATCGGCATCGACCTCGGAACCACGAACTCCGCGGTCGCCTTCGTCGACACCAAGGCCGCCGATCCGCGCGTGCGCGTGTTCGAGGTGCCGCAGCTGGTCGCGCCCGGCGAGGTCGCGCCCCGCAGGCAGCTGCCGTCGTTCGTCTATCTCGCGGGCGAGATCGATCTCGCCCCGCACGAGACGTCGCTGCCGTGGCGCCCAGCCAAGCCCGAGCCGAAACAGGATCCGCAGGCCGCCGTGTCGACCGCGGTGCGGCCGATCGTCGGCGAGCTCGCCCGCAGCCAGGGCGCGCGCATGGCGTCGCGGATGATCGCGTCGGCGAAGTCGTGGCTGTGTCATCCCGGTGTGGACCGGCAGGCCCAGATCCTTCCATGGGGCGAGAACGAGGGCCCGAAGCTGTCGCCGGTCAACGCGCAGGCGCTGGTCCTCCGCCACATCCGCGAGGCGTGGGATCACGCGCATCCCGACGATCCGCTCGACGAGCAGGAGCTGCTGGTCACCGTCCCGGCGTCGTTCGACGAGGCCGCGCGCGAGCTCACGCTGCAGGCCGCGGCGAGCGCGGGCTTTCCGCCGGTCGTCCTCCTCGAGGAGCCGCAGGCCGCGTTCTACGCGTGGATCGACAACGCGAAGGGCAACAAGGGCCTCGCCCCCGGCGAGCGCATCCTGGTGTTCGATGTCGGCGGCGGCACCACCGACTTCACGCTGATCGAGGTCGACGCGAACGGCGATGGATTCACGCGCACCGCGGTCGGCGATCACCTGCTGCTCGGCGGCGACAACCTCGATCTGACGCTCGCGAAGATCGTCGAGCAGCGCGTCCACAAGACGGGCAAGAAGCTCGATTCGCTGCAGTGGCACGGCCTCGTCCACGCGTGCCGGCTCGCGAAGGAGACGCTGCTCGGCGACCACCCTCCCGAGACCGCGCCGATCGTCGTCCAGAGCCGTGGTGCGAAGCTGATCGGCGGCACGCTGCGCGACGAGGTGTCGCGCGCGGAGCTGCACGGCGTGCTGTTCGACGGCTTCTTCCCGACGGTGGCCAAGGACGCGCCACTCGCGCGCGGACGCAGCGGGCTCCAGGAGTTCGGCCTGCCCTACGCGGCGGATCCCGCGGTGACGCGCCACCTCGCCTCGTTCCTGTCGCGCCACGACCCAAAAGACCGCGGCGGCACGAGCCGGGTCGACGCGATCCTGTTCAACGGCGGCGCGATGACGCCGGCGTCGCTGCGCCAGCGCGTGCTCGATCAGATCGCCGCGTGGCAAGGCACGCCGCCGCGCGAGCTGCCGACCGCGATGCCCGAGATGGCCGTCGCGCAAGGCGCCGCGTACTACGGCCTGGTTCGCCGCGGGCTCGCCACACGCATCAAGGGTGGCACCGCGCGCGCGTTCTACGTCGGGGTCGACACCTCGGGCACCCGTCGCCGCGTGCCGACGATGGAGGCCACCGCGCACGACCAGCAGCGCGAGGAGCCGGCGCGCCTCGCGGTGTGCCTCGCCCCTCCCGGCCTCGAGGATGGCGCGCGCGTCCAGCTCGAGCGCGACTTCCGGCTGGTCACCAATCGCCCGGTGTCGTTCCGGCTGTATTCGTCGTCGACGCGCGAGGATCGCCCCGGCGAGCTGGTGCCGATCGGCGACGGCAAGGTCGATACCGTCGACGACGACAGCGATCTCCTGGAGCTGCCCCCGATCGTCACCGTGCTGCGTGCGCGTGGTCGCGGTGAGGTCACGGTGCGGCTCGAGGTCCACATCACGGAGCTCGGCGCGCTCGAGATCTATTGCGTCGATCGGGAGCTGTCATCGACTTCCACGGGCGGGGCCGCCGTCGACTCCCCGGGCAAGCACGAGACCTGGCGGCTCGCCTTCGACATGCGCTCGGGCGGCGCGGCACCCTCGGCGGCGTCGTCCGCGGATGCGGCGCCGCACCCCAACACCGAGCAGGCGAAGGAGCGCATCAAGGCCGCGTTCAACAGCGGCAAGGACATGGCCACGCTGACCCGCGATCTCGAGACGCTGCTCGAGGCGCGTCGCGACGACTGGTCGATGATGACCGCGCGCGCCCTGTTCGATGCACTCGTCGAGGTGATCGCGGATCGCAAGAAGACCCCGGATCACGAGCAACGCTGGCTCAACCTCGCCGGCTTCCTGCTGCGTCCCGGCACCGGGGCGCCGCTCGATGCGTGGCGCTCGCGCGTGATGTGGGGTGTGTTCAACGAGAACCTCGCCCATCCCAAGAGCGAACCCGGCAAGCTCGCGTGGTGGATCGTGTGGCGCCGGATCGCGGGCGGCCTCGCGAAGGGCCAGCAGGATCAGATCTACGACCGGCTCGCGAAGCTTCTCTTGCCGAGCCCGACCCAGCAGAAGAAGCTGGCGGAGGCGAAGTCGAGCAAGCAGGAGCTCGCCGAGATGTGGCGCGTGGTCGCGAGCCTCGAGCGCATCCAGCTCGGGCACAAGCACAAGCTCGGCGACGAGCTGATCCGCCGCATGGAGTCGCGCAAGGGTCGCGAGGACAGCGTGCACCTGTGGGCGCTGTCTCGCGTCGGCGCGCGCGTCCCGCTCTACGGTCCGCTCAACGCGGTGGTGCCGGCGTCGAAGGTCACCGAGTGGCTCGGCCACCTGCTCGCGTGGGACTGGCCCGAACCGGACAAGACCGCGTTCCCGCTCGCGCAGCTCGGGCGCCGCACCGGTGATCGCGCACGCGATCTCGACGACGCCACCCGCGCCAAGCTCGCGGATGCGGTGCGGGCGATGCCCGGCGGCGAGCGCGCGGTCGTGCTGATCGAGCAGGTCGTCGAGCTCGAAGCGCGCGAGGAGCGGGTCGCGCTCGGCGACACCCTCCCCGCCGGTCTGCGGTTGGTGCTCGACGACGAGCGTCCGCCGGACCAAGATCCCGCGTGACCGAAGACGATCTGCTCGACGCGATCGCCGAGGCTCCGAACGACGACGGGCCGCGCCTGGTCTACGCCGACTGGCTACAGATGCAGGACGACGAACACGCGCGCGGGCGCGGCGAGTACATCGCGCTGAACTGCTCGACCGTGCGTCCGAAACCGGCGCAGCGGATCCAGGAGCTCCTCGACAAGCATGGCGCCGCCTGGCTCGGGCCGGTCGCCCTGGTGACCGAGAGCAGGATGTGGTCGCGCGGGTTCCTGGACAGCTGCGAGATCCGAGAGAACACGTTCCAGACGATGGCCGAGGCGGTGCTCGACCATCGGGAGTGGCGGATGTTGCGCGCGCTCTACGCGGATCTCAGGTCGGAGATCCCGTCGCCCGAGCAGCTCGGCCGGCTGATCTGCCAGCGCGCGCTCGCCGGCTTGCGAGCGCTGCGCACCACCTTGCCGGTCCTGCGCCTGATGGCCGAGTCGATGCTCGCGCCACGGATCGTCGAGCTCGGGTTCGCGGCGCATGGCGGCGAAGGCTCCGAGCAGCTGGCGCCGCTGCTCCATGCCGATTGCTTCAGGCGGGTGCGCAAGCTGTCGATGGTCCGGCTCGCCCCGTCCGTCCTGCCGCCGTTGATGCAGCACCCGCTCGAGATCATCGCGGTGTGTGGCCCGCCCCGATCGATCGTTGGCTGGATCGGTGAGCTGGCCGCGCTCCGCGCACCGCTCTCCGAGTTTCGGGTGGCCTCGACCTACGACGACATCTTCGATCGCCGGCAGCACGAGCTCGTGTTGTTCGGGAACGCAGGTCGGTGGACGCACCTCGAGATCCGCTGGCCGTACGAGGACCTGCGCGACTGGCGCGACGAGGTGATCGGCAGCCTCTCGACCCTTCCCAGGGGAACGATCGAACGCCTGACCTTCATCGGCCCAGCGAACGCCCGGTTCGATGTCGCGCGGTTCCAGCACCGCGTCCGGGCAGTGCTTCCCACCGTCGACGACTAGTCGAGTTGCCAGAGGGGCGGTTCCCCAGCCATGCCCCCGCGAGGTGGCGACGACCCTGCCGGATCCCGGCACGATCGCGCACGCCGTTGCACGACTCGGTACCCGGCGTGATCGGATCCCGTGCCGTGGCGGCCACCGCGTCGACAAGCCTGCATGGCACGCCGGTCGCACTTGTTTCGAGTCGTGCAAACGAGTCCCGCCGAGCAGCTCCCGTCGATGCACGATCTGGCTTGCGTCGCGAGCAACCTGGCGCGCGCGGTCTCGCTCGCGGACGCGGTGTGCAACCTCCAGCGAGATCTCGCGAACGTCCTCCAGCTCACCGATGCGCGGTGCCTGTGGATCGACTGGCCGCGGCGCGCCGTGTGGAGCGTCGTCGGGCCGCTGGGCGAGCGCGGCGGCGAGCTGGTGACTGCGATCGCCGCCAGCGGCAAGCACGAGCTGGCGGACAACACGCTGATGCAACCGGTCGGGACGCGCCCCGCGCGCGCGGTGTTCGCGCTGCGACGTCCCTCCGGCACGACGTTCCGCCCGTTCGAGCTCGCGATGATCGCGACGCTCGCGTACGAGTTCGCGCCGGCGCTCGATCGGCTGATCGCGAGCAGCCTCGTGCGCGGCACGCCCCGCTAGCTGCGGTGCTGACGCACGACGACGGCGAGGAGATCCTCGTGCGGCTCGCCGCGCGCCAGGGCAGCATCGACCAGCACGCTCGCGAGCCTCGGCCCGGCCGGAGCCGCCGCGCGGACCTGCGCCATCCACACGATGTCGTCGTCGGCGCGCAGCCCGGTCGACGCGATCACGACCTGCGAGCCCGGCGTCAGCTTGGTGTTGCCACGTGTCGCGATCTCGAGGCTGGCGCCGAGACGCGCGCCGCCGCCACCGAGCACCATCGCCGACGCGGTCAGCCCGCTCGTCGAGTCGGTCATCGAGATCTCCGGGGTGGGCCCGACGATCAGCGCCCCGGGGTGACCTGCCGACGCCCAGGCGATCGTGCGCGCCTCGAGATCGAGGATCGCGAGGAAGCACCCCACCGGCTCGCCGCCGCGGACCACGCCCTCGGCGCTCGCGCGCAAGCTGGTCAGGAGATCGTCGAGCTCGAGCCTCGACGTCTGGGAATTCTGACGAGCACTCGGGTGCGTCGCCGCCGCGAACGCGCCGGTCAACGCCGCCGTCGCGATCGCCGCCGCCACGCCGTGAGCCTGCGCCTCGGTGACCATCACCGCGAGCCTGCCGTCGGGGAGCAGGCTCGCCGACCAGCCCGCGCCGGTGGTGCGCCGCGCGGTCCGGTACTCCGCCGCCACCGCCCAGCGCCCGAGCTCGTCATCACGGCTCGACGACGCCTGCAGTCGCATCGCCTCGGCCACCTCGACCTCGCGCGCGGTCTCGTGCTCGCGCGCAGCCGTGCGCGACAGCGCGACGAACGTCAGCGCACGCGCCGCGGCTCGCGCCGATTCGACGACCAGCCCGCGCTCGTCCTCGCGCAGCGCCTTCGCGTGATCGGCTTCGACCAGGCCCACCAGGGTGCCGCGATCGACGAGCGGGACCACCAGCGTCGCGCCGCGCGCCGCGAACACCGCCTCGAGCCGCGGGCGGATCGGACCGAGCAGCGCGGTGGCCATGTCTCCCGCCGACAGCACGTCGTCGTGCGCGACGAACCACTCGGCGATCTCGCGATCCAGCGGCCGGATGTTGCCTCCCGTCGGTGGTAGCGCGCGCAACTCGGCGGCGCCGACCCCGACGAGCAGCTCGCCATCGACGCGCTCGAGCGTCTTGAGCTCGATCCCGATCTGGCCCCACAGCGACCCGAGGCTGTCGCGCACGGTGGTGTCGTCGGCCAGATCGCCGAGCCCGGCGACGAATTCGTCGAGCGCACGCGCTCCCGCGATCTCGATCGGCCGCTCGCGATTGCGCGACCACGCGATACCGAGCATCACCGACCACGCGGTCGCGCCCGCCGCTGCCACCACCACCGCGGAGGCACCCTCGAGCAGCAGCGCGATCACGAACACCGCCACCCCCGCGATCGCGAGCGCGATGACCTCGAGTACCACGCCCTGATCGATCCCCTGCGGTCGCAACAGATCGCTCCGCAGCTCGTAGTACCCGGCGAGGATGGTGGCGATCGTGATCGGCACCCACGCGATCGGGAACGCCCCGACCACGTCGTAGACCAGCAGCATGTCGAAGCTGCCGACGGCGCCGAGCGCGAGCACGATGACGATCAGCTGCACGAGCTTCTTGCGCTCGCCGAGCCCGGTCGCACGCCGCGCGATCGCGATGCCGACGATCAACCAGAGCGCGATCTGCGAGTAGTGCAGCGGCGTCAGCACGCCGGGGCTCGGATAGAGCACCCCCGACGACAGCTCGTGAACGCCAACGATCGTCCAGTCGGTCGCCCAGCACAGGCACGACAGCACCACCCCGATGATGCCGGCGCTCCGCGCGAGCCAGCGATACCGCTCGAGCTGGCCCGACACGCCGAGCAGCACGAGCAGCAGGCTCGGACCGACCAGCGCGATCGGGCCATTGCCGAGGCGCAGGAGCAGGATCGCGGCGTCGCGATCGTCGGTCCACGTCACCGCACACGACCCCAGCGCCCACGGGATCGCGTTGACCGCCGCGCCGATCGCGCCGAGCCGCATCACGCGATCGCCGCGGATCACCGCCGCGATCATCGCGACCGCGATCAAGCCGGCCGCGCACACCAGGTACGGCAGGCACAGCCAGTTCCACGAGAGCCCCACGAGGCGCCGAGCTTATACGACGCGCTGCCAGATCGCTTCGAGGTCCGCTCGCTCGATCGAGGCTCCGAGCGCGCGCCCCGGGCCACCCGTGGCCGATTCGAGGTAGTGCGCGCGCAGCTCGGCGCGGTCGGTTGCCATCAGCTCGGCGAGCGTGGCCCGCAGCTCGCCCGTCGTCGCGGCGAGCGCGCCGTGCTCGAACAGCGGGAGCAGCGCCCGGCCGGCGGCAGCGTGGCGAACCTCGTCGGCGAGGATCTGGCCGAACACCCGCTTGATCGCCGGATCCGTCGTCGCGTCGCGATACGCCGCGAGCGCGTAGATCGATTCCTCCTCGACCACGACCAGCTCGCGCGCGACGATCCTGAGCGCACGCATCGCCGCGGTCTCGCCGGCCCGGCGTGGCGGCAAGCCCATGTTGGCGAGATCGATCTCGAGATCCGCGCGGCCACCGAGCCACTCGACGACCTCGACCGTCATCTGTGTGTGGCGGAGCTCGTCGCCGATCAGGCGATGCACCGTGCACAGCGCGGCGAACGGCGCCTCGAGATCGGACAGCAGCCGCAGCAGCTCCGCGAACACGGCGACCGAGCGGTACTCGTCGGCGATCCGCATCGCCCACGCCAGCCTCGCCGTCTCCATGTCGTCGGTGGGATAGCTCAGCCGCGGACGCACCGGCATCGGCTGCGGTGCGGTGCGCTCGAGATCACCGACGAAGCGCGACAGGAAGCGATCGGGTGTCGCGAGCTCGATCACTTCGGATCTCCCGCCTTCTTGACGCGCGGCTGCGCGCGCTCGTCGGTTTCGGGCACCCAGCGGCACGCGATCCGACTTCCCGGGCGACACCCAGGCGGCGACCATTGGCCTTTGCCGGGTGGATGGGGGTCTTCGTCGACGACGATCCCCGGAGGCTCGGCAGGAGGCTCGGGCGTGAGCGACGTGCGGGTCGGGCGTGGGATGGGCGCGACCGCCGGCTTCTCGGCCGGCTTCGGTGTCTCGGCGACAGGTGCCGTGGCGTCCGCCGGCGCCGGGAACACCGGCGGGTTGTGGGAGGGCGACGATTGCTCGCACGCCGCGAAGAAGAGCGACAGGACCAGCTGGCTGCATCTCGACATGCCCGGCGATCACGCGCCGCGATCGATGACGGTCTGATTTTTAACCTCTTCGTGGAGGCGGAGTCAGACGGCGTTACTGCGCGGTCGAGAGCTGGAGGCTCAGCGTGTAGCGATTGAACGCGCAGTCGCCGCCGCAATTCAGGGCGCCCGAGTGGACGAGCCCGATCGCGTGCTGGCTGCCGTTCTCGACGACGACCTCGACGCAGCGCGAGGTCTGGCCACCGGTATCCGTTGCCGCCACCCTGCACTCGCCGTCGACCACGACCGGCGCGGCGCCATCGGTGGACAGCTGCATCGCGACCGGTTCGTAGGCGACCGGATAGGTCAGCCGCGCCTCGATCTGCACCGCGCTGGTGCAGTTGCCCGGCACCGAGAACTGGAACCAGTCGCCCGGATCGTCGACGAACAAGCACGCCTTGAGCTCGCGGACGCCCGACACGCAATCGAGCGCGGGCTGGAGCAGCAGCCCCGCGGCGGGCTCGTCGTCGCCGGTGCGATCGGGGATCTCGCACTCGAAGGCACCTGCCTGGCTCGGCACCGTGCAGATGTCCTCGACGGCGTCGCACGTCAGGCCCTCGGGGCAGAGTTGCTCGGGACCGCAGAAGTACGTCCCCGGCGCGATGTCCGCGCTGCAGGCACCCACGAGCAGCACGAGGAGGGTCCGCATCAGAAGCTCCATCCCGCGCCGGCCACGGCACCACCGGGAACGGGAACGATGCCGGCATGTCGCGGTCGGATCACCGCCTGTTCGCTCTTCGGATCGGTGGCGATCAGCGCGGCGATCGCGCCGATCACGAAGGCCCCGCCGATCGCATACGCGATGCCCGCGCGGGTCTTGTCGCGCTCGCCCTCGTCGAGGCGAGCCTGGCGGTCCGGCGTCCACGTCCTGCCGTTGAACACGCCCTGCGAGACATCGTTCGCCGCGGAGCGCGACCCGAGATGAAAGTACACGCCGACCAACCCGGCGGCGGTCCCGGCGGCGAGCAGCGAGCCGAGCACGATCCGCGTCTGCTTGGTGCGCACGCCCGGCACCTCGATCACGATCTCGCGCGGACGGATCGGCGTCTTGAGCGCCGGCTTCTCGTAGTTCTCCTGCTTCGGAGCCGGCTTCTCGGTGGTGTCCTGGATCGGGACCGGCTCGACGAGCGGCTCGCTCGGCGCAGGAGCGTCGTCGGCAGCCGCGAGCCTCGGAACGAACAGACACGCGAGGAACGCCGCTCTCATCTGCCAAGAGTCTCGCGCAGCTGGCGTCCGGTCAATTCAACCCCTCCTGAACGGGGCTGTCATGCCGCGACCCACACGCGTCAGCGTATCCAGGTCGCCACATGATGAGACAGCGCCGTGGCAAAATGGCAGCCTTGTCACGTCGCTCCCCTCGCTACCGGATCGACATCGCCGCGACGGCAATACCGCTCCTCGGTGGCGACATGGCCGTGTGTCGCACGCGCGATGTCTCGGAAGCGGGGCTGTGCCTCGACACGGCGGCGTGGTTCCCGATCGGAACGCGGCTCAGCCTTTCCCTCATCGACCCCGCGAGCGGCACGGCGATGGAGGTGATCGGTGACGTCGTCCGCGAGGCGATCGCTCCCACCTGGTACCTCGGCATCCTGTTGATCGAGCCTCCCGACGAGTGGGCGGCCCTGGTCGCGAGCGCGGCCCGCAGCTCGGGCCCGCTCGACAAGCCGACCAAGCGGCTGCGTGTCCTGGTGGTCGGCAACGAACATCGCCAGCGCGGCGCGATGGCGCTCTACGTCACCAGCGGCTGGGACGTGCTGTTCGCGTCCGACAACGACAGCATCGCCGAGGCGGTCGATCACATCGAGCTCGACGCGGTGGTCGCGGAGCTCGATCCGGGCGATCCGCGGCTCCCTCCGATCATGCAGGGCGTACGTCGCGTGCAGCCGTCGGCCCGTCGCGTCGTGCGGACGTCCGCGGCCGAGGCCAGCGCCAGAAACGAGCAACCCGACGAGCTCGTCCATCGCTACGTCGATCGCGATGCCGGCCTCGACGCGCTGCTCGACGCGGTGACGGCCGAGATCCCCTAACGCGATTCTTTGATCTCGGTCTCGAGCCTCGAGATCGTGGCCTTCTGCTTCTCGAGCACTTCCTTGAGCTGGCGCTGCGCCATCTCCTCGCGCAGCCGAGCCGCGCGATCGCGCGACGCACGCGCCACCGCCGCCATCGACACCACGCGCGACACCGTGACCGCCACCAGCGTGACCGCCTCGATCACCACCATCTGATCCGCGGGATCGCGCAGCGCGCGCTGCACGGCGACGATCATCCGATCGAACACCATCTCGGCATCTGACAGCACGGACTCCTCGCTGTCGCCCCACGCGAGCCGGCGCGACACCGCATCGTGCAGCGCGAGATCGAGGCCCTGCACGGAGTCCCCACCGACGGCGAGCGCGTTGATCACCGCCTCGAACAGCTCCGATCCCGGCGGCTCGCGATCGCCGTGCTCCTGGGTATCGAGCACTTCATCGCGCAACACCGAGACTGCTTCTGCCAGATCGACGTCGGACATCACCACTCCGTATTGCCGCGCGAGCCCCACGGCAGGCTCGAGTCGATGTTGGTGGCGTACTCGCGCTCGAGCGCGGCACGTTGCTTCTCGGCCTTCGCGACCTGATCGCGCAGATCCGAGGTGATCGCCTGGACCTCGCGCAGCCGGTCGCCGTACGGCAGCGATGCTTCGAGCACGAGCCCCGTGGTCGCACCGACCAGGCGTTGATGCGCGGTCGACAGCGACAGCAGCACCTTCGCGCGGGTGGCGTCGGTGGCCTGCACCTGCTGGATGCTCGACGCGACGGTGATCCGCGCGGTGTCGAGTGCATCGAACAGCGGCATCACGCCGGCGTCGTCGACCGGGCGGATCCCGTAGAGCTCGCGCGCCTCGAGCACGGCCGTCGCGAAGTTGCCGCCGGCATCCATCGCGACCTTTTCGAGCGACGCGAGCACCTGCTTGACCAGCTCGGCCTTGGGAGCGGTGCGCGCGCGGGCGATCGTCATCGTCTTCTCGAGCGCGTCCATCACCTCGTCCGACACACCCGACTGCGTCACCGGGCGATCCGGGCGGAGGAACGGGATCGTCGGGCGATCGACCCAGCCGCCGCTGCTGTCGGGATCCTCCGACGGTGGATTCGCGGCCGCGGCGGCCTCGCGATCCGCCATCTCCTGCGCCGCCGTTTGCAGGGCGATCAGATCCGAATCGACCTGCCGCAGCCGCTCGGCGAGCAGCCCACCGAGGGCAAGCTCGGCGACCACGAGCGCGCGGCTGACCGCGACATCGAGGAGGAAGCCGAGCTGCGCGTCAGCACCGCGCACCTCGTCGACGCAGACCCGCGCGCAGGTGTGGAGGATGTCCATCAGGTTGCGGACCGCCGACCACTCGCCGCCGCGCTGGAACCAGCCGCCCGCGAGGTTCTGCGCGAACGTCCACACGTTGACGCCCGTCGACTTCTCGAGGTCGTGAAACACCGCCTGACACAGGCTGAGCCCGACCAGCTCGAGCGCCTCCTCGGGCGGCAGGCCTCGCACGATCGGGTTCTTCGGCAGCCCGCGATCCTTCGCGATCTGGAGGAAGCGCTGCCGTTTCTGCCACCACGCCATCGCGCCGCTGGTCTTCACCACCGTCGACGCCGTGGGTGCCGCCGCCGGGGCCTCGAGCACGATCGTCGACACGTTATCGCCGCCGCCACCGCGCATCGCGAGCTCGATCAGATCGCGCGCGACATGCTGGGGGTCATCGCCCGACCCCAGGACGTACTGGATCGCCTCCGTCGACGCGTAGCCGTAGAGCCCGTCCGAGCACAGCATCACGCGATCGCCGGGCACCAGCTCGACGTCGACGATGTCGACCCGGGTCTCGGGCCGCGCGCCGAGGTTGCGCGACAGCACGTTCTTGTAGGGATGCCGCTCGGCCTCGTCCGGCGTCAGCAGCCCGCGGTCGACCAGCTCCTCGACGATCGTGTGGTCGCGGGTCAGCGCCTGCAGCCGGCCCTGCCGCAACAGGTACGCGCGGCTGTCGCCGACGTGCCCGACGACGAGGTGCTTCTGATCGACGAGCAGGCACGCGACCACCGTGGTGCCCATGCCGTGGCGCTCGCGATTCGCCTGCGAGGCGGCGAACACCGCCGCCGACCCCGCCTGGATCGCGGCCTCCAGCAGCTGCCGCGCCGGGGCGTTGCCACGCCGCGCGATCACGAACTCGCGGATCGCGTCGCGCGCCATCTGCGACGCGATGTCGCCCGCGTTCGCCCCGCCCATGCCGTCGAGCACGGCGTACAGCCCGTACTTCGGCTCGAGGATCATCGAGTCCTCGTTGGTCGTGCGGACCTTGCCGACGTTGGTATCGCCGGCGATCCGCATGCTGAGGCTCGGGCTGCTCGTCACGATCGGCCCGTCTCCTGCTGCGTCTTCGCGCGCAGCTCGCCCCACGTGCCGAGCCGCCGCTCGAGCTCCTCGGCGATTAGATCGTTGACCGCGCGCGCCGTGGTGGCGGTGACCTTGGTCAGCAGCAGCGTGAGCTCGGCCCCCTCGGCCGTGCCCGCACCCTCATCCTGGGCGACCTGGGCCGCGGTGTCGCCGATCGCGACCAGCATCGCGAGCACCGCCGCCGGCGACTGCGCCTCGGCCGCGCGCATCGCGAGGAAGGTGTGGAGGAACGCGCGGTGCTGCCCCATGTCACCGCTGACGATGAAGTTCCCGAGGTGGTCGAGGACCGCGCCGACCTGCCCCCGGGCCGTGGCCTCGTCCATCCGGCCGAGCGCGGGATCGAGCGTCGCGCGCAACTCGAGGAGCCGCGCCAGGATCCTCGGCCGCAGCACTTCGTAGGCAGTCGCCAGGGGTGGCACCGTCGACGATGTCGACATCGACGGCGATGATACACCCGCGCGCCGGTGATACCGTCGGCCCGGGCCAGATCATGAAGGAAGGGCGAGTCCTCGTCGTGGACGACGAGCCGATGCTCCGGGAGACCCTGGGCAACATGCTCTCGGACGAGGGCTACGTGGTCGATCTCGCGGTCGACGGCGAAGACGCCCTCGACCGGGTCCACCAGGTCCGGCCCGACGCGATCCTCCTCGATCTGATGATGCCCGGGATGAACGGCCGGCAGTTCCTCCAGGCGCTGCGCGACGAGCCGGCCTACGCCGACGTCCCGGTCCTCATCATGACCGCCGTCCACGGCCTCGAGGTCAACCTCGCGAACGTCGGCGCGAGCGAGCTGGTCGAGAAGCCGTTCGATGTCGAGGATCTCCTCAACAAGGTCGCCCTCGCCGTCTACCGCTCCCGCGCGAAGACCACGGGAGTGTCGTCCTCGGGGGCGATCCCCATCATCCCGCCCACGCCGAGCATGTCGACCGTTCGCTACGCGGATCTCGCGCCCGATCCCGATCGCGCCGTGGTCCTCGTGATCGAGCACGATCGCACCCGCCTCCAGGCGCTCGACGTCCTGCTGTCGTCGAAGGGCTTCACGGTGGTCACGATGACGCGCGCGCTCGCGCAGCTGACCCGGCTCGCCCGCGCCCTCCGCCCCCGGGCGATCCTCCTCGATCTCGCCTCGGACGGTGCGCGCGACGTGCTCGGCGAGCTGCGGTCCGGCGATCTCCACATCCCGATCCTCGCGTTCTCGCGCGACGGGATCGCGGAGCCGGTCGCCGGCGAGACCCTCGCGAACGCCGAGGACGCCGACCTCGTGACCTTCGTGCAGCGCTAGCTGGAATCAGGGTGGCCGAATCGGTCGAATCCGTTGCAGTCGGGCGTTCTCGAGCTGCAGACGGTTCACGTTGTCGGCTAGATCCTCGACCTTCTTCTTCCAGACGTTGACCTCGGTGATCTGCACGCGTTCGAGCTGCTCCGCGCGGGTCTGGAACGAGCTCATGATCGTGTCGAGCAGCGTCCAGCTGAATTCCAGATCGCCGGCGGCCTGTGCGTCGGCCCGCTTCAGGATCAGCCAGTGTTTGAGATCTGTGATCGCGGCGGATAGCTTGGTCGCGTACGGCGCTGCGGTGGCCACCTGCAACGCGCGAACGGCGAGTGGATCGAGTCGGTACGCCTCCCTGAAGGAGCTCAAGGCGTCGCGAAATCGGCCCGCGCGGAAGGCCGCCTTGCCGTCCGCCTCGTAGTCATCTGCCGTCTTCGGCTGCGCCACCACCGTCGACGCGATCACCAAGATGGCGACGGTCGGCCACGATCTCTGGATCATGGCTTCGCTCCCGAGCCAGCCTTCGGGACCGGACGGGACCCCGGCATCTCGAAGCCGGGCCCTGTCGCATCGCCGCCAGCCCCCGTCGTTCGACGCCAGGAGAGGTTCAAGGCAAGCGCGATCACGATCGTGGCGCACACCACGACCACCAGCCCGGGGGCATTGGTCGCGAGCTGGCCCTTCGCGGCGCCGTTCGCCGTCTGCCCGTCGGCCGAGAAGGTTCCCTTCGCCTGGATCAAGAACAGCCCGAAGCCGAGGCAAGCGAACCCCATACCCATAAAGCAGGCGATGCAGCTGAGGAGCACCCGAACCATCAACTCGTCCTTGGTGCCGTCGAGCGACGACCAGATCAGACGGAAGCACAGCAGCCCAGCCCCCACCAAGCACAAGGCGACCAGCACTACCGCCCCAAAGGTTCCGGTCCGCAGAAGCGAGAACGTGTTCCTCGCCTCCAGCTTCTTCGCTTCGATCTCCGCCGTTTGCTGCCTGAGCGCGAGCTCCTCGGCCGTCACGTAGGCCTCGTCCGGTCCGGAAGCTTGTTCGCGAGGTACGCGGTGTGACTGATCGCGAGCAACGCGACGAAGCTCTCGGAAATACCCGGGAACACCAGCGTCTTGGGCTCTGCCCCCATCGCCTTCGCGATCGCGGCGCCATAGACGACGATCGCGACGATCGTAAAGAAGAACATCTGGACGCGTCCGATGTCGATCACGCCTGCGGTAGCGGCGTCCTCGCCGAGAAACAGGTCACTCACCCTGCCGACGTCCGTGTGGTTGGTCGTCATCGCACGCACGTGAAGCACGCCGGGCTTCGCCGTCTCCTTGCGTGCGACCAGCACCGACGAGCCGACGAACGAGGTCGCGTTGATCCCGAGCAGGAGCCAGAGGTTCTGGTCGAGCTCCACGGCGACGGGATCTGGCAGACCCGCGTGGATGCGGATCGCCACGATCGCGCCGAACGTCGATAGCAACAGCCACGTCCACAGCAGGATCTGCAGCCGGGAGAGACTCCAGCGACCGCGCTCGTCGGTGAGCAATGGCGTCTTCGTGATCGCGGAGATCGAATACAGGAACAGACCACTCGCCGCGAGGGTCGACAACCAGACCGTGCGCGGGCACGCGTCCCACTGGATCAGGGCCGCGGGTACTGCCACGAGTCCCGCCACCGACGCGAGCAAGGCAAGACCACCGCTCTTCGTTGCTGCCGGCGCCGCCGGTGGCACCTGGGGCAATACGGGTGACGGCACTGGTGGCAGTGGCGGCAGCGTGGTCGTCGTCATTGCTCGGGCTCCACGATGTCGATCGACACCGTCGCGGTCGCCGCCGTGATCTCCCCACGGCACGCGTCGTACGCGGCGACGTCGAGCGTGACGTCCGTCGGCAACGTGGCATCCGCCGCGAGCTCCGCCGTCACCACATCGGCCGGCAGGTCGATCGACCACGCCGCGAAGTTGAACGACTCGGCCTTGGCGTCGAGACCGGCGACCGTGATTCGTCGGATCGTCAACCCGAGAGCGTGCGAGGCCGTACCGCGCAGCTTTACCGACTCTGCGCCGACTTCGAACGTCGGAGCACCCGACGGAGTTACGATCACCGAGGTCGACGCGACCTGATCGCACAGGATGTCGTCGGGCTCGTCCGACAGGTCGCAGCCAGCGATTGCGAGCAACAAGGTCGTGATGCGCTTCATGGCTTCCCCACCGCGAATTGAAGGAACTCGGGGCTGACGCTCACCGTGAAGCCAAGCCCCCATTCGTACCGGTCCTGGGTGAACGTCGACAGCTCGGCGACCGGGCTGCCGATCGAGAAGCCGTCGGCGAGTCGCGTCACCCGGCGTGCGACGGCGTCGAGGCTGAACGCGAAGCTCTTGGACAGCTCCCACTCGAGGCCGAGATGGAGCGATGGGATCGCCTGTACGCCGTCGCTCTTCGCCGTCACCACACCGATGCCGAGGTACGGCGACGGCAACACGTAGCTCAGCGCGTCGCGATTGACGTACGTGCGACCGCCGTGACGCCAGAGGTCGAATGCATACGCCGAGATGCCGACGACAACCTCGGTATTCACATCACCTGTCTCGGTCGCGACGACCTCGCGGGTCGTGCTTCCCGGCGCGAGCGTGCTCGAATAGGCGCGATCGACGGCGCCACCGAACACGGTCGAGAAGCCGAGCCGGATGGCGCCGGCGTAGGTCGTTGCCACCTGCAGCTCGAGCGTGTTCGCGGCGATGATCTTCGTCGCGTCGTTGACGTCGTGCAGCTCGATCTTGATGTCGGCCTTGCCGGGCAAGCGGGGGGCGAACGACGTGCGGGTCACCATGGCGCAGCTCGGGGGCACCTTCGCGGTCCCTTCACTTTGCGTCGACCGATCCTCGAAGAACTTCCCGGTGTAGTCGGCGACGGTCGCCTCGAACAGACCGCGCTCACCCTCCTGCTTGATCTCGAGCCCTTGCGAGGTGAGGTGCCGGACGACGACCGAGACCGACTTGTTCGGCAACAGCACGTGATTGCGAGGTTCGAAGGCGACGGGTGCGAAGCCCTTTGTCGCGTCGATGCAGATCAGCGAGTCGCCCGCGATGGCGCGAGAGCACCACGTGGCAGGCGACTCCTCGACGCACCCATTCGCGGGCTGACTCCTCTCGAGAGTGAGCAAGTAGAGCTTGCCTGTCGCATCCATTCCCCCTACCAGGAGGCTCGGCTGCGGCTGCTTGAACGCGTCCACTGCGCGTTTGTCATTCGTCTTACCGTCGTTGAGAGTGAACTCAACCCATCCCTTTTCGAGTGCGATGGCGATCGAGGCCATCTTCGGCGAGATCTGAACGTCTTCTTCCGTGAGGATGAATGTGCCGTTTTGAGGTGTGCCATCCAGATCCACGGTGACGTCACCGTCGGAAACAGCCTTGATCAATCTGGTGAGCTTCGGGCACTTCCCATGCTCGAGCTCGACTAAGCCGTCCTTCACTTCACAGCCGTTGAACTTCGCAAGCTTCAGTGCTGGGTCGAGTTGGACCCTGTTGTTTCTTGCAATTTCGAACGGCGAGACTCTGATGGTGGTCTTCGTGCCTGCTCTGGCAACATCCTGGAACGCCAGGATCACCACTACCTCGATCGCCAGGATCGCCACTACCCATCCAACGGTTCGCTTCACGAGCCCTCCGGTCTGAAGAACGATTTCGCGCGAGCGCCGAGCGCACCGACCGTCCCGGCGATCGGCAACACGTAGCTCAGGTTATGAGTCGGGTCGCCGGCCACCACCGTTCCGAGCACGCGTTGCCTGCGATCGACGACGAGCGATCCGGAATCTCCCTTCACGCTGAAGGGTTGTGCGGCATCGGGTGACTCGACGAAGTAGATCCCGAAATACGGAAAGTCCTGCCCGCCAAACCCCGGCACCAGCACGTGTGTGATCGCGATCTGGCGAATTCGCCCGACCATCATGCGGCCGCGGATCGCCGAGAACTGCGAGACCTCGTCGTCGACGTCGCCTCCACTGGCTCGCAACTCGAGCGGCGGGAACTCGCCGGCAGCTTGATGAAACGAGTTGATGTCGTCCGGCGTGGTCTCCATCAGGGCGAGAGAGAAGTCGCAGGTGTCGTCGAGCAAGCCGTCCTCGAGGCTGCCGTCGAACGACATCCCCGCCGGATCGAGTGCGCGAACATCCATCGGGATCGCCGGATCGAAGACCGTGACGAGTTGGCCGTGCTGCGCGGGCAGCGTGCCGTGTCCCGAGAGCACGGCGTAGACCCGATCGTCACTCTGACGCTTCGCGAGCACCGTCATCGTCGAGCGACCGCGGCTCGCGTCGTCACATCGCACGAGATCGGTGGGATCGAGCCACTGGTGCTGCACCGCACCCACCGCGATCACATCAGTTCGAAACCCGGCGACCCGCTTCGGCACCAGATCGCGGCCGAGCTGGTTCGCCGGCATCTTCTTGCGCACATGCACGACCAGCGTGCGCTCGTCGGTCCAGGTACCCTTGCGTCGCGCGTTTCCCCAGAACACGCCGATCACGCCGCGCCGGTGGCGCAGCAGCTCGATGTCGCGCTGCTTGGCAAGGGACAAGGCCGGAGGGCGCCCAGGCTTCGATCGTTTGGCCACCGCTCCTCCTTTCAGGTGAACAGGCCGTTGCCGATGTACTCGGCGCGGAACAGCGACCAGAAATCGACGGCGAGGCCACTCAGCACGTACTCGTAGGGGAGCCAGCCGTAGCCCTGCTCTCCCCACTCGGGACCCCACGAGTTGCGGATCTTGAGGGCGCCCTTGTAGCCACCGATCTGCCGATTGTCGTCGTATCCGGCGACCACGACGGCATGGCCACCGATCACTGCATCGTTCGCCGACGGAAAGGCAAACTCGCCGTGCTGATTTCCGTAGTTGTAGACCGTGAAGCCGAACATCGAAGGCAGCCCGGCACTCGCATACGCGCGAATCTTGTCGAGCACGCCCTTCGGGCTCATGCCCGTCTGGTCGAGGCGGAAGTACGAGATCGATTGGTAGTTGGCCGCGTAGGCGTAGTCGAACGCCGACGGCTCGTCCTCGTAGTTCGCCACGACGTACGGAATGCGCTCCTCGGTCGTGACGCCGAACAGTGCCATCGCCTTCATCGTCGAGCGGAGGTAGGCGCCGGTGTCACCGGTCCAGCCGAGGAGATTGCGCGTGACCTTGTACAGGAACAGGCGGCTCGCATCGATGTACGAACCAAACGCCTGGCGCTCGTAGTACTCGAGCAATCCGACGCCCGCATTGGCGGTGCACGAGCCGATGCTCTCCTGATTCTCGACGGGCGAGAAGCCGGCGCTCAGATCGACCGAGGCCTGCACCGCGGCTTCGATCATCAGGTTGCCAGTCCGCTTCTCGAGATACTCCGATGCGGCCTTGCGTGTTGCAGCCTTCAGCGGCGCCGAACGCGTGACGGCTTGCGTCTTCGCGCTGTTCGCCGGGTCGAAGTCCCGCAGATCCGGCAAGTCTCTCAGCCATCCCAACTTGTAGTTCGTCATGTTTCACCCTTGTTGATTTCGTTGGTCACAGCGCTCTCCCCAGAGCGCAGTTCCACGGCACGTGCTCGGTAGTGACGGTCACCGGCGAGGCGTTCCCGAAAATCTGTGAACGACCCGGATGGAGCTTCGCGACCTCGTGCTCACCCCGACCTTCACGAGGTCCCGCCGCTCCAGCACCCCGCCACCTCGTGCCCGCGTCCCTCCACCAGGACCGTTCACTGCGGTAGTGACGGGGAGCCGGACGGCGTTCCGGATCTCCGCACGATTTGTTGTACCGTTCGAGACCGGTGGGTGAGCCGGACGAGGAGCGTGACGAGGAGAGCCTGGGAGGGCGACTCCAGGCAGCGCGTCCAAACGCGGACCGGCTGGCGATGGAACGCTCGCGGTCGCGTGCTGCAGAGGCGCTGTTCGGACGGGTAGAGGCCCCGAGGATCGGGCGCTTCACGATCCTGCAACGGATCGCGGGTGGCGGCATGGGCGTCGTCTATGGTGCGTACGATCCCGAGCTCGAGCGACGCGTCGCCCTCAAGGTGTTGCAACCGTTTCGCATCAGCGACGAGCGCTCTCGCAAGCGCCTGGCTGCCGAGGCACGCACGCTCGCGAGGCTCGACCACCCGAACGTCGTGAAGGTGCACGACGTCCTCACGTTCGAGGATCAAACCGTCGTCGTCATGGAGCTCGTCGATGGCGAGACCCTCGCGAGCTGGCAGACCGAGGAACGCGGCTGGCGCGAATGCGTCACCTACTACCTGCAAGCTGCCGACGGCCTCGCTGCTGCCCACGGTGTCGACGTCATTCATCGAGACTTCAAGCCGAGTAACGCGATCATCGGTACGGACGGCCGCGTCCGAGTGCTCGACTTCGGATTGGCCCGCCTCGGCCCCGACGAGGTCCCGAGTGGCGGTGACTCGAGCGAGCTCTCGCTGACCCAGACCGGCGACATGATCGGTACGCTCGGCTATGCGTCTCCCGAGCAACTTCGCGGCGAACGCCTGACGCCAGCATCGGACCAGTTCAGCTTCTGCGTCTCGCTCCATCACGCCGTCGAAGGTTCGAACCCCTTCGTCGGAGCCACCGTCTCGAGCCGCCTGGCCAGCATGGCTGGAGCCCCCGCGTTCTCCGATCGCCGCGTGCCTGCCTGGTTGCGCACCGTGATCGAGCGAGGTCTCTCGCTCGATCCGGCGCGGCGCTATCCGAAGCTCGCGGACCTCGCAGCCGAGCTGCGCCGTACGCGGGGCTGGCGTCGGTATCGAATCCCCGCACTCGCGACGACCGTCGCAGCGGTCAGCGTAGGGATCACCCTGAACCTCCAGACCGAGCCAGCCGTCGCGCCGGTGGTCGAATGCGATGGTGGCAGCGCCGAGGTCGGCCGGATCTGGAACCCCCGGGCCCGCGATGCCATCTCGCGCACCCTCGGTGCGAGTGCCGTGACGAGTCTCGACACCTACGTCGCGACCTGGTCGGATGCCCATCGTGCCGCCTGCAACGACCACCGACGTGGCGTGACCTCGGAGAAGTTGCTCGACCGTCGCATGCTGTGTCTCGAACAGCGGCTCGGCGATCTCGGGGCCGCCGTCGACGTGCTTGGCAAGATGGAACGCGATTCGCTGTTCCGTGCCTTCGACGTGCTCGCACGGATTCCCGCGACGTCGCGGTGCTCCGACCTCGAGCGACTGCAGGCCGAGGTCGAGCCGCCAGACCCCGTGATCCGCGATCGCGTGACGATGGTGCAGGGCCAGATCTCGCGTGCAGAAGCGCTGTCGAGAGCCGGGCGCTCCGTGGCCGCTCAGCAGGCAGCACGCGAGGCGACCGCGGGTGCGAAGCAGACGAGCTACGCCCCGCTCGAGGTCGAGGCTGCGCTCGCCGAGAGCCGGATCCTGATCTCGCAGCGCCAGCTACGTGCCGCGATCGTTCCCCTCGAGAAAGCGCGGCGACAGGCGCTCGGGCTCAAGCTGTACGCACCGGCGGTCGAGGCTGCTGCTCGGCTGATCTACGTCGAGGGGATGGATGGCGCGAATCAAGCGAGCCTCGAGAAGCAGATCGAGTACCTGCTCCCTCTCGCCTCCGGCTCCGAGTGCGATCACTTCGTGCGGCCGCTGCTGCTCAACAACATCGGCGCCGTCTATCTCGCGATCGGCCGCAGAGACCTCGCTCTCGAGTATTTTCAGCGCGCGAAGAAGGATCTCGGCGGCTACGCACCGATCGATCTCGAACTGACGGTCATCGATCGCAACCTCGCGATGGTCACGCCGGACTACGACACGCGGGTGTCACTTGCGACCTCGGTGTGGAATCGGCTTCGTGACGCGCTCGGCGAGAGTCACCCGGCGACGTTGGAGGCCCTCGTCGTCTATGTGCAATACGTAGCCGACCCCGCGATTGCCTATGATCTACTCCTCAAGGCGATCCATGCGTACGAACGCCACCATCCGACGATGCGTGACGAACGCGGGCTCGCCGAGCTCCACCTCGCGTTCCTCGCGCGAGAACGTGGCGAGCATGCGCTCGCGATGTCGGACTACGAGCGCGCTGTCCGCACGTTGAGCGAGAAACCCAATCCAGATCTCGATATTTCGCGTCACTTCGCCGTCGGTGAGCTGGCGTTGGAACGCGGCGATCTCGATACCGCGGAAAAGGAGCTCGCCCCGGTGAGCTTGGCACGCCTGCACGCAGAACCCTGGTATCAGAGGAGCGATGGCCTGAGGGCAACGATTGACCTCGGGCTGATCGAGCTCGCACGACACCACGATGCGATCGCAGCTCGTCACTTCGAGGCAGCGACCGCGGGACTTGCAAGCATCGCAGCGGTCAATGAAGAGGTGATTCATCGCCAACTGGAGGCCCGGGCACGATACGAGCTCGGGCGCATCCTCGACCGGCGCGGTGATCCAAGGCGTGGGAGTGCGCTGGTCAAACTGGGTGTCGGCTTCTATCGCGCCGCGAGCGAGACCTCGTACCGCTGGTTGATTGAGAGGAACAAAACGCCGTGATCCGTCACTACCTGCCCATGAAGATCTTGGAGCTAGCGAGCTCTGTCTTGTTTTTGCTGGCCTGCGGGAGCAAGCCTCCTGAGCCAACGCCAGCTCCGGCGGGCGCACCCACACAATGTGAAGTACCGGATTGGAAGACGCCAACCGGGGAACCCTGCCTACCCAGTCGGTGCGGCGGAAACTCACCACTCGTGAACAGCTTTCCAATCGGCGGAGTCAGTTCCGCTGGACGTTGCAACATCACGGAAGGTGTCCAGCTCGTACCCGGCTCGATCGAGGGAGGAGCCTGCAAGGGCGGAACTCTCGACCTTCACGAGAATCAACTGGTAGCTCGCGATGCCAAGACTGGAGAGATTCTTTGCCAGGGGGAGCAACTCGAGAACAGCACCTTCGCCCTCCGCAACTGGAACAAGAAGGAAGCACGCATCAAGATCGACAAGGTCCAGCACTACGAGTTTCAAGCCACGCACGAGAAGCGGTTCGCGTACCGGATGGTAAGTCTCAAGAATCCCAACGAGTCACTGTGCGCGGCGAATGCCGCGATCAAGTTTCGCGCAGAGCTCGAAATCGAGATGGAAGATTGGAACAAGGTCATCAAGGGAACCGATGCAGCAACCTCCGACCTCGCGATCGCGGTTCGCAGCGAGCTCTATCACCTCGACGGCAAGCCGGTAAAAGTCCGAAAGAAGTGGGCAGCGAACTGGGAGACGACGCGCGTCGACTGGGTGCACTTCGCGTGTGTTGAAGATGCACTCGCGAAGCGATCCTTTTACGATCTGTATACGGACAACGTCGAACGCAGTCGCGCCGCGCTACGCATGTTGACCGCTGACTACTGTGGATCCGGACTCCCTGCCACCAGGCGCGGGCTGAAGATCGACTGGTCAGGAACCAGCACCAACCCGCTCGAAGCGAGCTGGTCAGAGAAGGGAGCTAGATGTCTGACCGACGCACGTCTCCTTTACTCCGACGGC
>Ga0075163_10000731_pt1 | contig 43382 bp, 39 predicted proteins | sample JI1023141ADNA_FD_71478 | JGI IMG/M metagenome (GOLD analysis project Ga0075163, IMG submission 71478) | Wastewater effluent complex algal communities from Wisconsin, to seasonally profile nutrient transformation and Carbon sequestration -... | ecosystem: Engineered > WWTP > Effluent > Algae...
CGGCCATTGCCGAGTTGATGGCTTGGGCTCGCAGGGCGTCTTGGGTCGGGGCGCTCATCTTCTGCCGCTGAGAATAGGGGCGGGTATCGGTCATTATACGTGCATATGTGTGCATGTATAGAAATTAAAATACCAGCTGATGGACAGACCGCGCCAGCAGCCGAGTTTCCCGGAGGCATGGCCTGCGCGGACGGTGGCGGCCGGGGACTGGGCAGGACTTACTCCTCCAGGAGTGCGTCCATGCTGGGCGCACACGAGAAAAAGCCGCCGGTGCGCGGCGGCCTATCAGCCTGCGGCAAGTGCCCGGTCAGAGGCTCAGCTTCTGCTTGGCCACCACCTGCTGGTACACGGCGAATTCGTCCTTGATCTGCTGGGCGAACTGCTCGGGCGTGTTGCCGATGATGAGCGAGCCGGTGTCCTCGATACGCTTCTTGACCCCCGGGTCTTCCAGCACCTTTTTGGTGGCGGCGTTCAGCTTGTCGACGATGTCCTTGGGGGTGCCCTTGGGCGCCAGGATGCCGTAGTAGGCCATGCGGTTGACCGGCTCCAGCCCCACTTCCTTGAAGGTGGGCGTGTCGGGCAGGTCCTTCAGGCGCTCGGGCGCGGCCACGACGATGGGCACCAGCTTGCCCGACCTGATGAAGGGCAGCGCCGAGGGCAGGTTGTCGAACATGATCGGCACCTGGCCGGCCACCACGTCGTTCAGCGCCGGGCCGGCGCCGCGGTAGGGGATGTGGGTGATGAACAGGCCAGTCAGGCTCTTGTACAGCTCCATCTGCAGGTGGCCGATGCCGCCGGCGCCCGACGAGGCGAATGAATACTTGCCCGGCTCCTTTTTGATCAGCGTCACGAAGCTCTTGTAGTCCTTGGCCGGCACGGCCGGGTTGACGGCCAGCACGTTGGGCGTGGCGGCGATGTTGATCACCGGCACGAAGTCGTTCACCGGGTCGTAACCGATCTTCTTGTTGATGGCCGGGTTGGCGGCGGTGGTGGACACCGTGGCCACGCTCAGCGTGTAGCCGTCGGGCGCGGCGCGCGAAGCCTCCAGCGCGCCGATGGCGCCGCCCGCGCCGCTCTTGTTGTCCACGATCACGGGGTGGCCCAGCGCGCGGCCCAGCGGTTCGCCGACCACGCGGGCGATGATGTCGGTGGTGCCGCCGGGGGCGAAGGGCACGATCAGGCGGATGGGTTTGGTGGGGTAGGTCTGCGCCACGGCGGTGCCGGTGGCGAAGGTAGCCGCGGCGAGCGCGATCAGGTGACGGCGTTGCATGGATGGGGCCTCCTTGAGTGGTCTGGACTGAACACGGTTTGGAGCGTCGATCCTAACTGCATGTTTCAACGGGTGAGAATGAATTTCCAAGGACAAACCCTCACTGTGCCCCGCTATCCTCGCGCGGTGCACTACGCCCAGCTTCTTTTCCCGGATTTCTCGCTGATCCTGATCGGCTACCTGCTGTGCCGCCACACGGCGCTCGACCGGGCGGTGTGGCAGGCGGTGGAGCCGCTGGTGTATTTTTTTCTGTTTCCGGTGCTGCTGTTCCAGTCGATCGTGCGCACGCCGCTGGACTTGCACGCCGCCTCCGGCCTGATGGCCAGCGGGCTGGCCCTGGGCCTCGCCGGCATCGCCCTGGCCTACGCCCTGCCCCATCTGCCGCTGCTGCGCGGCCGGATCGACGCGCGCGAGCACGCCGCCAGCGCGCAGGTCGCTTTCCGCTTCAACTCCTTCATCGGCCTGGCCCTGGCCGAGCGGCTGGCAGGACCGCAGGGCCTGCAGCTCATCGCGGTGCTGATCGGCGTGTGCGTGCCGCTGTTCAACGTGGCGGCGGTGTGGCCGATGGCGCGGCACGCCGGGCGCGGCTTTGCCGGCGAGCTGGCGCGCAACCCGCTCATCATCGCCACGGCGCTGGGGCTGGCGGCCAACCTGGCCGGCCTGACCGTCCCGACCTGGCTGGCGCCCACGGTGTCGCGCATCGGCGCGGCGTCGATCGCGCTGGGCCTGATGGCCGCTGGCGCCGGCATGCAATGGCAGAGCCTGGCCCAGGGCAAGGCGCTGGGCGCGGCCCTGCTGGCGATCCGGCACCTGCTGCTGCCCGTGGTGGCCTGGCTGCTGGCCCGCGCCCTGGGGCTGGGCGCGGCGGAAACGACGGTGCTGCTCATCTTCTCGGCCCTGCCCACCTCGTCGAGCTGTTACGTGCTGGCCGCGCGCATGGGTTACAACGGCCCCTACGTGGCGGGGCTGGTGACGCTCTCGACCGTGCTCGGCGTGCTCAGCCTGCCGTGGGCGCTGGGCGTGCTGGGCCCCCTGGCGGCGCGCGGTTGACGCCGCCCCGGAATGCTATGAAAATGGCAGCATCCTGCGCAATCCCCGCGCCGACGCCATGCTCAAAAACGCTAGCAATCGCCCCCACTCAACGGCCCAGCGCCCATTGAACATGCTCGCGCACCAAGGCGCTGGGGTGCCCGGCGCGCGCCCGCAGCGCGGCGCGCAGGGGCTCGGCGCGCGCGTCGTGCGCGGGCAGCGCCGCCAGCGCGTTGCCCAGGGCGATGGCCACGTTGCGCAGCCAGCGCTCGTGGCCGATGCGGCGAATGGGGCCGCCCTCGGTGCGACGCAGGAACTCGGCCTCCGACCAGCCCAACCAGTCGGCCAGCGCCGCGCCGCTCAGGCCGTCGCGCGCATCGAAGTCCGGCAGGGCACTGCGGCCGGCGTACTTGTTCCACGGGCAGGCCAGTTGGCAGTCATCGCAGCCGTACACCCGGTTGCCCATCAGCGGGCGCAGGGCCTCGTCGATGGGGCCGTCGTGCTCGATCGTCAGGTAGGAGATGCAGCGCCGCGCATCCAACCGGTGGGGCGCCACGATGGCGCGCGTGGGGCAGACGTCGATGCAGGCCTGGCAACTGCCGCAGTGGCTGCTGGCTGGTGGCGTGGCCGGCAGCGCCAGGTCGACGTAGATCTCGCCCAGAAAGAACATCGACCCCGCCTCGCGCGACAGCACCAGCGTGTGCTTGCCGCGCCAGCCCTGGCCGCTGCGCGCGGCCAGCTCGGCCTCCAGCACCGGCGCCGAGTCGGTGAACACGCGGTGGCCGAAGGGGCCGATCTCCCGCGCGATGCGCTCCTGCAGCTTCTGCAGCCGCGCGCGCAGCACCTTGTGGTAGTCGCGGCCGCGGGCGTAGAGCGACACGACGCCCTCCCGCGGGCGCTCCAGGCGCCGCAGCTCGATCGCCTGCCAGCCCTCGGGCGTGGCGCGCGGCAGGTAGTTCATGCGGGCGGTGATCACGCTCACCGTGCCCGGCACCAGCTCCGCCGGCCGCGCGCGCTTCAAGCCGTGCGCGGCCATGTAGCCCATGCCGCCATGGAACCCGGCGGCCAGCCATTGCATCAGACCGGGTTCGGCGCTGGACAGATCCACCCCCGCCACGCCGACCTGCGAAAACCCCAGCGCCCGCGCCCAGTTGCGCACGCCGGCCATCAGCGTTTCAGAATCGATTTGCGCGCCATGTCCAGTCACGCCCGGATTGTAGAAAGCCCCCCCGCCGCCCGCCTGCTGTGGCGCACCGAGGACGACACCGCCGCCTTCGCCCGGCGCCTGGCCGCCCTGCCGGGCCTGCGCAACGCCTTCATCGCCCTGCAAGGCGAGCTGGGCGCCGGGAAGACCACCTTCGTGCGCCACCTGCTGCGCGCCCTGGGCGTACAGGGCCGCATCAAGAGCCCGACCTACGCCGTGGTCGAGCCGCACGAGACGCCCGGCGGCCTGAGCGTGTCGCACTTCGACTTCTACCGCTTCGCCGACCCGCGCGAGTGGGAGGACGCGGGCTTTCGCGACCTGTTCGCCGCGCCCGGCCTGAAGCTGGCCGAATGGCCCGAACACGCCGCCACCGTGCTGCCCCCGGCCGACCTGGTGCTCCGCATCGCGCTGCAGCCCGGCGAGGCGCGCGCCGTGCACCTGGCCGCCCCCACTGGTCTGGGCGCACGCCTGCTGCGGGAGCTGACCGAATGACCCGCCCCCCCCTGCCCCCCTCGCCCGCCGCCTCCCCCCACCGCCGGCAGTTGCTGAAGACCGGTACCGTGGTGCTGCTGCTGGGCCCCCACCACATCGCGCGCGGCGCCGGCATCGTGGCGGTGCGCGTGTGGCCGGCGGAGGACTACTCGCGCGTCACCATCGAGTCCGACGCCGCCCTCAAGGCCACGCACCGCATGGTCGGCTCGCCGCCCCGGCTGGCGGTGGACATCGACGGGCTGGACCTGAACCCGGCCTTGCGCGAATTGGTGGCCAAGGTGCGGGGCGACGACCCCAACATCGCCGGCATCCGCGTCGGCCAGAACGCGCCGGGCGTGGTGCGCCTGGTGGTGGACCTCAAGCAGGACAGCAAGCCGCAGGTCTTCACCCTGGCGCCCGTGGCGGCCTACCAGCACCGGCTGGTGTTCGACCTCTACCCCGCCCACCCGCCCGACCCGCTGGAGGCGCTGATCGCCGAGCGCATGAAGGAGCTGGGCAGTGCCCCGCCCGCCGGCGCGCGCGCCGCGCCGCCGCCGGATGCCCCCGACTCGCTGGGCGAGCTGATCGCCCGCCAGATCGAGCGCGCCAACACCACGGCGCGCCCGGGCAGCACGGCCACCGCCCGCGCGCCGGCCGCGCGCCCGCCCGACGCGGCCGCGCGCACCGACCGCCTGATTATCGTCGCCCTCGACCCCGGCCACGGCGGCGAGGACCCCGGTGCCATCGGCCCCGGCGGCACGCGCGAGAAGGACGTGGTGCTGCAGGTGGCGCTGAAGCTGCGCGATCGCCTCAACAACAGCACCGTGGGCGGCAACCCCATGCGCGCCTTCCTGACGCGCGACGCCGATTTCTTCGTCCCCCTGGCCACGCGCGTGCAGAAGGCGCGGCGCGTCGGCGCCGACCTGTTCATCAGCATTCACGCCGACGCCTTCATGCGGCCCGAGGCCAGCGGCGCCAGCGTATACGCACTGTCCGAGCGCGGCGCCTCCAGCACCGCCGCGCGCTGGCTGGCCAACAAGGAGAACGACGCCGACCGCATCGGCGGCGTCAACGTCGAGGCCAAGGATTCGCTGGTGCAGCGCGCCCTGCTGGACATGAGCACCACCGCGCAGATCCGCGACAGCTTGAAGCTGGGCGACGCCATGCTGGGCCACATCGGCGGCGTCGGCCGGCTGCACAAGCGCAGCGTCGAGCGCGCCAACTTCGCCGTGCTGCGCAACCCCGACGTGCCGAGCGTGCTGGTGGAGACCGCCTTCATCAGCAACCCCGACGAGGAGCGCAAGCTGCGCAGCGAGGCCTACCAGAACGACCTGGCCAACGCGCTCATCAGCGGCATCCAGAAGTACTTCGCCGCCAATCCGCCGCTGGCGCGCAGCCGACAGGTGTAGCGCCGGGCGCGCATGTGCCACCGCGGGCACGGCCGCTGCGCCACACTCGGGCATCGACGCCAACGACAAGGAGACCCCATGGCACAACCGCACCTCGCCTCCGGCCAGCTCGGCAGCGTGCTGCCCCTGGGCGCGCAGCTGGCCAGCACGCCCTCCCACGCGCTGCTCAAGGCCGCGCAGCTCGAAGTCATGCGCGTGGTGCTGCGCGCCGGCAAGTCCATGCCCGAACACCGCGTGGCGGGCGAGATCACCGTGCAATGCCTGGAAGGCGTGGTCGATTTCCGCGCTGGCGCCGACGTGCACCGCCTGCGCGCGGGCGACTTCCTGCACCTGGCCGGCGGCGTGCCGCACGAACTCACCGCGCGCGAGGACGCCTCGCTGCTGGTGACGATCTGCCTGCTGCCGGCGTGACGCTTGTATGTTCAGACCAGACCAGCACGGTAGAGTTTGGTTGCCGTTGAGGCGGCCAGACCGGTCCGTGCAGCCTGGTATGCGCTGGGGCTTTGAAGCCCGTGTCTGAGTACATCGCGCACGGCCACCGTGCTGGTCTTCCTGAAGCCCGAACGGTTACGCGCGCCGGTTCGCCCGAGAGCGCATTCACAAGCAAGGGATCTGAAGACCATGTCTGTTTCCTCTGTGGTGGTGGGCATCGACGTCGCCAAGGCGCACGTGGATGTCTGGGTGCTGAGCACCAAGCTCGATGTCCAGCGTTTCGACAATGAGGCCGAAGCTCATTCGGCGCTGGCGGCGGCGCTGAAGCCACTGGACGTGGCGCTGGTGGTGATGGAGGCCACCGGGGGCTACGAGGCGACGCTGGCCTGTGCGCTGCAGGCAGCGGGCTTGCCCGTGGCGGTGGTCAATCCGCGCCAGACGCGCGACTTCGCCAAGTCCATGGGACGGCTGGCCAAGACCGACCGCATCGACGCGCGCATGCTGGCCGAGTTTGCCGCTGTACTGGTGCGCCGCGACGACCTGGCCAGCTTCATCCGCCCCCTGGCGGATCAAGAGCAGCAGGCGCTGGCTGCGATGGTCACGCGCAGGCGCCAGCTCGTGACGATGATGCTGTCCGAGCGCCAGCGGCTGCAGTTGGCCATTGCCGTCGTGCGCCCGAGCATCGAGGCCATGATCGAGGCGATCCGCAAGCAGCTCGATGACGTGGAGGCCCAGATGGTCGGCCACGTCCAGGCGCACCACGCCGAGTTGGACAAGCTGCTGCGCTCGGCCAGCGGCATCGGCCCGGTGGCCAGCGCCACCCTGATCGCTGAATTGCCGGAACTGGGCAAGCTCAACCGCCGCGAGATCGCGGCCTTGGTCGGCGTGGCCCCGATGGCCAACGACTCGGCAACTCGAAGGGGCGACGGCGCGTGCAGGGCGGGCGCTTCGAGATACGCCGCGTGCTCTACATGGCCACGCTCACGGCTGCACGCCACAACCCGGCCATCAAGTGCTTCCATGACCGGCTGCTGGCAGCAGGCAAGCTGCCCAAGGTCGCTCTGGTGGCCTGCATGCGCAAGCTCCTGACCACGCTCAACGTCATGGTCAAAACCAACAAACCTTGGGATAAATCCCTTCACGGCACTTGACTCGAAAGACAGTTACTCAGACCGCCTGCCGTTCCGCCCGCCCGGCCTTCCACCCGCCGTAGAGGGCGATCAGCCCCGGCACCAGGATCAGCGCCCAGATGATCTTGCTCAGGTGGGTCTGCACCCACGGCAGGTTGCCGAACAGGTAGCCCGCCGTGACCAGCCCCAGCACCCAGATCAGCGCGCCCACCACGTTGAACAGCGTGAACTTGCCGCGGCTCATCTCCGCCACGCCCGCCACGAAGGGCACGAAGGTGCGGATGAAGGGCATGAAGCGCGCCAGGATCACCGTCACGCCGCCATGGCGCTCGTAGAACTGGTGCGCGCGGTCGAAGGCCTGGCGGTTAAAGAAGCGCGAGTTCTCCCACTGGAACACCTTCGGCCCGAAGTAGCGCCCGATGCTGTAGTTGCACTGGTCGCCCAGGATCGCCGCCACCAGCAGCACCGCGCACGCCGCCGCATAGTCGAGATGGCCCGCGCCGGCCAGCGCGCCCACCACGAACAGCAGCGAATCGCCGGGCAGGAAGGGCATCACCACCACCCCCGTCTCGACGAACACGATGAGAAACAGCAGCGCGTACACCCACGCGCCGTATTGCGCCACGAACGCGCCCAGGTATCTGTCGACGTGCAGGATGAAGTCGACCAGTTGCATCACGATGTCCATGGGCGGGATTATCCCGGCTGCCTGCCGCTGGCTTTCTAGAATCCCGCCATGACCCTCTCCACCCCCCGCCGCCCCATCCGCGAATTGCCCGACGAGCTGATCAGCCAGATCGCCGCCGGCGAGGTGGTCGAGCGCCCGGCCTCGGTGGTGCGCGAGCTGCTGGACAACGCGCTGGACGCCGGCGCCACCCAGGTCACGCTGCGCCTGGCCGCCGGCGGCGTGCGGCTGATCGCGGTGGAGGACGACGGCGCCGGCATCGCGCCCGGCGAGATGGCGACCGCGCTCAGGCGCCACGCCACCAGCAAGATCGCCAGCCTGCGCGACCTGGAAGCCGTGGGCACCATGGGCTTTCGCGGCGAGGCGCTGGCCGCCATCAACTCGATCGCCGAGCTCTCGCTGTTCTCGCGCACCGACGGCCAGCCGGCCGCCCACCTGCTGAACGGCCGCACCGGCGAGCTGGGGCCCGCCGCGCGCGCGGTCGGCACCACGGTGGAGGTCAAGGAGCTGTTCTTCAGCGTGCCGGCGCGGCGCAAGTTCCTCAAGACCGACGCCACCGAGCTGGCCCACTGCATCGAGGCCGTGCGCCGCCACGCCCTGGCGCGGCCCGACGTCGCCTTCGCCATCTGGCACGACGGCAGGCTGATCGAGCAATGGCGCCGCCAGCCGGGCGAAGCGGGGCGGGACCAGCGCCTGGCCGACGTGCTGGGCGAGGACTTCCTGACCGAATCGGTGGCCGTGGACCACCACGCCGGCGCGCTGCGCGTCAGCGGCCGCGCCGGCCTGCCCGACCACGCCCGCTCGCGCGCCGACCAGCAGTTCGCCTACGTCAACGGTCGCTTCGTGCGCGACAAGGTCATCACCCACGCCGCGCGCGGCGCTTACGAGGACGTGCTGCACGGCCAGCGCCAGCCGGTGTACGTGCTGTACGTGGACATCGACCCCGCCCGCGTGGACGTCAACGTGCACCCCACCAAGATCGAGGTGCGCTTTCGCGACAGCCGCGAAGTGCACCAGGCCGTGCGCCACGCGGTCGAGAACGCGCTGGCCGCGCCGCGCGCCGCCCTGCTGGCGCGGCAAGCCGACGCCGCGGCCGAGGCAGCCGCTCCCGGCTGGCGCGGCGCCCTGCCCGCCCCGGCGCCGGATTTCAAGCCTTTTCAGCCCCAGGCCCGCATCCCGTTTGCGCCGCAAGCTATTGATTCAGTAGCGTCACACCGGCACGCCGTGGCCGAGCTGCAGGCGCTGTGGCAACCCGCCGCGCCCGCGCCCCCGGCCGCTGAACCGCCCGCCGACTGGCCGCTGGGCCGCGCCCTCGCGCAACTGCACGGCATCTACATCCTGGCCGAGAACCGCCAGGGCCTGGTCATCGTCGACATGCACGCCGCGCACGAGCGCATCGTCTACGAACGGCTCAAGGCCCAATGGGACGGCAACGCGAAGGGGCAAGGGGTGGCCAGCCAGCCCTTGCTGATCCCCGCGCCCTTCGCCGCCACGCCGCAGGAAGCGGCCACCGCCGAGGCCTGCGCCGGCGTGCTGGCCGCGCTGGGGCTGGAGGTCACGCCCTTCTCGCCGCGCACCCTGGCGGTGCGCGCCGTGCCCGCCGCGCTGGCCGATGGCGACCCGGTGGAGCTGGCGCGCGGCGTGCTGGCCGAGCTGGCCCAGCACGAGGCCAGCACCGTGGTGCAGCGCGCCCGGCACGAACTGCTGGCCACCATGGCCTGCCACGGCGCCGTGCGCGCCAACCGCCGCCTGACGGGCGAGGAGATGAACGCCCTGCTGCGGCAGATGGAAGCCACCGAGCGCTCCGACCAGTGCAACCACGGCCGCCCCACCTGGCGCCAGCTCACGGTGCGCGAGCTGGACGCGCTGTTCCTGCGGGGCCGCTGAAAGCCCGTGCAAAACTACGATATTGATAGCTGTTCACGCAGTATCCACGCTGGCTAGACGCCAATTTCACTTGAAATCAAGCCCGAGGCCCCGGAGCCTCGGGCAGCAGGCAGGCCTCGGCCACCTGCAGGTCGTTGTCGCGGGCGAAGCCCATCACGAAGTCCCAGGCCATGGGCTCGTGGTCCTGTAGCGCGCGGTTCACGACCACGCACTTGACGCCGTTCAGGGACGTGGGCACGCACCAGGGCGAATAGGCGATGTGCCCGCCCGGCCGCCGCGCCCCGCCGCCGGGGCGGAACTGCGCCATCACGCCGGCCAGGCGCTCGGCCCAGTCGCTGGGGCGGAAGGTCCGCCCGTCGCGCGTGACGCCCTGGATGAAAACTTCGCTGCTGGAGGGGGTGGCGGTCATGGGGCGCGGAGGATGTCGCGGGTTCGGGTGGGCCGCTCGGCCTCGCTCGTGGCGTGCTGCGGGGCAGCAAAATTCTATCTGCTGGCGGCCCGGCCAGCGCATCGCTGTCATGCGAAACCTGCAACCGCGGCGGCGCGCAGGGACCCTAGAATGCACTTCAGCGGGCCGCGTCGGCCCGATTCTTTTTTGCCCAGCCCCAGGAGCCGCCCCGTGACCGAGCACATCGAAGCCGCCTCGCCCCACCTGATGAACACCTACGCCCGCCTGCCGGTGGCCATGGCGCGCGGCCAGGGCTCCCGGATCTGGGACGTCAACGGCAAGAGCTACCTGGACGGCCTGGGCGGCATCGCCGTCAACACGCTGGGCCACGCGCATCCCCGGCTGGTGCCGGCGCTGCAGGAGCAGATCGCCACGCTGATCCACTGTTCCAACTACTACCACGTGCCGGGCGCCGAGAAGCTGGCCGCCAAACTGGTGGCGCTGTCGGGCATGACCAACGCGTTCTTCTGCTGCACCGGGCTGGAGGCCAACGAGGCGGCGCTCAAGCTGGCGCGCAAGTTCGGCCACGACAAGGGCATCGACAAGCCGCAGATCGTCGTCTACGAGAAGGCCTTCCACGGCCGCAGCATCGCCACGCTCAGCGCCACGGGCAACCCGAAGGTGCAGGCCGGCTTCGGGCCGCTGGTGGAGGGCTTCATCCGCGTGCCGATGAACGACATCGAGGCCCTGAAGAAAGCCACCGAGGGCAACCCCGACGTGGTGGCCGTGTTCTTCGAGACCATCCAGGGCGAAGGCGGCATCAACCCGATGCGCATCGACTACCTGAAGCAGCTGCGCCAGCTCTGCGACGAGCGCGACTGGCTGATGATGATCGACGAGGTGCAGTGCGGCATGGGCCGCACGGGCAAGTGGTTCGCGCACCAGTGGGCCGGCATCGTGCCCGACGTGATGCCGCTGGCCAAGGGCCTGGGCTCGGGCGTGCCGATCGGTGCCGTGGTGGCCGGCCCCAGGGCGGCGCGGATCTTCCAGCCCGGCAACCACGGCACCACTTTTGGCGGTAACCCGCTGGCCATGCGCGCCGGCCTGGAGACGATCCGCATCATGGAAGAGGACGGCCTGCTGGACAACGCGGTCCAGGTCGGCACGCACCTGAAGGCGTCGCTGGAGAACGCTTTCGCCGGCAACCCCGGCGTGAAGGAGGTGCGCGGCCAGGGCCTGATGCTCGGCATCGAGTTGACCAGGCCCTGCGGCGTGCTGGCGCAGCGCGCGCTGGACGCCGGCCTGCTGCTCAGCGTGACCGCTGACACCGTGGTGCGCCTGGTGCCGCCGCTGATCCTGACGCGGGCCGAGGCCGACGAGATCGTCGCCATCCTGGTGCCGCTGATCGAAGCCTTCCTGACGGAATGAACGGACCCGCCGTGATGACCACCACGCCCCCCCTCCAGCACTACCTGCAGTTCTCCGACCTCACGGCCAGCGACTACGCCTACCTGTTCGAGCGCGCGGCGCTGATCAAGCGCAAGTTCAAGGCCTACGAAAAGCACTACACGCTGTGCGACCGCACGCTGGCCATGATCTTCGAGAAGGCCAGCACGCGCACGCGCGTGAGCTTCGAGGCCGGCATGTACCAGATGGGCGGCAGCGTGGTGCACCTGACCAGCGAAGGCAGCCAGCTCGGCCGCAGCGAGCCGATCGAGGACACGGCGCGCGTCATCAGCCGCATGACCGACATCGTGATGATCCGCACCTTCGAGCAGGCGCGCATCGCGCGCTTCGCCGAGTATTCGCGCGTGCCCGTCATCAACGGCCTGACCAACGAATACCACCCGTGCCAGATCCTGGCCGACCTGTTCACCTTCATCGAGCAGCGCGGCTCCATCCAGGGCAAGACCGTCGCCTGGGTGGGCGACGGCAACAACATGGCCAACACCTGGCTGCAGGCCGCCGACTTGCTGGACTTCACCGTGCACGTCAGCACGCCTGGCGGCTACGAGGTCGATGAGAAGCTGGCCTTTGGCGCCAGACCGCCACGCGCCGGCTGCTACAAGGTATTCGGGAACCCGCTGGACGCCTGCCGCGGCGCCGACCTGGTGACCACCGACGTGTGGACCAGCATGGGCTACGAGGCCGAGAACGAGGCGCGCCGACTGGCCTTTGCCGACTGGTGCGTGGACGCCGAGATGATGGCCGCCGCCAAGCCGGATGCCCTGTTCATGCACTGCCTGCCCGCGCACCGCGGCGAGGAAGTCAGCGCCGAGGTCATCGACGGCCCGCAGTCGGTGGTGTGGGACGAGGCCGAGAACCGCATGCACGTGCAGAAGGCGCTGATGGAGTACCTGCTGCTGGGCCGGCTGGACTGACGCGCAGCGCAGCCCCTCGCCGGCAGCGCGTTCAGCGGCCCGCCGCCGTGCCCTGCGGACAAAGCAGCATCTGCGTACAGCGGAACACGGCGATGGCCTTGCCGGTGGCCGCGTCACGCACCTCGGCGTCCCAGACCTGCGTGCTGCGCCCGGCATGCCACAGGCGCGCCTCGCACTCCACGCGCCCCTGCCGCACCGTTCCGGCGAAGTTGGCCTTCAACTCGATGGTGGTGAAACCGGTTGCGCCCACGGGCAGGGACGCAAGACAGCCGAAACCGCAGGCGCTGTCGGCCAGCGCCACCACGCTTGCCGCGTGCAGGTAGCCGGTGGGCGCCAGGTGGTGCGGCTTCACAACGACATGCCCACGCACCAAACCATGCCGAGCCTCGTCCCACTCGAAGCCCAGCAGGCCCGGCAGCGAGCCGGCCTGCGCCGCGTGAAGTGTGGTGGCGTTCCCGCTCATGCGCGCGCTCCCGCCGGGCTGGACTGGCGCAGCATGACGCCCACCGCCAACACGTTGAGGGCGACGCCCAGCCAGATCGGCCACTGGTAGCTGTGCCGCAGGTCGAAGGCAAAGCCGGCCGCGGTGGGCCCGGCCAGCGTGCCCACCGCCACGCTGGTGTACAGCGCGCCGATGATGCCGCTCACGCTGCGGCCGCCGAAGTGGTCCATCACCACGGCCGGCAACACGGCCACCCAGGCGCCGTACACCGTGCCGTACACCAGCGCGAAGGCGGCCAGCGCCCAGAACCCACTGGCCAGCGCCCACCCGGCCAGCGCCAGCGCCATGCCGGCAAACAGCGCCAGCAGCGCGCGGCCACGGCCGATGCGGTCCAGCAGGCCGCCCAGCAGGAATCGCCCCGCCGTGCTGCCGATGCCGATCAGGCCCAGCAGCAGCACCGCCGACGCCAGCGGCACGCCGTGCGCCTCTGCATAGGGCACCAGATGCACGAAGGGCAGGAACACACTGAACGAGCACAACAGGCAGGCCGCATAAAGGCGCCAGAACGCCGGCGCGCGCAACGCCTCGCACACCGTGGCGCCCTGCGCCGCCCGCGCCGCCGCGCCGGCGTTCGGCGGGTCGCCGTCCGGCCCCAGGCCGTGGCGCCGGGGGTCGTCCTCCACCAGCCACGCCGCCGCCAGGCCCAACACCAGTGCCAGCACGCCCAGGCTCAGGTAAGCACCGCGCCAGCCCAGCCGCTCGACCAGCAGCGCGGCCAGTGGCGGCAGCAGCAGCGTGCCCACCCCGATGCCGCTCACCGCCAGGCCCGACGCCAGCCCGCGCCGCCGCGTGAACCAGCGCTGCACCGCGCCCAGCACCGGCACATAGGCCAGGCCCACACCCAAGCCCACGCCCAGCCCATAGGCCAGATAGACCTGCTCCAGCCGTTGCGCCAGGCCGGCCAACGCCAGGCCCAGCCCCACCAGCAGCATGCCCGCCAGCGCGAGCCGCCGCGCCCCAAAACGGTCGGCCAGCGGCCCACTCAGCACGCCCAGCCCGAAGTAAAGAAAGCCCGCCAGCGAAAACACCAGCGAAGCCGCGCCGCGCGAGGCCCCGAAGGCTTGCTGCAGCGGCGCGACGAACACGCTGAAGGTGTAGGCGCTCCCAAAGCCCACCAGCGTGACCCCGAAAGCGCCCGCCACCACCCGCCAGCCGCGGAACATGCCGGCCTGGGTGGCCAACGGGTTCGCATCAGTGGAGCTGCATTGAATCTGTGTCATGTGGATGGCTTCAAAAAGGGTGTTGATATGGCGTATTCTTCCCTTTGCGGCACCCGTCTTCAAGCGAGAAATCGGCGCCTGCATCGTTGAGAATTTCTAAACCATGAGTGACCCACTACCCCCCTTGAACGCGCTGCGTGCCTTCGAAGCCACGGCGCGCCACCTCTCGGTCAAGAAGGCCGCCGAGGAACTGCACGTCACGCCGGGGGCGGTGAGCCAACTGCTCAAGGGCCTGGAGGCGCGGGTGGGCACCGCGCTGCTGCGGCGCGCCCACCGGGCCGTGTTTCTCACCGACGCCGGTCAGAACTACCTGCCGCCGGTGCGCAGTGCCCTGACGCAGTTGGCCGAAGCCACCCGCCGCATCGCCAGCGCGACCGATGGCGGCACCCTGAGCGTGAGCACCACGCCCTCGTTCGCCGCCACCTGGCTGGTGCCGCGGCTGCCCACGTTCCAGCAGGCGCACCCGGCCATCGACCTGCGTCTGCTGACCGGCAAGGGCCTGGTGGACTTCACACGCGACGACGTGGACGTCGCCATTCGGCACGGGCTGGGTCGCTACCCTGGCCTGCGCAGCGAGCGGCTGTTCGCGGTGGAACTGGTCCCTGTGGCCGCACCCGAATTGACGGAGCGGCAGGGCCGGCCGCGCAGCGCCGATGCGCTGGCGAACTGGCCGCTGCTGCACGATGCCGAGCGCCAGGACTGGCCGCTGTGGCTGCAGGCGCAGGGCGTGCCCGCGGCCCCGCCGCCGCGCGGCCCGGCCTTCGACGACCCTGGGCTGCTGCGTCAGGCCGCCATCGCCGGCCAGGGCGCGGCACTGCTGGCCGCCGCGCTGGTCGAGGCCGACATCGCGCAGGACCGGCTGTCGCGCCTGTGGGACGCGGCGTGGCCCGAAGCCTTTGCCTATTACCTGGTGTACCCGCCGAGCAGCGCGGCACGGCCCAAGGTGGCGGCGTTCCGCGACTGGGCGCTGGCCGCGGCGGCGCCGGGCGACACGCCGGATGCATCGGCACTTGCGCGGGATGCATCGGGCCGGACAGGCTTGATCGCTATCTTTAACGTAGCTGACAGCGCTTGACGGGTACGGGCTGCAAGGCGATTTGGCCAATAAACGCGGCGCGGCCAGGCGGGTATTCAGTCCGGCAGTCGCGTGATCCCCGGTGTCGCCCAGCGACCGTCCACCGCTGGTGCCTGCGGCAGGTACAAGCGCAGGCTCAGGTTGAAGGAGCCCGCCGGGGCCGGCAGCCAGTTGGATTCCTTGTCCTTGCCGGGCGAGGCGTGCTGGATGTGGATGTCCAGCGAGCCGTCGGCGTTGAACACCAGCGGATCGCGGTCGCCGATGGCGTGGCGGCCGAGCGGGTTGGCGACGAAGAACTGGTCGGTGCCGTACATCGTCAGCGACCAGAAGGCGTCCGCCGGCGGCGCCTGGCCCGGCTCGAAGTGCAGCACGTAGCGCGCGGCGCCGGTGAGGAGCTGGCCGTCGCCGTCGACCGCCGCGCCGGGGTAGATGGCCTCCTCCGGTGGCAGCGCGCCCAGCCCGCGGTAGGCGGTGAAGCCGCGCAGCAAATAGTCGTTGCCATAGGTGCCGGTCATGCCGGCGGCGCGGGTCCAGCCGTGGCGCTGCTGGCGCAGCGCGTTGCCGCGGTCGATCATGCGCTGGTAGGCGTCGGGCGCGGCCCGCGCCAGGGCGCGCTGCACGGCGGGATCGGCGCGCGCCAGATCGAACCCCTGGCCCGCGACCAGGCCGAGGCGCTCCATGCGCAGCAGCACGGCATGGTCGGCGGCATGGGGCGGGTGGCGCTTCATCAGTTCAGCGAACAGCGCGAAGAAAGCGCCCGACTCCAGCCGGCTCACCTGCTCGGCGGGCGCGCTCATGTCGATGGCGGCATCGACGCGCCCCGTCGCCCCGGCCTGCGGCTGGCCCCAAGCCGACAGCGGAGCGGCCTTCAGGCCCGCCTGGAGACCGTGCACGTGGCCGTAGTCGGCCGCGCCATTGGTCTGGATGCGCCCGATGATCCAGCCAACCTCGGTCGGGCTGACGATGGCGCGCATGCCCGCCGGCAGGCTGCCCTTCCAGCGCGGGCCGACCAAGGCGAAGAGGCCGCCGCCGTTGCCGGTGGTGCGCGTGCCGAGCGCGGCGAAGACGTCGGTCCACATGTCCATGAAGGGGATCACGTGGTAGCGCCCGCCGGTGTCGGGCAGCGCCAGCACCAGCGGCTCCTGGCCGACGTCGAACCACAGCATCGAGTACAGCGTGTCGGCATTGGGGCGCACCACGTCCTTGAAGTCGGCGTCCGGGTAGGCCGTGGCATGCGCGAACTGGTTCATGGGCGCGCGCAGCAGGGCGCCATCGGGCCGCGCCACGTTGGTGGCCACGCGGCGCGTCAGCTCCATCAGCACCAGCGGGTAGGCGTAGGTGTAGGCCTCGATGCCGATGGCGTGGGCCTCGGCCTCGGTGATCGGGTGGCTCGCATGGTTGCTCATTCAGGGTCTCCTGGGTTGTTGTCTCGGGCCATGGATCGGCGTCCTGACTCGGTAGCCGATGCGTCGTCTCGCGGCGGCGAACGCTAAATTAGTGGCGCAGGCACGGCCGGTCTGTCAATCCACGGACAATCCGCCGCTCGCGGTCAGCGCGCTCCGGGGCATTCTGGCCGAGAATGGCCGGCTTCATGGCGACAACGACCCGATCCCCCGGCGCAGAGGAGCACGAAGCGCTGGATTTCGACCTCCTGGACGACCGCGTGCGGGCGCTGCGGCGCTGCTCGCTGTTCGCCCATTGGCCGCCGGAGCGGCTGACCGAGGCGGCCGTGGCCGTCCAGGTCCGGCGCTACGCGCGCGGCGCGCAGGTGTTCGCGGGCAACCCGCAGCGGCGCGAGGTCTTCGTCGTCGCCTCCGGCCGCATCGAGGTCAGCCGCGGCACGGCCAGCGGCAAGAGGTTCGCGCGCAACATCATCGGCCCGGGCGAGATCCTGGGCTTGATCCGCCTGCTGGCGCGCGTGCCGCTGCACTACGACTACCACGCCTACGACGACAGCGTGCTGCTGCATCTGCCCAGCGACGCGCTGATGGGCAGCCTCGACGCCGAGCCGATCCTGTGGCGCGACCTCGCCCTGCTGCTGTGCGAGCGCCACGGGGAGAACATGCGCTTTCTCAACGACCAGGCGCTGGGCACTCTGGAGCAGCGCATGGCCGCGGCCCTGGTCGAGCTGGCGGGGATGCACGGCCTGATCGAGGATGGCGTCATGGAGCTGGGGCTGCGCCTGCCGCAGGAGCAGTTGGGCGCCATGCTGGGCGTGACGCGCCAGAGCGTGAACCGGGTCCTGCGCGCCCTGGAACATAGGGGCACCATCGGCACGGACTACAACCGCATCATCATCCGCGACTTCTCGGCGCTGTGCGACGTCGCCGCGCGGCGCGGCTGAACGCACCCAGCGCCCCATCGATCACGCGCCATGCACGGGGCGCGGACGGGTGCCGAATCGGTCATTTCAGCCGCGCGACTTCCACGACGGCCGGCGTGGCCGGCTGTTCGGCGCCCGGCGCTTCGCGCCGCACCAGGTAGATGCCGCTGGCGATGATGATGGCCGCGCCCGCCAGCGTCCACGGATCGGGCGCCGCGTGCCAGAACAGCCAGTCGATCAGCACGGCCCAGGCCAGCGCGCTGTATTCGAAGGGCGCCACCGCCGCGGCCTGCCCGTGGCGGAAGGCCTCCGAAATCGCCAGTTGCCCCAGAAAGCCCGAGACGGCCAGCCCGGACAGCAGCAGCGCGTGCTCCGACCGCACGGGGGTCCACTGCGGCAGCGCCAGCACGCCACCGAACACGGCCATGCAGACCGTGGTCCAGAGCACCAGGCTGGAGCTGGGCTCCGTGCGGCTGATGAGCCGGCCCAGGACGTTGAACACGGCATAACAGACGGCCGCCCCCAACGCCGCCAGCGCTCCCGCCGACAGGAAGACCATTTGGCTGGGGCGCAGCGCCACCACCACGCCCACGAAACCCACGGCGATGGCCGCCCAGTGCCGGGGCCTCACGCGCTCGCCCAGCACCGGAACGGCCAGGACCGCGACCAGCAGCGGCGCCACGAAGCTCAGCGTATAGGCCTCGGCCAGGCCCAGCGTGCGCAGCGACGTGGTGAACAGCGCCAGCATGAGCACACCGATGAGGCCGCGCAGCAGATGCAGGCCCCAGCGCAGATGGCGGCCCGTGGCGGCCCTGAACTCGCGCCGCCAGAGGACGTACAGGCCCACCAGTGGCAGCGCGGTCAGCCCGCGCAGGGACGTGACCTGCAGCGGCGGATAGTGGCCGGCCAGCGCTTTCATGAGCGCGTCCATGCAAGCGAACATGGCGCAGGCCGCCAGCATCGCGGCGATGCTGCGCGGGTTTCCGGACAGGGGCATGGGACTGGCCTCGGATACGCCGCCGCTTTAGCGCAGGAACAGGAACGTCATGGCGGCGAACAGCGGCACCAGGATCGCGCCGCTCCAGGCCATGTAGCCGAAGAAGCCGGGCATCCTCACGCCGCGGTCCTCGGCGATGGCCTTGATCATCAAGTTGGGGGCGTTGCCGATGTAGGTGTTGGCGCCCATGAAGACGGCGCCGGCGCTGATGGCCGCCAGGGTGCCGGCCAGCGGCCCCATCAGTTCGGCCGCGTCGCCGCCGGCGGTGTTGAAGAACACCAGGTAGGTCGGCGCGTTGTCGAGGAAGGAACTGAGCAGGCCCGTGGCCCAAAAGTACATGGCCGCGTCGGGCGTGCCGTCGGCGCGGGTGACGGCGCGCACGACGGCGCCGAAGGGACCCTGGGCGCCCGCCTGCAGCATGGCGATGACCGGGATGATGGTCAGGAAGATGCCGGCGAAGAGCTTCGCCACCTCCTGCATCGGCCCCCAGCCGAACTGGTTGGCCTCGTGCACGCGCCGGGGCGTGAGGACCAGCGACGCGGCGGTCACGGCGATGAGCCCTGCGTCGCGCACCAGCCCGGGCAGGCCGACGGGGGTGCCCATCACGTCGAATTCGATGCCGGGCTTCCACAGCCCGCTCATCAGCACCAGGCCGACGACGGCGGCCAGCAGCGCGAAGTTGGCGGCGCCGTCGAAGCCGAAGCGGGGCGTGTCGGGCGTGGGGTCGGGCCGGGCCGCGCCCTGCCGGCGCGCCAGCCAAGTGTCGAGCACGAAGAAGAGGGCCAGCAGCGCCGCCATCATGAACACGGTGTCCGGCAGGATGTGGCGCGCGGTCCAGAAGAAATCGACGCCCTTGAGGAAGCCCAGGAACAGCGGCGGATCGCCCAGCGGCGTGAGCGAGCCGCCGATGTTGCCGACGATGAAGATGAAGAAGACGACGACGTGCGCGCAGCCGGGGCGGTGGTCGTTGGCGCGGATGAGCGGGCGGATGAGGAGCATGGACGCGCCGGTGGTACCCATGACGCTGGCCAGCATGCCGCCCGCCAGCAGGATGCCGGTGTTGAGCAGCGGCGTGCCGTGCAGGTTGCCGCGCACGTGGATGCCGCCGGAGACGGTGAACAGCGCGGTCAGCAGCAGGATGAAGGGCACGTATTCGGCCAGCAGCGCGTGCACCAGCCCGGCGGCGGCCGTGCCCGGGCCGAAGACGAGCGCGAAGGGAACGAAGAACGCCAGCGCCCAGCCCACGGCGATCTTGCCGAAATGGTGGTGCCACATCCGCGGCGCCAGCAGCGGCCAGAGGGCGATGGACAGCAGGATGCCAGCGAAGGGCACGCCCCACAGCACGGACAACTGGCTGCCGTCCAGCCCGGCGGCCTGGGCGGGCGCGGCCAGGGCCAGCAGCGCGGCCAGGCCTGGGATGCGGCGCCAGCGCGGGCGAGGATCGGTCGTCGGCCTGGGATTCATGATGAAAAACAAACCAAAATCGTGTCTAGCCAGCGCCGATATTGAACTGACTGCTATTAAATAATGAGCATCACATCATCACCGGCGGCGGCCGGATGACGGGGCCGCTGGGCGGCGCGGCCGGCGCGGGCAGGTCGAACACCTGGCGCAGGTAGCTCAGGTAGCCCTCGTCCTCGACCATGGTCTTGCCCGGCGTGTCCGAGATCTTGGCCACGGGCTGGCCGTTGCACTGCACCATCTTCAGCACGATCTGCAGGGCCTCGGGGCCGAGGTCGTTGGTGAGGTTGGTGCCGACGCCGAAGGCGACCTGGATGCGGCCGTGGAAGCGCTCGAACAGCTCGATGCAGCGCGGGATGGTCAGCCCGTCGCTGAAGATGATGGTCTTGGTGCGCGGGTCGCAGCGGTTGGCGGCGTAGTGCTCGATCATGCGTTCGCCCCAGACGAAGGGGTCGCCGGAGTCGTGCCGCGCGCCGTCGAACAGCTTGCAGAAGTACATGTCGAAGTCGCGCAGGAAGGCGTTCATGCCGTACACGTCCGACAGGGCGATGCCGAGGTCGCCCCGGTATTCCTGCGCCCACTTCTCGAAGCCGTAGACCTGGCTGTCGCGCAGGCGCGGGCCGAGCGCCTGGCAGGCCTGCAGGTACTCGTGCGCCATGGTGCCCATGGGGCGCAGGCCCAACTCCTTGGCGAACAGCACGTTGCTGGTGCCGGTGAGCTGCCCGCCTTCGCCCGTGCCAAGGCCGGCCTTCAGGATCTCCAGCACCTCGCGGTGCCATGCGCGCGAGAAGCGCCGGCGCGTGCCGTAGTCGGCAATCTTCAACTCGGGCTGGCGGGGCGCCTGCAACTGGGCGATCTTGGCGTCGAGGCGCCGGCGCCCTTCGTTCAGGTCCAGTCCCGGCTGCGTGTGGCGGTAGAACACCTCGCTGACGATGGCCAGCACCGGGATCTCGAACAGGATGGTGTGCAGCCAGGGGCCGCGCACGCGGATGTCGATCTCGCCGTTGTCCAGCGGGGTGAGGGTGATGTGCTTGTCGCTCAGCCTGAACAGGCCGAGGAAGTCGATGAAATCGCTTTTGATGAAGCGCAGGCTGCCCATGTAGGCCAGCTCGTCCTCGGAAAAGCGCAGGCTGCACAGGTGGCGGATCTCGTCGTGCATCTCGTGGATGTAGGGCGCGAGCTGCGCGCCCGGCGTGCGGCACTTGAACTTGTACTCCACCTGCGCCGCCGGAAACTGGTGCAGCACCGCCTGCATCATGGTGAACTTGTACAGGTCGGTGTCGAGCAGGCTTTCGATGATCATGGCTGGCCCTGGCCGACCCAGTGAGTAAAGGATTCGACCGGCTCGCGCGGCGTGAAGTAAGTATTGACCGGCGCGTCCAGGTCCGGCCAGCCCAGCGACATGCCGCACACCAGCATCTCCTCGGCGCTGGCGCCGATGTGCGGCAGAATGATGGAGCCGAAGTGGTTCCACGCCGCCTGCGGACAGGTGTGCAGGCCGCGCGCCCGGGCGGCGACCATGACGTTCTGCAGGAACATGCCGTAGTCCATCAGGCTGCCCTGCCCCATCACGCGGTCGAGGGTGAACATCAGGCCCACCGGCGCGTCGAAGAAGCGGAAGTTGCGCTGGTGCTGGGCGTGCATCGCGTCCTTGTCGCCCTTGCCGATGCCCAGCAGGCCGTACAGGCTCCAGCCGTTCTGGCGCCGGCGGCCCAGGTAGGGCTCGACCCAGTGGCGCGGGTAGTAGTCGTAGTCCTCGCGGTACTTGGTCTCCAGCTCGGGGTGCTCGCGCAGCGCGTCGTGCGCCTCGCAGACCTTGGCGACCAGCTCGTCCTTGGCCGCGCCCTCCAGCACATACACGCGCCAAGGCTGGCTGTTGGTGCCGGAGGGCGCGCGGCTGGCCACGCGCAGGATGTTCTCCAGCGTCTCGCGCGGCACGGGCCGCGGCAGGAAGGCGCGCGCGCAGAAACGGTTCTCGATGGCCGCGTCCACGCTGGCGGGGTCGTGGATCGGCGCGCTTACTTGGGACATCGAAGCTGCTCCAGGACGGACTTGAGCGCGGCCGGCAGCGGCACCGGCCGCTGCGTGGCGCGATCGACGTAGACGTGCACGAAGTGGCCCTGCGCGGCGGTGGTCTCGGCGCCCTCGGCGAACAGGCCGACCTCGTAGCGCACGCTGGACGAGCCGATGTGCGCCACGCGGATGCCGGCCTCGACGTTCTGCGGGAAGGCCAGCGGGGCGAAGTACTGGCACTGCGTCTCGATCACGAAGCCGATGGTGCCGCCGCTGGCGGTGTCGAGCACGCCCCGCTCGATCAGGAGCGCGTTGACGGCGGTGTCGAACCACGAGTAATAGACGACGTTGTTGACGTGGCCGTACTGGTCGTTGTCCATCCAGCGGGTGGTGATGGTGCGGAAGGCGCGGTAGCTGCCGCGGTGCTCGGGCCGGGGTCGTGCGGACTGGTTCATCGCGCCCCATTCTGCCAGCGGCGCCAGTACTCCAGCGCGACGCCAAAGGTGTTCATCTGCGCCTGCACCGTGGTGGCGATGTCGCGGCCGTAGCCGCCGGCCATGGACAGGGCCAGCGGCAGCCGACGCCGCCAGGCCCAGTCGAACACGCGGCGGTCGCGCGCCTGCAGCCCATCGTGGCTCAGCCGCAGGCGGCCGAGCCGATCGCCCTCGTGCGGGTCGGCGCCGGCCAGGTAGAACACGAGGTCGGCGTCGAAGCGCGCCTCCAGCTCGGCCAGGGCCAGCTCCAGCGCGTGCAGGTATTCGTCGTCGCCCGTGCCGTCGGGCAGGCCCACGTCCAGGTCGCCCGCCACCTTGCGGAACGGGAAGTTCTTCTCGCCGTGCAGCGACAGCGTGAACACCGACGCATCGCCCGCGAAGATGGCCGCCGTGCCGTTGCCCTGGTGCACGTCCAGGTCGATCACGGCCACGCGCGGCGGGCGGGCGCTGGGTTGGCGACGCGTGTGCTCGGCCTGCATCAGGCGCGCGGCCACGGCCACGTCGTTGAACACGCAGTAGCCGCTGCCACCGCCGGCGCCGGCGTGGTGCGTGCCGCCGGCCAGGTTGGCGGCCACGCCCTCGGCCCGCGCCGCGCGGGCGGCGGCGATGGTGGCGCCGACCGAGCGGCGCGAGCGCTCGACCATGGCCTCGCTCCACGGAAAGCCGATCTCGCGCTGCGCGCGCGCATCCAGCGTGCCGCGCGCCACGGCGTCGATGTAGGCCGGCGCGTGCGCCAGCGCCAGCTGGCCGTCCGTGGCGGGCTCGGCGGGCCCGAGGGTGACGGCGGGTAGTTCCGCCGCGACCCGCTCGCGCAGCCGCGCGTACTTACCCATCGGAAAGCGATGACCCGGCGGCAGCGGCAGCACGAAGCGGATGGAATAGAACGCCTTCACCTCACGCCTCCCGATCCCGCCAGACGGCTCGCCGCAGGGGTTAGAACGCCGCGTCTAAAAATGCTGCAATGCACCAAAGCGGCTTGCAAACGCTCCTCCGTCCCCTACAATTCGTGCCATGCTGCACTGCAACAAAAGAAGTGGTTCAGGGCGGCACCCAGAAGCAACCCTTTCCACCATTGTCTAGGAGAACCCTCTCATGCTGACCCCCGAACAACTCGTCGCTTCCCAGAAAGCCAACCTGGAAACCATCTACGGCCTGACCACCAAGGCCTTCGAAGGCGTCGAGAAGCTGGTCGAGCTGAACCTGCAGGCCACCAAGGCCGCGCTGGCCGAGTCCAACAGCCACGCCCAGGCGCTGCTGTCGGTCAAGGACGTGCAGGAGCTGCTGGCCCTGCAAGCCGGCGCGCTGCAGCCCCTGGCCGAGAAGGCCGCCGCCTACAGCCGCCACCTGTATGACATCGCGTCGGGCACCAGCGCCGAGTTCACCAAGACCTTCGAAGCCAAGGTCGCCGAGAGCCAGGCCCAGTTCACCGCCTTGGTGGACAACGCCGCCAAGAACGCGCCCGCCGGCTCCGAAACCGCCGTCGCCATGATGAAGAGCGCCGTGGCCGCCGCCAACAACGCGTTCGAGTCGGTGCAGAAGGCCGTCAAGCAGGCTTCCGACATGGCCGAGTCCAACTTCAACGCCGTGGCCACCAGCGCCACCGAGGCCGCCAAGGGCGCCAAGAAGCGTTGATTCATCGCCTTCGGGCGTTGAACTCGCATCGCGGTTTCGCACTCTACGGAGTGTGAGTCCGCAAGGATGACGAGCCGCGTGCTTCGCCGGCCTGCCCGGCGAAGCTCCAGCAAAAAGGACAAACCGCCCCGCGCCGCGTGTCCTTCTTACTGGGTGCCTCGGCAAGGCGCCAACCCGTTGTCTCCTCGGGTCCTTTCGAAACCTTCCGGGTTCAGGGATCCCTTCAAGGGCTGATCGCAAGATCAGCCCTTTTTTTCGCTTCTCTGGCGCGCGCACGGCGCCTGCCCGCGCCTCCTTTGAGAACAATTCTCGTTTGCGCTATCATCCCGTGGCGTTCGACCCTCTTTTTCCGTCCTCTTCGCCAAGGAATCCATCGCATGAAAAAGCTCGTGGCCCTCGCCGCCGTGCTGGCCGTTCTGGCCGGTGGCGCCGCGCAGGCGCAGGAACAGGCCATCAACCTGTATTCGGCGCGCCATTACTCGACCGACGAGGCGCTGTACGCCGACTTCACCAAGACCACCGGCATCAAGATCAACCGCGTGGACGCGGACGATGCAGGCATCATCGCGCGGCTCAAGGCCGAGGGCAGCGCCTCGCCGGCCGACGTGATCCTGCTGGTGGATGCCGCACGCCTGTGGCGCGGCGAGCAGGACGGGCTGTTCCTGCCGGTCAAGTCCAAGGTGCTGGAAGACGCCATCCCCGCCAACCTGCGCGCCGCGCCGGCGGCCGACGGCGGCATTCCATGGTTCGGCCTGTCCACGCGCGCCCGCGTCGTCGTGTACGACAAGATCAAGATCCGGCGCGCCGACGTGGACACCTACGAGGAGCTGGGCGACCCCAAGAACAAGGGCAAGCTGTGCATCCGCTCCGGCTCGCACCCCTACAACCTGAGCCTGTTCGGCGCCGTGACCGAGCACCTCGGTGCCGAGAAGGCCGAGGTGTGGCTCAAGGGCATGGTGGACAACATGGCGCGCGCACCCAAGGGCGGCGACACCGACCAGATCAAGGGGGTGGCCTCGGGCGAATGCCAGATCGCCGTGACCAACAGCTACTACCTGGCGCGCCTGATGCGCTCGGGCAAGCCGGAGGACCAGGCCGTGGTCGAGCGCGTGGGCGTGGTCTTCCCCAACCAGGACAGCTGGGGCACGCACGTCAACGTGGCGGGCGGCGCGGTGGCGCGCCATTCCAGGAACACGGCGGGCGCGGTCAAGTTCCTCGAATACCTCGCCAGCCCGGCGGCGCAGAACCACTTCGCCAACGGCAACAACGAGTGGCCGGCGGCCAAGGGCGTGAGCTTCGACAACCCGGCCCTCAAGTCGATGACCGCGGGCGGCAAGTTCAAGTCCGAGACCATTCCCATCAGCGCCGTGGGGGCCAACCAGGTCAAGGTGCAGCAGATGCTGGACCGCGTGGGCTTCAAGTAAGGCAGCCCATCGGCACCCCCAGGAATGGCGCCCCCGGAGGGCGCCATTTTTATGACAAATCAGCCGCTAGCCAGCGTGGATACTCCACCGGCAGCTATCAATCTGGAAGCAGGCGAATGAGCTGCCCGCGCGCATCGTCGGTCAGCACGTACAGCAGACCGTCGGGCCCCTGGCGCACGTCGCGGATGCGCTGGCCCACGTCCTGCAGCAGCTTGTGCTCGGCCACGACCCGGCCGTCCCTCAGCTCGATGCGGTCCAGGTAGCGGAACTTCAGCGAGCCGACGAACAGATTGCCCTTCCAGGCCGCGCCGTAGCGGTCGCTGGTGAGGAAGGCCATGCCCGATGGCGCGATCGAGGGCGTCCAGCGGTGCAGCGGCGGCGCCATGCCGGGCTGGCTGCTGGCGCCCTCGCCAATCTTGCTGCCGTCGTAGTGGACGCCGAAGCTCACCACCGGCCAGCCGTGGTTGGCGCCGGCCTTGGGCAGGTTGATCTCGTCGCCGCCCTGGGCGCCGTGCTCGTGCATCCACAGGCTGCCGTCCGGCGCCAGCGTGGCGCCCTGCGCGTTGCGGTGACCGATGCTCCAGATCTCGGGCAGCGCGCCGGCCCGGCCGACAAAGGGGTTGTCCGGGGGCACGGTGCCGTCCTTGCCCACGCGCACGATCTTGCCGTGGTGGTTGTCCAGCTTCTGCGCGTCGTCGCGGCGCGAGAAGCGCTCGCCCAGCGTCAGGAACAAGGTGCCGTCGGGCTGGCCGCCGACCCGGCGCTCGGCGATGCGGCAGCCGAAATGCAGGGTACTGCTGGTCTTGGGCTTCTGGCTGAAGATGACCCGCACGTCCTCCAGCCGCGCCAGGTCGCCCGACAGGCGGGCGCGCGCCAGCGCGGTGCTGTTGGTGGTGCCCAGGCCGGGCTCGGAAAAGCAGAAGTAGATCGTGCGGTTGCGGTCGAAGCCCGAGTCCGCCGCCACGTCCAGCAGCCCGCCCTGTCCGCCGGCGGCCACCTCGGGCAGGCCCTGCAGCGGCGGGCGCAGGGTGCCGTCGGCCTCGACCACGCGCAGGCGGCCGGGCCGCTCGGTGACCAGGAAGCGCCCCTGCGGCAGAAAGGCCACCGCCCACGGGTGCTGCAGCCCGCTGGCCACCGGCTGGGCCCGGGGCGCCGCCGCCACCGGCCAGCCGAAGGCCAGCAGCACAGTGCCGATCGCTATCTTATAGATAGCTAACCGCGCAGTGCACGTGAGGGCCGAGGGCATTTTTTGCCCTTAAGACATCAATCCAGCTTGGCGCCCGAAATCTTGACCAGCTCGGCCCACTTGGGCAGTTGCTGCTTGTACTCGGCGGTGAAGGTTTCGGGATTGCTGTTGAGAACGGGGCGGAAACCCATCTCCTCGATCTTGCGCTGCACCTCGGGGTCTTGCATCGCCTTGCGAATCTCGGCGGCCAGCTTGTCCTGGATCTCCTTGGGCACCTTCGCGGGCACGGCCACGGCCAGCCAGCCCTCCATCTGGAACACCGGGTCGGTGATGCCGGACTCCTTCAGCGTGGGCACGTCGGGCAGCGCCTTCATGCGCTCGGTGGCGTTGACGCCGATAGGCTTCATCTTGCCGGCCAGGATGTGCTGCTTGGCCGCCGCCGCGCTGACCCAGGCCATGTCGATCTGTCCGCCCAGGAAGTCCTGGTTCATCGGCGCCTCGCCCTTGTAGGGCACGTGGTTCATTTCGCCGTTGGTGATGTGGTTCAGGTAAGCGCCGAACAGATGCGGCGTCGAGCCCGCGCCGTACGAGCCGTAGGACAGCTTGCCCTTGTTGGCCTTGATGTAGGCCAGCAGCTCGGTACCGTTCTTGACCGGCAGGCTGGGCTTGACCGCCAGGATCTGGGTGCCCGCGGCCAAGCGGTACACCATGGCCAGATCCTTCTGCGCGTCGTACGGCATCTTGGCGTACAGGAACTGGTTGATCAGCAGCGACGTGCTCAGGCCCACGGTGATGGTGTAGCCGTCGGGCGGCGCCTTGGCCACCGCCGTGGTGCCGATCATGCCGCTGGCGCCGACGCGGTTGTCGATGATGAAGGGCTGCTTCAGCGAAGCGGCCAGCTTCAGGCCGACCAGGCGCGCGATCGCGTCGGTGCCGCCGCCGGGCGAGAACGGCACGATGACGGTCACGGCCTTGCTCGGCCAAGCGGCGGCACCGCCCTGCGCCCAGGCCAGCGTCGGCAAAACCAGCATGCTGGCGCTCAATGCGTGGAAGCAGCGACGGGTGAGAGAAGATGAGACGCGGGTCATGGGGTTCCTTAGGTCGACAAACGAAAAATGCACGAAAGACGCGAGCAAACCGTACCCGCCGTGCGTGAAGGACCGCCGATGATTGTTCATCCGCCGGCACGCATGAAGAGGGAAAGCCCTTGCAGCCCGAGTCCAAGTCGCCTGCGCGACTCTTTCGCCCCTGTCCGCTTCATCGACCCCAGGAAAACCCTTAATCGAGACACCTGCGGCGATCCCGAGAGCACAGGCGGTTGTCCTACACTGCGCGGGCTACCCTTAGCAAGGGATTGTTACCAAAAAACAACATGCGGCTCTTCCCACGAGCGCCGCCCCAGGATCAGCCCGCCATCGCCGGGCGGCTCCATTTCATCGCCGATCAGGTCATGTCCAGAACGCTTGCCGCACTGATTCTGCTCACCGCCAGCTTCCACGCCGCCCAGGCCGCTCCGGCCCAGGACGAGATGGAAAAACTGCTGGTCCAGAAGGGCCTGATGGCCCGCCTGGGAGACACCATTCACCAGGCCACCGACCGCGCGGCCGACCTCGTGACAGCCGCCATGGACTCGCTGGGCGTGCCCTACCGGCTGGGAGGCACGTCGGCCGAGACCGGCTTCGACTGCAGCGGCTTCGTGCGCGCCACCTACGAACAGGCCATGGGCCTGATCCTGCCGCGCCGCGCCGCCGAACAGGCCGCCGCCACGCAGACGATCAACAAGGCCGACCTGCAGCCGGGCGACCTGGTGTTCTTCAACACCCTGCGCCGCGCCTACAGCCACGTCGGCATCTACCTGGGCGACGGCAAGTTCATCCACGCGCCGCGCACCGGTTCGCAGGTGCGGGTGGAGCGCATGGACATCAGCTACTGGCAGCGCCGCTTCAACGGCGCGCGCCGCGTGCTGGGCACGCCGCCTTCCACCAGCACCTCCATCGTGATCACCCGCGACTCCCCCGCACCACGCGCCGTGCGGCTGGGCGGCACGTTCGGCCAGGCACCCGCCGCCGACAGGCCGGCGGCGCCTGCGGCCGGCGAAAACATCTGAGCCATCGGGCGCACCAGAACGCCCAAGCTGACCGCTTGACCTCATCCAAAGGTACAGAGCCCGAAAAGGCCCCTTTTTTATCAGCAAATGACCCGTCCTGATCTGGGTTGACACCTTTTCCTTCAAGAAAAGGCGAGTCAATGGAAACAGGCGTCAAACGCACCCAGCGGGACTACACGCTGGCTTTTAAGCTGTCGGTGGTCGATCAAGTAGAAAAGGGCGACCTCACCTACAAGCAGGCTCAGGATCGCTACGGCATCCAGGGCAAATCGACGGTGCTTGTGTGGCTGCGCAAGCATGGCCGCCACAGTTGGGGTTCGGCATCATCTCGGCTTCCCATGCCAGTACCGATCAAAAAATCCTCCTCTGCACCTGCATCGCTGACCCCCTGTTCAGACCGAGGACATAGGTAACAGGTGTGCCAGGACATGGGTAACGCTTTGGAGAGTTGCAAGCCCATGCTCGCCGAATTCGCCGGTGTGCTCTACATGACCACGCTCACGGCACAACCCGGCAATCAAGTGCTCCCACGACCGGCTGCTGGCAGCAGTCTGGTGGCCTGCATGCGCAAGCTGCTGACCACGCCCAACGCCATGGTCAAAACCTTGGGACAAATCGCTTCACGGCGCTTTGACTCGAAAGACGGTTACTCAGTCGTCGCTGGCGTCCAGGCCGGGAAACAGCACCTCGGTGAAGCCGAAGCGCGAGAAGTCGCGCACCCGCATCGGGTACAGCTTGCCGATCAGGTGGTCGCACTCGTGCTGCACCACGCGGGCGTGAAAGCCGTCGGCCTCGCGCGCGATCGGGTCGCCGTAGGGGTCGAAACCGGTGTAGCGGATGCGCCTGTGGCGCGGCACCACGCCGCGCAGGCCCGGCACCGACAGGCACCCTTCCCAGCCTTCCTCCTCGTCGTCACCCAATGGGGTGACGACCGGGTTGCACAGCACCGTGCGCGGCACGGGCGGCGCGTCGGGGTAGCGTGGGTTCACGCTGTCGGTGCCGAAGATCACCAGTTGCAGGTCCGCGTCGATCTGCGGCGCCGCCAGGCCGGCGCCATCGGCCGCGCGCATGGTCTCGAACATGTCGCGCACCAGCAGGTGCAGCTCGTCGGTGTCGAAGGCCTGCACGGGCCGGGCGATGCGCAGCAGGCGCGGATCGCCCATCTTCAGAATGGTGTGGATGGCCATGCTCCGATGATGCCGCAGCGCGGCAACCGCCTTCTCAAGGCCGGCGGTTGCCCCTGCCCTGGAAGCCTCCGCGACGCCCGCCCTGACCCCAGTGGCCGCGCTGGCCGCCGTGGTGGCCGCCGTTCCAGTTGCGCCCGCCGCCGAAGCGGCCATGGAAACCCAGCGACACCGCCGGCGGCCCCCAGTAGTACGACGGCGCGCCATAGTAGTACGGCGAGCCGTACACCGGCGCCGCCGGGTAATCCACCGGCGCGCCGACCTCGTAGGGGCCGAGCGGCGCCACCACGCAGCCCGACAGCAGCGCCAGGGCGGCGCCCGCCATACCCAGCGCCACGCGCCGGGCGATGGAAGATGAACATTGAACTGCCATGTCCGTTTCTCCAGAAAAAGAGCTTGCACACCGGCGAACGGCCGCCAAGCGGCATCGCCGCCCCTACTGTAGTCCGGTCATGTAAAGGGTGCATCCGGCGGCGGCGCCAGCCAGGCCGCGCCCCGCACGCCGGACGAGTCGCCGTGCGCCGCCGGCCGCAGCGCGGTGCGCACGCCGTCGCTGAACACGTGCGGTCCCCACAGCCGGGGCACCGCGTCGTACACCTCGACGACGTTGCTCATGCCGCCGCCGAGCACGATCACGTCGGGGTCGAGGAGGTTGATGACCTGGGCCAGCGCGCGCGCCAGCCGCGCGGCATAGCGGCCGAAGCTGGCGCGCGCCGCCGCGTCGCCCGCGCGCAGGGCGCCGACGACAGCTTCGGCGGAAAGCACCTGCCCGGTCTCGTGCACGTGGTCGGCCGCGAACGCGGGGCCGGACAGCCAGGTTTCCAGGCACGCCGGCCGGCCGCACCAGCAGGCGGGGCGCGCCAGCTCGGCGGCCGTGGCCAGCGGCAGCGGGTTGTGGCCCCATTCGCCCGCCACGCCATTGCACCCGCGCAGCACGTGGCCGCGCACGGCCACGCCGGCCCCCACGCCCGTGCCGAGGATGGCGGCGAACACCACCTCCGCCTCCGCGCCGGCGCCATCCGTCGCCTCGGACAACACCAGGCAGTTGGCGTCGTTCTCCAGCCGCAGCGGGCGCCCCAGCAGGCGCTGCAGATCCTCGCGCAACGGCTGGCCGTTGAGGACGGTGGAATTGGCGTTGCGCACGCGGCCCGTCAGCGGCGACAGGCTGCCGGGAATGCCCATGCCCAGCGGCAGGCCGCGCGCGCCCAGGCGCTGCTCGGCCGCCGCCACCAATTGGCGAATCGCGTCCAGGATCGCGCCATAGTCGCCGCGCGGCGTGGCGCAACGCTCGCGCAGCAGGAAGGCACCCTGCGTGTCCAGCGCCGCGATCTCGATCTTGGTGCCGCCGAGGTCGATGCCGAGGCGAACCGCGCCCGTCATGCCGCGCCCGCCAGCAGCGCCCGCAGCTGCGCCTCGTCGATCACCGGCACGCCCAATTCGCGCGCCTTGTCCAGCTTGCTGCCGGCCTCCTCGCCCGCGACGACGTAGTGGGTCTTCCTGCTGACGCTGCCGCTGACCTTGGCGCCGGCGGCTTCGAGCAGGTCCTTGGCCTCGTCGCGGCCGAGCGTCGGCAGCGTGCCGGTGAGCACGAAGGTCTTGCCGGCCAGCGGCAGCAGCGCGGCGGGCGCGGGCGGCCCTTCGGGCCAGTGGATGCCGACGGCGCGCAACTGCTCGACCACCTCGCGGTTGTGCGGCTGCGCGAAGAAAGTGTGGATGCTCTCGGCCACCACCGGCCCCACGTCGGGTACCTGCAGCAGTGGGTCGACGCCGGCCGCCATCACGCCGTCCAGCGTGCCGAAGTGGCGCGCCAGGTCCTTGGCCGTGGTTTCGCCGACGTGGCGGATGCCGAGCGCGTACAGAAAGCGCGCCAGCGTGGTCTGCTTCGATTTTTGCAGCGCGTCCACCAGGTTTCGCGCGGATTTCTCGGCCATCCGGTCCAGGGCGGCAAGGGCGACGAAGCCCAGCCGGTAGACGTCGGGCAGCGCCCGGACGATGCCGCCATCGACCAGTTGCTCGACCAGCTTGTCGCCCAGGCCCTCGATGTCCATGGCGCGGCGCGACGCGAAGTGCAGCAACGCCTGCTTGCGCTGCGCCGGGCAGAACAGGCCGCCGGTGCAGCGGTGGTCGGCCTCGCCCTCCTCGCGCACGGCGTCGCTGCCGCACACCGGGCAGTGCGCGGGCATGGCGAAAGGCTCGGCGCCGGGCGGGCGGCGCTCGGGCAGAACGCCCACCACCTCGGGGATCACGTCACCGGCGCGGCGCACGATGACGGTATCGCCCACGCGCACGTCCTTGCGCCGCGCCTCCAGCTCGTTGTGCAGCGTGGCGTTGGTGACGGTGACGCCGCCGACGAACACCGGCGCCAGCTTGGCCACGGGCGTGAGCTTGCCGGTGCGGCCAACCTGCACGTCGATGGCCTGCACCGTCGTCAACTGCTCCTGCGCCGGGTACTTGTGCGCCACGGCCCAGCGCGGCTGGCGCGTGGCGAAACCCAGCTCGCGCTGCAGCACCAGGCTGTCCACCTTGTAGACCACGCCGTCGATGTCGAAGGGCAACTGGTCGCGCTGGCCGGCAACGTCCTCGTGAAACGCTATCAACTCTGGAGCACCCAGCGCCCTTCTGGCGAGGGCCGAGACCGGAAATCCCCATGATTTCAGCGCTTGCAGCACGTCCCAGTGGCTGCTCCAGCGCGGGCTGCCCTGGGCCGCCGGCGTGACCTCGCCCAGCCCGTAGGCGAAGAAGCTCAGGCGTCGCTCGCGCGCCGTGACGGGGTCGAGCTGGCGCACGGCGCCGGCGGCGGTGTTGCGCGGGTTGATGAAGGTCTTCTCGTTCTTCGCGCCGGCCGCCGTCTTGGCACGCTGGCGCTCGTTCAGCGCCTCGAAGTCATCGCGGCGCATGTAGACCTCGCCGCGCACTTCCAGCACGGGCGGCGCGTCGCCCGCCAGGCGCAGCGGGATCTGGCCGATGGCGCGGATGTTGTGGGTCACGTCCTCGCCGGTCTCGCCGTCGCCGCGCGTGGCGGCTTGCATCAGCACGCCGTGCTCGTAGCGCAGGTTGATGGCCAAGCCGTCGAACTTGGGCTCGGCGACGTAGGCGATCGGCGCGCCGCCCAGCACCGCCAGCGCCTCTTCGGGCAGCGGCGCGGCGCGGTGGCGCGGATCGCTGGCCTTCAGCTCGGTGCGGCGCTGCTCGCCGGCCAGGAAGTTGCGCACCTGCTCGTCGAACTTGCGCGCGCCCGCGGCCGTGGTGTCGGTCTCGGTGCGGATGCTGAGCATGGGCAGCGCGTGCCGCACCGGCTTCAGGCCGTCCAGCACCACGCCGCCCACGCGCTGGGTGGGCGAGTCGGGCGTGCACAGCCCGGGGTGCGCGGCCTCCAGCGCCTGCAACTCCTGGAACAGCCGGTCGTACTCGGCGTCGGGGATGTCGGGCGCGTCCAGCGTGTAGTACTGGTGCGCGGCACGGTTCAGGACGGCGCGCAGTTCGGCCGCTCGTCGCGTCGCTTTTACTTCATCATTCATAGCGCCTTGCGCATATTCCATGGGGGCTGTAGCCCAAAAAAGGCTTGAAAAAACTAGCTGAACAGCCGCCGTGCCTGGGGCGAGCCGGCCGCCAGGTCGTGCGACTGCAGCGTGTCGTACAGGCGTTCCAGGTCGGCGCCGATGGTGTCGATCATGGCCGGGCGCAGCACCTGCCCGGCGTCGTCGGTGACGAGGCCGTCCATGGCGTCGGCCAGCGCGAAGGCGGCGTCACTCAGGCGCACGAAGGGCTGCTCGTTGCGGTGCACCTGCGGCACGTCGAGGTGGAGGGTGACCTCGTGGATCGCCGCGTGCGCCGGGTCTTCCGACAGCGCGGCCCGCGGGTCGAAGGTCAGGCCCAGGATGGGCGGCAGGCCCACTTCGCTCGAGGGCAGCGCCATGCGCCCAGGCACCACGCCGGCGACGAAGCCCAGCTTGCCCGCCCGCTGGTGCACGAAGCCGGGGCTCCAGGCCGCGCCACGCGCGCGCAGGGTCAGGCTGAGCTGCGCGTCGTGCTGGCTGGCGAACTGGTCCAGCTCGCGCGCGCGGGCGACTTCGTGCAGCATCTCCGGGAACTCGGGCGCGCCGCCCACGGCGTCGGCGTAGCGCTGCGCCTTCATGACGAACTCGGAGTATTCGATCTCGTTGAGCGCGCCGGTGCGGTTGGCCAGTTGCACGCCGGCCTGCAGCGCGGTGTAGCGACGGCCAGCGACGGGAAACTCCCACTCGCCCGACTCCTGGGCCTGCCCCTCGATCGCGAAGGGCTTGCTGCCGACGCGGCGCGTGGCCGGCAGAGCGGCCAGCAGCGCGTCGCCCGAAACCACGCGCCCGTCGAGCGCGATGGGCGCGATGACGTCGATCAGCGCGTCGAGCCGGAGGCGCTTCTCCGGCGTGGGCAGCGGGCCCAGCGGCGCGCGGGGGTCGAGCGTGGGCTCGATGCGCGACGGCGCGGGCGCGTCGGCGGCGGCATCGGGGCCGGGCTCCGCGTGCCCGGGCGGCAGGGGCATCTGCTCGGTGTCGGGCTGCGCCTGGCGCGGCTCGTTGCGGCGCGCGTTCCAGGTGTTGTAGGCGATCACGCCGCCTAGGACCAGGCCACCGGCCACGGCCAGGCCCACTTGCAAGGAACTCATATCGGCTTCGCCCCTTTTCGCCGCTTCAGGCGGCCTCGGCCAGGCCCACGGCGGATTCCATGTCCACCGCCACGATGCGCGAGACGCCCTGCTCCTGCATGGTCACGCCGATGAGCTGCTCGGCCATCTCCATCGCGATCTTGTTGTGGCTGATGAAGAGGAACTGCGTGCCCTGCCCGCTCATGCGCGTCACCAGCTTCGAGTAGCGTTCGGTGTTGGCGTCGTCCAGCGGCGCGTCCACCTCGTCCAGCAGGCAGAACGGCGCGGGGTTGAGCTGGAAGATGGCGAACACCAGCGCGATGGCCGTCAGCGCCTTCTCGCCGCCCGACAGCAGGTGGATGGTCTGGTTCTTCTTGCCCGGCGGCTGGGCCATGACCTGCACGCCGGAGTCGAGGATTTCCTCGCCGGTCATCACCAGCCGGGCGTTGCCACCGCCGAACAGCTCGGGGAACATGCGGCCGAAGTGCTCGTTGACGGTGTTGAAGGTGCCACCCAGCAGTTCGCGCGTCTCGCCATCGATCTTGCGGATGGCGTCCTCCAGCGTGGTCATGGCTTCGGTCAGGTCGGCCGACTGCGCATCGAGGAATTGCTTGCGCTCGCGCGCGGCGGTCAGCTCGTCCAGCGCGGCCAGGTTGACCGCGCCCAGCGCCTGGATGTCGCGGTGCAGGCGGTCGATCTCGCCCTGCAAGCCGGCCAGCCGGACGTCGCCGTCCTGGACGGACTGCGCCACGGCGGCCAGGTCGGCCTGCGCGTCGGCCAGCAACTGGCTGTACTGCTCCAGCCCCAGGCGGGCGGCCTGCTCCTTGAGCTGCAGGTCGGTGATGCGCTGGCGCAGCGGGTCCAGCTCGCGCTCCAGCCGCAGGCGGCGCTCGTCGCTGGCGCGCAGCCGGGTGGTCAGGTCGTCGTACTGGCTGCGCTGGGCGCCCAGGGCCTGCTCGCGCTCGATCTTCAGCGCCAGCGCCGTCTGCAGGCCGGCCTGCGCGGCGGCGTCGGTCAGGCGCGCCAGCTCGTCGCCGGCGCGCTGCTGCTCGGCCTCGATGGATGCGCTCTGCTGCGCGGCGGTGTCGATGGTGCGGCTGAGTTCGGCGCGCCGGGCTTGCAGCGTGCGCTGGGCGAACTGCGCCTCCTGCGCCTGCCGCTCCAGCGCGCGCTGCTGCTCGCGCGCCTCGTTCAGGCGGCGCTCGGCCCCGATCACGCGCTCGTCCAGCTGAGCGTGGCGCTCCTGCGCGTCGGCCAACTGCATGTCCAGCTCCTCGAAGCGCGCCTCGGCGGTGACGCGGCGCTCCTGCAACTCGTCCAGCGCGGCATCGACCTCGGCCAGGTCGCCGGCGATCTGCTCGCCGCGCGCCTTGGCCTGCTCGGCCTGCTGGGTCAGGCGCAGGGTCTCGACCTGCAACTGGTGCGCGCCCTGCTGCGCCTCGGCGGCCTCGCGGCGCGTGGCGGTCAGGCGCTGGGCAGCGTCGGTGTAGGCGGCCTCGGCCTTGACCAGGGCGTTGCGCGCCTCCTCGCCGATGAGCTGCTGCGCGCGCAGTTGCTTGTCCAGGTTCTCGATCTCCTGCGCGCGCGCCAGCAGGCCGGCCTGCTCGGAATCGGGCGCGTAGAAGCTGACGCTGTGGCCGCCCACGCCATGCCCGCTCTTCACGTAGATGACCTCGCCGGCCCGCAACTGGCCGCGCTGCGCCAGCGCGTCCTCCAACGAGGCGGCGGTGTAGCAGCCGGCCAGCCAGTCGGCCAGCAGCGCCTTCTGGCCGGCGTCGTGCAGGCGCAGCAGGTCGGCCAGGCGCGGCAGCGCGCCGGCCTCGCCGGGGGCGGGCGCGGCGGGCGGGCTGTAGAAGGCCAGCTTGGCCGGCGGCGCGTCGGCGGCGAAGGCGCGCACCATGTCCAGGCGGCCGACTTCGAGCGCCGCCATGCGCTCGCGCAGCGCGGCTTCGAGCGCGTTCTCCCAGCCGGGCTCGACGTGCAGGCGGCTCCACAGGCCCTGCAGCCCGTCCAGCCCGTGCCGGGCCAGCCAGGGCTGGAGCTTGCCGTCGGTCTTGACCTTGTCCTGCAGCGCCTTCAGCGCCTCCAGCCGCGCCGACAGGTCGGCCTGGCGGGCGGTCTCCTGGTTCACCGCCTGCTGGCGCGCACGGCGGTCCTCGTCGAGCCGGGGCACGCCGTCCTGCAGTTCGTGCAGGCGCGCGTCGGCGACCTGCGCGGCCTCTTGCGCGGCGGCGAGCTGCGACTGCAGGTGCAGCAGGCGCTGCTCGTCGGGCGCGGCCAGGGCGTTGCGGTCGGCGCCCAGCCGGTCGCGGCGGGCGTTCAACTGGCGGCTCTGGTCCTCGATGCCGCGCTGCTCGGCCGCCAGCACCTGGATTTGCTGCTGCACCTGCGCCACGGCGCCGCGCTGCTCGCCGACCTGGGCCTGGGCGCGGCGCAGCGCCTCGTCCAGCTCGGGCAGGGCCTGCTGCTGCTCCTCCAGCTGCGCGGCCAGGGTGAGGTGCCGGTCCTCGGCCTCGGCGCCCTGCCCGGCCAGGGTCTCGATCTCGGCCTCGGCGTCGCCGCGGCGCGCGGCCCACTGCGCCAGCTGCTCCTGGAGCTGCGCCAGCCGGGCCTCGGCGCGCTGGCGGCCTTCGACGACGAAGCGGATCTCGGCCTCCAGCCGGCCGACCTCGGCGCTGGCCTCGTACAGCAGGCCCTGGGCCTGGTTGACCTGGTCGCCGGCGGCGTAGTGGGCCTGGCGGATGGTTTCCAGCTCGGCCTCGACGTGGCGCAGGTCGGCCACGCGCGACTCCAGCTCGCTGGCGGCCTTCTCGGCCTCGGCCTTCAGCCGCGCCTGCCCTTCCTCGGCCTCGGCGCGCTTGAGGAACCAGAGCTGGTTCTGCCTGAGCGAGGCGGCCGACTGCAGGCCCTGGTACTGCTGGGCGACCTCGGCCTGCTTCTCCAGCTTGTCGAGGTTGGCGTTCAGCTCGCGCAGGATGTCTTCCACCCGCGTCAGGTTCTCGCGCGTGTCGGTCAGGCGGTTCTCGGTCTCGCGGCGGCGCTCCTTGTACTTGCTGACGCCGGCCGCCTCTTCCAGGAACAGGCGCAGCTCCTCGGGGCGCGACTCGATGATGCGGCTGATGGTGCCCTGGCCGATGATGGCGTAGGCGCGCGGGCCCAGGCCGGTGCCCAGGAACACATCCTGCACGTCGCGGCGGCGCACCGGCTGGTTGTTGATGTAGTAGCTGCTGGTGCCGTCGCGCGTGAGCACGCGCTTGACCGAGATCTCGGCGAACTGGCTCCACTGCCCGCCAGCGCGGTGGTCGGCGTTGTCGAACACCAGCTCCACCGACGAGCGCGAGGCGGCCTTGCGCGTGGTGGTGCCGTTGAAGATCACGTCCTGCATCGACTCGCCGCGCAGCTCGCTGGCCTTGGATTCGCCCAGTACCCAGCGCACCGCGTCCATGATGTTGGACTTGCCGCAACCGTTGGGCCCCACCACCCCGACCAGCTGGCCGGGCAGCATGAAATTGGTGGGATCGGCGAAGGACTTGAAGCCCGAGAGCTTGATGGAGTTGAGACGCACTGGCGCGGGAGGAGACGGACGAGGACGAAGCGGCAATGATAGCGTGCGCGCCCGCCGCTCCGACCGCCGCGGTCACTATGCTATTGATAGCTTACGGCGCAATATCCACGCCGGCTTGATGCCGATTTAATTCGATAACCGGCACCCGCGGCACGGCGGCATGGCGGCTCCCGGATAATCCGGCGCCATGAACCCCTTGCTGTCCCGCCTGCAGCCCTATCCGTTCGCGCGGCTGCGCCAGCTCATGGCCGACGTCACCCCCTCGCCGGCCCACCGCCCCATCAGCCTGGGCATCGGCGAGCCCCGGCACGCGACGCCGGCCTTCATCCAGCAGGCGCTGGCGGACGCCCTGCCCACCGGCCTGGCGGGCTACCCCGCCACGGCGGGCGAGCCCGCGCTGCGCGAGGCCTGCGCCGGCTGGATCAGGCGCCGCTACGGCGTGGCGGTGGACGCGGCCACGCAGGTGCTGCCGGTGCTGGGCTCGCGCGAGGCGCTGTTCGCGCTGGCGCAGACCCTCGTCGACCCCGCCCGGCCCGGCGCCACCGTGGTCTGCCCCAACCCGTTCTACCAAATCTACGAAGGCGCGGCCCTGCTGGCCGGCGCCACGCCGCACTACGTGCCCAGCGACCCGGCGCGCAACTTCGCGCCGCGCTGGGACGCGGTGCCCGACGAGGTGTGGGCGCGCACGCAGCTGGTCTACGTCTGCTCGCCCGGCAACCCCACCGGCGCGGTGATGCCGCTGGACGAGTGGCGGCTGCTGTTCGAGCTGAGCGACCGCCACGGCTTCGCCATCGCCTCGGACGAGTGCTACAGCGAGATCTACTTCCGGGACGAGCCGCCCCTGGGCGGCCTGGAGGCGGCGGCCAGGCTGGGGCGCGCGGACCTGCGCAACCTGATCCTGCTGACCAGCCTGTCCAAGCGCAGCAACGTGCCGGGCATGCGCTCGGGCTTCGTGACCGGCGACGCCCGCCTCATCGAGCCCTTCCTGCTCTACCGCACCTACCACGGCAGCGCCATGAGCCCGGTGGTGCAGGCCGCCAGCATCGCCGCCTGGAACGACGAGGCCCACGTGGCCGAGAACCGGCGCCTGTACCGCGAGAAGTTCGCCCAGGTCACGCCGCTGCTGGCCCAGGTGATGGACGTGCGCCTGCCCGACGCCGGCTTCTACCTGTGGGCGGGCGTGCCGCCGGCCTGGCGGGGCAGCGACACCGCCTTCGCCCGCGAGCTGCTGGCTCAATACAATGTGACGGTTCTGCCCGGCAGCTTCCTGGCGCGCGAGAGCGCGGGGCACAACCCCGGCCAGGGCCGCGTGCGCATGGCGCTGGTGGCCGCCACGGCCGAGTGCCTGGAAGCGGCCGAGCGCATCGTCCAGTTCATCCAATCCTCCTCCCCCGAGATCACGACATGAGCACCCAACTGCAGCAGATCATCGACAACGCCTGGGACGCCCGCGCCAGCCTCTCGCCCGACGCCGCGCCCAAGGAAGTGGCCGACGCGGTCGAGCACGTCATCGCCGACCTGAACGCCGGCCGCCTGCGCGTGGCCACGCGCCAGGGCGTGGGCCAGTGGACGGTGCACCAGTGGGTCAAGAAGGCGGTGCTGCTGTCCTTCCGCCTGAAGGACAACGAATTCATCCGCGCCGGCGACCTGGGCTTCTTCGACAAGGTGCCCACCAAGTTCGGCCACCTCGACGACGCCGCCATGCGCGACAGCGGCGTGCGCGTGGTGCCGCCGGCGGTGGCGCGGCGCGGCAGCTTCATCGGCAAGGGCGCGGTGCTGATGCCCAGCTTCGTCAACATCGGCGCCTACGTCGATGAAGGCACCATGGTGGACACCTGGGCCACCGTCGGCAGCTGCGCGCAGGTCGGCAAGAACGTGCACCTGTCGGGCGGCATCGGCCTGGGCGGCGTGCTGGAGCCGCTGCAGGCCAACCCCACCATCATCGAGGACAACTGCTTCATCGGCGCGCGCTCCGAGGTGGTCGAGGGCGTGATCGTGGAAGAGAACTCGGTGCTCGGCATGGGCGTGTACATCGGCCAGAGCACCCCCCTCTTCAACCGCGAGACGGGCGAGGTCAGCTACGGCCGCGTGCCCAGCGGCAGCGTGGTGGTGAGCGGCAACCTGCCCAAGCAGACCAAGGACGGCCAGCCCTACAGCATGTACGCCGCCATCATCGTCAAGACGGTGGACGCGCAGACCCGCTCCAAGACCAGCATCAACGACCTGCTGCGTCCCTGAGAAGGCGCTGCGAGCCGCCCGTGCCCGCAGCTTCACCGGGCGGCGCCTGATTCGTTGAGCGTTTGGCGTTTCGCGTCGAGCGAAAACCCTCCGCGACGCCCATCCGCACCCACGCCCCACACCCAACGCACAACCTCCCCATGACCCGCCGCCTGGCCGAAGCCCTCATCGCCCGCCCGTCCGTCACCCCGCGGGACGCCGGCTGCATCGACCTGATCCGCGAACGCCTGGACGCGCTGGGCTTCGCCAGCGAAATCATCGACAGCGGCCCGGACAGCTTCCGCGTGCGCAATTTGTGGTCAAAAAGGACCACATCCCGCACCGATACTGCGCCGGAAGCTATTAAAACCATAGTATTCGCCGGCCACACCGACGTCGTGCCCACCGGACCGCTGGCGCAGTGGACGAGCGACCCGTTCCTCCCGACCGAGCGGGACGGCAAGCTCTACGGCCGCGGCGCCAGCGACATGAAGACCTCGATCGCCGCCTTCGTGGTCGCGGCCGAGCAGTTCCTCGCCGCGCGGCCCGACGCACCGCTGAACATCGCCCTGCTGCTGACCAGCGACGAGGAAGGCCCGGCGCTGGACGGCACCGTGGTCGTCTGCGAGGCGCTGAAGGCGCGCGGCGAGACGCTCGACTACTGCATCGTCGGCGAGCCCACCTCGGTGCAGCGCACCGGCGACATGATCAAGAACGGCCGCCGCGGCACGCTCTCCGGCCGGCTCGCGGTGCGCGGCATCCAGGGCCACATCGCCTACCCGCACCTGGCGCGCAACCCCGTCCACGAGCTGGCGCCCGCGCTGGCCGAACTGGTGGCCATCGAGTGGGACCGCGGCAACGCCTTCTTTCCGCCCACCAGCTGGCAGGTCAGCAACATCCACGGCGGCACCGGCGCCAGCAACATCATTCCCGGCGAGGTGGTGGTGGACTTCAACTTCCGCTTCTGCACCGAGTCCACGCCCGAATCGCTGCGGCAGCGCGTCGAAGCGGTGCTGCAAAAACATGGCCTCGACCACGAGTTGGCCTGGACCCTGGGCGGCCGGCCCTTCCTCACCCCGCCCGGCACGCTGGTCGAGGCCGTGCGGGCCGCCATCCGCGCCGAGACCGGGCTGGAGACCGAGCTGTCCACCACCGGCGGCACCAGCGACGGCCGCTTCATCGCGCAGCTGTGCCCGCAGGTGGTCGAGCTGGGCCCGCCCAACGCCAGCATCCACAAGATCGACGAGCACATCGCGCTGGCCGACATCGAGCCGCTGACCCGCATCTACCGCCGCGTGCTCGAGAACCTGTGCCCGGCATGACGCTCGCCGACCTGCTGGCCGACGCCGAACGCCAGCTCGTCGAAGCCGGCGTCGGCTTCGGCCATGGCACCACCAACGCCCACGACGAGGCCGCCTGGTTGGTGCTGCACGCCCTGGGCCTGCCGCTGGACACCGACGCGCACGCCTTTTCAGAACAGAATGGCCCCTTGGCCGGCGCCAGTATTTCGCAGGCAGCTACTCTTTTAAGAGCACGCATCGACACCCGCCGCCCCGCCGCCTACCTGACGCGCGAGGCCTGGCTGCAGGGCGTGCCCTTCTACGTGGACGAGCGCGCCATCGTCCCGCGCAGCCTGATCGCCGAAGCCATCGCCGACGGCGCCATCGATCCCTGGCTGGGCGAGCAGACCCGTACCGTGCTGGACCTGTGCACCGGCAACGGCAGCCTCGCCGTGCTGGCCGCCCTGGCTTGGCCCGAGGTCGCCGTCGATGCCGCCGACCTGAGCGCGGACGCCCTGGCCGTGGCCCGCATCAACGTCGACCGGCACGGGCTGCGGGGCCGCATCACGCTGATCGAGTCCGACGGCCTGGCCCGCTGCCCCGGCCCCTACGACCTGATCCTGTGCAACCCGCCCTACGTCAACAGCGCCAGCATGGCCGCGCTGCCGCCCGAATACCGCGCCGAGCCCGCCCTGGCCCTGGCCGGCGGCGCCGACGGCATGGACTTCATCCGCCCCCTGCTGGCCCAGGCCCCCGCGCACTTGGGTGAACACGGCGTGCTGGTGCTGGAAGTCGGCCACGGGCGCGCGCATTTCGAAGCCGCGTTTCCCGGCCTGAACCCGGTCTGGCTGGACACCAGCGCCGGCGGCGACCAGGTGCTGCTGCTCACGCGCGAGGCGCTCACCGCATGATCCAGCTCCAAAACGTCACCTTGCGCCGCGGCGCCAAGGTGCTGCTCGACGGCGCCTCCATCACCCTGCATCCCGGCGAGAAGGTCGGCCTGATCGGGCGCAACGGCGCCGGCAAGTCCACGCTGTTCGCGCTGCTGAACGGCACGCTGCACGAGGACGGTGGCGACTTCTCCCTGCCCGCCGGCTGGCGGCTGGCGCAGGTGGCGCAGCACATGCCCGAGACCGACGAGTCCGCCACCGACTTCGTCCTGGCGGGCGACGAGCGGCTGGCCCGGCTGAACGCGCAGCTCGCGGCGGCCGAGCAGTCCGGCGACGAGAATCCCGACGATGCCGCGAGCGGCATGGCCATCGCCCACGCGCACAGCGACCTGCAGGATGCCGGCGCGCACGACGCGCGCCCGCGCGCCGAGGCGCTGATCCTGGGGCTGGGCTTCAAGCCCGACCAGTTGGACCGACCGGTGGACAGCTTCTCGGGCGGCTGGCGCATGCGCCTGCAACTGGCGCGCGCGCTGATGGCGCCCAGCGACCTGCTGCTGCTGGACGAGCCCACCAACCACCTCGACCTGGACGCGCTGGTGTGGCTGGAGAGCTGGCTCACGCGCTACCCCGGCACACTGATCGTCATCAGCCACGACCGCGACTTCCTCGACGCCGTCACGCGCGTCACGCTGCACATCGAGGGCGGGCGCCTCGCCCGCTACGGCGGCAACTACAGCGCCTTCGAGGAACTGCGCGCGCAGCAGCTCATGCTGCAGCAGGCGGCCTATTCCCGGCAGCAGGACAAGATCGCCCACCTGCAGAAGTTCATCGACCGCTTCAAGGCCAAGGCCAGCAAGGCCAAGCAGGCGCAAAGCCGCGTCAAGGCGCTGGAGCGCATGGAG
>Ga0075163_10000732_pt1 | contig 43381 bp, 46 predicted proteins | sample JI1023141ADNA_FD_71478 | JGI IMG/M metagenome (GOLD analysis project Ga0075163, IMG submission 71478) | Wastewater effluent complex algal communities from Wisconsin, to seasonally profile nutrient transformation and Carbon sequestration -... | ecosystem: Engineered > WWTP > Effluent > Algae...
ATGCCGTCCATGTAAACCTGCACGACGGCGCCCTTGTGCGCGCCGGAGCGCTTGGTCATCCGGTAGCCTTCGGTGATGGTCGTGGTGTTGGTTGTCTTCACGCCCGTCAGCTCGCTCCACACCCAGCCTTCCGACAGGCAGACCTTCGCCATGTCGTAGAGCGGCGCGATCGCCTTGTCCGCCTCGGCCACGGTCGGCCACGACCACAGGCAGTAATACGAGGTCTCGACCGAATCGACGGCGCATTCGTCCGCGCCCAGGAGATAGATGCTCGTATCGAAGAACCCGTCATCAAGCTCCTCGACCATGATGCTCCTGAAGCGATCCTCCGCCGCCGTCAGCACCTGCTCAAGCGGCCCGCAATCCTGCGCATGCGCAAACGGCGCAACGGCGACAGCCATGGCGGCAAGCAAGGCGTATTTCATGTGATCCCCCGGATGAGCGACAGCACTATCGCGGCGCGCCCGCGCGGGCGTCAATCGCTTGAATCAGACGCGGAGGGCCTAGCCCACCGCCACATCCACCATGATCTCGCCCGAGATCGCCTCCAGCGCGTCCTGCACGGCGGCGGCCTTCAGCCCCTCTGGCAGGCGAAGATGCGCCGCCATGTGGAACAGCTGGCCACCCGAATGCGCCTCCGCGCTCAGCCATGTCTCGAACGTCTCGATGTTGGCGCCGAGGCCGCTCACCGCCGCCGTCACCTGGTTGACGATGCCCGGCCTGTCCTGCCCCACCAGCGAGAATTGCAGCGTCTCGCCCGCAACGGCGATCTCGCCCGCCGGCGCGATACGCACCTCAAGCCCCGCCGCATCGACAGCGGCAACAGCCGCGCGCAACGCATCGACCTTGCCCTCCGCCAGCTCGACCAGAACCGAGCCGACATAAAGCCCGCCCAGTCGCGAAAGGTGGCTCTCCAGCCAGTTGCCGCCCGCCGACAGAACAGCCGCCGCCAGCGCCTTGGTCAGGCCCGGCCGGTCGCTGCCTGCAACGCTCAACACCAACAACGCCATGGGAAGTCCTCGCACCGGAAAATCTAAGCCGCGATTGATAGGCCAACCCGCATCGCCGCGCCATGGCGGCGTGGCGGGCCGCGCCCCTATCGCGTCGGCGGCAGCTTCTCGAACTTGGGCACGCCGCCGGGCACAAGATGGAAGGCCTGCTCTTCCTCCGTGAAGATCGCAATCGACGGCCCGCCATAAAGCGCCGGCTCGTCCAGCGTGCCGATCTTGAGGATCACCGCCTGCAGGCCCGGCCTGCTCGTTGTCAGGTGCGTGCCGCATGTGCCGCAGAACGAACGCGTCACGGCATCGGCTTTATCTGGCCGCGTGTAGGTGCGCGGCTCGCCCTTCGTCCAGCGGAAGCCCGCCAGCGGCATCAGCATGAAATAGTTCGGCGCCCCGCCCGTGATGTGCTGGCACGCGCGGCAATGACACTGCGCCTTCAGTATCGGATCGCCCTCGGACACATAGCGCACCGCGCCGCAATAACATCCGCCCTCAAGTGTCATGCGCCATCCTCCAGCGTTTCGCGCATAGAAGCGCAGAGCGCACAGACAGCGCAAGGCGCCGCCCATCCCGCAACCCACCAGATTCCGCCCCACACTTTGGGGGATCGCGCCGCCCCTCCCTCCAGAGGATTCAACCCGCTAAGCCACGCCAGATGGGGGATGGCTGTATGCACGATCCCCCGCCCCACAAACCTGCGCGCATCATGCGCGCCTGATGACACAGGCCTGGGCCCTCTTGTGCGCGATCTTCAACCCGCTTGGCGGGCTGGTTGTCGTGCTGCGCGTTGTGCTCGGCTACCTGCGCGATCTCGACGATGCGCTGCGCGACCCCGACATGCGCCGCACGCCCGAAGGCCGCCGCGCTATCGAGACAGGCATCGTCTTCGCCGAGCACTGGATCGCCATCCTCATCGCCGCGCGCACATCGGAATTGCTGGGCAAGCGCTTCCGCATCGACAGCCGCTGGGCCGGATGGACGCCCGCCCGCGCCCGCTCGCATCAAAGCCTCAGGCAGCGTCACGCGCGTGCGCGCGCATCGCTCCGCACGATCGAGCGTTTCGCCATGCGCCGCGCCGCGCGCATCCGCCGCCTGATCGCCGCCAATCCGCTCGGCCTTGCCGCTTCACCCGTCGACATGTTCGCGCGCATCGTTGCGCGCCCGGTACTGATGGCGGCGCGTGTCGTCATCGCGCCCATGCTTGCTGCATGCACGGCGCGCATCCGCGCTCCGCCCTGATCCATCCGTGACTGTCAGATGACTGCCCCGCAGGTCCACCTGCGGGAACGCACCCGTGCGCACTTGCCTTCCCGCGCGCATCCCACCATCAAGGGGCCAACGTGGGGAGTTAGCGATGCAGGCACTGAAACGTTTCCTGGCCGTATGCGTGGCCATGGCCCTGAGCCTCCTCGCCCTCCCCGCCTTCGCGCAGGAACCTGCCCCGGCTGAAGTGAAAGTCGGGATGTACATCAACGACATCCAGTCGATCGACCTGCACAACTATTCCTTCGTCGCCGACGTCTATCTCTGGTTCCGCGATACCGATCAGCAGATCATCCCCGGCGCGACGTTCGAATGGATGAACATGTTCGCCCCCGACGATCATGTGCAGACCGACATCTATCCCGAACCCGTCACCCAGCCCGATGGCGCCCAATATCAGGTGTTCCGCCACCAGGGCCCCTTCGCCGCCAAGTTCTCGGTGAAGACCTATCCGTTCGACGCACACAACCTGACGATCGAGATCGAAGACCAGGAATGGAACGCCTCGCGTCTCGTCTATTCCGTCGATCAGGTGACGATGAACCCGGATATCGAACTCCCCGGCTTCGTCATCGGCCAGCCGAAACTCGAAGTGCGCAATCGCCCCTACCCGACGAATTTCGGTGACACGACAATGGCCCAGCCCGAAACCTATTCGCGCGCCATCGTCTCGATCCCGATTTCCCGCCCGGTCGTATCGGGCGTCACGAAATCACTGCTCCCGGTCTTCATCGTCGTCCTCGTCGCCGCCGCAGCCCTGCTGCTGAAGCCCGAACACATCGAAGCCCGCGTCGGCCTCTCGATCACGGCGCTTCTGACGCTGGTGGCGTTGCAATTCAGCGCGCAGGCCGGCCTGCCGGATGTCGGCTATCTCCTGATGCTCGACCAGATCTACCTCGCCTCCTACGGCTTCGTGCTTCTGGTCGTGCTCCTGCTGGTGCTGACCACGGGCAATGCGGAAGAGGAAAAGCAGCTCGCCGCCGCCCATTCGCTGGCCAAGGGCGGCGTCGGCACGGCGACCCTGTCGATCCTGCTCTACGCCGCTGTGATCGCACTTATTCTCTGGCTCAACCTCAGTTCGCCAGACGGCGCCTAGACTCCCAAACACCGCCTGGACTCAAAGCGTCGCTACTAATCCCTGTTTCGCCCCAATTCGCGCCGTGGCGCGGCCATGATCGGCTGCGACAAGTTGCGCATCGCGGGACCGACGACCTGACCCCGCGGGAAAGGGGACATGGCCGTGAAGACATCTATCCGCCTCGCACTCACTTCGCTTCTGGTCTGCGGCATCACCTTTGCCGCCTCCGGCGCGCCCCTTCCCTTCCTGCCCAAGCCGCAGACGGACAGCATCACGCTTGCTGCGCCGCTCCCGCCTGCTGAAGCGGGCTCAGGCCCAACGACAGCCCAAGCCATCGAACTCGCCCTGGCCGGCTTCAACCCGGACTAGCGTCAGCGTCTCGCCATCACACATTTTTGGGGACCCACCATGAAAGCCCGTACAGCCCTCGCCGCCATCCTCGCTCTCGCCGCAGCCGGCGCCGCGACCACGACGGCCTTCGCCAAGCCGCCGGCCACGCCGGCGATCCATTCCTACATCCTGCTCGACCGCACCGGCTCGATGGAGCCGATCTGGTCTGAGGCGCTCTCGTCCGTGAACGCCTATGCTGACGGCCTCGCCTCGCTCGATGGCGGCCCGCGCGTCAACGCTGACATCACGCTCGCCGCCTTCGATGCGCAGGACGGCCTCCAGTTCGATGTTCTCCGCAAGGATGTCGACGCCAGCGACTGGCGCGATGTCACCAACCGCGAAATCTCGCCGCGCGGGATGACCCCGCTCTACGACGCGATCGGCCGCATGGTTTCGCTCGCCGAAAAGGACAAGCCCGAGAAAGCCGTCATCGTCATCATGACCGATGGCGAGGAAAACTCCTCGAAGGAAATGACCAAGGCGTCCGCCAAGGCCGCGCTTGATCGTGTCCGCGCCAAGGGCTGGGAAGTCGTCTTCCTCGGCACCGAGTTCTCTAACTTCGACGACGCCACCGGCGTTGGCCAGACGGCTTCACGCAATATGGCCGTCTCGAAAGAACAGCTCTCGGATTCGATGGGCCGCCTCGCCCAGAAATCGAAGGAGTTCGCCGCCGGCGCCGCGCCTTCGGTTGAATGGACCGCCGAAGACCGCGCCGCCGCCAAGGAAGAAGAAGTGAAGCAGCGCAACAACGGTTCAACCAGCCCGTCGCAACGCGGCAATCAGTAGGACCAGGTTTACTGGCGTGGGGGACGCCACGGGTCCGCTTCTCCTGTAACGGCAAGCAGGATCCAGATTCGGCCAGTGGCGCTTCTCCCCGCCGCTGGCCGAATTCCGTTTGATGCAGGCCTATTGAGTTTCGACGCGGATTGCAGACCTATGCCGGAAAGCGGGAACGCTTCCGGGGAGCGACAAAGATGATCCACCAGAAAACATCGACCTCAGCCGGCCTCGCACTGGCCAGCGCATTCTTCATGCTGACCGCATGCCAACCTGCAGCAGCCCCCGCGCAAACACCCGCCGCAACAACGCCCTCTGAAACCGCCGCCGATGCGCCGGCAACAACCGATGGCTGCGCAGCATCGGTCGAGCGTGCCTGGGGCCCGATCGGTCCCAGCGATCATCCGTCCTACCGCGTGAAAGCGTGGACCTCCGGTTCGGTGTGCGATGCTGCGGTTGTGACGCTCGCGATCTACGCGCGCGATGGCTTCCCGATCTATGCCTGGGCCGGCGCTACGCAGTATCTCTTCGCGCTCAACGCCGCCAAGACGCCAGCCGATATGCAGACCGCGCTGAACGAATGGGTCGGCCCCGACAACCTTCCCCCCGATCTCACCGGCACGCTCCCGCCCTGGGAACAAACCGAAGGCCAGCCCAAGCGCGCCGAATTCCCCTTCATGCCGGCGGAAGGCATGGACCAGGCGACCTATGAAGACCTGCGCAAGCAGAACCTCCATATGCTCTGCTATCCGCAAGGCATGGAAAGCCAGCTCTGCCTCGCCCTCCATCGGAGCGACGGCAATGCACCGGCCATGATCGAGGAAATCGGCCTGCAGCTCTTTCCGGGCTGACGCCTAGAAATCCGCGCAGGTTGCCCGATCGGTCCGCAGCACGGCGTCCTGCGTGAACGCCTTGATGTACGCGCCGCGGATCGCCTCGATATCCGCCGAAGCCTCCGCGCTGCCGTCGTGAAAGCGGATCAGCACGCGAGAAGGCTCGCGCTCGGTGATCTTCCGCTGGTCAGAGAACCACAGCCCCTGCCCCTCTAGGATGGTGAACCCCTCCTTCCAGCGCGGCACGACCTCGGCCTCGACGAACTGCTGGAACTCGAACCGCGACACCGACCCGTTCGGCCGCGCCATGCCCAGAAACAGCATGGTCTCCACCATCGGCTCCCCAACCTGACAGGCCGGGGCCGATATCCGCGTCGTCTCCGAAACGCTGACACAGCCCGGCAACGCCAACAACAAGGCAGCGGCAATCAGACAGCGCATCGCATCTCCCGGATTCTCAAACCGTCACTTCAATCTTCTAGGCGAGCCACACTGAACGCCTTCTCGATCGAGAAGATTGGTATATCGCGTGATGCGTCAGGCAACACGCGCCCTTCCACGTCGATGCGAAAGCGTGAAACGCCCGGCCCATCAACCAAGGCAAACCGTTTGACGGCCAGTTCTCCAAAGGTTGAATCAGGGTTCGTGGGTATCATCGGCACAAATCGCCTGTTCGGGCAGGCTGCGTCGATCAAAAGGGGTTCGTGGAAATGATCCGTCACGTAGGTGGCGACGATTCTCACAGTCTCCACCGTTTCGGGTGTCAGCCCACAAAACGAACTAACGATCCTGGAATCGGCCTGCGCCGAAGCGCACCCGACCACGATCACCGAAAGCGTTGCAGCAGCTGTGCTCTTTGCGGTCATGGCTAAACGGGGATGAACATTCGAGGTAAACGCGGGCTCTGACGCGTAAATGGCCAGCGAGTCTACCGCCGGCCCCGCATTGCCGGCAACGCCCCGGGTCGCCCGGCGGTTGATTACCCTACGGCCATATGGCCCATCACCCCTTTTGCCGGGGCAAAAAACACCCATTTTGGGCGGTATTCGCCTTTCCCTGCTCTGCGGCGCCCGGGATGCTCGCTTTATTCACAAAAGCCGGGTATTGCGGCGCACAATTCCAGACCTCCCCGGCAAAGAACCTAACCATGCAAATGCGCAATATCGCCATCATCGCCCACGTCGACCATGGCAAAACCACCCTCGTCGACTGCCTCCTGAAACAGTCCGGCCTCTTCCGCGAGAACGAGAAGACGTCCGAACGGATGATGGACTCGAACGACCAGGAACGTGAGCGCGGCATCACCATCCTGGCGAAAGCCACCTCGGTCGTCTGGAACGATTACCGCATCAACATCGTCGACACGCCCGGACACGCCGACTTCGGCGGCGAGGTCGAGCGCATCCTGAACATGGTCGATGGCGCGATCGTTCTCGTCGACGCCGCTGAAGGCCCGATGCCGCAGACCAAGTTCGTTGTGTCGAAAGCCCTCAAGCTCGGCCTCCGCCCGATTGTCTGCGTCAACAAGATCGACAAGCCGGAAGAGCGCCACAACGAAGTCATCAACGAAGTCTTCGATCTCTTCGCCAACCTCGACGCCACCGACGAACAGCTCGACTTCCCGATCATCTACGGTTCAGCCAAGAACGGCTGGATGAGCAAGGACCCGACGGTCAAGACCACCGACATGACCGCGCTGTTCGAAACCGTTCTCGCCCACGTTCCGCCGCCGACCATCCATCCCGGTCCGTTCCGCCTGCTCGGCACGACCATCGGCTCCGACCCGTTCCTCGGCCGCATCCTGACCGGCCGCGTCGTCGCTGGCTCGGTCAAGCCGAACCAGACCGTGAAAGTCCTGGCGCGCGACGGCTCGCTGGTTGAACAGGGCCGCGTCTCGAAAGTCCTCGCCTTCCGCGGCCTCACCCGCGCCCCGATCGACGAAGGTACCGCTGGCGACATCGTCTCGATCGCCGGCCTCACCAAGGCCACCGTCGCCGACACCGTCTGCGATCCGCTGGTCGAACAGGCGATGGAAGCCCAGCCGATCGATCCGCCGACACTGGCGATGACGTTCCGCGTCAACGACTCGCCGCTCGCCGGCACCGAAGGCAAGAAAGTCACCAGCCGCGTGATCTGGGACCGCCTGCTGAAGGAAGCCGAAGGCAACGTCGCCCTGAAGATCTCGCGCGCCGCCGACAGCGACGCGTTCGAAGTCGCCGGCCGCGGCGAACTCCAGCTCGCCGTGCTGATCGAAACGATGCGCCGCGAAGGCTTCGAGCTTGGCGTGTCGCGTCCGAAAGTCGTGATGCAGAAAGACGAAGTGACCGGCGAAACGCTTGAGCCGATCGAGGAAGTCGTCATCGACGTGGATGACGAGCATTCCGGCGTCGTCGTGCAGAAACTTTCAGAACGCCGCGCCGACCTGCTCGAAATGCGCCCGTCCAGCGCCGGCCGCACGCGCCTTGTCTTCCACGCGCCGACGCGCGGCCTGATCGGCTATCAGGGCGAACTGCTGTCGGATACGCGCGGCACGGCGGTGATGAACCGCATCTTCCACGCCTACGCCCCGCACAAGGGTGAGATCAAAGGCCGTCACACCGGCGTGCTGATCTCCAACGGCTCGGGCGAGTCTGTCGCCTTCGCGATGTGGAACCTCGAAGACCGCGGCCCGATGATGATCGAGGTCGGCATCAAGGTCTATGAAGGCATGATCATCGGCGAGCACACGCGCGGCAACGATCTCGAAGTGAACGTGCTGAAGGGCAAGAAGCTCACCAACGTCCGCGCCTCGGGCACGGATGAAGCGGTGCGCCTCACCACCCCGATCCGCATGACGCTTGAGAAGGCGCTTGCCTACATCCAGGACGACGAGCTGGTCGAAGTGACGCCGGAGAACATCCGCCTGCGCAAGATCTATCTCGACCCGAACGACCGCAAGCGCTTCTCGCGCGCCACGGTCGACGCGTAAGGGTGCCCTGGTTTCGATGCCTCGTGCGGGGAGAGAACTTCCTCACGGGGCAGTCGACGCAGGGCAATCTCTTGGGATTCTACACCACGCGCTGGATTGAAGCGTCCAACAGAGATGCAGCTGAGACAGCGTGCGCTTCTCTTCTCAAGGCTGACCCCGATCTTGTCCGCGGCTTCACGCCAAACAGCAAGGCCATGATCTACTTTGAGGAGATCGAGGAGCTAGCCGCGCCTCCAATTGAAACGCCGGGCGGCTTCACCTTTTTCGAGATGGAAAAATGAGCGCCCTCCCGCCCTGCCCGGCTTGTAGCTCCGCCCTCACCTATGAGGACGGGGCCATGCTGGTCTGCCCGGAATGCGCGCACGAATGGTCGCCGTCCGTTGCGCCCGCCGCAGAGACAGCGCGCATCTACAAGGACGCCAACGGCAACGTGCTGCAGGACGGCGACAGCGTCACCGTCATCAAGGACCTGAAACTGCGCGGCGGCTCGGGCGTCGTGAAACAGGGCACGAAGGTCAAGAACATCCGGCTGGTCGATGAAGACCACGACATCGACTGCAAGATCGATGGCCTCGGCGCGATGAAGCTGAAATCAGAATACGTGAAAAAGGCGCTTTAAAGAGCAGCGCCTGCCCGCGACGAATCGCACCCGGAATGGCTTTCTCCCGCACGTAGCGGACGAGTATGGAAGGACCGCCGACGGCTCTCCTTACAGCGGCGACCTACGTCGCGCAGGCGACAGGGCAACTATTCGGTGGCCTTGGCCGCATTACCGGCTTCCGCGGTCTTGAGGAAACGCGCTCGCGGGTTCCATGCAAGGTTGGACTCAGGAGACACGCGGCTAAATCCGATAGTCATGTATTCCATTTGTACGCTTTCAGCGAATGTAGTCGGGCACGCCGAGATCGAAGCGTAAATGCAAAGTCCCGTCTCATTCATGTAGGCCATCAGCTTCTCGAACACGTCGTCGGCCGGCATTGGCGCGCTCGTCGAACCGATTACAGGCTTGAAGCTCGGGCCTTCGATGCGCCCCCTACTCACTAGGAAGTTGTAGGCTAGATCATACGCCTTTCCCGCGCGGTGGTCAGCCAGCTCCCGCAGCCAGTTGGCTTTCAGCACTGGAAGTTGCTCGGCGTCATACGCTTCCCGGTCTTCCGCCGGCATGGTGCAGGGATCGAGCACGCCATCCACCGCATCCGCCGATCCGGCCAGCGTGAACTTCGTGTACTGCGCATTGCTCAATGGCGGCGCGAACTCGACATGCAGTGTCTTTGCCGAACGTAGCTTGTCGAGCGCTTCGGGCTCCCAGAACAGATACGTGCCATCCGTCGAAGGGCTCCACACCTGATTTTCAACCGCGCCCTCGTCAAAACGAACGCGAACGTGGTTGTTGCCCATCGCACTGGTGAACAGACGGTTTTCAAATTGCACAAGCACCTTGACGGAGCCAAAGCCGCCGTGTGCGCGCCAACACCTAAGAATGAGCTGCGGATAAGACTTCCTGCCGAGACTGTCTGTTACGGGCACATCGGCCTTCCGCTTGAAGGTCACGGTCTCCGACTGATCCATCGGACTTGAAGCCGCTTGCTTGACCCATCGGGATGCAGGTTCCGCATGGGCGGTGGACGCGCCCGCAATGCCAGCTATCAATACTGCCAGAATTCTCGAGAACATTGCCGCTGCCTCCCAACCAGCAAGCAGATTGGTCGTCGAGCGTTATTAAAGCTCTAAATGCGGCAGTTCACTTTTGGCGAACTCGTAGCCTACTTCCCCGTCGCCTTCGACCGTTCGATGGATTCGAGGATCAGTTCGCGTGCGCGCTCGGGGCCATGCAGGCCTTCGATCTTCACCCACTTGCCGGGCTCCAGATCCTTGTAGTGCTCGAAGAAATGCACGATGCGCTCGACCACGATGTCGGGAAGGTCGGTGTAGTGTTTCACCTTCTCATAGTAGCGCGTCAGCTTCGGATGGGGCACGGCGAGGATCTTTTCGTCCTGGCCCTTGTCGTCCGTCATCATCAGCACGCCAACCGGCACGACGCGCACCACGCATCCCGGCACCAGCGCGCGGTTGCCCACCACCATCACGTCGATCGGATCGCCGTCGAGCGACAGGGTGTGCGGAATGAAACCGTAGTTACACGGATAGCGCATCGGCGTGTACAGGAAGCGATCCACGAACATCGCGCCCGAAGCCTTGTCGATCTCGTACTTGATCGGTTCGCCGCCAAGCGGGACTTCGACCACGACGTTAACGTCTTCCGGCGGGTTGGGGCCAATCGTGATCTTGGAAAGGTCCATTGTCTCGTCCTGTACGCCCGATGAGGAGGTTGTCTCTATGCCGTTGCGGCGCCTGCAATATCGGGGCCTCGTACAATCGCAAGGTTAACCAGCAGCCCGCGCCGAAATTACGCGCCCCCGCTCAGGCCGCGACCATCACGGCGCGCAGCATGGCCCGCGGATCAATGGGTTTTGCCAGCACATCCGCCGTTCCGGCCTTCCGGTAAGCCTCGACCTGATCCGGCAGCACATTTGCGGTGCATGCGATCACCGGCGTATCGGCATTCGGCCCCCCGCCCGCCCGCAAACGGGCCAGCGTGGTCAGGCCGTCCATGTCGGGCATGACCATGTCGAGCATCACCACGTCGAACTTGCGCCCCGCGAGGATTTCCAGCGCCTCGGCCCCGGACGCGCAGATCGTAACCTGATGGCCTGCCGCGCGCAGCATGGCGCCGATGACGTAGAGATTGCGCTCATTGTCGTCGACGCACAGGATTTCACGGCCAGCAGGCCCAGCATCATTTGCGGCATCGTGCCCCGCATCGAGCGTCGCCAGCGTGCGTACCGCGTCCGTGCGGGACAAGGGCGCTTCGATCCGCACGGTGAAGCGCGAGCCCTCGCCCGGCTGCGTCTCCAGTTCGATATCGCCGCCCATGGCAAGCGCCAGCCTGCGCGCCACGTGAAGGCCTAGACCAAGGCCGCCATGCCGGCGCGTGGTCGATGTATCGGCCTGTTCGAAGGCGGAGAAGATCCGCTCCACCGCCTCGGCGGGAACGCCCGGGCCGGTGTCCTCGACCTCGATCACGGCATACTCGATCCCGCCCCGTCCGGCCTCCACCCAGGCCTGGATGGTGACGCCGCCCGTGGACGTGAACTTGATGGCGTTGGCCATCAGGTTGCCGATGATCTGCAGGAGACGCGCGGAATCCACATTCCGCATGGCCGCCAGTTTCGGATCGATCATGGCCGAAAGGCTGAGGCCCTTCTCGCGCACATCCGCCGCCCAGATCACGGCGGCGTCCTGGATCAGCCGCAGCAGCGAAATCGGCTCGCGCTCGATCCGTATCTTGCCGGCGTTCAGGCTGGACAGGTCCAGCAGGTCGTTGAGGACCGCAAGCATCTGGCGTCCGGCGTCGTCGAGAACGCCCAGCGTGCGCTTCTGCACCGGATCAAGCCGCGACTGGGACAGCAGCAGCGCGCAGCTCAGGATGGCGTTCATCGGCGTTCGCAGTTCGTGGCTCATCACGCCCATGAAGTCCGACTTGGCGCGGCTCGCCTTCTCGGCTTCGGCCAGCGCTTCGACCAGTTGCTTGTTCTGATCGTGGACCTGCACCTCCGCCGCGTGCTGCTCGGTCACGTCCTTCATCGTCACCACGGCATATTCGATCTCCTGCGTTTCAGGATGTCGAAGCGGCGCGGTGTTGATGGTTATCCAGCGTATCACGCCCGATGGCATCTCGATTCCCATCGGCACGTTCTGGAGAGACTGTCCCGTCTTCAGCGTTATCGCCACCGGATACTCATCAGCCAGGAATGGCGACCCATCCGGCTTGAACGTCTTCCAGCGAGGGTCGGTAAAGGCCCGGCCCTGCAGCTGATCGCGGGTAAGCCCCAGTATGCTCGCGCCGGCGGCGTTCATCTCGACCACCTCCCCGCTTGGGATATGCACGTTCACGCCTTCCTGGATGGCCTCGAAAATCAACTCGAACAGGTTCTGCCGTTGGCGCTCCGCCGCTGTTTTCCGCGCGGCAGCCTCGGCCCGTATGTTGGCGAGACGTGTTTCCAGAAAAGCGTTGACCAGCAGGCCGATCTTTTCCAGCCGCCCGATATCGGCCTGGCTGAACTTATCCGCATCCTTGTGCACGACACACATGACGCCGACCGGCAGCCCGTCTTCAGCAGCGATCGGCACGCCGACATAGCTGCGGGCATGCGGCGCTTCGATGAAAAAGCGGTTGTTGCGAAAGGCCGGATCAGAAGCCGCGTCCGTGATGACCAGCGTTCGCGGCTTCAGCAATATGTGCGTACAGTAGGTGTCGCCCCGGGGCACGGTGCCGTGTGGAACTACCCCCGTGCTGGACGAAATCTGGATGCCTTCATCAAACGTGTGGAGCGTGATGACGGAAATCTCGGCCCCGCACACATCGGCAGCCAGCGCGGTCAGCCGGTCCAGCTCGGGAAAGCGCCGCGTCTCAAGCAGGTCAAGTTCCAGCAGCGCCGCAAGGCGCTGCGCCTCATTGGCCGGCTTCAGAAGGCAGGTGTCATAGCCCACGTGAAACCTTTCCCCCCAACACTAAGCCCGGCGCCTCCTTGCCATACAACCGGGCTTTCTCTGCCGAACTGTGAATGCGGAAATCACATTGCAGCGCCATGGAAAATCAGATGCGTGCCTGATCCGAACGGCGCTCGCGCTCGCGCACCGGCGCGCGCGCCACGGTGAGAACGAGGTTCGCCGTGTCGATCGGTTTTGCGATGATCGCCGCGATGCCCGGCATGTCCACCAGCTGGCGGCGGGCAATCGTCATGTTGGCCGTACACACCACCACGGGCGTGGTCTTGTTCAGCGTCAGATGGCGCATTTGCTGCGCCACAACCAGCCCGTTCACCTCCGGCATAACCAGGTCGAGCACCACGACGTCGTAGCGTCGCGTATCCAGCCTGCGCAGCGCCTCGGCGCCCGAGCCGCAAGTCTCAACGTCATTGCCGACGCTCGTCAGTATGGTGCTGATGATATCCAGGTGCCGGTCATTGTCATCGACGACGAGAACATTCCGCGCCGATGCAACGCAGATCCAGTCCGCTGCAGGCTGTGCGCTGGTCGATCGGCCCGACGACGATGGCACGCTCTGGGCCTGGCTTCCGGCGATGGCCGGATGCTCGTGCATGTCCCGAGGGAGCAATGGCGGTTGCATTGCCGAAGCTCTTTCCCGACGAGTTTGACCTCGCCCCAACAGGGAATCACTAGCACAGATGTGCCGCTAGCATAATTAACCTTTGGACGCGGCTTGCCAACCCCGGCGCTCGCGCAACCGAAGATAGGGAGGGGATGCTTTCCGGGGCAGGCCCTGAAAACTGGCTCGGGACTAGCGTTTTTTGTTCAGGCCCAGCAGACGCAGGCGCAGGGCGTTCAGGCGAATGAAGCCCTCGGCGTCCTGCTGGTTGTACGCGCCGGCATCGTCCTCAAACGTCACATGCGCGGCCGAGTACAGCGAGTAAGGCGACGCCCTGCCCGTCACGATGACGTTGCCCTTATAGAGTTTCAGCGTGACAGTGCCCGTGACGTTTTCCTGGCTCTTGTCGATCGCCGCCTGCAGCATCTCGCGCTCGGGCGCGAACCAGAAGCCGTTATAGATCAGCTCCGCATAGCGCGGCATCAGCTCGTCCTTCAGGTGGCCTGCGCCACGATCCAGTGTGATGCTCTCGATCGCGCGATGCGCCTGCAACAGGATCGTGCCGCCCGGTGTCTCGTAAACGCCGCGCGACTTCATGCCGACGAAGCGGTTCTCGACCAGGTCGAGACGGCCGATGCCGTTGTCCCGTCCAAGATCGTTCAGCTGAGCCAGCAACGTCGCGCCCGACAGCTTCTTGCCGTTGATCGACACGGCATCGCCGCGCTCGAAACCGATCTCGATCTCCGTCGCCACATCGGGCGCTTCCATCGGCGAAATCGTGCGCATGAACACATACGGCGGCGGCTCGACCGCCGGGTCTTCCAGTACTTTGCCTTCCGACGACGAGTGCAGCAGGTTGGCGTCCACCGAGAACGGGGCCTCGCCGCGCTTGTCTTTCGCCACCGGAATCTGGTGCTTCTCGGCAAACTCGATCAGGTCGGTGCGCGACTTGAACTCCCACGTCCGCCACGGCGCGATAACCTTGATGTTCGGGTTCAGCGAATAGGCCGAAAGCTCGAAGCGCACCTGGTCATTGCCCTTGCCGGTCGCGCCGTGCGCAATCGCATCGGCGCCGGTTTCCTTGGCGATTTCCACGAGGCGCTTGGCGATCAGCGGACGCGCGATCGACGTGCCGAGCAGGTACTGGCCTTCATAGACGGCGTTGGCGCGGAACATCGGGAAAACGAAGTCGCGCACGAACTCCTCGCGCACGTCCTCGATGTAGATGTTCTCGGGCTTGATGCCCATCAGCTCGGCCTTCTTGCGGGCCGGCGACAGCTCCTCGCCCTGCCCCAGGTCGGCCGTGAATGTGACGACTTCGCAACCGTATTCCGTCTGCAACCATTTCAGGATGATCGAGGTATCGAGCCCGCCGGAATAGGCGAGGACGACTTTTTTCGGCGCGGATTTGGCGGCAGCCATGGTCAACTCCCGATCAGGTGGGACGGCGGATCGCGCGCTTATAGCCCCAAGCCGCCGCCCCGCAAGCGATCACACTGCCCCCAAAGCTGGCGTCATGCCGATCGCGTGCTAGTTTGTCCCTGAGCGGCGGGTCTCCCGCCTGACGGGGAGATCGCCATGACCTGGTTCGCCAGCCTCAGCTCGTTTGTGCTCCGGCCCATCGCGGCGCTGGCCGCCCTCGCCGCCGTCTGCACCGCCCCCGCGCTGGCGCAGCCTGCTTTCTGGGTGGTCAGGGACGCGGATTCCACCATCTACCTCCTCGGCACCATCCACCTGCTGAAGCCCGAAACGGTCTGGCGCACCGAAAAGCTCGACGCCGCCATCGCGGCATCCGACGCCCTCTGGCTCGAACTGCCCACCACCAATGCCGAGGCCATGCAGGGCGAGATGATGGTGCTGGTCTCGCGCTATGGCCTCTCCCCCGCCAGCCGCCTGTCGAAGAAGCTGACCGAGGAGGAAGTCAAAACGCTCGACGAAGCCGCGCGCCTCGCCGGACTTTCAGCGGGCCAGCTCGACGTCTTCCGCCCATGGTTCGCCGCCCTCACCATCTCCACCGCCGCGATGACCCGCGCGGGTTACGATCCGGCCTCAGGCGTCGACAGCAAGATCGAAGGGATCTTCCGCGCCCGCGAGATCAAACCGAAGGGCTTCGAGACGGCCGAAGAGCAGATCAAGGTCTTCGCCGGGATGTCCCCCGAACAGGAGCTGGAATACCTCCGCGAGACGATGGAGGAATACCGCGACGCTCCGACCGAGCTCGACAAGATGGTCACGCAATGGGCTGCCGCCGACCTCGCCGGCATGGAGTCCATGTTCGTCACCGAGATGAAAACCGAAGAGCCCGACCTCTACGCCGCCCTGCTCGCCGACCGCAACGCCAACTGGGTCGTCAAGATCGAGGAGATGCTGCAAGGCTCCGGCACAACCTTCATCGCCGTCGGCGCAGCCCACCTGATCGGCCCCGACAGCGTGCTGGCCATGCTGGACGCAAAAGGCATCAAGTCGGAGCGGATGCAGTAATCCGGGACTGCCGAGCGCCTACCCGGTCCTAAACCTCGGCCCACTTCCGCAGCAGGTTGTGATAAACCGCCGTCAGCCCAAGCACGGCCTCGTGCTTGTCGCCCAGCTCCGCGCGCGTTTTGATGATCGACTGGTCCAGCTGGTACAGCAGCGTCCGCCCGCCATCATCCTTCACCATCGACTGGATCCAGAAGAACGACGCCCACCTGCTTCCGCGCGTGATCTCCTCCACGCGATGCAGGCTGGTTGCGGGATAGAGCACCATATCGCCCGCCGCAAACTTCACGCTCTGCGTGCCATAGGTGTCCTCGATCACCAACTCGCCGCCGTCATAGTCCTCGGGCTCGGAGAGAAACAGCGTAGCCGAAAGATCGGTACGCACCCGGATGTTCGGCCCCGCGATGAAGCGGATCGCATTATCGACATGCGCGCCGAACTTCATGCCGACGTCATAGCGGTTGAACAGCGGCGGGAACACGCGGAAGGGCACGGCCGCCGAGTTGAACCCCTGCGACCGGCCCAGTGCACGCAGCACCGTCTCGCCCAGCGCCCTCGCCTGAGGCGCATCCTCAGGCACTTGCAGGTTGTGCTTGGCCAGCGCCGATTGCGCGCCGGCCGTGATCTTGCCGTCCACCCATGGCGTGTTCTCCAGAACAGAGCGGCATTGCGCCACCTCCGCCTTGGTCAGCACGGCTTCGACTTTCACCAGCATGACGACCTGTCTCTCAAGAAAGAAGGGACGGACCCCGAAGGGCCCGTCCCAGTCAAAGTGGCATGGTCTGGGGAGGAATTAATAGACCACGCCGAGGGTTGCGATGAAGGTGCGGCCCTGGCCGGGCGTGACCCGGTTGCCGTGGACCTGTGCGAAATAGGTTTCGTCCGACAGGTTGTACCCGTTGAGCGAAACGCGGAAGCGATCCCACGCATATGACACAAGGCCATCGAGCGTGGTGTAGCCGGGCGCGACAGCTGTGTTGCCTACGTTCAGGAAGACATCGTCCTGGTAGGTGACGCCGCCGCCCACTTCGAGGCCCAGCAGGGCGCCGGTGAAGTTGTAGGTGGTCCACAGGCTGGCTGCGGTTTCCGGCACGAAGTTCGTCTTGTTGCCCACGACCGAGATCGCTGTCGTGCCGCCGATCGGCGTGAACGTGCTGGTCGAGTCGGTGATCTCCGTGTCGACATAGGTGAAGTTGGCGTTGATCGACCATTCGTCGGTGATCGCGCCGGCAAGGCCCAGCTCAATGCCGGTCAGCTTCAGGCTGTCGCCAGAGGTGACGATGGCGTTCAGCAGCGGGTCGATCTCCTTGGCGTTGTCCTTTTTCGTCTGGAAGATCGCGCCCTGCAGTTGCAGGCGATCGTCGAACAGGGCGATACGCGCGCCCGCCTCGATATTGGTGTTCTCTTCGGGATCGAGATCCTGCGTGCCCAACGCACCGCCCGCGCCCGGTCCGGCGATCGTGTCGCCATTGGCGACCGATACGCCCGGCGGACGGGCCGAGGATGAATAGGATACGTAATAGCTCTGGCCCTGAACCGGTTCGTAGATCACGCCAACCTGCGGCGTCAGGAAATCGGTGTTCGAAGCGGTGCGGCAGCTGACGCCCGCCGCGATCGTCACGCCATTGCAGGTCGCTGTTGCATTGAGCGTGGTCGCGTCCTGATCGACTTCATAATACGCTTGGCGAACGCCCGCCGTGATCGACCACTGGTCGTTGAGCCAGAGGCGGTCCGTGACGAACACCGAGACGTCCTTCGCAACAGTGTAGCGCAGGCTGGTCGGCCCGGTGCTGACCACCGGCAGGTTGCCTAGTTGCGGGTTGAGAAGGTCTTTCGTGGTGTCGCGGGTCACATAGGAGAAGCCGTTGCGGTCATTGTCCTGCCACGACACGTCCGAGCCGATCATCAGCTCGTTGCGCAGCCCGCCGATCGGCGCCGTGATCGCCAGCGTCGTGATGTTCTGCACGCCCTGCGTGTCCTGTTCGTAAGGGCCAGGGCCGCCGACCGATCCAAGCGGGATCGTCGCCGGGTTGCTGTCGAGCAGGTTGGTCGTGCACGTCGCGTTGCAGGTGGTCGGCGTGTACTGCGAGTGCCGCTGGTAATAGCCGTACTTGGTGTCGCTGGTCAGCGACGCCCAGCTGTTGATGTCGTGCCGCACGCGCACCGTGAACGTATCGACGATGGTTTCGTCAATGTCGCCGGCGAAGCCGTAATAGTTCGTGGAATCGACGCCAATCTCGCTGACCGGCCTTGCGATGGCCGTCGTGCCGACCGCCGTGGTCGGGATGCCGTAGTCAGGCAGCTTTTCCTCGTCCTGGTGCAGGTAGGCGGCGGTGATGGTGGTCGGCGTGCCGAGGCCGAAGGCGACGGATGGCGCAATGCCCCAGCGCTCCGAATAGACGCGGTCGCGCCCCGTATTCTCGTTCTGGTGGATCATGCCGGCGACGCGCACGGCGACGCCATCGCCGATCAGCTGGTTCCAGTCGCCGGTGACGCGCGCATACTCGCCATCGCCAATCGCGATCGACGCATTGCCCGCCGTGTCGGCATAAGGCGTCTTCGACGTCGTGTTGATGCCGCCGCCAGCAGCGCCGCGGCCGAACGCTGATGCGGACGGACCCTTGAACACTTCGACCTGGCCGTAGTTGAACGAGTCGCGCGTGAACACGCCGAAGTCGCGCAGGCCGTCGGTGAACACGTCATTCTTGGCCGACAGGCCGCGGATGAAGAACTGGTCGCCGCTCATCACGCCGCCTTCGCCGATCTGCGTGGTGATGCCGGGCACGTTGCGCAGCGCCTGTTCGAGCGAGGCGACGCCCTGCTCCATCAGCGTCTCGCCATCGATTACGTTGACGACTTGCGTGACGTCCTCGGGTTTCACGGTGGCGACCGAAGAGACGACACGGCGGCCGAGCACGTAAACGCGGTCACGCTCGTCTTCGCCGGAGGCAGCCCCGACCGTCGGCGAGGGTTGATCGTCATCAGCCGCCGGGCCTGCATCGGGCGCGCTCTGCGCGACGGCGGGCAGCGCCCCGGCGCTCATGGCGGCCAACGCCAGCGCCAGCGCGGCGCCCCTGCGAAGCGCGACAAGACTCACCGGACGTCCGGCTTCCACTTCCACTGACATTCCACTTCCCCGATGTCGTCCTGCAACTGAGAACGAGTTGCAATAAGGGTCGTCTAAGCCGCTCCATTTGCGATTGCAAGTGCTTTGCAATCTCTAGGGCGGGAAAAGTCGCGCATTTTCCGAAATGCCGCAGGGATAGCCCGCGTCAGCGGACAAAAAAGCGCCGGCCTCTGAAAGAGACCGGCGCCAGGCAGCGTCTAGAACGATTGGGGAGGAGAGAGATCGTTCCGCGCAAGGCGCCTTTCGGCGCCGATAGTGAAAAGTCAGCGGGAAGCGGCGCCGTAGAGACCTCGGGGGAGGATAGTGAGGCCCCCGGCGGCCGGCTTCCCGTATTCAGATGTTCCTAGGCCAGCATACGGCCCGGGCCGTCGAGCAGGAGGAAGAACAGGCCGGTGCCGGCGAGCGACAGCGGAATGGCGATGAGGAGGGTCAGCAGTTCCTGACGAACTTCAGCGGACTTGGGGAGGAAGGTCATGTGCAGCTCCGTTTTTGTTATCCGGGGTCTCTATCGGCCCCTGGGGGAAGGTTTGGCGTGGCGGGGTTTCTTTGTTCCCGTCCATGCTGTGTATGTAGCCTGGCTCTGAGCGGAATGCAATGAACAAAACTCTAAACGTTCATTATTTCTGCTGCAGGCGCGATCACATACCCGCGATTTCTATGCTGCGACTGCTAACAGAAGGCGGATTAAGGGCTCGTTAAAAGCCGCCCCACACTTCGCGCGAACCTAGCGGCGCGCAGAAAGTCCTGTAAAAACAAGATTCAGAACGCCCGCCAGCTCCGGACGAAGCGCATCGAGCTGTTCCGTCGTCCACAATTGAGGGATTCGGAATTTCATCATTGCGCACTGAACCAGGTCCGCCGTGATGGTCAGATCAGCCGGAAGCGCGAAATCACCCGATTTCTGGCCTTCATCGAGAATCCGCTCGATCTGCAGGCGTTCCTGCGCCGCTTCCTCGGCCAGATACTCGGGGCGTTCGCGCCCCATGATCTCGGCCAGCTCCATCAGCTTCGGGTGTTCGGCGAAAATCCTGAAGGTCCGCTCGAGCCGTGCGATGAAAAAGTCGTGCATTTTCCGTGTGGCGGACCGCGCCGCGTCACGGATGATCTCCTCGTAGAAAGTCCGCGAATTCTTGCCGAATTCCCGTGTCATCGCCTCCGCGATATCGATCTTGGAGGGGTAGAAACGATAGATATTGCCCGCAGACATGCCGCAATCCGCAGCGATCTCGGACATGGTGGTCTTGTTGTATCCATAGTGCAGGATACGGTCGCCCGCCGCCTTGAGAATGGCTTCCCGAGGATCCGCTTTGGGATCGGCCTTGTCCGTCGTTTGAATAGTCGTCATGCGCTGAATGTATTCCGGAACGCTGAACGTTCAATGAAATCTTCAGAAGATATACCTCGGGCCGAAACGACTTTCCAGCGAGTCGGTGTCGCAGGCGCCGGAGCGTGGGGAACCGCCCTCGCCATCTGCGCCCTCGCCGCCGGTCGCGACGTGAAAGTCTGGGCCCGCGAACCCGAAATTGCTGACGCCCTCACCAGCGGCGGCGGCAACCCGGTGTTCCTGCCCAACACGCCCATCCCCGCCCTGCCGGCCTCGACCGATATCGCCCACCTTGCTGATTGCGACGCCATCCTGCTCGTCGCCCCTGCCCAGCACCTGCGCGCCACGTTGAAATCCCTCGCCCCGCATCTCAAACCCGGCACGCCCGTCGCGCTCTGCTCCAAAGGCATAGAGCGCGGGTCTCTCAAGCTGATGACGGACGTCCTCGCCGAGGAAGCGCCCCACGCCTCGCCCGCCGTCCTCTCCGGCCCCTCCTTCGCCATCGACGTGGCGCGCGGCCTGCCCACCGCCGTCACCCTCGCCTGCCCCGACCGCGCAATCGGCGACGCCTGGCTACGTTCGATCGGCCGCCCGCACTTCCGCATGTACTGGAGCGACGACCTCGTCGGCGCCGAAGCCGGCGGCGCGATCAAGAACGTCCTCGCCATCGCCTGCGGTGTCTGCGAGGGCATGGGCCTCGGCCGCTCCGCCCACGCCGCCCTCATCGCGCGCGGCTTCGCGGAGATGACGCGTCTCGGCGTGAAGCTGGGTGGCCGCGCCGAAACGCTGGCCGGCCTCTGCGGCCTCGGCGACCTCGTTCTCACCTGCTCTTCACCCCAGTCACGCAATATGAGTTTCGGGATGGAGCTGGGCCGTGGAAAATCCGCCGCCGAGATCCTGTCCTCCCGCAAGGCCGTCACCGAAGGCGCCGAAACCGCGCCCGCCGTCGTCGCCGTCGCGAAGCAATTCGGCGTCGACCTGCCGATCTGCGAAGTCGTGCTCGACATGATCGAAGGCCGCCTCGACGCCCGCTCGGCCGTCGACCGGCTGCTGAACCGCCCGCTCAAGCAAGAACAAGAATAACAGGAAGATCCGATGCCTCTCTTCGCCCTCTACGGCCTCGACAAGTCCGGCGCCCTCGAAGTGCGCAAGGCCACGCGCCAGTCGCACCTCGACTGGATCGCCTCCCTGTCGCCGCGCGTGAAAATCGCCGGGCCGATGCTCGCTGACGATGGCGCAACGCCCATCGGCTCCATCATGGTGATCGAAGCCGACAGCCTCGAAGCCGCAAAGGCCGACTATGCCCGCGACCCCTACAACACCGCCGGCCTCTGGCAGAGTACGTCCATCCGGCCATTCAACTGGGTCGTGAAGCAATGATACGCGCCAGTCTTCTCGCCGCCCTGCTCGCCTTCGCACCCGTCGCGATGGCGCAGGAAACGCCCGCCGACATTCCCGCGCTGCGCAAGGCGGCGATGGCCGATCCCGCGATCAAGGCCGCGCTGAGCGACAAGTCGCGCGCGATGGAATCCCGCCTCGATGATGACGGCCGCATGATCGAGATCATCCTCAAGGCGATCAACGCCAAGCCCGGCGAGAAGGCGATCGATATCGGATCGGGCAGCGGCTATCTCGCCCTGCTCATGTCCACCATGGTCGGGCCCAAGGGCCATGTCGACATCCACAACACGCCGGGCTGGATCAACCAATTCCCGACGATGGAGCCCGAGCGGCAAAAGCTTCGTATCAAGCAGCCCAATATCGGCTGGGTCACAACGCGCTGGACCGATATCACCGGCGCTCCCAACAGCTACGACATCATCACGCTCGGTCAGGTCTATCACGACGTGCCGCTTGAGGGCGAAAGCACGGATGCAATGAACGAGCGCCTGTATGCGATGCTGAAGCCGGGCGGGCGCGTCATCATCGAGGATCATGACGCGATCGAGACCATGCCGCTGCCCCAGCAGGTCAGCCTTCATCGCATCAGCCATGGCGACGTCACCGGCGAGATGATCCGCGTAGGCTTCACGCTGAAGAGCATGATCCTTCTCGACAGCCCCCACGATGACCGCCGCTTCAACGTCTTTCGCCCCGGCGTCAGGGGCCGCACGGACCGCTACATCGCCGTGTTCGAGAAGCCGCTGAAGTAGAAATCGCCCGGCGGCCTACGCCCGCACAAAATCCAGAAACACCGGCGCGCAATCGCCGAGGCGCTTTTCCTGATAGCGCGTCGTCACGTGATCGGCCGGCGCTACGCGCCAGTCATCCGCCCGCCCCGCGGTCCATGTAAACAGCCCGCTGCGCGTGACATCCGCAAGCGCGCGGTTGGCATAGTCCGCCCAGTCCGTCGCAAAGCGCAGCCGCGCGCCGGGCTTCAGAACACGCGCCAGCTCGACCACGAAATCCGCCTGCACCAGCCGCCGCTTGCGGTGCCGCGTCTTCGGCCACGGATCGGGAAACAGGATGAAGGCGCGATCGATCGACTGATCCGCGAACTGCGCAACCAGATCACGCGCATCGCCGCGCCGCACACGCACGTTCGAAAGCGCTTGCTCCTCCAGCGCGGTCAGCAATTTCGCAACGCCGTCGACGAATGGCTCGGCGCCGATGAAGCCGAAATCGCCATTGCGCGCCGCCTGCCCCGCCAGATGCTCGCCGCCGCCGAACCCGATCTCAAGCCAGACCTCGCGCTTGCCCGCAAACAGCGACGCAGGCGACAGCGCGCCCGGCTCCGACGCCGGAATGCCGATCGTCGGCAGCACGTCATCGATCAGCACCTGCTGCCGTTTCGACAGCGGCTTCCCCGCCGCGCGGCCATAAAGCCGGTGTTTCTGATGCTGCTCACTCATCCGCGCCCTGAAATCACGCCCGGGCCGATACGGCAAGCCAACTCCCGCGAAGAAGCTTCAAAGTGGCAAGCCCCAGCCACCACTTGTCATCCCGGAAGCGCAAAGCGCTATCCGGGAACCATCGTGAGTGCACGACACCCTTTCAATGGCTCCCGGCTCTCCGCTTCGCTGCGGCCGGGATGACAACCAGTGATGACGCGTTTGAGGGATGGAGCGGTATCCAATTCGTAGGACAGCCAAAAATCTTCCCGCGCAACATCAAGCCCCTACCCATCAAAGATGGGGGATAGCGCCCGCCAGATTCAACCGGGCCTTGGACGAGGGTTATTCTCTTGCCCATGACACGGTACAAACACGCACAAACTGGGCTGGTAACCCCGTCGCCTCTCGATCGCTGGATCGATGCGACGCTGTGCGTATTTGCGATGCTCGTGCACTACGTCGCCTCAACATTCCAGATGATCCGCCGCCGTGAAGCCGTGAATGCCACACAGCCCACGCCTACGGTTCTGCCCAGAGCGAAGACCGACACCCAACAACAGGAAACGAAAGCCGCTGCGCAACACCGCAGCCCGCCAGCCCTCATTCTGAGCAGTACGCAAAGCGTGCGCCCGTCGAAGGACGAGGGCGTGCTCACCCATGCCAGCTACAAGCTGCAGCAACACGAGCACCCCAACCACCTCGCGCCACCCTCACTCCGCTCATCCCGACGAAAGTCGGGACCCAGAGCATCAAGGGTGATCTGCGTAACAGGCCTGCGTAAGCAGCCCTGGATCCCGGCTTGCGCCGGGACAAGCGGATTTTTGAGTCCGCCAAACAAAAACGCGGCCGCCTAAGCGACCGCGTTTCCAATTCAAAATCCCAAACCCGCAGCCAGCTGCGGGAACGCGGACCTACGCCAGGTCCTTGAGCGAGGCGACGAGGTCCGTCTTCTCCCACGAGAAACCGCCATCCGCATCCGGCTCGCGGCCGAAATGGCCGTAGGCAGAGGTGCGCGCATAGATCGGCTTGTTGAGGCCAAGGTGCGTGCGGATGCCGCGCGGACGCAGGTCCATCACTTCGCCAAGGCGCTTCTCGAGCTTGGCGAGATCGACCTTCTCCGTGCCATCGCAGTTCGCATAGATCGACAGCGGCTCCGGCACGCCGATGGCGTAGGAAAGCTGGATCACGCAACGCTCGGCGAGGCCCGCCGCAACAACGTTCTTGGCGAGATAGCGCGCGGCGTAAGCAGCCGAACGGTCAACCTTCGTCGGGTCCTTGCCCGAGAAAGCGCCGCCGCCATGCGGGGCCGCGCCGCCGTACGTATCGACAATGATCTTCCGGCCCGTCAGGCCGCAATCGCCATCGGGACCGCCGATGACGAACTTGCCCGTCGGGTTGATGTGCCAGATGCAATCCCTGGCGATCGGCAGCGTGTCGCCGAGAGCCTTGCGGATATAGGGCTCAACGATCTTGCGGATGTCATCGCTCGACTGGTGCGGGTCCGTGTGTTGGGTCGACAGCACGATCGAAACAGCTTCCTTCGGCTTGCCGTTCTCGTAGCGAACGGTGACCTGGGATTTGGCGTCGGGGGCGAGCGTCTTTTCCTTGCCGGAATGGCGCGCGTCAGCCAGCAGTTTCAGAATGCGGTGCGAATACTGGATCGGCGCCGGCATCAACTCGGGCGTCTCGTTCGTCGCATAGCCGAACATGATGCCCTGGTCGCCCGCGCCCTCTTCCTTGTTGCCCGACGCATCGACGCCCTGCGCGATATGCTCGGACTGGCCGTGCAGCAGGACTTCGATGTTCGCGTCCCGCCAGCTGAAACCTTCCTGATCGTAGCCGATGTCCTTGATGGCCATCCGTGCGTGATGAGCGATCAGATCTTTCGTGACCGCATCGGTGCCGCGGAACTCGCCCGCGATAACCACCTTGTTGGTCGTCGCCAGCGTCTCGGCGGCGCAGCGAAGCGACCAGACGTCGAGGCCCTGTTCGATTGTGGTGCGGTAATAAAGGTCCACGACCTCGTCCGAAATCCGGTCGCAAACCTTGTCCGGATGGCCTTCGGACACGCTTTCGGAGGTGAAAAGGTAGTTGGAACGCGCCACGTAAAGCTCCCGAGAAAAGGTCGGGTCTGCAATAACCCGGCCAGCCATATAAAGAAAGCTTTATACGATTTCGCCCCGCTCAAGGCTGAGGACAGCTGGGCTATTTCCTTGACTTCACAGCCGGTTTTTTCGCGGCTTTCGCCTGCTTCTTTACCATGGCGACAAGCGAATTCCGGGTCGCCGGGTCCTTCACCTGTTTCACCGCGAGAACCAGCTCGACCAGCTGGCTGTCCTCAGGGCCCGAGAACGCCTCCCCCTCCTCCGCAACCCCGCGCCGGACGGCGGCGTGAAGCGGGTCCAGCCCCTCAAAGAAAAAGGCGATGCTGGTCTTCAGGATTCGGGACGCGTCATAAAGCCGGCCAGCGGAAATCCGGTTGTCGCCGCGCTCGTACTTCTGGAGTTGCTGGTAAGTGATGCCCAGCCCCTGCGCGAGATCGTCCTGCGAAATCTCCAGCGCCTCCCGGCGCTTGCGGAGCCGCTCGCCCACGGTGACATCAACGATTGTCGGATCGCGCGTAGTACCGGCCATCGCAGCCTCGCCTTCACACCCCAAGGTTGTGTATCAATACCCTCAGCGACGCGGAAGCGCCAACAACCCAAGGTTGAAACTAAGCAGGATTATCCAGAACATCCCGTCGCGCCAATTGCTGTACGGCGTCGGATCAGCCGCCGGCGGAATGTGCGTATCGACGACGCTGGATTTCCAGCCTTCAGGGTCCGCCCCATAAAGCTTGGGATCAGCGGGCTGGCCGCGAGCTGTCCAGCGGCCATAGGCGTCGATCATGCCTGTCTCGCCACGGCTGGCGACACGGGCCATCGGCAGGCCTTCCTCGATCGCGCGATAACGCGCCTGCGCCGCATGCTGCGCCGGGCCCATAAGTTCGCCGAACCACGCATCGATGGTGATGTTGACTAGCCATTGTGGGCGATCCGATCCACGCGGCGACAGACCCGGGAAGATGGCCTCGTAACAGATCAGCGGACCGAAAGGCGGAATGCCGACGACATTGACGGTGGAAGGCATTGGTCCGGCATCAAAGCCGCCGGGCGCTAGGTCCTGCAGTGTCTTGAGGCCAATGGTTTTCAGCACGCCCGCAAACGGCATGAACTCGCCAAACGGCACCAGCATGTGCTTGTCATAGATATCCAGCGGGCCACGCACATCGCTGTCGCCACTGAGAACGGCGAGCGAGTTGTAGGCCTTTTCGTCCGGCGTCCCGATATTCTCGCGGCGCGGCATGCCGATGATGAGACGGCGATTGCCGATGGCGTCCGCCACGACATCCAGCGCTTCCGGCCATTCGAACAGGTAGTAAGGCAGCGCGCCTTCCGGCCAGATCACGATCGGCGGTGCGTTGGCCGTATCCGGCCCCGACAGCGCAAGGAAGCGCAGGACGATCTGTTCGGCGACGCCTTGCTTGTGCTTGGCGCTCTGTGGAATGCCAGCTTCGACCAGGCGGACGACAGGCCCGCTGGGCGGCAGGTCCGGAACCTCGCCAAGGCGGCGGGCGCCCCAGCCCCAGATGGCGCCGAAGAGGATCGCCGCGACGATGACGGGCGCTGCGCGCGAACCGGTGGTGCCGCGCGGGCGGGCGTCAGCCAACGTAGCCGGCGCCGCCATGGCGATAACCGTGAGAGCGGACAAGCCGTAGATGCCCCAGATCGAAGCCGACTGGGAAATCGCCTCGCCCGGCGCCCAGATCATGCCGGGCAGATTCCACGGCAGGCCGCCTATGCCGAACAACGACGAACGAAACCATTCGCCGAACATGAAGGCGACGGCAAAGACAACAAGCCGGGCCGGACCTGCAAACCAGTAGCGGAAACCGATGGACACGAAGCCCGCCAGCAGAATGGCCAGGCCGCCGGGCAGCGCGACCAGCGGCATCCAGATGAAGATTACATGGGCGCCCGGATCAACGAGAAACGCCCATGCGATCCAATGCATGCCGACCAGATAATAGGTGAAGCCGAAAGCGAACACACGCCAGAACGCGGCCCATCTCGGCTTCGGCGTCAGCCGCGCCGCATCCAGCGACCAGACAAGGCCGGAGAGCGCAATCGCGAAGGCGGGCCAGAAGAAGACAGGCGGAAAAGCCAGATTGGCGACCGCGCCGAGCGCGGCGCAGAACGCCAGCGCGCGTCGGCCTTGCAGACCGGCTACCCACAGATAGGCGGGCGCCAGAAAGTTTCCGCGCGTCGTGTGTGGCGGTTGATCGGAGTTACGGCTTTCGGTCATTGCCCCTCCCCGGGGCGCCGCTGCGGGCGCGTCAACGGTCTATAGCCGCCGTCTTGTCCTCTGCAAGCGCCGGTGACGCCGGTTTGGCAGCGCGCAGGCGCAGCCGTATGACGCGGCGCGGATCAGCTGTCACGACCTCGATGGTGGGTCCACGCGGATGCTCGACCGATTCGCCCGCCTGCAGGACACGACCGCCAAGAGCCGCGACCAGGCCGCCGATGGTATCGACGTCTGATTCGAACTCGTCGAGGTGGAGGGGCAAGCCAGTTTCACGCTCCACATCCTCGACCGTGGCGAGGCCATCGACTTCCCAGGTGGAACGGCCACGCCGGATGATGATGGGGCGCGCTTCGTCATGCTCGTCCTCGATCTCGCCCACGATACCTTCGACAAGATCCTCAAGGCAGACCATGCCGCCGGTGCCGCCATATTCGTCCACGACGATGGCGATGTGGATGCGGCTCGACTGCATCTGGATGAGCAGGTCGGGCAGCAGGATCGACTCCGGCACATACATGATGTCGCGCACCAGCTTCTCGATACGACGCGAAGCCAGAAGCTCGGCGCTCCAGTTGCAGCGCACGCCTTCGGCGACAACATCCTTGATGTGAATGAACCCGAGCGGCTCATCGAGAGATTCGCGGAAAACAGGCATGCGCGAATGCGACTCTGCGGCGAAGATGCCAAGCACTTCGGCCATGGTTGCAGTGATCTCGACCGCGGCGATATCGACGCGCGAGGTCATCACGTCGCGAACGCTTGATGTCTCGAATTCTTTCAGACGCAGCCGGATGGCGCTGGGAGTCGCCGCCGGTTCGTTATGTCCGCCGACAACTTCGGGTTCTGGTCCGCCAGCGATCAGGCGGGCAAGGCGCTCGCGAAGCGAAACACGCTGCGGAGGCTCTCCATCGTTCGGCATGGCTCAGTCCTCCCCTCTTCCATCGGCATAGGGGCCGGTGGCGTAGGGGTCAGGCCAGCCAAGGCCGGCGAGGATCTGTGCTTCCAGAGGTTCCATTACCTTCGCGTCTTCCAGTTCAATGTGATCATAGCCCAGCAGATGAAGAAAGCCGTGAATCAACAGATGGCTGACATGAGCGTCAAACGGGCGGCCCATCGCCGCCGCGTCGGTCAGGGATGTTTCATACCCCAGTGCGATATCGCCAAGATGAACGGGTTCCCCCGGAATGTCAGGGCCATCGGAGGGAAATGACAGCACATCCGTAGGCTTGTCGAAACCGCGCCATTGCTTGTTGAGAGCATGCATTTCGGCATCATTCGTCATCAGAACGGAGATTTCCCCCGCTGATTTCATCTGCGCAGCAGCATGGCTGAGGACGCGCGCAGCCAGCGCATCGACATCGCCCAGCGATTCCCAGCGCGTGTCAGCGATGCGAAGGTCGGCGGACAGCGTTTCGGCGGGCATGGTCACTTGCGCGCCGCGCCCTTTGCAGCCTTGTCGTAGGCATCGATGATCCGGCCCACGAGTTCGTGACGCACGACGTCTGCGCGCGTGAGTTCTTCGAGCGCGACACCCTTCACGCCCTTCAGGATGCCGATCGCGTGACCGAGACCGGACGTCATGTTCGACGGCAGGTCGGTTTGCGACGGGTCACCCGTGACGACCATGCGCGAGCCGCGGCCCAGGCGCGTGAGCACCATCTTCATCTGCGGGATCGTCGCGTTCTGCGCTTCGTCGATGATAACGAAGGCATTCTTCAGGGTGCGGCCGCGCATGAAAGCGAGCGGCGCGACTTCGATCTCGCGGCGCTCCTTGCGGCGGTCCACCTCTTGCGCGCCGAGGCATTCGTTGAGCGCATCCCAGATCGGCAGCATGTAGGGATCGACTTTCTCCTCCAGCGCGCCGGGAAGAAAGCCGAGCTTTTCGCCCGCTTCGACAGCCGGGCGCGCCACAATCAATCGCTCGCGCTTGCCGGCCTTGAGTTCGGCGGCGCCGACGGCGACGGCGAGATAGGTTTTTCCAGTGCCTGCGGGACCGACGCCGAAGACGAGGCCGAGGTCATCGCGGCGCAGCTTTTCAAGATATGTGCGCTGGCCTGGCGTCTGCGCCATGACGGGTTTGCGCAGGCCCATGATCGCATCGCCGGAAGCCGCGGCAACGCCATCGCTGAGCGACAGCTTGATTGCGGCCTCGAGTTCAGAACCAGTCGCTTCGGCGCCATTGGCGATGCGGCGCGCGAAAGCCTGCAGGGCGTCGGCAGCCTTGCGCGGACCTTCTCCGTTGCCCGTCACGACGATCTCGCCGCTCTGGCCCTGGCTGTCGACACGGACGTCGTCGTCAGCAAAAGCCTGCTCGACCAGCTGCAGGTGAGAATGGGCGGGGCCGCAGATGTCGCGCAGCATCTTCGGATCAGCCACAGGAACGGTGATGCGGTTCGGGCGCGCGGGCTTGGGCTTCGTACTCATGCGCCGACCTCCGCTACAGCCGGAACGAGGCGACCCTTCAGACTGGTCATCGTAGCGCCGACAATCTCGATGGCGGCCATCCGCCCTGTCAGATGAGCGGCGCCATCAACGTGGACAGACTGCATATAGGGCGAATAGCCCAGCGCCTGTCCGTCGCGCCTTGGGTTGCGGGAGAAAAGCACATCGACACTGCGCCCGATCGTGGCGTCGTTGAAAGCCTGCGCCTGATCATTCAGCAACGATTGCAGGCGGGCGAGGCGTTCGTCCTTCACGTGCTCTTCGACCTGCAACTGCATGCCTGCAGCGGGCGTGCCGGGACGGGGGGAGTATTTGAAGGAATAGGCTTGTGCGAAGCGAACGTCTCTCACCAGCTGCAGCGTCGCCTCGAAATCGGCATCACTTTCGCCCGGGAAGCCGACAATGAAATCGGAGGCGAAGGCGATGTCGGGCCGCACCGCGCGCACGCGGTCCACGATGCGCAGATAATCCGCCGCCGTGTGCTGGCGGTTCATCGCCTTGAGGATGCGGTCCGAGCCGGCCTGCACGGGCAAGTGCAGGAAAGGCGACAACTGTTCGATATCGCGGTGCGCGTCGATCAGGTCATCCGCCATGTCGCGCGGATGGGAGGTGGTGTAGCGAATGCGCTCGACGCCGCCGATCTTCGCGACGTGCCGGATGAGATTGCCAAGGCCCCACTCGCCTCCCCGGCTGTCATGTGCGGGGGCGGCGCCGTGCCAGGCGTTGACGTTCTGGCCGATGAGGACGATTTCCTTGACGCCCTGACGCGCCAGCTCGCGCGCTTCGGCGACGATGGCATCCGTCCCACGCGAGAATTCGGCGCCGCGCGTATAGGGCACGACGCAGAACGTACAGAACTTGTCGCAACCTTCCTGCACGGACAGGAAAGCAGACGCGCCGTCGGCTTCGCGCGTCTTGGGCAGCGCGTCGAATTTTTCCTCAGCGGCAAAATCGGTTTCAAGCACGTCGCCGGTCTTGCGCGAGAGCCTGGCGATCATCTCCGGCAGACGATGATAGGATTGAGGACCAACCACCATGTCGACCGCAGGTTCGCGGCGCATGATCTCTTCGCCTTCGGCCTGGGCAACACAACCGGCGACCGCGATCCGAAGAACGCCGCCGTTTTCCTGTTTCAGCTCGCGCAGGCGGCCGAGTTCGGAGAACACCTTCTCGGTGGCCTTCTCGCGGATGTGGCAGGTGTTGAGCACGACGAGGTCGGCCGCCTCGGGTGAATCCACGGGCGAATAGCCCAACGGCTTCAGCACGTCTCTCATCCTTTCGGAATCATAGACGTTCATCTGGCAACCGTAGGTCTTGATGTAGAGGCCCTTGGTGTTGGGCTTCTGACTCGTGTCAGCCATGCGGCTTACTTCTTCTCGTCCTCGGTCAGAGGAACGCCATAGAGTTCGAGCCTGTGATCGATGAGGCGGTAACCCAGCTTGCGGGCGATCTCGATCTGCAACTTCTCGATCTCTTCCGATTTGAACTCGACAACCTTGCCATTCTTGGCGTCGATCAGGTGATCGTGGTGTTCGTCGGGCGACTCTTCATAGCGCGAGCGGCCGTCACGGAAGTCGTGACGTTCGATGATGCCCGAATCCTCGAACAGCTTCACGGTGCGATAGACCGTCGCCAGCGAGATGTTCGAGTCGACCGCAGCGGCGCGGCGATGCAGTTCCTCGGCGTCGGGGTGGTCTGCCGCCTGGCTGAGCACGCGCGCGATCACGCGGCGCTGCTCCGTCATGCGCAAGCCTTTCTCGACGCACCTTTGCTCGATCATCGGACCTCTCCGTGAAGCGTTCCGGGCAAAGCCGGAGCGCGAATGGGCACATATGCGGTTTAGGCGCCGTCCTGTCCACTGACCGGACCGACCTTCCGGGACATTACAAAGGCATCCACCTGCCCGTCACGGGTACGATAATAAGCCTTCCGCAGGCCGATTTCCACGAATCCGGCTGATTTGTAGAGCCCGATTGCAGGAAGATTGTTGCGGGCGACCTCAAGGACCCAGCGATCAAGACGGCGATTCAGAGCTTCAGCGTCCAGCGCATGGAAAATTTGCCTGCCCCAGCCGCTTTGACGCTGGGTTGGATCTGTCGCGATGGTCAGAAGTTCGGCATCGGCCCCAGCCATCAGGGCCAGACCGAAAGCCAGCCCCTCGCCCTCCTCGGCAATGACCGCAAACGCTTCCGAACGGGACAACCAGGTGGCGAAGTCGTCGTTCGTCCAGCCATCATCGAAAGACGCTGTGTGCAGCCGGGACAGGCTGGAGGCGTCCGCCGGGTGTGCGAGACGCAGGCTCATGAGCCAACCGGACGCATGGGCGTCGCGTCGGGCTCACGCACATAGACCGGGCGCGGCGGCGGCAGGTCGTCACCGGACAGGCGCGCGGCGAAGAGAGCCGCCGCCTTTGCGGTAGGCACAGCGGCCATCACGGCGCGGCCAAGGTCGGGAAGATCCGCAAGTCCGCCGCAGATAGTGTCGACGCCTGATGCCAGCGACTGCAGGTCTGAGAGGCCCACCTCGAATGGCTCTGCGACGCCCCGGCCTTCCGCAATGAGCTGACCCCACCAGGTACGCTCGGGCGGGCGGCGTTTGGCGGGGAGAAGCGCAAGCACGTGGCCCTGGCGCGGCAGCGTGTCCAGCGCTTCAAGACTGGTGACGCCGACGGCCGGCTTGTCGAGCGACAGTGCAAGGCCCCGGGCAAAAGCGACGCCGACGCGGACGCCGGTGAACGAGCCGGGCCCGACCACGATGGCGATGCGATCAAGCTGAGCGAAGGCAGTACCGCTTTCGAGCATCAGCTTTTCGACCACGGGAGCAAGACGGGCATCGTGCCCCTGCTGCATCGGCTCGGACAATTCGGCGACGACCGTGTCGCCGCGGACAAGCGCGGCTTCGCAGGCGTCGGCGACTGTGTTGATGCCCAGAATCAGCATGGCGGGCTCTTAAGCGCTGAACCGGGCGCGCGTCAAAGGATGCGGCAGGCTTCGTCGAAATCGAGGCGGGGCGCCCGGGCGCGCAAACGCGTGTCGTCGCCATGGCCGATATTGACGAGGAAACTCGAGCGCCACGACTTCATGACCGGGTCGTCGAGGAAGAACTCCTTGTCGACCCCCGCCCGGCTGAACCCGCCCATCGGCCCGCAATCAAGACCCAGCGAGCGGGCGGCAAGGATCAGATACCCGCCCTGCAGCGTGCCGCTCTGGATGGCGTTCCACTCCGCATTTGCCGGGTCGGCAAACCACTCCTTCGCATTCGGCGCATGCGGGATCAGCTTGGGCAGCTGCTCCACAAAATCGAGATCGTAGGCGACGATCGCCGTCCACGGCGCGCCCATGGTCTGCTTGCGGTTGCCTTCGTCGAGGTGCTTGTCGAGCCGCGCCTTGGCTTCCGGCGAGCGGATGAACATGAAGCGCCCCGGGCAAATATTGGAGGCTGTCGGCGCAAGCTTCAGCAAGTCGTAGGTCGCGCGGATCAGGACTTCGGGTGTTTCTTCTTCGGTCCACCCGCGACGCGTGCGAGCGGTACGGAAAACCTGATCGAGCGCGGCGTCCGCGAGCGGCTTGCCCATCAGGCTGCGGCCTCGACCGCGGTGACCTCGGGCACATAGTGGCGCAGCAGGTTTTCGACGCCCTGCTTCAGCGTGAGCGCGGAAGACGGGCAACCCGAGCAGGCGCCGCGCATCGAGAGATGTACGATGCCGGTATCGACGTCGAAGCGCTTGAAGATGATATCGCCACCATCGTTGGCGACAGCTGGACGGACGCGCGTGGCGATCAGTTCCTTGATCTCGGCGACGATCTCGGCGGTTTCACCGTCATAGGCGATGTCATCTTCCATGGCGGGCGCTTCGGCTTTGGCGACATCCGCGATGACGGGCGCGCCGGAGACGAAGTGATCCATGATTGCGGCAAGCGCCTGCGGTTTCAGCACTGCCCAGTCCGCGTCATCCGACTTGGTGATCGAGACGAAATCAGAGCCAAGGAAAACCGTCCTGACGCCGTTTATGACGAACAGCGCCGACGCCAGCGGCGAGGCAGACGCCTCATCCGGCGAGACGAATTCGTAGGGCGTGGCCGGCGACACATCGCGGCCGGGCAGGAATTTGAGGGTGGCCGGGTTGGGCGTCGGCTGGGTCTGGATGAACATGGTGTTTCGCCTGTTTCTACCCGCTAGATGGGCCTAACGGCCTCGTCATGCAATGCGGTGTCAGCCCGCAAGGCCGCCGATTTCATCAAGCTGGGCGTCGGTAAGGTCGCCAGGGATAACGGTGACGGCTATCGGGCGAGCAGCAATCCGCCTGCCCTTCGCAAGACGAGAAACCAGCGGCCCCGGACCCCGCCCCGTACCGGCAGCGAGGATGAGGACCTTTATCGACGTATCCCGGTCTATGATCTTGCGTATGGCGTCCACCGGATCATCGTCGCTGATGACCAGCTCTGCCTTCACGCCAACCCGCCGTTCAACCTCGTCGGCATGACGCGTCGCCTTGAGCCGGGCGGAATCCATCGCGTCCTGGCTGATATCCCGGTCGAGGCCGATCCAGCCGCCAAGCCCGGGGTTCTCGGCGCAACGAAGAATGGCCAGACCGGCGCCGACGGCTTTCGCGCGCATGGCGGCGAAGACCAGCGCCTTCAGGCACTCCTCGGTCTCGTCGGAGACCGCCAGGAATTTTCGTGAAGTATCGGTCATGTCGCCATCAGGCGCTGTAGCGGGGGCCCGGTCAAGGGTGCGGCTCGACCGGCCAGCTACTTGGCCGCCGCGGATGTGGAGGCCGGCGCAACGACGGGTGCGGCGGCGACGGGCGAAGGAGGAGCGCCAGCTGCGAACGTTGCGAGGAAATCGTTCGTGGCTTTCTGGGCCTGCCCAAGCATGAAGCCCATCGACGTCGCGTGGTTTCCGAACAGGGAGCCATCCGGATCGCCATTCAGGACGATGAGAGGATGGAACTGTGCGGCGGATTTCCATGCTTCGAGCGCGCCTTCGCGGGCCTTTGCAGCGGCCGGCGTTTCGGGCCACTGGAGCGAGGCAAGGATGGTGTAGGCGACCGCAGCGCGGCCCTTGGCGGAATAGACGGCGCTGGTGGCGTCTTCATCCATCGGATTGCCGCCGACGCTCTTTGCGGAAGCGGCGATCTGGTCCTGACTTGTCGCCGCCCAAGACGCGATCAGGCCGAGCTGTTCGGACACTTGCGCGGGTGTTGATACGCTGGAGACATCGCGCCGGCGCAGGCGGCGATCATAGTTTATAAGTGCATCACGCGCGGCCTGAAGCTGGATGCCGGTCGAGGCCGATGAAACAAGCCGCGAAGCCGCTTCGAGATCTGGGTCGGGACGGCCAGCGGCCACCGCCTGGGCATTCGTGAGCTTTATGAAATCGCCGAGGCTGGAAGCCATGGCGGACTGATAGGCGGGCTTGGCCGTGAGCCGCGCCATCGGCGACCAACCGGGCGCGTCAGCCGCCCATCCAAGTTCGTTGAAGTGCTTTTCCAGAAGCGAGGAAACGCCACCGACCCAGGGAGCGGTCCAGTCGGAACGGTTCACGCCCTTGCCGATGTCGTGATCGCCAACATCGCTGGAAACAACGACCATCGCGGGATAGGCGCCGATTGCAGCAACAATGACCGCAGCGTTGAACCAGAAGCGGACGTGCTGGAAGAATGTCTTGCCGTGATGATCTTCGTTGTCGTGATCGTCTGACGGCTCGGTCAGTTCGCCTTCGATGATGTTTGCATCTTCCGGCTCGATCTTGCGGAGCGGAAACGGCTTCTCGATCTCGGCGACCGTGTCGGTTGCCGGCTCGTCATCGACCACGACCATGTCGCGGCGCAGCTTCAAAACTGACATCGCCCAGCCCCGGCTACCGGCAGATGCGAACCGTGAAGTGGTCCGTCATTAACCTCAACCCAATATTCGCTAATGTGTAGTTACCAACGCCCTACCGACCGCTTAACGCAGGATGGAATGAAAAGGTTTCACTGCGCCCAGACTGCAGGTCGATTTGGATCGGAAATGTGGCGCCCTCTGCCAGCGGCTTTGGCGAGAAAACCATCAGATGCATGCCGTTAGGCCCAAAAATGACAGGTTTGCCCGCCGGAAGCTCAACCTCATAGAGGCGCTTCATCGAGACCTGAGTCCCCTCGCTCACAGATGTGTGCATCTCGATGTGATCGGCCTGAGGCGAAGAGACGCCCACGATCCGGTCGGCCTCCGGGGACGTGATCGAAAAATAGGCGACACCGATTCCCGAAGCCCCGAGCGGCGCCCGGTACTGCGTATCATCGACTGCAATAGAGGCAGCGCCCTGCCCGCAGGCGGCGAGGCCCAGCGCGATGGCGGCGATCAATCGCTTCAATGCGGCCTCCCCTTGTTGGAGTCAGAGATAGTGATCGCTCCGGCCCGGCGGAATGCGCCAGAGGGTCACTGACGCGGGAAGCGGCTTACGGCCTCCAGAAACCGATGACGCGGCGAACTTCTTCCATGACGGGCTGGGCAATTTCGTTGGCGCGCTCGCCGCCGCTGCGAAGGATCGCGTCGACCTCGGCCGGGTCGTTCATCAGGCGGCGCATGGTGTCTGCGACAGGGCCCAGCTTGGCGACGGCCAGATCTGCAAGCGCCGGCTTGAAGACACCGAACCCCTTGCCCCCGAACTCAGCGAGGACATCAGCTTCGGACTTGCCGGCAAGGACGGCATAGATGCCGACGAGGTTGGCGGCTTCGTTGCGGCCTTCAAGACCCTTCACTTCAGACGGAAGCGCGTCGGAATCGGAAGTCGCGCGCTTGATCTTCTTCGCGACATCGTCTGCGGTGTCGAGCAGGTTGATGCGTGAGGCGTCGGACGGATCCGACTTCGACATCTTCTTCGAGCCGTCCTTGAGCGACATGATGCGCGCGCCGGGGCCTTGATACATCGGCTCGGGCAGCGGGAAGAAACCGGGCGCGTTGAAATCGCGATTGAACTTGCCGGCGATATCACGCGACAGTTCGAGGTGCTGCTTCTGGTCCTCGCCGACCGGCACATGCGTGGCCTTGTAGGCAAGAATATCTGCAGCCTGCAGCACGGGATAATCGAACAAACCAACCGAGATGTTTTCGGCGTCCTTGCCCGACGATTTGTCCTTGAACTGCGTCATACGTTCGACCCAGCCCATGCGGGCGACGCAGTTGAAGACCCAGCCGAGTTCCGAATGCACCGACACCGACGATTGCGCGAAGACGATCGATTTCTTCGGGTCGATCCCTGACGCGATGTAAGCCGCTGCGATCTCGCGCGTCTGGGCAGCCAGGAGCTGTGGGTCCTGCGGAACGGTGATCGCGTGCAGGTCGACGACACAAAAGATGCAGGGCATCTGATCCTGCATCGCCACGAACTTCACGAGCGCGCCGAGATAGTTGCCGAGGTGCAGGCTTCCCGACGGCTGCACGCCTGAAAAGACGCGCTGCGGGCCGGTGTAGGTGACGGGGGATTGCTCAGCCATGATATTATCCTCGGGGACGGGGCTTTATCAGCCCTCGCCGCCTCCCGGCAAGGCGACGCCGGCTGCGCCCTTCTCACGACGCAGGGAGCCCTTGATCTCGGCAAGGGAGATCGCACGGAAAGCGAGAGCCGCCGCCGCGTAGATGATGACGCCGAGGATCATCACAGCCAGCACCGCGATCTCCTTGTGCCAGAGCACCCGGGCGAGCAGTTCGTACTGCCATGCACACACACCTGCGAAGGCGCCCATCAGGGCGGTGGCAAGTCCGAGACGGAAAATCCGCGACCAGACGCGCGCGCCCATGCGGTAAGCGCCATCGCTGGCAAGCCTTCCGGCCAGCATGAAGACGTTGATCCACGCCGATGCGCTCGTCGCGATGCCAAGGCCAATGGCGCCATCGATCCCGACGGTCGGCAGCCAGAACCACAAGGTCGAACCGATCGCGATCGTCACGACCACCGAGACAAGCGAGTACTGCATCGGCACTTTGGTTTTCTGGCGTGCGAAGAAGGGCGGCGTGAAGACCTTCAGCAAAACGAAGGCGGGAACGCCCCAGGCAAACTGCCGCAGCACTTCGGCCGTACGTTGCGCGTCGGCGCTGGTGAAGGCGCCGCGCGTGACGGTGGCGTCTATGATGAAGAACGGCATGACCAGCAGAGCCACGGCGGCCGGCAGGGTGAACGCCATGGAGAGGCCGATACCATCATCCATGGTGCGATCGGCGCCGGCCTGATCGTTCTCCGCAAAGTGCCGCGTCAGACGCGGAACGAGAGCAAGACCAACGGCCACGCCGATGAGGCCGAGCGGAAGCTGATAGAGCCTGTCCGAGTTGTAGAGAACCGAGCGCGCGCCTTCGTCGGATCCCGACAGCATCTGCGTGACCAGCGTGTTGACCTGCAATGCGCCGCCGGCGATGGCGCCGGGGACGGCAATTGCGAGCATACGCTTCACGCCCTTGCTGACGACGGGAAAGCCTACGCGCAGATCGACGCCAAGCTTGCGCGAGCCCCACCAGAGCAGAATGCATTGAAGCGCACCCGAAACAGTAACAGCAGTCGCCGTGGCGAGCGCGGCGGTGTCGCGATCCGGTATCAGGAGCAGCGGCACGAGCGTGCAGACATTAAGCAGGATCGGCGCCCCTGCAGTCAGCGCGAAACGCCCCATCGTGTTGAGAACGCCGGAGAGCAGCGAGGCGAGCGTCATGCAGACGAGATACGGCATGGTGAGCTGGGCCATCAGCGTGGCGATGGCGAGGGTATCCGGGTCGTCGACATAGGCCGACAGCAGCGCCGGCATCAGCCACGGCATCGCAACTTCGAAACCGATGCAGACCACCGCCACGACCGTGATGATGAAGGCCATGGCCTGCGAGGCGATCCGGTCAGCTTCGGCGGGACCATCCGTGGTACGGGATGTCGCGAAGACCGGCACGAAGGCCTGGGCGAAGGCGCCTTCAGCGAACAGGCGACGGAAGAGGTTGGGCAGCATCTGAGCCGTGGCCCAGCAGTCCATCAACGGCCCCTGCCCGCCGAAACGCGCATTCAGCGCAAGATCGCGCCCGAAGCCCAGCACGCGGCTTCCCAACGTGAAGAAGGTCTGCACGAATACATTGCGGGCAAGCGACATGGGCGGTTCCGGCTATCGGTCGAACGACGCCGGGGCGCGCGCAAGCGTATGGGCGGGTATGCGCGGCGCCGTGGGCGAATGAGAGCGCAATATCTGCTCAAGTCGTGAACTCAGTGTTTCATCCATCTCGGGCGGCATTACGCCGCCGGTGAGCTGCTCGACATAGAAAACGTCATGAACTCGCTCGCCATACGCCCCGACATGGGCAGACCGGATGGAAAGGCGCGAATCCGCAAGTTCGCGGGCGATATCGTAGAGCAGTCCCGGACGATCCCGTCCCGACACCTCGATGACCGTCGAATCGGCCGAGGCGGTGCGGTCGATCAGCACGGTGGGCGAAATGATGAAGGCGGCGTGGCGGCGGCTGGTGGCGGGCGCCTTGCCAGGCTTCTTTACACCCTCGCCACCCGCAGCAGCAGCTCTCAGATCGCCCAGGATACGCTCCAGCGCGTGGGGATGATCCGAGCCGAGCGGCTGGCCGCGCGAATCCTGCACCTCAAAAACGTCGAGCACGCGGTCTTCGCCGGATTCATACAGGTGAGCAGCAACGATGTTGGCGCCGGCGGCACTGAGCGCGCCGCAAAGGTCAGCGAACAGACCCGGACGATCAGGAGCCGACACCAGGATTTCGGTCGTGGAGCGTCCGGCATCGACGTTGGAGCCGACCACGATCGGCTGGCCGCCATCCTTCGCCAGGGCGGCGGCATGCCGGGCCTGAGTCTCCGGCGGGAAACTGGTCCAGTAGGCAGCTTCGATCGCGGCAAGCTGAGGCGTGGGGCCAATGCGATCTGCGAGCAACGCGCGGGCAGATTCCGCCCGATCGGCAAGCTGCGAGCGAACACTGTGCTCGTCGGTACGGCCGCCGCGAAGCGCGGCTTCGGTGGCGTAGTAGAGATCGCGCAGCAGCTGCCCCTTCCAGCCATTCCAGACGCCCGGGCCCACGGCACGAATATCTGCGACGGTAAGGATCAGCAGCAGGCGCAGGCGCTCAAGATTGCCGACGCGCTCGGTGAATTTCGCGATCGTCTGCGGATCGGAAATATCCCGGCGCTGCGCCGTGTCGCTCATTTCGAGGTGGTTACCGACAAGCCAGGCGACAAGCTCGGCCTCGTCCTCCGGCAGACCGAGGCGGAGCGCGGCCGCCCTCGCCTGCTTGGCACCTTCGATCTGCTGATCGCCTTTGCCCTTGCCCGTGTCATGCAAAAGCATCGCCAGATAGAGAGCGCGGCGCTTCTGGATCTTGGGGAAGAGTTCGGTCGAAAGCGGGTGAAGATTCTTTTCCGTTCCACGCTCGATATCGTGGATGGTCTCGACGGCTTTCAGCGTGTGCTCATCCACCGTGAAGTGGTGGTACATGTTGAACTGGGTCTGGCCGACGATACGGCCGAATTCGGGAAGGAAGCGGCCGAGTACGCCGGCTTCGTTCATGAGGGGCAGGACGCGGTTCGAATGGTTCTTGCCCGAGACGATATCGAGAAACATCGCGCGGGAATCATCGTCGATGCGGGCCTGACGGGTAACCGCCCACAGTGAGCGCCGCGCAGCCGTCATCGCTTCAGGGTGGATGTCCAGATCGCGCTCGTTGGCCAGCCAGAACAGGCGCAGCAGTTTGCGCGTGTCGGATACAAACATTTCCGGGTCGGTGATCGTGATGCGGCCGCCATCTATGGCGAAACCTTCTTCCTTCAGCGGCTTGGCCGCCGGACCGCCAAGGAAACGCGGGCGACCGCCCGGCCGCTTTTTCTCATCGATCTCGAGCTTGGCGCACAGGATGCGGGTAAGCGCGCCGACTTCCTTGGCAGCGAGGAAGTAGCGCTTCATGAAGCGCTCAACTGCGTTGACGTTCTGGCGCGCGGTGTAGCCCATGCGCGTCGCCATTTCCGGCTGCAGGTCGAACGACAGACGTTCTTCAGCGCGGCCGGTAAGGAAGTGCAGATGGCAGCGCACCGTCCAGAGAAAGCGCGCCTCACGCAGGAAGATCGCCTTGTCGGCCGGCGTGAACGCGGAATTGTCGAGCACTTGCTGCAACGTCTTGCCGCCGTGGATGTATTTGGCGAGCCAGAACAATGTCTGAAGGTCGCGAAGCCCGCCTTTGCCGTCCTTGACGTTCGGCTCGACGCGATAGCGGGAGTCGCCCTCGCGTGCGTGACGGTCAGCACGCTCCTGCAATTTGGCGGCAACGAATTCGGCGCCGCGTCCCGCGATGACATCTTTCTGGAAGCGCTCAGCCAGCTTGTCGTAAACGCCGCGATCGCCAAACAGGAAACGCTTGTCGAGGATCGACGTGCGGATCGTGACGTCTTCCTTCGAAAGCTTCACGCATTCGTCGATGGTGCGGAAGGAGTGCCCGACCTTCAGGCCGATATCCCACAGCGCATAGAGCATGTACTCGATGACGCTCTCGGCCCAGGCGGTCTGCTTGTAGTTGCGGACGAATAGAATATCGACGTCGGACGACGGTGCGAGGACGCTGCGGCCATAGCCGCCCACCGCCACCACGGCCATGCGTTCGGCTTCGGTCGGATTGTGAGCGCGGAAGATGTGGACGACGGTAAAATCATAAAGCGCGGAGAGCGCCTCATCCATCACCGCCGACATGAGGGCGGCGGTGTCGAGGCCGTCGGCCCCCTCTTCCAATCGCTCCTGCGCGATCATGCGGCCACGGAACAGGGCGGCATGGATCAGATCGAGTGCGCGCTTGCGCTGGGCGATCGGATCAGACCCGTTATCCAGAGCGGCCGCTGTCAGCTGGATGCGCAGCTTCCGGCCGTCGACGATATCGGCAATCCTCCACGGGCCGGGCTTGGCCGGGCCTTGGCGGGCGGGATGTGGCAACTCTGAAGCCGGGTCGGCGTCGATCATGCCGGTTCTCTAACCTTGTTTCATGCCTTGCAACAGCAGGACGGTCAGCGGTCAAGACGCGCAGACCTCCCGAGAAGGCAGGTAAAATGCCGACAATTGCCCGATCCCGCTTCGCGAGGCAGGTTCCAAGCGGGAAGAGACCGGGGCCGATATCATGGATTTGCTGGAGATCGCCGCCACGGCGCTGACGCTGGTGTCCGTCATTCTGTCGGTGAAACGGAGCCTTTGGCAGTTCCCGTTCGGGATTGCCGGTACGGGGCTGGGATTTTTCGTGTTCTGGGGCGCGGGGCTTTATTCAAGCGCCGTCCTGCAACCGTTCTTCATCGCCGTTCTGGTCTATGGCTGGTGGTACTGGCTGCGGGGCGAAGACAGCCGCCGGCCGAAGATCAGATCCACAAACCTTGGGATTGTCGCCGCTTCGTGCCTGATCGCGCTTGGGTTTGCGGCAGCAGCCGCCTTCGCGCTCGAGACCTATACGGACGCCAACATGGCGCTGGGCGACGCCTCAATTCTCGCGCTCAGCATTGTCGCCCAGATCCTGCTGAGCCGAAAGCGGATCGAGAACTGGCATGTTTGGATCGTGATCAACGCCATCTCTGTATATGTGTACGCCTCGCAAGCGCTTTGGCTCTACACGGCGCTGTACGCTTTCTTCTTTTTCAACGGCTTCTGGGGCTGGTGGGAATGGCGCAGGGAGATGCGCGGATATGAGAGCGCGGCATGACCGGAACAACGCATCGCGGCCCGAAACGCGTCACGCTGTTCGGCGCGGAATCCACCGGCAAGAGCGCGCTGGGGGCGCAGCTGGGCCAGCATTTCAACGCTGTCGTGGTTCCTGAATACGGTCGAACTTATACTGAGCAGCATGGTCAGAACGCCTCGACGGCCGAGGACATGTTGAACATCGCGCGTGGACACCTGGAGCTGCGACGCACTGCCGAGCGCGAAGCAGGAAACCTATTGATCGAAGACACCGATCCGGTGCTGACCGCGATCTGGTCTGACATTCTGGCAGGCTATCGCGATCCATGGTTTGACAGGTTTGACGACTATCCCGACCTCTACCTGTTCTGCGATATCGACCTGCCCTGGGTCCGCGACAGCGTACGGTATTTTGGCGACCCCGAAGCGCGACTGAGGTTTCATCGCGCCTGCGAGCGCGAGCTTGTTGCTCGTAATGCGAACTTCATCCGCATCTCTGGAACGGCAGAGCAAAGACTGGCCCAGGCGATCGGCGCTGTTGAGCAAGTGCTGCGCTGACAAGCAAAACCGGCCAGCCGGGGGAGCGGCTGGCCGGTCGTTGGCTGGATCGTTTCAGCTTGGGAGTGGGTTCAGGCCACTCCGCCGCCGGTGAACGCCGTCGCGATCACGTAGAGCACAG
>Ga0075163_10000733_pt1 | contig 43346 bp, 34 predicted proteins | sample JI1023141ADNA_FD_71478 | JGI IMG/M metagenome (GOLD analysis project Ga0075163, IMG submission 71478) | Wastewater effluent complex algal communities from Wisconsin, to seasonally profile nutrient transformation and Carbon sequestration -... | ecosystem: Engineered > WWTP > Effluent > Algae...
GCGAAAACCACGGCCTTTTCCAGTGAGCTGAAACCGGCGCCGAAGGTTAGGTTGCCGGTGCGGGCCTCGGTGACCGCGATCTTGAGGGTGCGGCGGCCGGGGATGTTCGTCGACTCGTCGGTGACGTTCACCGGGTCCTCAAAGAAACGGGTGTTTTCCAGACGCAGCTTGCTGATCTTCATGCGCACACTGTCGAACACGTCGCCGGGGCCCAGCACGAGTTCGCGCAGGATCACGATGCTCTTGGTCTTGGTGTTGCCCTCGATCTTGATGGACTCGACCTGGATCTTTTCGCCCTCGGTGATCTGATACTCGAGATCGATGTTGCCGGTCTCCAGGTTAGGCTTGCGGAGGAGGCGCACCCGGGTGTCGGGGGAGAGATAGCCGCCGCGGCCGTAGAAGTCCTCGATGCTCTCGACGTCCTTGTCGAGTTTTGACGGCACGACGACCATGCCCTTGCGCTGGCGGGGCACGAGCCGCAGGAGCTGGCTGGGGAACAGCTTGTTGCCGGAGAAGGTGATCTCACCGATGCGGTAGAGACGGCCCTCGTTCACGCGGATGGTGATGACGAGCTTGCCCGGCTTCGGATAATCAAAGGTGACCTTGTCCTCGGGAATCTGGATGTCGAGGTAGCCCTGCTCCTTGTAGTAGTCACGGAGCTTGATGAGATCCTCATCAAAGGTGTCGTCCTTCAAGCGGCCGGAGCCAAGCAACCAGGAGAAGATGCTCCACTTCTTGGTCTCCATCTCCTTGCGGAGGCGGCGGTCCTTCACGTGGTCGTTGCCGATGAACTTGATGACGGAAATCTTGACGCGATCGCCCTCCCGGATCTTGAAGGTCACGGTGCTGAAACCGGTGGAACGGTTGCGGTCGATCGAGTAGCTGATCTGGGCCTGGTTGTAACCGCGCTTCTGGTAGTACTCGTAGATTTTCTGCGAGTCTTCCTTGATCTGGCGCTCGTCGAGGGCGCCGTTGGCGACGGTCTTAATCTCTTTGGCCAGACGGCGGGAATTGACCTGCTTGTTGCCCTCGTAGGCCACCTTCAGGATACGAAATTTGGGGGTGACCTCGATGACGAGGTTCACGACGTTGGGGGACGGCTGCTCGCGCTTCACCTCGATGAACTCGAAGATACCGGTGCGATAAAGCGACCGGATGTCGCGGTCGATGAGGGCCTCATCGAGCTCGGTGTCTTCACGCAGCACCATGTTGGCCCGGACCACTTGCTCGCTGACATTGGCCATGCCAATGAACTTGATGGTGATGGTCCCGATGCGCGGCGGTGCGGCGGGCGCTTCCGCAGCGGTGGCCGCGCGGCCCAGTTCGGCCTGGGCAAACAGGCCGGGAACCCCGAAAAGGGCGAAGATAACGGCAAGAAAAGCCGCGTTGAGCAGGTTACGGGGTGAAGTTTTCAAAGCGCGTAATTTCTTGAAGGAAAGTCAGTTTCAGATCACCTACCGGCCCGTTACGTTGCTTGGCAACGATTAAATCCGCCGCGTTGGCGGCGGTTTGGAATTTTTCGTCAGCATCCTTGGGTCGGGAAAGCATGAGGACTACGTCGGCGTCTTGCTCGATGGAGCCGGATTCGCGCAAGTCCGAGAGTCGGGGGGTGCGGTTTTCCTTTTCCGATGAGCGGTTGAGCTGGCTTAGGACTAGCACCGGCAGGTCGAGTTCCTTGGCCATGGCTTTTAATCCACGGGAAACTTCGGCCACCTGCTGTTCGCGCGGGGCGCGCGAGTCGCTGCCGTTGAGGAGCTGGAGATAATCCACGATGATCATGCCCAATTTCTTGCGGGCGTAGATGCGGCGCGCCTTGGCCCGCATCTCCATGATCGTCATGCCGCTCGAATCATCGATGAGGATCGGGCATTTCTTGAATTCCTCGGCCGCCTGCCCGAGGGCGTTGACCTCGCGGCCGTCCCGGCCGACCAGGCCGTCGCGCAGCAGCTTCATGTTCACCCGGGAACGCGCGCAGAGCATGCGCAAGGCGAGCTGGGAGGCGCTCATTTCGAGCGAGAAAACCAAAACCGGCACCGGTTCGGCCTTGCCGGGCTTCGGCAGGGCGGCGGCCTCGGCGATGTTGAGCGCAAAGCTGGTCTTGCCCATGGAAGGGCGGGCCGCGATCACGATCATTTCCTGGCGCTGGAAACCAAAGGTCATGGCGTCCAGGTCCTTGAAGCCGGAGGTGACGCCCGTCAGCTCGCCCTTTTTCATCAGGAGCTTGGCGATGACCTGGTTGGCCTCCTTCATCGCTTCCTTGATCTCCTGGGCGCTGTCGCTCACGCGGTCCTGGGTCACCTTGAAAAGGTCCTGCTCGACCTTGTCGACGAACTCCTCGAGGCCGCCGGTGAAGCTGTAGGATTGCTCGATCGCGCCCGTGGCGGCCTTGATCAGTTCGCGCAACAGGTGCTTCTCGCGCACCTTGTCGATGAAGTAGCCGGCATGGGCCGTCGTCGGGATCTTCCCCGTCACCTGCATCAGGTAGGGAAAGCCGCCGACCGCCTCCAATTGCCGGCGGGTCTTCAGTTCCTCCGCGACGATCTCCAGCGAAACCGGCGGGTTCTTCTGATAGAGCTCGAGGATGATCTCGAACAGCAGACGGTTCGCCGGGAAATAGAAGGACTCGGCCGAGATGCGGGACTCCAGGCAGCGCGCGATGGTGTCGCTGCCGTCGAGCAGACAGCAGGCGATGACATGCTCCTCCGCCTCCGCGCTGTGCGGAGGGGAGCGGTCAGGCGCGGCCGAGGGCAGGGTCTGCTCGGGCACGTTCTGTCCACGCCGGGACGGTGCGTGCGTCAGAGCCATGTCCGGTCAGGGTCGAACGTCACGTGGACGTTACGACGCCGCAGGCTCGATCGGGTTTTCGGAGACGACGTCGAAGCTGAGCTCGACGCTGACCTCGGGGTGCAGGCGGATCTTCACCTCGTGCTTGCCGAGAGTCTTGATCGGCTGGCCGAGGTGGATGCGGCGCTTCTCGATGGTGACACCGGCTGCGGTGAGCTTCTCGAAAATGTCCTGGGCCGTGACCGCACCGAAGAGCTTGCCGCCCTCGCCGGTCTTGACGGCGATGGCAATGCCGGCCTTCTCGATCTGCTTGGCGAGCGCCTGGGCGCCGTCAAGTTCCTTGGCCTCGCGGAGACCGCGGGCCTTCTTCAGCGCCTCGACCTGCTTGCGATTGGCCACGGTGAGCGGCACCGCCATGCCCTGGGGCAGGAGGAAATTGCGCGCGTAGCCGGCGCGGACTTTGACCTGGTCGCCTTCGGCGCCTAGGCCGTCGACTGGTTTGAGGAGGAGAACTTCGCTGTTAGCCATGATGAGTGTCGGCCTGCGGCCGGATTGTTGTTTTTGGTGTTAAAATAAGGGAGCTTTAGAACGGGACGTCTTCGTCGAGGTTCTCCTGCGGAGCCGGGGCGGAGGAAGGCCGGGAGGGCGCACTGCCGCCGCGGGGCGGAAACGAGCGGGCTTCCCCACCCTCGCCACCACCGCCTTCGCCGCGGCCGCCACCGAGAAACTGGAAGTTCTCGAGCACGACCTTCATGCGGCTGCGCTTTTCCTTCGTGTTCTTGTCCTCCCACTGGTCGAGGCGCAGACGGCCTTCGACGAAGAGCGGGCGGCCCTTGGTGCAATACTTGGAGATGTTCTCGCCGGACTTGCCCCAGGCCTCGATGTCAACGTAGGTCACTTCCTCGCGTTCACCGCCGCTGTCGTCCTTGAACTTGCGGTTGACCGCGATGCTGAACGTGCAGATGGCCGTGCCCTTCGGCGTGACCCGGAGCTCCGGATCGCGCGTCAGGTTGCCGATGAGCATGACTTTGTTGAGATTGGCCATGGGAGAAAGCGGTCGGAAGCGCTCAGACGCTCTCGACGAGGGCGCGGTAGACGCTGTCGTTGAGGCGCAGGCGCTCGTGCAGCTGGGCGGGGGCCGTGGCCGGAGCCGAGAAGTTCACCTGGACGTAGACGCCGGCGGGGAACTTGTCATCTGTGGTGCGCGCGAACTCGCGGCGGCCGAGATTCTCGACGGCGGTGACCTCGCCCTGTACGGCGGCGATTTCCTTCTTCACCCCGTCAACGATCTGGTCGACGGAGTCTTCCTTGCCCCGGTTGTCGAGGATGAAGGTGGCTTTGTAATTACGATTGGTCTGGCTCATGGTGTTCGCGGCGGTTGAGGAGGTTCATGGCGTGGGCCGGGCCGCTGGCGAGCAGCAGGCGGAGGCCGTCCACGAAAGTGGTTAGTTTTTGGTCAATGAGGGTTGATTCTTCTGATGAAAATTTTCCGAGCACGAAATCCTTGAGGTCCATACCGGCCGGCCGATTGGCGCCGATGCCGAGCCGGTAGCGGACAAAGCCGCCACCGAGGTGCTCGAGCAGGCTGGCCACACCGTTGTGGCCACCGGCGCTGCCGGTGACGGACACCTTCACGCTGCCGAGGGCGATGTTGAGATCGTCGTAGGTGGCGATGAGGGCGTCGGGCGTGACCTTGTGAAAGTCGAGCAACGCGCGCAGGGCGCGTCCGCTCTCATTCATGTAGGTCTGCGGCATGACGAGCAGTCGCGTGAGGCCGGGGCGGACATCCCAACGGGCGATCCGGGCCTCGAAGCGGGAGTCGGACTTCCACTTGAGACCCTCGGCGGCGGCCAGCGCCTCAACCACGGTGAAACCGAGATTGTGACGGGTGCCGGCGTATTCGCGCCCGGGGTTGCCCAGTCCAGCGATCAGCGTGACGGACATATAGACTCAAAGAACGGCGTGCAAAACGGTCCGCCCGCGGACGGACGGACCGGGAACTGAAATTACTTCTTGGCGGGAGCAGCGGCCGGCTTGGCACCGGCGGCGGGAGCGGCACCGGGCTTGGCACCGGCGGCAGGGGCGGCCGCAGCACCGGCCGCACCAGCGGCGGGAGCGGCGGCACCAGCGGCACCGGCGGCCGGAGCGGCAGCGGCACCGGCCGCAGGAGCGGCAGCGGCATCCGGGGTCGCGACAACCTCTTCTTCCGGAGGAGCGACGCAGATGACGACGGCCTGGTTCTTGTCATCCATATACTCCACGCCCGGGAGGGGCTTGAGTTCGCTGATGTGGATGGTCTCGCCCACCTTCAGCTCCGTGATGTCGACCTCGATGAAAGCCGGCAGGTCCTTCGGGAGGCAGCGGATGCGCAGACGGTGGGAAGCGGTCTCAAGGATACCGCCCTCGGTCTTGACGCCATAGGCCTCGCCGATGACGGAGAGCCTGACGCTGATGATCATCTTCTCGTTTTCCTTCACTTCCTGAAGGTCGAGGTGGAGATACTTGTCGGTGATCGGGTCGCGCTGGACTTCCTGGAGGAAGGAAAGGGCGGTGGTGCCGGCATCGCGCTTGAGCTCGATGAGGGCGGCACGGCCGGAGATTTCCTTCAGCAGCTTGACGAATTCAGGAGCGGCCACAGCCAGCGTCTCAGGACTCGTGTGCTTGCCATAGAGAATGGCAGGGATTTTCTCGGCCTTGCGGAGGCGGCGTGAGGCGCTACGGCCGGTGCCGGTGCGCGAAGTGACGGTCAGTTGGAATTTTTGCATGGTTTCGTTCCCCCTGTGACTCCGGAATTGGAGGCAGGCGTAATGGAAAAGGGAGCCGAGTTGACAGAGCGCGTCCGAGCGATGCAACCAAAACTTTGAAAATGATCCCAGTTTTCCCCTTTTTACATGACAGAGGGATTGACAAGCCGTGGTGGCAGTCTCTTTTTGGCCGTTCTTTGTGCCACTGCCCGGTAGCTCAGTGGTAGAGCAGGTGACTGTTAATCACTTGGTCGCTGGTTCGATCCCAGCCCGGGCAGCCATTTTACTGGCATCCAGCGTTTAATCGCTGAGTACGATCTCCTTCGCGAGATTCCGCGACTCTGCCAGAATCAGGGACGTGACCCTACTGGGCGCGGGCCGATCTGCTCGAAGGGGATCCGTTGGAAGGAAGGGAGTTCCTTGTAGACAACGGAGTCGTCCTTGAGCTGGAAATTCAGCGCGGCGGCATCCACGAAGCCCGGATCCTTCTGCGTCATGAAGTTGCCGTCGAAGTCAGTCTGCGCGTACTGGCCCACCAAACGCACGGTCTCCTCGTGCTTCACCAGGACATTGTCGGTGAACACGTTTCTCGCCGGCCGCATGCCGACGTATGTTTTGCCGTCGGGCAATAGGTCCAGCCAGTTCTTGAGCAGCGGGTAGCGCTCACTGTAGGGCGGCTTGCGGATGTCCACGGACTGGGTCAGCCGCTTTGTGTAGAGACCCTTCTCCCCAAAATAGTACGGGATGCCTTCCTGCGCGAAATCGTACCACATGGACTTCAGCTGGTAGGCCGGTCCGTAGCCCTCAATGAAGATATTGTTCCGCACCACGATATCCTGGCCGCCGTTGCTGTAGACGGTTCCAAAGGAGGCCACGCGATAAAACACGTTGCCCTCGATTCGCACGCCGGCGGAAGCGTCATCACAATATATACCCATCGTCCACTTCCGGTCAGGCCGGCCGACGTGATGAAAGAAATTCCAGCGCACGACATTGCCCTGGTCGCTCGGATCGCGGCCCACGTACCAGGCGGAGGCATCGTTCGAATTCTGCGCCACGTGGTGCACATGGTTGAATTCAAAGACGTGCTCGTTGCCCTTGACGAGGATGCCCTGCAGGTCGGCGTTATAGATTTCATTGTGCGCAACGCGGTTGCCGCAACCATCCACGACCACGCCGGAGGCGCCCGCCTTGTTGCGCCGGTTGAAATCGTGGATGCGGCAATCGGTCACCACGTTGTGCCCCGGACGCAGCTGCGGCTTGCTGCCACCCCCGAGGAAGATGCCGCCGGAACCCGTGTTGTAGACCTCGCAGCCGACGATGCTGTGCCGCACGCCCGCATCGCGATCCCAGGCGGTGTTGAGATAATGGTGGGAATGATAACTGCCCACTTCGCGCGAGGCCGGCACGCCGGTATAGTCGTCGGCGGTGACGTGGGGAAAGGTCTGCCGCGCCCCCTGCCCCATCATGATGCCGGCGGTGCCCAGATTGCGCACGACGCAATCTTCGATGCGGTTGTCCGAGCCGCCTTCGATCGACAACCCGAGCGCGCGGCCTTCCTCGATGATCAGTCCGCGCAAGGTGCAGAAGGAAACATGATCGAGCGCGACGAGCGCCTGCTCGACCACCGAGACCGACACGCGCGCCGTCGCCACATCGCCCGTGGGCCAGAGATAGAGACGGCCGGACTCCGTATCGACGTACCACTCGCCGGGCTCGTCGAGTTCCTCCAAAAGATTGCGCGCGACGTAGAGGTTGAAATTCTGGCCGCTCGCCAGCGAATACAGATGCGGCGCCGCCAGCGTCACCTCCTGCTTCGCCACGTCGATGGCCGCCACGAGAATCGTGTCGTCGGCATAGCCGTGGTTGAAATACCCGCTCAACCACACATCCTTCACCCCGGCCCAGCGGGCGTGGCGTGGATCGGTGTACTGAAAGCGCCCCCCGCGGTTGCTGTAATCTCCCGTGCGCGGCATCGAGCCGGGATCCCGGATCGGCCCAAGCGCGATCACTCCCTGGTTCGGATATCTCGCCAGCGGCAGCGGAGCGTCATTCCAAAAGAGCTCCAGCGGCGACGGCACCACCGGCCAGCCATGACCAAACTGCCGGTGCCGGCCATAGTCCGTGATGCCCAGCGCCCGCAGATCGACTTCGCGCACGTGGGCCACCGATTCAGGCGGCAACCGGCGCAAGGCATCCGCGCTGCGCACCGGACCAAAAGCCGCGGCCGGAATCTCCCGTCCGCCGGTGATCCGGACGCTTTCCCCCGGGTAGCCGGCAAAGGTGACCGGCGCCGTCGCCGTGCCACTGTCCTGCGCCAAGAGCTCAAACGTGCGCGCCAGCGGATACGTGCCGCCTCGGAGCCACACCGTGACCGCCTCGCCCGCGCCCGCCGGCTGTGCCTTTCGCCACACTCGCACCGCATCGCGCGCGCCCTCCAACGTCTGCCACGGCGCTTCAAGCGTGCCGGGATTGCGATCACTGCCCTGCGGCGACACATAGCGCTCGAGTCCGTAGCCGAGCGGCGGCAAGAGGAGCAAACCGATCAGACTTAGGGCGAGTTTCAGCGCGCGGGAGGTGAATGAATGGTGCATGGATAGGTTAAGAAAGTATTTCGCAAGAGCCCGTTCGGCCCATCCGGGCTTCACTTTTGCTTCGTCCGCATCACTTGATCCCAGTCGTAGACACCCTCGATGGTGCCTCCGGGGGGAACGACCAGATACTCCTGCTCGGGCCAGTTTCCCTGGAGCAGTTGCTCGATCAGACGGATGTCACCGGGCAGACGGATGCTTTCCTTGCCGGCTTGCGCCGCCTTGGCGGCAAACTGTTCCGCGTAGCCGAGGTGACTGGTTTGCGGAAGATCGATGAACACGGCCTTGTTGTCGCCGTGGTCGGGATGCATCTCGGCCCAGATGAAACGCGCGTCCTCTTCCCCAAACTTCGCGACCAGTTCCTGGTAGGCATCCCCTGTCTTCACGGCCGATTCCCCGTCCTCGCTGGTGCGCAGGAAATAACTCCCCCGTTCCAGATAGCCGGCCGAGGAAAACGGCGTGCTGGGCGCATGGGCAAAGTGCTCCGCATACTTGGCCCGCGACCCCAGCAATATCGTGCAACAGTCGTGGGCGCGAGGAATAACCAGCCGCGTTTTCCGCGCCTGCAGGCCGGCCGTCGCGTTGCCGCACAAGCCGAACAACAACAGGATGGCATCATACGCCTTTCCCGCCGCGTCGACCGCGTCGATCTTGCCCTGGATCAGCTGCCGCAACCCGGCGCTCCGCGCATGTTCCCCGAGCTCCGTGTACTCAACATCAATGACGTGCGGCGAGCGGGCGATGCACCACGAAGCTTCGCGCTGGAACACATTGCAGGAAATCAATTTCAGGTGCATGGCCGGCAGTGGTGGTCTCGGGGCGGTCGCGGATGGGCAGCCTGGCTTCAAAACGCCTCACCGCGCAACAGCTGAAGCTTGCGCCGCATGTAGTGCTCGAAGTTCGCCAGCGGCACATCCGGCGGCACGAGGTGATCGACGGTCGGGATGAAACCGCCCTCGGCGATCAGCGGTTGGAAGGTCCGCAGGTGCGCGTCAATCGCCGCGAAATCCTTCGCCAGCTCACGCTTGTCGACGCCGCCCCACAGACGCAGATCCCGGCCAAATTTCCGACGAATGGCCAACGGGTCCATGCCGGACGTGCGCTCCAGCGGCCAGATGGCGTCGACGCCGCATTCCATCAGATGCGGGATGAGCAGCTCGCAGTTGCCGTCCGTGTCGACCACAACCCATTTCACTCCGGCTGATTTGTAGAACGCCACCAGGCGTTTCATGTGCGGCAGGATAAACGTCCGGTAGGTCGCCGGACTGAGGAGCGGGCCGTTTTTCATGCTCATGTCCTCGTTGATGAACACATAGTCGGGCTTCACCCCCGCTTCGAGAATCGGCCGCGAGGTCTCGATCGTGAAGTCGGCGATGAATTCCATCATCTCATGCATCAGCGCGGGTTCATCATACCACCCGAAGCTGAGGTTCTCCGTGCCCATCCATTCGCGGGCGCGCCAATAGAACCCGAGCGTGCTACAGTTCTTGCCCAGAATCAGCGGATGCTTCCGCTGCTGCCAGGCGGGCAGCAGAAACTCCCTCCAGTAGGCCGGATAGCGGATCGGTGAGGCAGCCCGGAAACGCTGTTTCAACGCCGTGAAGTCCGCCGGCGTCGTCACCGGGAAGCTCAGGTATTCATCCATGCTCGCGCGCATGCCCTCGGCCTCGCCGGTGATGAGCGCCTTCGAGATCACGCCGTTGCTCCGCTGGATAATCTCGGTATCGCCGTCGCGACTGAGGACCTTCTCCTCGTACGGCGGCACCATGTCGAAACGCACGTCGATGTACTCGCGTGGATCCATCTCCCACCGCGGCTCGCCCGTAAACCAGTCCCAGGACAGATCATCCGTCGCGAGCCCTTCCTCGCGCCAGCGTTGCTTGGTCTGCACCCACACCCCGACCTCGTGATTGGGCACGTGGTCGACCGGTTGGTAATTCATGCAGGCATGAAAGCGTTCGAGTGGAGTCATCATGTTAAGGTGACGCGCAGGACCAGAACGAGAGCGGAAGGTCGGTCGCGGGCAGTTCCGAATTTTCCGGGGGCAGGCCGCACGCGGCGGCTGTTGCGGACACGCGTAAGCACAGTCTGAGCTTCCGTCCATCCGGCGGACGAGACAATGCCCTGGGCATGTAGATTATGGGAATAAATGTGTGCATTAAGAGAACGAAGCACCCTTCCGCTTTGCCACTTTCCGGGGGAATTTCTAGAAGAAGGCATGTCGCACTTCATTGATCTCAAAATGGCTGTCGCCGGCGGGAAGCGAATCGACACCATCCGTCTCACCCAGGAACTCCTTGCGGCCGGCAGCCAGCCGCAGGAAATCGTCGACCAGAGCCTCGTGCCAGGCATGGCGCTCGTCGGCGAGCAGTTCCGCTGCAATGAAATCTTCGTGCCTGAAATGCTCGTAGCCGCCCGGGCCATGAAGGAAGCGCTCAAGCTGCTCGAACCCCTACTGGTCTCGGCCGGCATCAAACCCAAATACACCGTCGTGATCGGCACTGTGCAGGGCGACCTGCACGACATCGGCAAGAATCTCGTCTCCATGATGTGGAAGGGCGCCAACTTCGCCGTGGTCGACCTCGGCACCAATGTGACCCCCGAACGTTACGTCGCCGCCGCCCGCGAGCACGGCGCCCACATCGTCGGTCTCTCCGCCCTCCTCACGACCACCATGCCCGCGATGCGGGAGGCCGTGCGGCTCCTGAAGGCGGCCAATCTGCCGAACCTCAAGGTGATGGTCGGTGGTGCGCCCATCACGCAGGCTTTTGCCGACGAGATCGGGGCCGACGGCTATTCCGACGACGCCGGTGGTGCGGTAAACGTCGCGCTGAAACTCGTGGGCGAGGCGGCCTGAGTCTCCCCTTTCTGAACGCGCCGGCCGTCAGCGCGAAAGCATCCCGCTCCGTCCCCATGTCCCGCGCCTACCTCCTCCAACTCGCCGCCACTAACCTGCGTATGCCGATCGGCGCCGACATCGTGCTCCACCGGCACTCCGATCCGGCCGCCATTCTGCTTGACGGGCCAAGGCTTGGCGAGGTGATCGCCGAGACCGCGGTGACTTTCGGCACGCCGCTCGCCTTTCCGCTCATGGATCTGCGCCTCGAAAAGGCCTGGCTTCTCACGCTCCTCGGCGTGTCCGCAGCAGACGTCGACACCCACCACTTTGCCGAGGACCCCGGAGCCGACGCGGTCACCCGGTTATCTGCTGCCCTCGCTGCCAGCCCGCCTCCGCCCCGCGTGGCCGCCAATCTGGCCGCGCTCCGCCACGTGGTGAAGAACACCCCTCTCTATCCGGTGGGCATGAGCATCGGGCCGTTCTCCCTCGCAACCAAGCTTCTCGCCGATCCGATCATGCCGGTCTACCTCGCCGGCTCCGGCGCGACGGCCGCGGAGGAGCCCGAGGTCGCGCTCGTCGAGCGGGCCCTCGAGCTGGCGCTGACGATCGTGCTGCATTCGATCCGGTTGCAACTCGATGTGGGCGCCAAGGCGGTGTTCATCGCCGAACCGGCCGCCAACCAGGTGTTCTTCTCCCCGAAGCAGCTGGCGACCGGTACCGACATCTTCGAACGCTACGCCCTGGCCCCGAACCGCGCCATCGCCCGCCTGCTCGAGTCCCACGGCGCCGATCTGCTCTTCCACTGCTGCGGCGACATCACCGATGGCATGCTCAAGGATTTTTGCTCGCTCCACCCGGCGTTGCTCTCCCTCGGATCATCGCGCCGCCTCTGGGAGGACGCCACTCTTGTCCCCAAGGACATCGTGCTCTACGGCAATTTGCCTTCGAAGCGCTTCTACTCCGATCAGCTGACGCCGCCCGATGCCGTCAAGGTCATGGCGGACGAACTCGAGGAGAAAATGCGCGCCACCGGACATCCCTTCATCCTCGGCACCGAGTGCGACACACTGCACGTGGAGGGCTGCGGACACATCATCTGCAACAAGCTGCACCGCATGCTCAATTTGATTCCGTTGCTGCCCACCCCATGACTTCCCGGGAAAAAGTCCGCCGCGCCCTCGCCCACCAACCCGGGCCGGTGCCGGTTGATTTCGGCAGCACCGGTCTCACCAGCCTGCACGTGAGCTGCGTTGAGGCGCTCCGCGAGCACTATGGACTTCCCCGGCACCCGGTGAAGGTCAGCGAACCCTTTCAAATGTTGGGCGAGGTCGAAGACGATCTCGCCCGCGTCCTCGGCTCCGACTGCGTGGCCGCCAATGGACGTGGCACGATGTTCGGCTTTCCCAACGAAGATTGGCACGAGTGGCGCACCCCGTGGGGCCAGGTCGTGCTGGTGCCCGGCGGCTTTCGTCCGCGCGAGGATCCCTCCGGGGACGTCTATCTGTTTCCGGAAGGCGACAACACCGTTCCGCCCAGCGGCCACATGCCCGCCAGCGGCTACTTCTTCGATGCCATTGTCCGGCAGGAACCGATCGACGAGGACAAGCTCAACCCGGAGGACAACTGCGAAGAATTCAAACTGCTCGGCGCCGAGGATCGCGCGCATTGGCGAAAGGAATTCGATCGCGTGCGCGGCGAGACCCGGGCCGTGGTTTCCGGCATCGGGGGCACGGGCTTCGGTGACATCGCACTGGTGCCGGCCGCCTTCCTCAAGCACCCGAAGGGCATCCGCGACGTCAGCGAATGGTATGTCTCCCTCGTGGAGCGCCGCGACTACATCCACGGAATCTTCGAGTACCAGTGCGAGGTGGCGTTGAAAAACCTGGCCACGTTTGCCGCCCTCGCGGGCGACACAATGGACGTGCTCATGGTCTGTGGCACCGATTTCGGCACACAAAACTCTCAATTCTGTTCGGTTGCCACCTTCGACGAGCTCTATGCGCCCTACTACCGGCGCATCAACGACTGGGTGCACCGTCACACCTCCTGGAAAACCTTCAAGCATTCGTGCGGCGCCGTGCGGCCGCTGATCAACCGCTTCATCGACGTGGGCTTCGACATCCTGAACCCCGTGCAATGCTCCGCCAAGGACATGGATCCCGTGCGGCTCAAGGCCGACTTTGGCGACCGCATTGTCTTCTGGGGCGGCGGGGTGGACACCCAACGCACTTTGCCATTCGGCACGCCGGAGGAAGTCAGCCGTGAAGTGACCGCGCGGCTCGAGACCTTTTCCCCCAACGGTGGCTTCGTCTTCAATACCATCCACAACATCCAGGCCCGCACCCCAGTCGCCAACATCGTGGCCATGGTCGACGCGATCAGCGCCTTCAACGGCACGCGGGGCTGATCAGCGGAAAGGAAAACGGGCGTCGTCAAGCGACGCCCCTACGATGACACCAGAGTGTAGGGGTGCCGCTTGACGGCACCCAGGTTTGGTTTGCTTGGATCCAGCTTCAGACCGGTGTTTCCGTCTTCCCCGCCTGCAGCCAGCGACGGAGCTGTTTCTGAAACGTGTTGGCGAGGGTATCCCCGGGCATCACCAGCACACCCCAGCCGCCGCGCGCGGGGTTGATCGGCACCTCGCGGGGGATCTGCTGCTCACACATACGCCGGTCCTCGTCGAGGACCTTGATGGCAAATTCGATCTGGGCCTCCGGCGGTGGTCCGTTGAACCCCGGGGAGATCGCCAGCGACCAGAAACAGGTGCAGCTCTCCCGCGTGTTCGGCGACGGGATGTGCACCAGCACGCGCTCGTCGCCGTCGGTGAAGCTCTGGCGGATGGTGGTGAAATTGGGCAGCCAGCTGCGTTGCATGCGGTGATGCGCGCTCTGCAACTTGCCCGGCATCTCATGCGTCGAGTCGAGCGCGGGAAACGGCGCGTCCATCTGATAGCCGCCATCCGGATGCGTGATGATCTTCATGTCCTTGATCCGCGGATCGGCGCAAACCCCCAGCGTGCTGCTGTGCGCGAAGGCAAAATGCGTCATGTCGAGGTAGTTCTCGACCTCGCGCCGCCAGCCGGCGGCAAAGGCCATGGGCGGTCCCAGCCGGTACGACCAGCGCGGGTCCTCGAACTCCGGCACCGCCGGCAGTTCGTGCATCCGCCCGTCGGCCATCGGTGCATCGTCCAGCTTGACCCAGATGAATCCGTAGCGCTCCTGCACGCGATAAGTGTGCAGGTGGGAGAGCGCCAGCTTGTCGGGATTGGGCTGGAGCAGCGACGGGATCGACTGGCACGCGCCGGCGGCATCGAAGGTCCAGCCGTGATACGGGCACATCAGGTGACCGTCCCGGATGCAACCGTTGGCGAGCCGGGCGCCTTTGTGCGGACAGGCCGTGTCAGCCGCGAGCAGATCGCCATTCGCAAAACGGGCAATGACCAGCTCCGTCTCCAGCAAGGTGTAACCCATCACGCCACCGGGCGGCAGGGCCGGGGCATTGGCCACAGGTTGCCAGGTGCGACGCATACTCTGAAAGGCAAATTCTTCGGTCAGGATCATGGGGTGTCGAGAGTCTAGCAGACCCGACCGTCGGCGTCGTGGCAGCCCGGGTGATCGCTATTGGCATATCGGGCACGGTTCGTTTGACTGCTCCCCATGTTCGACCCGCATGCCAGCCAGCCCGTCACCGTCAACCTGCCGGCCACCGGGGTCTTTGTCTTGGAAAGCCACCACGCCCGCGGCTTCCGCATGGAGCCGGTGCGACACGACTACCTGAAGGTCCTCCTGATTTTCTCCGGCGCCGGCTGGCTCGTGCGTCCGGACCACCGTGTGCCGCTCAGCGCCGGCGATGTGGTGTTGGTTCCGGCGGGCACGCGCCATCACATCGAGGACGAAGGCGCTCGACCACTGGCGCTATACGCCCTCTGTCTGGCGCAGCGGCCCTTCGCCTCCTCCTCGGAACTATTTTCCGCCTTCCGGCACTTCCCCGCCCCGGTCTGGAGCGTGGAATGGCGCAGCCTCATCCGTCATCTGCTGCATGAGCAGACCCTCGCGCGTCCCGGGGCCGACCTGATGATCACCGGCCTCGCTTGGCAGGCCCTGGGCCATCTGGCCCGCGCGGCCGAACGTCGTCCGCCAACGGTCGCGCCCAAACCCGGCCAGCCCGCGCTCGCCCGCGTGACGGCCTACGCCGAGGAGCTGGCGCGCACGTTCTACCACCGCCAGTCGGTGGATGCGGCGGCACGCTCGCTGGGCCTGAGCCGTCGGCACTTCACCCAACTCTTCCGCACGGCGACCGGCGAGACCTGGCTCGCCGCCATCCAACGCCACCGCCTCACCCATGCCCGGCTGCTCTTGCGCGAGACCGGCCGGTCCGTGACGTCGATCGGCTACGAGTGCGGCTTTGAGGACGTCACGACGTTCTACCGCACGTTCCGCGCGGCGGAGGACACGAGTCCACTCGCCTGGCGGATCCGCAACCAGCCGGTCAGGTCCGGCGCAGTTTCCCCCAGCGGGCGAAAACCGGCTCAAGCACGCCGAACTGGTCCGTGAGCAGGCCCTCGTAGCCGCAGGGCCGGTCGTCCCAGTAGCGCCAGTCCACCCCGCTCTGGTTGCCACCAAAGACCTTGGCCTCGGCCATCCCTACGCACAGGCGTTTCAACATCGCGTCGCCCTCGCGCTGCAGGCCGCAATGGTACAGCGCGTTCACAAAATGCCGCGTCTGCGAATGCGTGCGTCCGCCGTTCTGATAATACCCGAGCGGATAACCCTGCATGATGTCCGAGAGATCGTGATCCGGAATGTGCCAGAGATTGCCGGGCAAGCCCAGCGCAGGATCCGGCATCCCGACTTTTTTGGCCTCTGCCAGCAACCGGCGGAGCACCAGCCGGCCTTCCGCGGGAGACAGCAGACCCTCCGCGATCGCGGCGCCGTTGATCGGCAGAAACGCATAGTCATGCAATTTGTCCTCACGGCAACGCCAGCCGGCCAGCCAGCCGGTGGCCTCGTTCCAAAACGTGTTGCGGTAGTTGGCGCGCAGCCAGCCGGACCAGTTGGCGAGCTTCTCCGCGCCTTCGAGTTCGCCAAAGCGCACCAGTCCGGCACTGAGTTCGAGCAGCGCGCCGTACAGGATCGCATTGGCGAAGGCATCCTTCCAACCAAAGGAAATCACGTCGAACCAGCAGGTGCTCCACTGGTTCGTGCCGCTGACGCCGGTGCGGTGCATGCTCTCGATGAGACCGTCGCCGTCCAGATCGCGGTCACGGGCCGCGGCAATTTTTTGGCTGATGTAGGGTTTGAACTCGCGGTACCACGCCGGCGTGGCCGCATGCCGCAGGTACTCGCCCAACCCGCGCAGCGCGGAGGCGCCGGTCTGCAGGTATTCGTCGTCCGCATCATGGGACGTGCCGTCCAAGAGCAACCGGCCCGCCGCGTAACCGGGGCCGCCGGTCAGCCAGCGTTCGAGGGAAAGTCGCAGGAAATCGACCGCAGGCAAGCCGGGCAAGATCTCACCCTGCGGCCACGTGATGGCAGCCCAGGTGTCCATGCAGATCGGACAATGCATCGAAGCGCCGTTGTTGCTCAGCGTCGCGGTGTCGGTGCGGAAGGTCAGCGCCGTCCATTGCGTGCGAGCCACGGCGCGTTTGGCCACGGCCGGGGCATCGTCGCGCAGGAGCTCGGGCGGGCTTTTCGGTCGGAGCGTGAAGGTCGTGCGGTGCGTGCCGGCCGGCAACAGGTAGAGCCCTTCGGCCGTGCGCTTTTCGCCAACCTTCAGTTCGAGCGTGTTCAGGTCCAGAGTGCGCTGACAGTCACTGCGGACCCAGCCAGCCGGAGACGACGAACCGATTTCCCAGCTGCCGAAGGCCGGCAACGTCAGCAAGGCGGGCAGCGCCACGGCGCCGGTCTCACCGGTCGTCAGCAACTTCCCGAGCACATGGGAAGGCGCGGCACTGTTGCGCAGGCCCACCATCCACGCGGCGCTGTGCCACGCGAGGACCGGCTGCTTGGCCGTGCGCACGGCGCGCAAGGTGAGCCCCTGCGCGCTCACCGTCCACGCGAGCCGGTAGTGCTGGCCGTCAGCCTTGAAGTCATACGTGACCTGTCCGCCCTTGACGACCACGGTGCCCTCGATCGCGCAGCGCACCGACGGTGCGATCACCGGTGCTGCGCCCACCGGATGGAGCTGCGGCCCCTGGTTGAAGAGCGGCGGCCGGGTCGCGAGCAGGTTTCTGCCGACGTTGGCGCGGTCCTCAATATGCAGGCCCAAAAACGAGAAGCCCGGACGCCCCAGCGCAAAGCCTACTTCAAAGTCCTTCGTCCGGTAGCGCACCTCGCCGTTCTGCTGAAGCGCTCTCACTCCGGCCGGCAGCCGCTGCAGATCGATGCCTTTCGCCCGTAACAACCGCTCATCCCGCGGGGCGACCGGTGCGAGCGGCTCGCCTTCGAGAATGAAGGCGGACATGGCGAGATTCCAAGAGGTCCAGCCGCCATCAATGCCAGCACGGCGCAACTCGATGATCACCCCGGTGGTGACAATACGCGGCAATCTGAACCAACTGACCGCGCCCGGCACATCGGGACCCAGCCCGTCCTTCTGCAGGATAACGCGCCAACTTCCACCGGTGTAGGCCAGCACGCGGACGCCGGTCACCCAGTCCAGATCCTGCCGGCTCCCGCACTTGTGATAGCCCTGGCCGCGCCGGATGCCCAGACGGTGCAACCTGGCGGGTCCGTGCAACCGCACCACCCGCTGGTGCAGAATGCGTTTTTTGGGCACCTCGCGTTCACCGGGCAACGGGGCGCTCCACACCGAACGACCGGCGTCCAAACGTCGGTTGGTGAAGAGGTCGCCCATGGGCGGTTCGAGATCAGCGAGAGTGAGCAGGTCGTGGGACATGGAGAGAAAGGGGCCCCGCACCCAGGCAACGGATCGCGGAGCAAGGACTCCGGACCGCCCTCCCGGCGCGACACCATGCCGATTCCACCGAGCCCGTGCGACGAGGCCGAGCCGGCAGTGATGCAGATTTTGGGATTTGTTTGGTGTAACTTGGATTTCGCCCCGCTTTGCGTTTGCCTCACCTGACGCAGGTTTGAACCTCCGTGTATTCTTATGTCCACGCCCCATCCCCTGTCCTTGAAACTCGTCAGTCACCCCGCTTCGGCCGAGCCCGCTGAAATCACCGCGGCGGTCGAACTCGCCCGGCTCACCGGCGCCCAGATCGGTACTCCCGGCCAAGGTGTCTCCATCACTCTCGCCTCGCGCGGCCTGCCGGCGAAGCTCCCCTCCAAAGCGAAGGACGCCAAGGCCTGGACGTGGATCCGCATCGCCGATGACGGCAGTGGCGAGATCTGCGCCAGCCACGGTTCCTTCCTGTATGCCGCCGTGCGCCTGCTCGCCACGGGCACCAGCGACTTCACGCGCGAAAAGTTGGCGGCCGGTCTCTGGTTGCCGGCCACCTTCGGCTGGCACCGCCCTCATTGGGACGCCTGCTACACGCAATACTGGCGCAGCGCCCGCAAGTTCGACCAGGAGCACTATGTCGCGTCGCTCGCCGAGGCGGGCTTCACGCACTGCGAGGTCAACGGCCTGCAGGCGCACATGCCCTACGAGGATTTCGTCCCGTTTGAATATTATCCGCAGTTCTACACCTACGCGCCCGGTTTCAACCACTTCGTCGACACGCCGCTGACGAAGGGCATCTGGCCCGCGCTCTACCTCGACGCCAACCTCAACCACCTGGTGAGCCTGGCCGACCTCGGTCGCAAATACGGGCTCAAGCCCGGCGTGGTCATGTTCGAGCCCCGCACGCTGCCGGAGCGCTTCTTCACGAAATACCCGTCGCTCCGCGGCGCCCGCGTCGACCATCCCTTCCGCTCGAAGCTCCCGCGCTACACCATGGCGCAGGACCACCCGATCGTGCAGCGCCATTACCGCGAGGCCCTGCAGAAGATCATGCGCTCCGTGCCGGATCTCAGCTACATGTCCGTCTGGACGAATGACTCTGGCGCGGGCTTCGAGCACACGTCCTCCCTGTACGTCGGCCGCAACGGCGGTCCGTACATGATCCGCGAGTGGCGCAACCACGACAAGATCGCGCAGTCCGCCGGCCAGAGCATCGGCCGTTATCTCAAGAACCTCCGCACCGCGGCGGCGGAAATCAACCCGGAGTTCGACGTCATCCTCCGCATCGAGCCCTTCAAGGTCGAACACGAGCACATCAAGGCCGAGATGGGCGGCCACGTCACCTGGGAGGCGCCGTCGCTCAACGTGCGCGGCTACCACGTGCCCTACGCCCACCCGAAATACCCGGAAAACCAGGCGGTCGCCGGCAGCCTGTTCCACACCTCGATGGACGAGTCCGAAAAGACCGCGCTCGCCACCGCCCGCTCCGCCGGCGTCGATCCGGTCCTGCACTATTCCGCGTCCGGCGTGATGAATCACGAGCCCCTGCTCGGCCTGCCGTTCCCGCGCCTGCTTCATCAGAAGCTGACCGCCGTCCGCGAGACCGGCCTCAACCGCGTCAGCGCCCTCGGCGGCCTGACCAACACCGGCCAGGCGCCGTACTGGCCGAATCCGGCCATCATCCGCGCCGTGCAATTCTTCCCCGAGAAACCCGTCGAACAGGTGCTCACCGAGTTTGCCACGCAACTCGTCGGTCCCGCGCAGGCCGCCACGCTGAGTGGCGCCTGGAAGGAGTTTGAGGAAGCCCTGCTGTGGCAACCCATGGTCGGACTCTATTGCGCCTTCGGCTTTTGCTGGCAGCGCACCTGGGACCGTCCGTTCGTCCCCGACATCGAGGCCGTGCCCGCCGCCGACCGCGACTACTACGAACGTCATGGCTGCTTCCAGCACAACAACCCCGGCCTGAACGATCTCGGCAAGGATGTGCTCTTCGATCTCATCACCCGCGAATCCGGCGCCAAGATGGCCGCCGACATGGACACCCACGTCCTCGCAAAGCTCAACCCGCTGATCGCCCGGCTCGACAAACTCTGCCAGATTTTGTCCGGCGAAGCACTCGTCGTCTTCACCGACCTCCGCGATCGCGTCCGCGCCTACCTGCACTGGGTCACGAGTCTCCGCAACGTCTGTGCCTGGTGCGAAAACGTCTACGGCTACCTCGCTCCCGGGGCCGATGCCGCCACCAAGGCCGCCTGCGAGAAGAAACTCCAGGCCGCCATTGACCTCGAGCTGGCCAACATCCGCGGCCTGATCTCCCTGCTTGAAACCACGCCGCACGAGGTGCTTGTGCTCTCGGGCGTCGCCGAGAACACGTTCTTCTACGGTGAGAACCTGGTGAAGCACCTGAAGACAAAGCTCCGGCTGACGGAGCAATACCGTCACCATCCCCCGCGCATCGACAAGGACATCTTCTGGCGCCCGATCCCCGGCACCGTCTGGCCGGAAGGTTGGGACCAAACCGCCCGCACCACCTGAACGGGCCCGTGTTAGTTCCCCCGCCGCCGTGGCCAGGACCGCAAGTCCGCGCCACGGCGGTTTTGCCTTTGGAGCAGCCGATTACTCAACACGGACCCTGAGCCTCGTAAACGACCGATCACTGAAACCCGCAGAAGGGGCGACATTGTCCCGGCGATCGAGGCCAATCTCGACACTTGCCGGACCGGTGGTAATGCTGTGCTGAATGCAATCCCGGAAGATTGGTACGGCCATTGGCGGATTATTTCTGGCCACCTTTGGGTGGGCAGCCCCTTTGACCGCGCCCGCCCACCCAACCGTCCTGATGGCCGAACACGATGGGAAACCGCAGGCAGTCGTAGCCGTTGAGAAAGAAGAACCGTGCATTATCGCTGGCGGACGACGACTGCGGTTGCGGGGAAATATCCCCCTTACGACCGAACGGGTGGAACGCTATGCCGCCGGGACCGCCACCTTGGACGCCATGCGGGTAGAGGGCCTGCAATTGATCAGCGCCGCGTCCGAACTCGACGTCGATAAATTCACGCCGGGAGCGACCATCGGTGGCTACGTCGAATTTTCCGCCACGATCACGACCACCAGCGATCTGGCCGACTGCTACGTTGCCCTCGTCGTCTTTGAATCCGCCTTCCTTAAGGACGACACCCACCCGCCGAAGGCCCAGATTCGCGTGCGACAACTGCCTGATCTTTTGGCGGGGCGGCCCACACCGGTTAAATTCTCAACCTCCCCGTTTCTGGGGCGTGAGAAAACCTCCGCCTTTGTCCTGCTTTTTTCCGCCGGCCGGGAGGTCAGGACCAATGTGTCGTCACTGGGGGATCAATACTTTTACCGCCGGGAGCGCGTGATTCACGCCGCCGCGGTCCGGCATTGGCTGGAACAGAATCCCGGGGCCAGCCGGCCCGCACAGCCTTTGCTGCTAATGCCACCGCAGTTCGCGTCCACGGAAGGATTTCCCGCCGATGCAACCGCTGATCTGACCATTACACCAGACGGTACCGTCCTGCATGTCAGCCTCGACCGGACCTTCACGCCCAGTACCGAGGAAAACATCCTGCGCACGCTCGGGGCCTGGCTGTTCCTGCCCAAGATCAAGGGAGGCGCGCCGGTACTGACCCACGTCCTCGTGCCGCTCCGTTTCTAGCCCCAACCCCGCCTCAGTGCCCGCGCACGCGTCGCCGGTAGTCGGATGGCGTGAACCCGATCTCCTGCTTGAAGGCTTTGGAGAAGTGAAACACGTCGCAGAACCCGAGGGTGTCGGCGATCTGCTTCAGCGAGCTCTCGCCGTGATAGATGGCGGCGCAGGCCCACTCGAGCCGGCGACGTTTCTGGTAGCGGCCCGGGGACTCCTTGGTCAGCTGGACGAAACGCTTGCGGAAATTTTCGTAGTTCAGGCCGACCGTCCCAGCCACCTCCTGCGGCGTCGGCCAGCCGGACGCGCCGCGGTCCCCGAGCAGGCGCAGGCTTTTCTCCAGCCAGGCATCGCGACCGGCCTGGCGCGTGGTCTCGGTGTCCGCGGCCACCATGTCGGTCAGCACATGCAGCAGGCGCCCGAGAGCGCGCAACGGCGCCCCGGCACTGTGCAAGGGCTCGCTCTTGACCACCTCCTGCAGGCGCCGCCGCCAATAATCCACCGCGCCCAGCCGCAACACCGGATGCTCGGGCGCGAGTAGGCCCTGCGCCCGCCAGAGCTGGAATTGTGGGCCGTCGAAGACAAAATAGATTTGCGTCCACTCCGTCCCGGGCATGGGCCCGTAGGCATGGGCGATCTCGGGAAAAACCACCACCACATCACCCGGGGTCAGGTCCAGTTTCGCCCCCCGGGCATCCCGATAATAGCCCCGGCCCTCCACCATGAGCACCAGCGTGAAGCGTCTCAAAATCCGCATGCCCGTCGGGTCAATGCCCGGCACATTGCGCAGCAGGCCGGCCAGCTCGATCTCCCCTACCGCAGTGCGCAGGGGGCTCTGCAGCCAGGGTTCGGAGCGGTATTTGGGGGCCACGGGCATCCACCCAAAATTTACATGACTTCTCCCACTTCAACCATTTAATCCGGACCCGTTCCCGGTTATCTTGGCACCATGAGCACGACTACCACGCTGCCCCAGCTCTATTCCTATGGCCATGCCCTCGACATGGCGGATGACAAGGTCGGCCTGCTGCGCGACTCGCGCGACGCCATCGACGATGTCGCGGAGCTGCACCGCCGCTTCGACAGCGACGGCTACCTCTACATCAAAGGCGGACTCGACCGCGACAAGGTCCTCGCCGCCCGCGCCAGCCTCACCGACGGACTCGCCGCTGCCGGCGTGCTCGACGAGGCTTTCCCGACCATCGAAGGCGTTTGCAAGCCCGGCTCCGGCTACGTCTTCAAGCCCGAGCTGACCAACAACAATCCCGCCGTCCAGGATCTGCTCTACAGCGGCGTGTTGCCCGAGTTCTACGCCAAGTTCTACGGCGAGTCCGTCCGCCACTATGATTTCACCTGGCTGCGCGCCATCGGTCCCGGCAAGGGCACCAACCCGCACTGCGACCTGCCCTACATGGGCCGCGGCACGCACAAGCACATGACCTGCTGGGTGCCCTACGGCGACATCTCCTTCACGCTCGGCGGCCTCATGGTGCTCGAGGGTTCGCACAAACGCATGGACCTTCTGGAGAGCTACGTCTACCGCGACGTCGACGCCTTCTGCGAAAACAAGCCCAACGAGGCCGAAAAGGCCAAGAACGGCGGCTGGACCTTCACCGGCACCCTCTCCCACAACCCGCCCACCGTGCGCAACAAGTTCGGCGGCCGCTGGCTGACCACCGAATTCGAGGCTGGCGACTTCATCACCTTCGGCATGTTCCTCGTTCACGCCTCGCTCGACAATCGCAGCGACAACCGCCTGCGCATTTCCAGCGACTGCCGCTACCAACGCGCCAGCGAGCCGATCGACGAGCGCTGGGTCGGCGTCAATCCCCCGGGCCACAGCACCGCCGGCAAGCGCGGCCGGATCTGCTGATGAGCGGGGAGCAGGGAGTTTGGAGCGGAGAGCCAGCCTCGACGCTCATCCCCATCCCCGGCCATCGTCCCTTTCACTCTTAGCTCCTCGCTCTCTGCTCCCCGCTCCTTCCCCCATGGTCGCTTCCACCACCTCTTCGCCCACGTCCACCGCTTCCGCCACCTCCGCCACCGGCCGCATGGCTGCCGTGCAGGACATGGCCCGGCTCCAGCGCATCCTCTTCGAGGCCGAACGCGAATTCGTGCGCACCGCGACCACGCTCATCTACCGCGTCGGGGACCCCAACCTAAAATACCTGCTCTGCCAGCACGTCTGGGAATCCGCCGGCCACGCCCGCTTTCTGCGCGAGCGCGGTCGCGAACTCAGCGGCTTCGGCAACGGGGAAAGCGTCCGCGATTCATTGCGCCAGCTTTTCAACGAGGCCGTGATGCCCGCGGATGCGCTCGTCGCCCTCGCCGGTTTCTACCGCGTGCTCAAACCCGCCTTGCTGGGCGCCTACCGCCATTATCTGGCCGCCACCCATCAGCTGGCCGACTGGCCCTCCCGCAAACTCGTCGAGGAATTCGTCACGGACGAAGAACGCCATGCCCGCGAAATGAGCGCCTACCTGACCGGTGTCCCGGCCGCCGAATGGGTCGCCCACCTGGCCTTTGCGCTCTCCGCCCAGGGCGGCCTGCTCGGGGAACGTCCCCGCACGTCCCTGTCCGCCGACTTCCAGTGGATTTCCGCCACCCGGCGCTACCAACATCCGGCAACCTGCAACCGCGGCGTCTACCCGACCTGCTCCAGCGTCTTCAGCCATGACCCGGCCGAAACGCCCATCGTGCGTCCCTGGCTCGTCGACCCCAAGACCGATGCGCGGGTCATCCGCCTCATGGTCTACGTCTGGTTGATGATGGAACTGGATGCGGTCGACTACCTCGCCACCGTTTTCTACGACACGCCGGACGCCCCGTTCGATCTGCACCATGACATGGCCCGGCATCTGTGGGACGAGTCCCGCCACAGCCAATTCGGCTTCCGCCAGCTCCCCAAGCTCGGGGTCGACCTGATGACCCTCGAACACTCGCTCGATCTCTACAACATCCTTGTCCAGATGCCGCCCCACGAGCGGTACGCGATGATGACGATGGAATTCGAGGCTGGCAGCTTCCCTACCAAGGCGCTGGTCATGGACCGCGTGCGCGAACTCAACGACTTCGAGGCCGACACCCTCCTCGCCTTCGATCGCAACGACGAGCAGAACCACGTCCGCTACGGCCACCACTGGCTCCCTGTGATCATGAAGCTCTGCGGTGACACGCGCCCGGTGGATGAATTTGTGAAGGCGACCCAGGAGCGATTTGCCGAACTCGCCAAGATCCACGGCAATCGCACTCCCCACGCCCTGAGCCCCGAACAAAGGCTGACCGGCAACAAGATCCTGCAGCTCGCCGGCGTCGCCTGAAGCGGCCTCCGCCGGCCTTGATCCAAGGAGTCGCGCCGTTTCCCCGCTGTTCGCCGGAGACCTCGACCCGATCAATTAATTTTCATTCATTTTCAGGATGATTCCTGTCGCGCTGGGGTGAGACTTCCGTTCATCTGGAAATCACTGCCCCATGCCCGCCGCTTCTGGCGTGTCCGGGGGCTCCGAACACCTCTTTTTCATGAAAAACTATCGTGCCGCCCTTGTTGGCACCGGTTCAATCGGCGAAGCCCATGTCCGCGCCGTCGAAGCCACCCTTGGCCGGGTATCCCTCGTTGCAGCGGTCGACATCGACGCCGGCCGCGTCGGCACCTTCGCCAAGCAGCATGGCATTCCCCAGCACTACACGGACTACGCCACGATGCTCGCGACGGAGAAGCCCGACATCGTTCTCGTGGCCACCCCGCCGGCCCAACATACGGACATGTGCATCATGGCCATGAAGGCCGGCGCCTGGGTCATGTGCGAGAAGCCGCTGTGCGGCTCGCTCGCCGAGTTGGATCGCATCGAGGCGGTCGAGAAAGCCACCGGAACCTACACCGCCTGCATCTTCCAGATGCGCTTCGGCGCGGTCACCGGTCATGTGCGCCGCCTGGCCGACGCCGGCCACCTCGGCCAGCCGCTCGTCGGGGTCTGCAACACCCTCTGGTACCGCGATGCCGCCTATTACGCCGTGCCCTGGCGCGGCCGCTGGGAAACCGAGCTCGGCGGTCCCACCATGGGTCTCGGCATCCATGCCATGGATCACTTTCTGCACCTGATGGGGGCCTGGAACGAGGTTCGCTCCGTGGTCCGTACGCTCGACCGCGCCATCGAGGTCGAGGACGTCTCGCTCGCGCTGGTGACCTTCGCCAACGGGGCCGTCGGCTCCATCGTGAACAGCGCCCTGAGCCCGCGCCAGGAAACCTACCTGCGCCTCGACTACCAGAAGGCCACGGTAGAACTCACCCACCTCTACAGCTACACCCGCGACAACTGGAAGCTCACCCCCGCCGCGAGCGCGCAGGATGACGGCCTGTTGCAGGCCTGGCACAGCTTCCCTCCCGACGTCGGCTCGACCCACGGCGCCCAGCTCAACGCTTTTGTCGCCGACATGGACGCCAAGCGCCGCCCGCTCACCTCGGGCGACCAGGCGCGCCAGACCCTCGAGCTGCTGACCGCGATCTACAAGTCGGGCTTCACCGGCGAGATCGTCACCCGCGGTTCGATCAAACCGGGCGACCCGTTCTACAACGCGTTGCACGGCCACCGCGCCCCCAAGCGGACCAAGGGCGAGCCTCCCCGCCCGGGCTGATTCCCCCGCCATGTCCAGCGAGGCGCTTGCCGCGCGCACCCTCACGGGCTATCTGTGGGGCAACCGCCAGAGACTCTGGCGCGGTCTGGGTCTGGCCCTGCTGCGCTCGCTCGCGGTCGCGCCCTGTCCGTGGCTGTTCCAACGCATGATCGATGTCGCCGTGCCCGCCCGGGACAGCACTGCGATCCTGCACCTGACCGGCGTGTTCCTCCTGCTGCTCGGCGCGCACTACGTGTTCTCGGTCTGGGGCGCCGACGCGATCGCCAAGGCCATGGCGCAGATGATGGTCGAACAACGCAGCCGCCTCTTTCTCAAGCTGCAATTCCTCAGCTTCGGTTACCTCGACCAGCAGAAGACCGGCCGGCTGCTCTCCAAATACGCCTTCGACACGCAGAAAGTGGAGGCCCTGCTCTACAACATCCTCAATCAGTTTCTGCCCAACGTGCTCTACGGCGGCAGCATCTTTGTCATCCTCGCCCTGCTCAACTGGCGCCTGGCCGGCGTGCTGGCCCTCGTGCTGCCGGCCTACGCCATCGCCAAGTACCACTTTTTCAGCCGCATCCAGCACAGTAACAACGAGGCCCGGCTGGCGCAGGAAAAACTCACCGGCACCGCCAGTGAGTACATCTCCGCGCTCCGCCTCGTGCGCAGCTTTGGCGAGGAGGAGCAGGCCGAGGCCGACCTCGACCGCTCCAGCCACGATTTCGCCCGCCAACGGGTCCACCAGAGCTACCTCAACGCCCTCTTCGGCACGTTCTGGTACGTCAGCAGCCAGGTCATAGCCCTGATCGTTATGGCCGGCGGCGCACTGCTGGCGATCCGCGGCACGATCTCCTACGGCACTCTCTTCGCCTTCGTGGCGGGCCTGCCCATTGTCCTTGGTCCCATCCAGGCCTTTGTCGGCCTGAGCGAACAGTATTTCGTCGGCCGGGAAAGCTACACCAGCATCAAGGAACTGCTCGACTCCACCTACGTCGAGGAATGGCACGGCACCCGCCGCGCCGAGCGGTTGCGCGGGGAGATCCGGTTCGAGGCGGTGCGCTTCGCCTACCCGTCGGCGCCCGACCGGACCGTGTTGCACGGCATCAACCTCGCCCTGCGGCCGGGCGAACACGTCGCCTTCGTCGGCCCTTCCGGCTCGGGCAAGAGCACCCTCGCCAATCTGCTGCTCGGCCTCTACGCCCCGGGCGCCGGTCGCATCTTGATCGATGGCGTGCCGCAGACGGAGTGGGACATGCGCTGGGTCCGCCGCCAGTTTGCCGTCGTGCTGCAGGACAGTCTGCTGCTCTCCGGCACCATTTCCGAAAACCTTCGCTTTGCCCGCGCCGATGCCACCGATGCCGAGATCCGCACCGCCGCCCAGCAGGCCAACGCCGAGGAATTCATCCAGCGTCTCCCTGCCGGCTACGACACCCGCGTCGGCGAGCGCGGAGCGACCCTCTCCGGCGGCCAGCGCCAGCGCCTCGCCATCGCGCGCGCCATCCTCCGCAACCCGCCCGTGCTCATCCTCGACGAGGCCACCTCGGCGCTGGACTATGAGAGCGAGCGGCTCATCCAGGAGGCCCTCGACCGGCTCGCGACCGGCCGCACGGTCATCACCATCGCCCATCGCCTGAGCACCATCCGCAACGCCGACCGCATCATCGTCCTCGCCGCCGGACGCATCATCGAGGAGGGCGACTTCCGCCAGCTCACCTCCCAAGGCGGCGCTTTTGCCCGGCTCGTTTCCGCGCAAAATACTGGTGACGGCTTCCTGCATGTGTAGATAATCTCCACCGACGATCCCACTCTGGCCGCCGCCTGGCCGCCGTCCTCCAAGCCCAGGTAGGCCCACAATCCACCCTAGCGTTCTCCCATGAAATCCCCGCTCTTCACCGTTTTCCTTGTTCTGGGTGTCTGCACCGGCTTCGCGCAGGAAACATTCCCCGGTCTCAAGGCCATTCTCTCGCCCGCCCAGTGGCAACGCGCCGGCCTCGATCGTCTCACCCCCGACGAGATCGGTGTCATCGACGCCGCGCTCATCCGCCACCAGGCCACCCTCACGGTGAAGCATCAGGCGGAGGTGGTCACCGCCCGCAAGGAAGCCGCCGTCGCGGCCCCGGCGGCGAATCCCAGCCTGCTGCAGCGCTTCGGTCTGCCGCTATTCGATGACAGCGACTGGCGCAATCTGCCGCCGCTCAAGGCCAAGGTGACGAAATGGGAAGGCGGCAACCGCTTCCTCCTCGACAACGGCCAGGTCTGGGAAGGCTACGAGCCCATCACCTACGATCTCCCCGGCAAGGAAATCGAGATCCAAGCCCGCCCGCACGGCCAGTTCGCCTTGGTCGTGAACGGCGTGAACACCACCCTGCGCGTCATGCGCCTGCGCTGAATTATTCAACCACTAATCCACACTCATGAGCCACTAATCCGAGTCATCCGGAGTGTCTTCCTCTGGGGATTTCAGTGAGTGACTCAAGGGTGTGGCTTAGTGGTTAACCCGCCTTGATCCGTGATCGTAGTGAAAACCGTAGCTAACCTGAATCTATCCACCGCATGACAAGCCCTACACACCCCGCCCTGTCGGGCACCCCTCTTCCTAGAGGGGACTTCGGCTGCGAAAGTTTGTATCCCCTCTATGAAGAGGGGTGGCGCGAAGCGCCGGGGTGTGTAGGATCACCCGCGCGAAGCGAGAACTATTCACGCTAAACCTCTCCTGTCACCCCTATGCTGACTCTCGCCAACGCCGACCTCACCGTCGAACTGCTCGACCCCGCGGCCGACCACGCCCGGCTGGGGCCGCGCTTCTGTTGGGGCGGATTCATCTGGCAGATCCATGACCGGAATGTCGGCGCCCTGCTGACAGGCCCGGAGTGGCCAAGTCCGACGCCGCAGGTCCACAACGCCCAAGGGCTCCCGGAATCCTTCCGCCACAGCACCACCACGGGGCAGCCGCTGCTCTGGGACGGCGCCACCGGCCTCGCGCCCGGTGCTGGCGTTCTCGGTCGCGACGCCCAGGACACCGTGGTCGTCACCGAGCCCTGCGAATGGAAAATCGAGACCTTCCCCGATCGCCTCGTCTTTCGCACCGGGCAAAGCGCCGGCCGTTGGGCCTACACCCTCGAACGCACAATCAGCCTGCACGGTCGCCAGGTCCGCTCGCAGTCTCGTCTGACCAACCGTGGGGCCACGCCCCTCGTGCTGGAGTGGTTCGCGCATCCATTCTTCGCCCTGGAAGCCGACGGTCGCCAGCACATCACGCTGCCAGCGGACACGACCTTGCCCGAGAACGCCGGTTACCTCCTGTCGAATCGCGAACTCACCCTGCGTCGCGCCTTCGTTGGCGTCTTCGACGGTCACCTCGAGCACCTCGGACTCCCCGCCGGCCGGCCCTTCGCGGCCACGCTTGCGCACCCGCGGCTCGACGACGTCACCTTCACCACCGATATCGTCCCGTTCAAGTGCGTGCTCTGGGCCAACGGCAACACCCTGTCCTTGGAACCCTTCCTCGCGCTCGACCTTGCACCCGGAGCGTCCCGTGAGTGGACGCTGAGCTACGACTTCGGAGCCGCCCGCTGAAGATCCAGCGGGTGAACCACGATCTCGCGGAATAGCGCATTCAAGGCGTCCGCCATCGCCAGGCCGTAGTCTGCTCCCGGTTTCCGGCCGAACAAACGCCGGTTCGAATCTTCCGCCGTCGTTGTCCAGTTCACATGTCCATCGTCATCAACCGTGGCCCGGATCGGATCATGGCGCAGCGGCCACAACTCCATCCCCGCGGCCTCCGCCGCCGGCAGGAAACGCCATCCTTCCGGCGTTTTGGCCAGGACGCGCCCGGCCCCGAGCACCAGGGAAACGGTGGCCCACATGTTGCGTTCACCGGCAAGCACCTGCTCCCAGGCGGCACCGCGTCCGGACTCGGACAAGGCCCGAATGACGTCGCCGCGGAGCGATCCGGTGAAAGCCAGGCCGATCCACGCGCGCAATCCATCCGCCAAATCCCGGAACAGGACGGCATGAGGCACCTTCCAGAAAGTCCCCCGTTCATGCACGGGATCAAAGGCGCTGCGGTCAGTCCCGCATGGGTACCAGTCAAGGGGCAGCCCGGAGCGCCACAACGAAAGATACGCGGCGGGATCGAGGCCGGCATTCCATTCGCGTTTGGGGCCGCCGGTCGCCCCGGCGTTCAGCAACACCGTCCGCGTCTTCGCCAACACCAGCTCCGGTGCCCGGTTGTACGCTGCGGCCAGCACGCGCCCCGAACCCACCACCGAGATCGTCACCGGCTCGACGCTCCGCTCCAGCACGTCCAACAGCAGGGCAATGCCAGCCTGCTCGGCCACCGGCCGGTCCCGCGCGTCATCACCGGGATGCGTCAGGGGATCAATCGGTCCCATCGCCGCCGGCACAGCCCGGCCGGTCAAGTGATTGAGCTGCGCGACCGGCACATAGCCCGGATCGCGCGGGATGTCCCAGCCGTCCGGCTTGCCGACGAGAAATTTTCTCGTCACGTCCAACACGACCCCGCGCAGGTCGTATTCCGGCAATCCGTAGAGCGTTGCCAGATCCAGATGATCATCCGGGTCCTGGGGCGGATGATACAGGTCGGTGAGGTGAACCAGCGGGATGCGCCGGTCCGGCGCGGTCTGCGACGGAGCTGCCGAGATTCGCCCGGCGAAAGACGATCCCGCCGCCAACGCCGCGATTCCTTTCAGCGCGTTGCGCCGGGACATCGGTTTCATGGCGTCAATTCAGGCACGGCGTCGCCGGCTACCAGCGCGCGTTCGCTACCGGCGCGATAGAGCCAGCCCTGGCCGGTTTCCAAGGTCACGCGCCCGTCGTGCAACCGCGCAATCGAGGCGTTCGCGAGGCCGAGCACCGTTTCCGTCGGGTTGAACTTCAGGTAGTTTTTGATTTTCCAGACGCGGCCGTCGTACTCGGCCTTGGTGTCCGGCGACGGATGGTGCGGATTGATGACCGCCGGGAAAATCCCCAGCGACCGCCGGCTCGGGACGTCGGCGACGGGAAAATCGTTGGTCGTGCCGATCAGCAGCCCGGCCACGTTGGCCCCGGCGCTGGAGCCGCCATAGGGCACGCCGACCGCAACGCGCGCGCGGATCAGTTCCAGCTGGCCCGTGCGGTAAAGCTCCGCCAGCAGCACAAACGTCTCGCCGCCACCCACGAAGATGCCATCGGCCGATTCCAGCAACGCTTTCGCTCCGGCCGCATCACGACGGTGCAGCGACTCCGCTTTCGCCCCGATGAGGTGGGCAAAGGCTTCCTGCAGCCGCGCCTCCATGCGATCGCGCTCTTCGGGCGGGGTGGAATGCAACACCAGCGCGATTTGGCGGCAACCGGCATAGTGGGCGCGCATCACGGCCAGCGTGCTGTCGGCAAAATGATTGCCGTTCATCATGCTGCCACCGCAGACGAGCACGGAGGGCGACGGCGCCGCGGCGGGATTGGCGCCGCCGGTCGCGGCCTGGATCATCCCGAAGATCAGCAGGAACAATGGGAGCAAGCTGCGTGGCATGGTTCGGTTCTCGCGTTGATGGCGGTCAATTTTTCCAGTCAGTTCAGCCGGCGGCAGAGTCCTGACAGGCCCGCTTGATCGCGAGGATGTTTTCGGTCGGGGTACCAAAGGCGATGACCCCGGTGCCCATGATGAAACCCGGCAGATCCCGACCACGGCGCAGCTCCTCGGCGGCCACGGCATAGATCTCGTCGGGCGTGCCCGACTGGATCAGGCGCGGTGAGATGTTCCGGCGGAAGGCCCGGCCGTGTTCGCGGCAGACCGCAGCCCATTCGTCGAAATCGGCCGTGAAGTCGCAAAGCAGGTTGTTCGCCCCGGTCTGCGCGAGGAGTCCGGCGATCGACGTGGTGTTGCCGCCGATGATCAGCGGCAGATCACGCACGCCCTGCGTGGCGCACCACTGCACCAGATCCTTGGTCACGGGCAGCACAAACTCCTCATACATCTCGGGCGACAGCAGGTCGGGTGACGCCTGCGAGTCGAACACAATGAGCTCGGCGCCGGCGTCGATGTAGCCCCGGGCAAAGGCCTTGATGATGCGCCCCGCGTAATCGAGCACGCTGCGCACCCAGTCGGCCTGATCGTAGCACGCGAGGAACAACGCCTCGGCGCCGACCAACGAGATCGCCAGCGAGAACGGTCCGGAGATGGAGCCCCGCAGCCACACCTGGTCCCCGAGCGCCTTGCGCACGTTGCGCACCGCGGTGAGGTTGACCGGCATGCGCCCGTCCTTGAGCGGATTCGGGATCGGTGCCTTGGTCAGGTCGTCTCCGACATGGAAGAGATGATTGCCCGGACTGATCCCCGGGATCGAGGTGTCATCGCCCTCGTAGAAGGTCACGGTGCAGCCGACCGCCTCGGCCTCCAGGTTGTAGACATCCACGCCCACGGCGAGCGCGTCCGGGCCGACGGCTTCATACTCGGCCAGGAGCGCGCGGGACAACAGTTCACCGTCACGGGAAATGGCCGACGGCGTGCTGCCGATGAACCAGGCCTTGTGCTCGTAGATGGCGGGCAGAAAAAGAGGTACCCGCCGCGGCGGCCCACAACGCAGAATGGTCTCAACTTCGGTTCGATTGGCAGGCTTGGAGGAGGCAGCAGGCATGGTGAATAGGGAGGGGAAAGAGATTTGCTGGGAAAGACGCCGCGATCAGGTCGCCACTTCGCACGACACTCTGGGAAAGGACGTGCGCGCCAGATCGCGAATGGCGGCAAGGACGGCTTCGGGAGCAAGCTTGACGAGATCGTGCCCCGCTTCAGGCACAATCCGAATCTGACCACGCGTTGAAAGCGCCGCATGTTGCCGTTGCAGGTCATGCCAGCCATCAATGAGCGCCTGGCGGGGGCCGTCCGGCATTTCGTCTGGCATATCGGGATGACCCGCAGCCAGCACGATCAGAGGAATGCTCCCAACCGACTTGATCGCCGCGACTGCGGCGCAGCTTTCGTTCCAGACCGGACCAAATCCCTTCAGCTTGGTGATGAAACGCACCATCGGCGGCGTGTCCGCAATCTCCGCCGGTATGGCGGCAAGCGCTTTGCCTGTTTGCTGGGGATGCGACGCGTCAACGAGCACCAGTCCGACCAGTGAATCCGGCAAAAGGGACGCATAGGTCAGCGCGGCATAACCGCCGAAGGAGGCGGCCACGTAAAGAAACGGTGGCTCCAGGCCAGCCAAGGCAAGCTGCTCTGCGAGCTCCCCAACCGCCTGCTGCGGCGACGAGAAGAATCCGTGGGTACTCTTGAACACAAATACGGGCGCAATCGCCGACACGGCATCCCGCAGTCGGGAGCAGGGCTCATCGAGGATGATGGTGAAAGGCGGCGCGTTCATCTCCGGGAGGCGGTAATTCAGCTGCCGATGACCAGCACGGCCTTGAAGAAGAGGAGGATGAAGCCAACGAGGGCGCAACAGCCCAGAAAACCCAGCGCGTCCTGCCGGTCCCACTTGGTCAGCTCCCAGTTGGAATTCGGAAACAGCTTCAGGTGGTCGAAGCGCGTCGGATTGGCGTAGCTGGCCTCGACGGCCAGGGCGTCCTCTTCCAGCGTGGCCCCGACCGGGGTCTTCATGCGGACATGGAAACGGGCCACGCGGACGGGATCCGTGGGTTTGGTAAGCAGGCTCACGACAATCAGGATAAAGACGGGAATGGCCGCATCGACCACGTAGCGGGTCATGAGCAACTGTGCCGGATTGAATCCCGCGACGTCGACACCGAGCATCGCCAGCATCCAAACCTCGACGCGGAACAGACCCAGGCCGGTCTTGGGGGAGTCCGGGTTGTTGGGATCGCTGCGTACCACGCCTTCCTCAAAGTAGATGGAAACGGGTTCCAGGCGAACCAGCCGGGTGATGATTTCGCCCACGGCCTGGGCCCGCCCGACGGCGACTTCCGCGGCGGTGGCGGGACCGGTCATGACGACATCCTGCTGGCGGGTCATTCTGGTCAGCTCGGCTGACTGCGCCAGGGCCGGGATGGAAGGCACGCTCCAGGGAATGACCGCAACCAGCACCACCGTGGCCAGCACCTGGACGCGCACCGCCGTTTCCGTCAGGCGGCGCCAGAGGTAGATCAGGGTGATCGGCACGCCCCAGATCACGAGCAGCACGATCGCAAACTTCAGCAGCGCAATCACGCTGTTGAGGTAGAGACCGACCGCGATGCCGAGCGCCAGCACCACCGGCACCGTGAGCCGGGCGATGAACATGTAATGTTTCTCGTTCTTACCGGGAAACAGCGGCTCATAGAGATTCTTCACGACCAACCCGGACAGCACCACCGACTGGGCCCCGAGCAGGGCCAGTTTGCCGCCCAGAATGCCGATGATCATGATGCCGATCAGGCCGACCGGCAGCAGCTCGCGCGTCAGGAGGCCCCACACCTGGTCCGGGTCGGAGAGGTTGGGCCCGAAGAGCGCGATCGCCACCAGACCACTGAAGGCCCACGCAATGGTCACGAAACGTTTGCTGAAACCACCCGTCACCGCGCCGAGGCGCGCAGCCATTTCGTTTTTCGCCGAGCCCGCGATCGTCATGCCGGCCTGCGAGCCGACGATGCCCACGAACTGCACCAGGAGCAGGGCCGCGATGGAGTACCACGTGTATTCACTGGCGGACCCTCCGCCGAAGAGGTTGAACATCACGGCGGGCACCTTGGCGTGCAGCCCGCTCAACCCGCCTATCTTTGCGAGCCCGAACGGTATCAGCATCACCGAGATTAATATGACGAGGATCGCCTGCACCGCATCCACCATGGCCGAGGCCTTCAGCCCCCCGAGCATGATGAAGATCGCGACCAGCACCGAGGAAACGAGGTAGAAGGTGACCGGATGCAGATACGTCACGTACGGCTGGAGGGCGCCACGGTCATAGGAGTCCTTGAGCAGGTCAAAGCGCTCGGCGCGCTCGGCCGTGAGCGGTGCCACCGCGCGTTCCTTGCGCAAGGCCGTGAACTCGTGGAATTCCGCCACCATCTGCTTTTCAGCCACGGAATAGATCGCCGGCTCCTTCACCATCAGCGGCTGGAGCGTCTTGAGCGCCACCACGTTGCCACCGGCGATGCTCACGATCGCCATCATGATCGTGGTCACCGCGTAGAGTGTGGCGAGAAAGCGCTTGCCGAAGCGGTCCTCAAAGAGGTCGGCCATCGTCGTCAGGCGCACGCGCCGGAACCACACGCTCGTGAACCAGTAATAAGGCGTCAGAAACAGCGTGATGAGGGCCAGCCAGGCACCGCCCGCGCCCTGGCGGTACACCGAGCTCGAGGTTGTCGTGGCCTGCCCCGGATCGGTCATCGTGCCAAAGCTCAGGAAAAACTGGAACCACTTGCCCAGCGAGCGTCCGCCGAGGAAGAAATCCTTTTCCCCCTTCACGCCGTGCGAGAGGACCTTGCCAATCGTCAGGATGATGAGGACGTAGGCGACAATGATCAGGGCGTCGAGCCAGTGGAGACCGAGGATATGCATGATGGGGTTGGGGTAGGCGGTTGGCGAAGGACGGCTCGTTAACGCGGGGCGGGCGGGAAAGGCCAGTAACCGGCCCCCTGCATGCGGCGTTCAAGTCCGAATGTGGTGAAAAGTTTTTCCGTGTCGGCGGGCGTCCGCCGGAAGGGCGTGAGTTCGCGGTCACCGACCAGGGCCAGCAGCAGTTCGCCGATGATCGCGGTGGAATCCACGACAATCTGCTCCGGGAGCTTGTCGATCGTGTCGGCGAAGTCGTGGTAGTACCGCACCGACTCGCGCGGGATCGGGGCATTGAAGGTGATCGCCCGCACCCCGGCCAGTTGGTAGGGCGTGTGGTCGCTGCCAAACCAGTTGATGTTTTGCACGCCGAGGGCCAGCGCCCGCTCGCCGCGGTCCACCTGCCAGCAGGTCAGCGCCGGCACCAGCGAGTCATCGCCAAGCGCGTTGACCGCGATCGGCACGCCCACCATGTCGAGGTTGATCATGGCCACTATCGGGGTGTCCCCGATCAGTCCGGCCGCATGGCGTGAACCCCACAGGCCCTGCTCCTCGCCGTTGAACCAGATGAGCTCCACGGTACGGGCCAGCGGCCGCCCCTGGAGCGCACGGGCCAGGGCAAACAGCTGCGCCACGCCGAGGCCGTTGTCCATGGCGCCCTGCCCCAGATCCCAGCTGTCAAAATGGGCGCCCACGATCACCCGCTCCGGCGAGCGGCCGGGCAGCACCACGCGCAGGTTGGCGGTCGTGGCCGGCACCGGACGCGACTTGGTTTCCATCCGCACCTTCACCGGCACACCCCGCGCGAGCAGGCGCTTCAGCCAAAAGCCTTCCTCCTGCGTCAGCGAATAGATCGGCAGGGGCAGGTTGTCTCCGGTAAAACCGCCCGTGCGCGCCAGCAACTGTCCCCCGCCCTCGCGGTTGATGAACAGGATTCCTTTCACGCCGCGCTCGACGGCATTCCGGGTGTAGTCGCGGGTCGAGAGCGCTACGTTGGCATCGAGCAGCGCGATGCGCCCGTGCGCCTCCGCCGGGTAGTCCACCTCCGCCCCGGAACCGATCGACACCACCTCCGCCTCGAAGGCCGGGTGCGCCTGCGATCCGGAAATCGCGGCCACGCGCAGGCGGCGCGCCATCGGGGCCGTCAGTTCCACCCGATCGTCGCCACGTTCCCAACCCGCCATGACAAAGGGTTGCTCCTCGGGCTTCAGTCCGAGACCGCGCAGCTCTTCCGCCAGACGGTCGAGCGCCCCGCGGTTGGCCGCGCTCCCGGTCAGCCGGCCGCCAAAATCATCACACAAACGCGTGAGCATCCCATGCGCCGCCTTGGCCGATTCGTCGAATGATTCGGCGGCCAAGACGGCCGGCCGGCAGAACAGGACAAGCGCCAGCAGCAAGGTAGGTACGGTTGTTTTCATGATTCCCGGATCCATACGCGCATCTCCCCTTCACCACGGTTGGCCCACAACGCATAGGGCACGGCGCACAGCCGCACGCCGGTGGTGGGGGCCGGCTCGGTGCCATAGAGTGGTCCGCTCGACTCGGTTCGCACCGCCTGACCCTCGATGATGACGCAGCCACCGAGGAGATCAGGGACGAAATGGGATTTGAGCACAGCCGACCGGGGCAGGCTCAGGGCGGACAAATGGGCGCCGTTGTCCACCTGCTCCACGCAGTACACAACCGGCCCGCGTTGCAGGGCGACCTGTCCGGCGGCGGCGGCGACCCGACTATCTGCATGCACGCGCTCGACCGGCATCGGCAGGTCCAAGGTCACCTTGTCACCCGGCAGCCAGGTCCGCTGCAACCGGACGTAGCCATGCACCGGTTCCAAGGCGAAGGGCTGTCCGTTCAAGGTGAGATGCGGGTGGCGACACCAGCCGGGCAACCGCAGTTGCAGGGCAAACGTCGCGGGCTTGGTCGCACTCATCGCCAGCTCAACGCGCTCCTGCCAGGGGTACTCCGTCGTGATCTGCAGGGTAACGGGCACCGACTCCGCCGTGAAACGGATCGCGCCGCCGACATAGAGATGCACGGCCACGCCGTCCGGTGTCCGGGTAAAGGCATAGTCACCGAGGGAGGCTAGCAACCGCGCGATGTTGGGCGGACAGCACGCGCAGCCGAACCACGGCACCCGCTGCGTCTTGACTAGGTGGCACTCGTAGCGGCGCTTCGCCACCGCCGGCACCACCTCCAGGGGATTCACATAGAAGAAGGTCCGGCCATCGAGGGAGAGTCCCGCGAGCACATTGTTGTAGAGCGCCCGTTCCATCACGTCGGCATGCCCGGCGTGCAGTTCCAGATCCAGCATCCGCCGGGCGCACATCATCACGCCGATGCCGGCGCAGGTCTCGGCGTAGGCCCGGTCGGGCGGCAGGTCGAAGGGCTCGCAGAATTTCTCCCCGTAGGGCTCGGTGCCCACGCCACCGGTGACATAGAGATGACGCGTCGTGATCGCGGTCCACAGCTGGCGGCAATGGTCGGCCGAGGTGGCGGTCGAACCGTCCTTGGCCAGGTCGATCATCGCGGCCAGCAGGTACATCATCCGCACCGCATGGCCGACGGGTTCGGTGAGTTCCTGCACCGGCCGGGCGGCTTGCAGCGTCGCCAGCCCATCATGGTGCATGTGCCAGGGCAGCTTCCCATTCTCACCGCGGCGCCGGGCCTCGGTTTCGAAATAGTTGGGCGCATGGCCGCGCTGGCTGATGAAGTACTCGGCGAGCTCCCGGTAGCGGGCCACCTTGGTGGCGCGTGCCAGCTTGATCAGCGCCAGCTCAATTTCCTCGTGACCGCAATAGCCCGGGGTCTGACCCAGGCCCGGGCCGAAGGTGGCGTCGATGAGATCCGCCAGACGGCTGACCACGACAAGCAGGGTGCGCTTGCCCGTGGCGTAAAAGTGCGCGACCCCGGCCTCGATGAAATGTCCGGCGACATACAGCTCGTGACAGTCCCGCAGGTTGGCCCAGCGGTTCTGCGGCTCGACGAGCTGGAAATAGGTGTTGAGGTAGCCGTCCTTCTGCTGCGCCCGGGTGATGGTGGCGATCAGGCGGTCCAGCTCCGCCTCCAGCGCCGGCGCCGGGTGGGTGGCGAGACGGTAGCTGGCCGCCTCGATCCACTTGGCCAGGTCCGAATCCTGCCAGAACAAACCGTGAAATTCCCCGGCCTTCTCCCCGGCCGCGACCTGGAAATTGTGCACGCAGCCGCTGCGCTCCGCCCCTTCGATGCGGTCGTTGAGGGCTTCCCACTGATAGGGAATCACCGTGTCGCGCACGAGGCGCGCCCGCTCCGCGAGGAAGCCGTGCTCGATGCGCACCTGGGAAAGGGGAAATGCCGTGGGATTGTTCATGCCGGCGAAAGCACTCGGGAAAAAAGCGAAGCTACGGACGCGATCATCCTGGGCGGAGCGAAGAACCCTGCGGTGCAATGACTGCTCCCTACGGCGATCATTCCTCCTTCGGATCCTTCGCTCTGCGCAGGACAACCGGCGGCCCAGAGCCCGGAGGGCCCCACGCCTGTCGGAACTCCGGGCGCGCGGCCGCCGCCGTCGACAGGCCGGCGCGTTCGTCGACCGGGTTGCGTTGAGGGCCCGGTTCTCATCATTCCGGTTTCACGCGGTCAGTGATGGTGAGCGTGTTGAAATCGAGCACGCGTTCGAGACGACCGTGCGTGATGGCCAGCCGGCGCGAGCCCTTCTCGGCGTTGAGGTGCGGACCCTCAAAGAGCTTCCACTTGGAGTAATCGATCTTCTTTCCGTTCACCTTCGGGGCCGCGTCATAGGCGAAGACAATTTCCTGACCGCGCAACGACTTCATCTTCACGACCGGCACCGGCTCGAGGCTGAACTCCAGCGGCAGCGCGCGGATCGCAGCCTGAAACGCGGCGAAGTCCTTGAACTCGCTCACGCTGGCCGCCTGCACGATCGTGCCGTTCTTGAGGTGCGGGCTGACCAGCAGCTTGTCGCCCTGCTCGCCCCGGTCGACGCGCTCCCACTTGTAGCCGTTCGTCGAGGTCACCTGCTTGTACCCGAGCAGGTGCTCCCAATGATAGGCCGCAAGCGGACGGTAGGCCAGGTAGGTGTTGCCGCCCTGCGCGAAGATCCAGCCGGACTTGTCCTCGGTGACGTTGACGAGATCCTTGGAGAAATAGCCGTTGATCCGCGGAAAGCGGGTGCCGGCCGGGATGTCGTAGAGCGCGATCACCGTGTCGAGGTCCTGGAAGACTTTCTCAAAAGGCGAGCCGCCGAGGATCTTGTCCGGCACGTCGTAGGACGGCTTCCCCTGACTGGCGAGCAGCTCGATCATGTGATCAGGAAACTCGGTGAAATACGTCTGCATCACCTGGCTGGAAGAATACGGGTGCGCCGAGAACATCGTGTTGTGCACGCCGCGCGGGTCCGGCACGGCCCAGGTGACATCCCAGACGTGCGACTGGATCGGGTCGATCAGTCCGCCCTGGCAGGAACCGACTGCGTAGTCGCGCCGCATGTAGTTGGTCTTGTAGACGGGCGCCACCAGCACGTCGCTGTAGCGCCAGCGGCGCCGGGTGCGTTTCAGGTCCTTCTGCAGATAGTCGTGACCACGATCGGTAGCGATCCGGTGGATCACTTCCGGGACCTCGTAGTTGGCCGCGGCGACGGCGAAGTAGATGCCGAAGCCGCCGTAGCCCGGCGGCGGGGCGGTGTTGCCGAAGCACTGCCAGTTGAAATAGGTCGCCAGCGCAAACCAGCGCTGGATCACGGAGGTGTCGTCGGTCCGCGCATTCGGCCCGCGCAACATGCCGTCGAGGGAGTTCTCCGCCAGATCCGCGAAGATCCAGTCGAGCTTCATGTGACCGCGGATTCGCATCTCCGGGTCGCGGGCCCAGGTGGTGAGATAGAGCATCGGGATGGCGTACTCGCCGATATAGTGCGTGGGGTTGAACTCCCCCTGCCCGATCGTCGTCGCCAGATCCATCCAGTGGAGGAGGTAGTCCCTGGCCTCCGCGCGGTTCTCCGCCGAGCTCTTGCCATTGAACCAGCTGGTGGCCGGATCATCCGGGTACAGCTCCGTCATCAGGTAGAGCGAGGTGTAGTACATGGCCCAATGGTTCTCCGTGTCGCCGCGCATCGGGAAGTAGGTGCGCCAAGCGTCGCGGATCGCCGCCTTCGCCTCGGGCGTCAGCTGGTCGCGACCGAGGAAGGAGATCGCCGTCCAGGGAAACATCCAGAACATGTCCTGGCTCTGCGGCCCCTGCATGATCTCCACCACGCGGGCCGAAACCTGCGCCGCATCCTGGCGTAGCGCCAGTTTCGCGGCGATCTGACCGGCGTTGAAGGTCGCGGGGTTGTCCGGTTTTATCGAGTCGACATACCATTGCAGCGTTTCCTGCGCCCGGGCGAGGTAGGCCGCCCGCCGCGCATCCGGGAGCAGGTCAGGAGCCGCGACCGGCATCGGTCCCGTCGAGGCCGGCTGGGCGGCCGCGGTCAACCAAAGCGCGGGCAGGAACGTGATAAAAAACAGGGTGCGTTTCATGGTCATGGGGAGCGGCGGTTTAGCGGCCGGACTTCGGCACAAAGGTGAAGGTTTGGATCGACGAACCCTCCATGCCGCCGGGGCGCCAGGTGAGGCCGAAGTCGCTGGAAACGAAAAGCCCCTGACCAAACACCGCGACGTAGAGGTCGCCGTTGTCAGGATCGATCGCCGTGCGCCAGACGCGGCTCTTCTCCGGCAAACCGGTGACGCGCGGCGTCCAGGTCTTGCCGCCGTCTTCACTGGCGAGCAGGCCATAGGTCCAGCTGGCGATGGCGAGTCGTTGGGCGTTCCGCGCATCGAAGGCCACATTGTAGAGCGCCTTCTCCGACGGCACGCCGGCGATCTTCTGCCAGGTGAGGCCGCCGTCGCGGGAGATGAGGGCGCCGGCACTCTGCGTGACGCTGAGCCAGACCTTCGGGTCGTGGGGCGACTGCTGGATATCGTCCACCGTTTCCTGCGTGGCCAGCACGCGCCGCCAGGATTTAGCCGCATCCTCGGTGAGATAAATGCCGGTTTCGCAACCGATGAGCACCCGGCCGCGCTTCACGCGGTCCGCCTGCACCACCTGCGTGTACTTGCCTCGTTCCGGCAGCCCACGCTCCGCGCGCTGCCAGGTCTGACCCCGGTCGCGGGACACGACGAGGCCGTCCGGCAAACCGGCGTAAACGGTGTCCGGTTCCTGCGGATCGACCGCGATCGACTTGACCTCCGTCTCGTCCCAACCCGTGACGAGCCGCCACGTGGCGCCGCCGTCGAGGGTCCGCAGCACGCCGCTCAGGCAGGCCACATAGAACACCCGGGCATCACGCGGATCGAAGGTCGCGGAGATCGCGAGCGGGTAGTTGAGCCCGACATGGGAGAACGTGCCCGGCGCGGTGCGCACGAAGACACCGTTGGAGGAACCGTCCTTCGACCCCATCACGCGCGATCCGTTGTTGAACGCGCCGCAGAGATAGAGGTCATGGGTGGCGGCCACGCTGACCGTGCCGGCCAGCAGGAAGCCCAGAAGGCCGGCCGCGAGGCCCAGGCCGAGGCGCGGGAGTGGAGTGGATGTTATCATGAGAGTGGAGTCGTTTCGGCGTTGCCCGCCGGCGGCCGGCGGTGTGCAGTCGGGGTATGAAAATAGTTTCCCTCGGGTTGCTGATCGGGTGTCTCGGACTGACCGCGCAGGCGGCGAGCCCCGCGGAAAACCTCGCCGCCCTCGGCCTCACCCTGCCCGCGGTCCCGCCGGCCGTCGCGAATTACGTGCCCGCCGTGCGCAGCGGAAACCTGGTCTTTCTGGCCGGCCAGATCGCCCGCGGGGCCGATGGCAAGTACCTTGCGGGCAAGGTCGGTCGCGAGCTGGATGAGGCCGCCGGCGCCGCCGCCGCCCGCACTTGCGCGCTGCAGCTGCTCGCCGCGTTGCAGGCGGAGACCGGTGACCTCGCGAAGGTGAAACGGATTGTGCGCGTCGGCGGTTTTGTGAACTGCACCGACGATTTCACGGCGCAGTCCAAGGTCGTGAACGGCGCCTCCGACCTGCTGGTCGCGGTTTTCGGCGAACGCGGAAAGCACGCGCGCGCCGCGGTGGGCGTGAACGCGCTGCCGGCCGGCGCCCCGGTGGAGATCGAGCTGATCGCGGAAGTAGAAATGTAAGGCGGAGCGGCGCATGATCAGAGATCGCGGACGGCGGCGCGGACGGCGGTGACGACGCGCGCGCTTTCCTCCGGCGAATTGAACACATGGGTGGAGATGCGCACCGCGCCGAGGTTCTGCTCGGTGACCGGGCGGCAACGCAGCCGGTGTTTCTCCAGCAGATACCCGAAGAAGCGTCCGGCCTCTGCCCGCGGATGGCGCACGGTAATGATCGACGCGCGCATCTCCGCCGGACGCGGGGTGAGCACGGTGAGGTCCGCGATGCCGGAGAACTCCGACCACAATTGTGACACGAGCATCCCGCCGTGGGCGGCAATCCGTTCGCGTCCGATCACCTCCTGCAACTGCACGGCCGCTCCGAGCCCCGCGATGAGCCCGGCATTGCGGGTGCCATATTCGTGACGGGAGGCCGCGCCGGCGTACTTGATCTCCCCGGGCAGCAAAGCGAGTTCGCCTGAATAAGCCCCGATCCCGGTCGGCGCCACGGCGTCAAGCCGGTCACGGCGCAGAAAGAGCACGCCCGACTCATGCGGCCCGCCCAGCCACTTGTGGCCGCTGAAGGCGTAGGA
>Ga0075163_10000735_pt1 | contig 43244 bp, 44 predicted proteins | sample JI1023141ADNA_FD_71478 | JGI IMG/M metagenome (GOLD analysis project Ga0075163, IMG submission 71478) | Wastewater effluent complex algal communities from Wisconsin, to seasonally profile nutrient transformation and Carbon sequestration -... | ecosystem: Engineered > WWTP > Effluent > Algae...
AGGCCTGTTTTTAAAGACAAAACGACGCTGATTGCCGGGCATTCGGGTGTAGGTAAATCGACATTTGTAAATGCACTTCAACCGGGACTCAATATTAAAACAGGTGAAATTTCCTCAGCGCACGCGAAGGGGATGCACACCACTACCTTTGCAGAATTGCACCAGCTTGATTTTGGAGGCAACATCATTGATAGTCCGGGAATAAAAGAACTTGGATTGGTGGAGATGAAAAAGGAAGAGGTTGGTCATTACTTTCCCGAAATTCGTGAACGCATGAACGGCTGCCGATTTAATAATTGCCTGCATGTAAATGAGCCAAAATGCGCAATCATTACCGCTGTGGAAAATGGCGAAATAAGCGATGAACGTTACCGGAGTTACCTTGGTATTTTGAACGGAGAAGAAATGGACTGGAAAGCCTGGGAAATTAAGTAAGCCCTTTTTGAGTTCGATCGGCCTTTGGCGCGCTACTCGCTACCCAGGAAGTCAGTCAATAATTTTACAGCTCTGGCGCGATGGCTGATCGCGTTTTTTACCTCAGCGCCCAGTTCAGCAAAAGTACTACGGTAACCGGTAGGGATAAACAGTGGGTCATAGCCAAATCCGGCAGTTCCTCGTTCTTCAAATGCAATGGTGCCCGTTACTTCCCCTTCAAAATAATGGACCTGTTCATTCATCAATAAAGCAATACACGTAACGAACCGTGCTTTACGGTTAGTAGCATGACGCAACTCCCGCAATAATTTTTTGTTATTATTCCCGTCGTCTTTTGGCGTCCCGGCATAGCGGGCACTGTAAACTCCCGGTGCACCATGCAGGGTTTCCACCTCCAAACCACTATCGTCAGCAAATACTGTCAGGTTACCTTTTTCCTGTTGTTTTAAAGTTTTTAATACATGGTTGGCTTTTAGAAACGAGTTTTCCCGAATGGTAGCTCCGGGCTCGGGAATTTCGTAGTTAATCCCGACATCTGTTAACCCAAACAATGTATACCCGATAGGGAGAAGGGCGTTTATTTCTTTTATTTTATGCGCATTGGCAGATGCAAAAACCAACTGCATTATTTCCTAAGCTCAAAATTTTCACCAAGGTACACCTTGCGCACCTGTTCGTCATTTGCCAAATCTTCTGCTGTGCCGCTTTTGATGACACTGCCTGAATATAAAAGGTAGGCCCTGTCTGTAATGCTAAGCGTTTCGTGTACATTGTGGTCGGTAATTAATATCCCGATGTTTTTTTCTTTCAGCTTGCGCACCACCTGCTGTATGTCTTCCACTGCAATAGGGTCAACACCCGCAAAAGGCTCGTCCAGTAAAATAAATTTAGGGTCGGTGGCCAGTGCCCTGGCAATTTCTGTTCTGCGTCTCTCGCCACCGCTCAACTGATCGCCCAGATTTTTCCTTACATGATGCAACGCAAATTCATCCAACAGGCTTTCGGCTTTCAGATGTTGCTCTTTTTTGGTGAGCTTCGTCATTTCCAAAATGGCGTAAAGATTGTCCTCAATGCTGAGTTTTCGGAACACAGACGCCTCTTGCGGCAGATATCCAATGCCCAATTGGGCACGTCGGTACATAGGTTCTCTGGTAATGTCCAGGTTATCTAAAAAAATGCGGCCACTATTGGGTTTTACCATTCCCACAATCATGTAAAAAGATGTTGTTTTACCAGCCCCATTTGGGCCCAATAACCCAACTATTTCGCCCTGTGCCACCTGCACCGATACCTGGTTAGCCACTGTGCGGCTCTTGTATTTTTTGACTAAATTTTCGCTCCTTAATATCATGTTACAAGGCTAACTGAAACCCGAATTTAATGCCAAAGTTATCAATTGATCGCTCAAAACGATAATTTAATCTCCAAAAGGCGTCAATCCTGAATACTTTAAATATATTCTCAACACCTGCGCTCGCTTCTATATAAGGCCCTTTATTCAGTGCGCTAAGACTTTCAGGAAACAGGAGCGTGTTCCTGTTTTTTTGTTCTACCGAACCCCACACTGATTTAACCGTAGCGACTTCGCGCCATTTTAATCGCCGCAAAAGTGGGATCTTATTCAGGAACAATCCCTCAAAATGATGGAACATGGCCACAGAAATAAATTTGTCACTGGCAAATTCATAGTACCTCATCATATTAAACGCCATGTAGTCATAAATATAGGTTTGATTCCCTCCATGCAATTCCATAATCGGATATGGAACCGTCCCCCAAATTTTGCCACCTTCAACAGTAAAATCAGTATAACCGAGTATGGGTGTAATCCGTAATCTGTCACTAATGTTTACTACTAATTTATGATAGTCGTACTCTCCCTTAAACGCATTTTGTAATGACTTAGAGTAATTTACCTGGATAATTGGCCAGGTAGTTCCAATTGACAATCTGGAAAATCCCTCTCCCACATATTTTTCTTTCCAGGCAAAACGTACATTTAACCTGGCCTCCGTATTGTTGATGCTTTCGCGCAACCCGATGCTACCATCATTTTTTGGGTACAGGTACTGATTTGTTCCGAGTGGGGTAAATTGTCGGCCAATCATACTTAATTTAGTAATCAGGCCCGGAAACCACTCCCGCTCGTAATACCCTTGTACACTGCTTACCCGAGTCAGGTTAGTGAGAGGGCTTGATCGAAAAAAAGAAGCTAACACGTTATCCTGAGAAAAACCGTTGGTACTTTGTCCCAGAATTTCATTGTCGCTCCGGTAATTCATTCCCACAATCTGTCGTTTAGGCTTTTTGGTTAAAAAGCTTTTAAAACCCAATGCATATTTCCATTTTTCGTCGGCAAGCCCGTAGGCGACATATCCGTTCAATTCATACCATTTGCTAAATGCTTCACTGGTACGTCCACCAAAACGCAAACGCAGGCCTTCTATTTTGTTATAAGATACAAGATTGGAATAGGGTCCGATTTCGAAATTGTTAAATTTTTTATATCCAGCAACGACCAGATAGAAAAAATCCACCCAGGTTCTATAGATCGGCAGGCTCTGGATGGTATCAATCATTTTAAATATCTTCTGCTCGCGCAGGGTAAGACTATCATGCCGGTTTTGCGCCCAGAACTCATCCGATTTTTTTAAGGCGTCCTCATCCACCACTATTTTATCGCCAAACTCATAAAAATTATCCTCTTTTGGGGAATTAAGAACTATCTTTTTGTAGGAGGTTGTTTTTCTTCCATAAAAACCCAGAGCCTTTTTGGTTGGAGCAAAATCAATCACTAACCTGTCTTTAATGAGGGTCCATGTACTATCGGTATAGGTAAACTCCTGAATAATGTTTGCCGTGTTAATAAAATTGATGTTTGCGTTTTTTGGAAGGCTCATCTCCAGACGTTTTACGCCCCAAGTGGTATCAGCAATCCAGATGTTTCCGGTAAAACTCAGCTCTTGTGTGCGCTTGGGTTTAAACGTGAGGTGATATATGTACTGGTTTCCTTCAAAGACGCTATCCTGAAGGTAAAATTTGTAATAAAACAGAGCATTTTCGCTGACAGGGCTGGGTAGTTGTTTATTAAATACCAAAATGTTATTGTCGTATATGTTTACATTCTGGTACATATCTCCCAGTACCTGCGAAACGCTGGCATTTTCAATTCCGGTAATTTTACTGGCAATTACCACTTCTTTTTTTCGTTTTGGGTTACTTTTATAGTAAAACTGGGACAGGTTTTCGATAATGAAGAACGGCAGGGACGGCTTTTCATCGCTAAATGTGCTATCCACGTTGTCAAACACAAAACTTATTGGCTTTAAAATCTTTTTTTCGCGCATATCCTTGGGGATACGTGTCAGGTCAAATTCCAGTTTATTATACGTTTCGTATTCATAGGCCCCAAGATTGTTTTTGTTATTTTGTTCTTTATTTCTAACACAGTTACGGATAATTCTGTGGGCGGGGTTTTCACCAGCATTGACCACTACCTCGTCTAATGCAATCCCGCCCTGGTTGCTCAACGGGAAATTGATTTCCTGTTCATTAAGGTTTTTATTGATTGGGCGGGCCAGGCGTTTATATCCTACATAAGCTGCTATAATGGAATCGCTCAGTTGAGAGGTTTTTATCACGTAATTGCCATCAAAATCAGATTGAGCGCCTACATTGGTTCCCTTTATTAAAATCTGAACAAAGGGTAAAGCCTCTTTATCGTCTGCTGAAAAAACTTTTCCCCTAATGGTGTACTGGCCATGGGAAAAATAAGACAATAAGGTTAAAATGCTAACGGAAACCGCGGCTTTAAATCTCATAGAAAAGTCTAAAAATACAAAAAAGAAAATACAATCGTGCGGGCCTTGTCACTTAAATACACGTCAAAAGTCCTTTCCATTATTATCACTTTTACACGCTGTTTTAGAGGGTTTACACTCAAAATCACACATTTTTAGCCTCAAGCTATGGTCCCGTTAATTTCTCTTGCGGAAAAACGGGTCGGGGTTTTAAGATTTTGCTCAATGTGTCCAAAAAAACCGATTAAGAGCGTAAAATGAAGGAAATTAGACACATAGGTAATTGAGAATCCCCGAAATAAATTCATTTTTCTTCAAAATATATTTTGTAATTAAGAAATTAGATCATAATATTGCACGCTAAGAACCGTAGTTTATAAATGAAAAAATCTATTTTATACTTATTTTTCCTTTTTGTCGGCATTGATTTTGTTAATGCTCAAGGTGGGGTAATAATATTAGAAGGAAACTACCAGGGTAAGCCTTTATACGTTCAAAATCCGTTTGTAACCAGCGGTGTTGGTTTTTGCGTGACAGAAGTTAAAATAAACGGCAACATTTCTACGGACGAAACTAACTCCAGCGCTTTTGAAATAGATTTAAAAGCTCAAAAGCTAAATATTGGTGAAAAAGTTGAGGTAAAGATTTTTCATAAAGCAGATTGTAAACCAAAAGTATTGAATCCCGAGGTTTTAAAACCTAAAAGCACTTATGAAATTATTAGCATGAGTGCAGACAAAGATGGCACCTTAAAGTGGTCCACTAAATCGGAAACTGGAAAACTTGCTTTTGTTATCGAACAATATCGCTGGAATAAATGGGTTAAAGTTGGTGAAGTGGAAGGTATGGGTACCCCAACCAGTAATGAATATTCTTTTAAAGTTCCTCCTCATAGCGGCAAAAATCAATTGCGCGTTCGTCAAACAGACTACAGCAGCCAGCCACGTTTAAGCAAACCCGTTGACTTTATGAGCGATGTTCCCGAAATTGATTACGGTCCTCAAAAAGCCAGCAAAGACATTAATTTCTTTGTAAAAGGTAAATCTGACAAACCGTCTGAAACCATGTACGAGGTGTATGACCAGTATGGCAACATTGTTAAAAAAGGATTTGGCTCTAAATTAGACGTGAGTAACCTGCCAAAAGGCGGCTATTTTATCAATTTTGACAACAAAATGGGTGAATTCGTAAAAAAATAACCCCTTAAAAAGTTTAGCAAACCCTCTTCAAACCACGAAGGGGGTTTTTTGTTTTAATAAGCTTAAATTTGCATCCTATGTACATAATAACTGTAAATGGCAATACAACCTTTAAAATGGCTTTTAATGCTTCTGGGAATCGTTTTGAGGGTGATTTTAACGGAGAACCGGTAGTTGGTGATCTGTTGAAGATTAACGATCATCAATATCACCTATTATTCAAAAACAAATCCTATGGTATCGATGTTTTGAAGTTAAATGCCGAAGAAAAGACGTTACTTTTAAAGGTGGACGCAATGAAATTTAACTTGAGTATAAAAGATAAATACGATGAGCTATTGCATACGCTGGGCCTCGACAACCTGGCTACAAAAAAGGTGAACGATATTAAGGCCCCGATGCCAGGCATGGTATTAAACATTCTTGTAAAAGAAGGAGATTTGGTCAAAAAAGGGGACGCGTTATTGGTACTGGAAGCGATGAAAATGGAAAACATTTTAAAATCTCCGGCTGAAGGGGTGGTTAAAAAAATTGCTGCAATTAAAGGCACGGCGGTCGAAAAAAATCAGTTACTTATTCAATTTTAAAAATTATACAATGGCAAACAACAGGAGAGATTTTCTAAAAAAAAGCGGGTTACTTGGCCTGTCAGGTTTGGCCAGCAGTCTTGTAGGTAAAGAGAAAATTGCTGCGCTTGAAAATGCAACCACCCTGTTTTCCAGCGCAGAGGCTTTTACGCAAGTGCCTTTGCCCTACGCGTTCAACGCGCTTGAACCGTTTATTGACAAACAAACCATGGAAATTCATTACACAAAACACCATAAAGGTTATGTGGATAAATTAAACGCGATCCCTTCAACCGATATTGATTTCCAGGTGGATGACGCAACAAAGTGTCGTCATGTTGACAGTACCACCTCCATGGCCATTCGTAACAACCTTGGCGGCCATTACAACCACAGCTTATTCTGGACACTCTTAAAGCCAAATCCAAAAGGAGATGCTAATTTACCTACTGGCAAATTAGAAAAAACTTTGGTGGCCGGTTTTAAATCTGTTGAAAATTTTAAAAGAGAATTTTCTGAGACAGCATTAAAGGTTTTTGGCAGCGGCTGGTGCTGGCTGGTTTTGAAAGATAATACTCTTCAAATCACCACCACGCCTAACCAGGACAATCCGCTCATGAAAGTGGCCACTATGCAGGGGAAAATAATTCTTGCATTGGATGTGTGGGAACATGCTTATTATTTAAAGCACCAAAACAAACGCGCAGAATACATAGCCGCCTGGTGGAATGTAGTGAACTGGAATAAAGCCGAAGAATTGCTCACAGAGAAGTAGACAACAATATACCGGGCACAAAAAATAATTTCCGCATTTTACGTTAATTCGTGAAATTAGCGCCATCGTAAATAAAACATGACTCATAAGAATTTCAAAAACATCGACAAGGTCACTTATGGCCGTGGTTCCTTCTCGCAACTGGCTGACACCATTGCCCCTTTAAGAACTGAAAACAATAAGTACTTTGTTTACATTGTAGATCATTATTTTAAAGGCAAACCGTTAAGTACACAACTTCAAAATAAAGCAGAAGACCTTGTGTATTTTATTGATGTTGACCCTTACGAGCCTACTACTGAGCAAGTGGACCAATTGCGCGATGAGATCCTGTCGAAAAAAGGAATACCAAGCGGCGTTATTGGTATTGGTGGAGGAAGTATTATGGACATTGCAAAAGCGTTGTCGCTGATGCTTACAAACGAAGGATCCTCCGTCTTATATCAGGGATTAAATCTTATAAAAAAACCGGGGATCTACCATCTCGGTGTTCCCACCATTAGTGGCACTGGCGCTGAAGTGTCAATGACAGCTGTGTTAACAGGGCCTGAAAAAAAACTTGGCCTTAAATGTGATTGGACGGTTTTTAACCAGGTGATCCTGGATCCGGAGTTAATTGCCAGTGTTCCTCCCGATTGGTGGTTTTATACTGGTATGGATACTTATATTCATTGCATTGAGTCTCATAACGGAATCCGTAATAACGCGTTTAGTCTTGCATATGGCGATCAATCGTTGCACTTGTGCCGCGAAGTATTTTTAAATGAAGGCGCTGGGCAAACTCCCGAAAACGATGATAAGCTGATGGTAGCCTCATTAATGGGCGGACTCAGTTTAACATACAGCGAAGTGGGCGTTTGCCACGCGTTAAGTTACGGTCTTTCTAAAATACATGGAACCAGGCACTGTCTTGCCAATTGCATCATCTTTCAACATTTGGAAGATATTTATCCTCAAGGCGTTTCGGAATTCAAACAGATGATCAAAAAACATAACATTGTTTTACCTCAACACCTGAGCAAAGAATGGGATGAAGAGACCTTGACCAGAATGGCCACCGTTTCGCATAACCTTCCATTTATGTGGAACCACGCGTTTGGTGATAATTACAAAGAAATTGCCACCATGGATTACATAAAGGATCTATTCAGGAGGTTATAAAGCATGTTTGTAAATTGAAAAGGTAACGGCTCGGTTCAGCCAACCGTTAAAGTTCAAATAAGAAATCCAGTCAGGCAAACTGGAATATATTCTTACAAACTTTTTATTGTTTTTGATAATCGTTTCCCCTTCGTTAAATTTTTCTGAAAAATAATATTGTTCCTTTTGGTAGGAGTGGAGGCCATCAGCCGTTAATTGTATGGTTCTAATCTGATCATTCCTGAAATAATGAAGTGAAGCGTTATTGTTATAAGGATTGGCGCCTTCGTAATACAAAACCGGCGATTTTCCCTCTACCAGGTCATATATTTTTTTGAGCGAATACGATGTGTTATCGGCGGGGGAAATACTGAAGTAAAGGAGTGCCACCATATTTACAACAACCGCGAACCTCAAAAAACCCTCCTTTTTAAAATATAGAATTGCTGGATGCGACTTATTTTGGAGTTGCTGCAACGACATAATAAGCATAAACGGTAAAAAGTTGAGTGCCGGAAATAGAAACCGTAACTCTTTATGAGCTACAAAGAAATGGAGCAAAATAAACGGTACAGTCATCCATGTAACAACGTGTTTGTGAAGTTTTATCCAAAACGCAACCACACAAAATACGATGGCCACACTAAAGGGTGGCAATAACTGCAAAAAAACCTGTTCCAGATAAAAATAAACCGGTTCTTTGCCGTAAACACTGGCTTTATCCTGAAATAGGTTCAGATCCAGATAATTCCACCAGCTGATGGTCCATTCGTTATAAAGCCATTGATCGCATAGCATTCCCACAAAAAGAGCGATGAAAATTCCGAAGAAAATAACGGCTATATATTGAAACCGTGTTTTGTTTACCAACAAAAGCCACGCCAAAAGTCCAGTAATCATAAAACTAATTTGAAAACGGGAAACAAATGCTAGTCCCAATAAAATGCCGGCGACTAAAAACAAACCATATGAATTTTTGTGACGCATCGTATTTAATAGCATTACGAAACCAAGCATAAGCAGTGTCGCCGAAAAGTTTTCTGACGAGAACCGAGCATGGAAATACGGAATACACCAGAACAAGAGCCCCGAATACCAAAGCCAGCGCTTTAACTTTTCCGTTACTATTTCTCTCTCCAATAAGTTTAAAAACTTAACGATTGCCGTAAAAGAAAGCAACGCCATACAAATACGAATAAAAGAAGCGATGGAGAATGGATTAGTGACAGAAACACTATGAAAGAAATTTGTGATCCAATAAACAATAAATGGCTGTATACCGGACCGCATGCGTTCATGAAACTCCCAGGGGAGCTCAGAAGATGAATTTAGCCCTAATTTGAAACCCGCAAATTCGTAAACCTGAAAAAGTTCGTCGCATTGATGATAACCAACACTGTAAAAAGCCGCCAGAACATGAACGGCGAAACCAAAAAAAATGATCTGGCTTTTAGTAAACTTCAACCCTAAAATTTAAACATCTCAGCGATAAAACCCGGAACCAGTCCGATCACAACGGTAAAAACGGTAGTAACGACAATTACAAATGTATTTGATTTTTCAATTTTGATGGCCTCGGAAGAATCGGATTTACCAAAATACATGGCAATAACTACTTTTAAATAGTAATAGGCGCCCACTGCGGATGTAAGTATGGCCAGTATTAACAACCACTTGTACGAAGTTCCTATCATCGTGGTAAAAACAAAATATTTGGCAAAAAAACCGGCGGTTACGGGAATACCTGCGAGGGACAACATAGCTATAGTCATACATAACGCCAACCCGGGATTACGTTTGCTTAAACCATTAAATGCTTCAAAATTTTCATTCCCTTTACGTGTTACATTATACAAAACACCGAATGCGGCGATACTGCCAACTGAATAAGCTAATGAATAATAAATAATTGCATTTAAGGAAATATTGCTTCTTACATTGGCAAGTATGACCATTAACATGAACCCGGCATGACTGATGCTCGAATAAGCCAGCATTCGTTTTACACTGTTCTGCATGGCGGCTGAGAAATTAGCTACAACCAGTGAGAGCGCTATCACAACAGATAGGGTACCTGTCCACACTTCATTTACTCCGCCAAAACCAATCATAAATAAACGAATAAAGGCAGCAAAAGCAGCAGTTTTAACAACGGTGCTCATCAGCGCCGTAATCAAAGTCGGCGAACCTTCATAAACATCAGGTGCCCAAAAGTGAAATGGCGCTGCAGAAACCTTAAAACACATAGCCACCAGCATTAAAACAACACCTACATAAAAAAAGGAAGGTAGATTGCCAGCATTATCGGCAACGAACTGACGGATAGCCAGCAGGTCAAATGATCCCGTAGCCCCATAAATTAATGCAATGCCAAACAATAAAAACCCACTGGCAAAAGAGCCCATGATAAGATACTTGAACCCTGCCTCGTTGCTCCTCATGTCCTTCTTTTTGCTTGCGGCCAACACGTATAAGGGAATACTCATGATTTCAACTCCTAAGAACAGAGTGGTCATGTTTTTAAACGCTGTTAGCATCAAGGCGCCCACCAATGCAAAAAGAACTAAAGCAAAATGATCTACAAGGTTGCTATCTTCCTCAAAATAATCGTTTGCCAGAATAAACCAGAAAAAAGAGGTAGCGAGGATGATACCTGAAAAGGCAAGAGCAGGCCTGTCAAAAGAGATCATGTTATCAAAATAAGGAATGCTACCGATGGTTTCCCACTCGATAAAGTTTAGGGCGAAAGCAGCAACTATCCCCAATAGTACTAATGGTAACAATAATTTCTTAAACTTAAAAATTTCAGCCAACATTGCTAAAATCCCGAGTCCGCTTATGATCAATAATCCTTTCATACGTGTTTACAATTTCTCTATTTAAATCTGGCGTTTAAGCCAACCACTTCAGTTTTTATTTTAGGTTCACTAATATCCCTTTAACCGCTTCTTCCGCAATATCATTAAGTGGTTTTGGATAAACCCCAAAAACAAGAATGACCGCACAAACGATAAGCAGAGTGATTTTGTCGCTGGTGGCAATGGAACCAAATGTAATGTTTGAATCCCTTCTTTCGCCAAGCATAATTTTTTGATAGGCCCTTAACATGTAAACGGCTCCAAGTATAACTGTTAAACCGGCAAGTGCAGCGTACCAGGCATTATATTGATAAACACCGTTTATTAACAGAAATTCGCCTACAAAACCATTTGTTAATGGAAGGGCGACAGATCCTAATAATACAATAAGGAATAAAACGGCGAAGTTACCATTCATGCTTCGAATGCCTCCCAGTTTTTCCATCTCACGGGTTCCGGTGTGACGCAATAAAATATCCGCTATAAAAAACAATCCCACCACGTTGATACCATGCGCCAGCATTTGCATAATGGCTCCCTGAAGACCCTGCTGGTTTAAGGAGAAGATCCCGGCAGAAATAAGTCCAACGTGAGCAATGGAGGAATAAGCAATCAACCGTTTGAAATCTTTTTGCGACAAAGCAATAATTGACGCGTATACAATTCCAATTACAGATAAGATCATGGCAGTATTGCCCCACTTCTCCAGTCCCAAAGGAACAATCGGTAAAAGCCATTTAATGGCTCCAAATGTCCCCATCTTTAACATGATTCCCGAAAGCAACATCGTTCCTTGCGTTGGAGCGTTTACATAGGTATCGGGTTGCCAGGTGTGAAAAGGAAAAATTGGCATCTTTATCGCAAATGCAATAAAAATTAACCAAAAAACAGCACTTTGCTGGGTTTCGCTGAGACTCCTCCCGGCAGCGTATAAATCCTGCACAGCCCATGATTTTAAACCCTCTACAGCGGTATGATTGTACAAGTAGATCAAGCCAATTAACATAAAAAGAGAGCCAAACAAGGTGTAAACAAAAAATTTAAATGTGATTCTGCCTCTGTCGTCACCGCCCCAAACCAAACATATGAAGTAAATGGGGATTAAGGCTAATTCCCAGAACACATAAAACAAAAAACCATCATTGGCCATAAAAACACCAACCAGCGCCATTTGCATTAATAAAATCAAGCCATAAAAATTATGCGCGTTGTTATAGGAGTTTTTGAATGAAGACAGGATAATTAAGGGTAACAAAAAAGTGGTCAGCAAAATCATTAACAGAGCCAATCCATTTAATCCCACGGAAAAATTAATTCCTAAAGCCTTTACCCACGGAAAGGATGCAGTAAGCAACGCTGAATCGGGGTTGTGTTTGAATTGTATGTATGCGGTAAGCGCCACGGCCAGTTCAATAATTGAAAAGCCCAAGGCCAGATTCCGCGAGGCATTTCCCTTCACTAAAAAAACCAGTAACGCCGCCAATAAAGGAACCCCGATTAATAAAACTGCTAACATATACTTTAAATATTACTTAATTAAAAACGTTAATAAAATGATGAGCACTACGCCCATTGTCATACTCATCACATAAAATCCAATATTACCTGTTTGGAAATACCTTACAGAGGAGCCAATGGCCTTTACAGAATTACCCACTCCATTCACAATTCCGTCGATCACACTGAGGTCAAGAAATTTATGAAAAGCTACGGACAAATAATCTAACGGTTTGCGAATGAGTAGGTCATACATCTCATCTACATAATACTTATTGTAAATTAATTTTTGCCATGGCTTTAACTGTTGTTCTGTTTCGGCCGGCATTACTTTGTTTTTCATAAACACCACCCAGGTAGCATAAATAGCCGCAATGGCTCCCGCAACTGCGATCCCCATCAACAGCCACTCTGTTTCGTGAGACATAGTAGATGGACTTTTCCTGATAATTACCGAATCGAGGTTGTCAGACATCCAGTTTGGTAAGTGCCAGAATTCTGGTAAGCCCAGGGCGCCGCCTACAACAGAAAGTGCTGCTAATATTATTAACGGAATGGTCATGCTGGCTGGCGACTCATGCAGGTGGTGTTCCTGATCGTGGGTTCCCCTGAACTTTCCAAAAAAGGTAAGAAATAGCAAGCGGAACATGTAGAACGCTGTAAGGATAGACGCAAACATCCCAATAGCCCAGAGCGTCTTACTGTGCTCATAGGTATGAGCTAATATTTCATCTTTACTAAAAAAGCCACTGAAAGGTGGAAGGCCGCTAATAGCAATAGTCCCAAGTAACATCGTAATAAATGTGATTTTAATTTTACCTCTTAGTCCACCCATTTTACGTATATCCTGTTCGCCCCCCATCGCATGAATTACGGAGCCCGCTCCCAAAAACAATAGAGCTTTGAAAAAAGCATGGGTTGTTACGTGAAATACCGCTGAGCTATATGCCCCAACACCAAGTCCCAAAAACATAAGGCCTAACTGCGACACTGTTGAATAAGCCAGTATTTTTTTAATATCGTTTTGAAATAACCCAATAGTAGCTGCAAATAGTGCGGTAATAACGCCAACAACCGCAACTGTTTCGCTGGCCACTTCGCTGATAGAATAAAAAACATTAGAACGTACAATCATGTAAATCCCCGCTGTAACCATGGTGGCCGCGTGTATCAAAGCCGATACCGGTGTTGGACCCGCCATTGCATCCGGTAACCAGGTATATAACGGGATTTGGGCGCTTTTACCCATAGCGCCAATAAACAACAATAACGCTATCGATGTGATAATGGCTGGAGATACCGTACCCGCATTGGAAAACACTTCGTTATAAGAAATGCTGCCAAATGTTACAAAAGTTAAAATGATTCCCAACAAAAAACCCAGGTCACCAATACGGTTCATAACAAAAGCTTTTCTGGCCGCGTTGTTGTAAGCGGTATTTTTAAACCAAAACCCGATAAGCAAGTAGGAGCACAAACCAACACCCTCCCAACCAACAAACATAATGAGGTAATTATTGCCCATTACAAGCAAAAGCATAAAAAATATGAACAGATTAAGGTAAGTAAAGAAGCGCGAAAAGCCTTCATCCTCGTGCATATAGCCAACTGAATAAATATGAATTAAAAAGCCAATACCTGTGATGATAAGCAAAAACAAGGAAGACAGAGGATCCACCAGAAACTCAAATGGAATTTGTAACGCGCCGGAATTAATCCACGAAAATAAATTCACAATATGTGATTTTTGTTCGGATTCCTGCAATTCAACAAAAACAAGGATAGAAATAATAAATGATGCTAATACACTGACGGAGGCAATACTTCCACTCAGGCCTTTGCCTATCTTTTTCCCAAAAAAACCGTTGATCAAAAATCCCAGAAGGGGAAACAACGGAACAAGTGCTATTAGTTTTATCATAGTGGTATTACAATTTTTATTTTAAGCTGGGCTAGGTTTAATTTTTAAGGTTCCCTAATAAATCTGAATCAATGCTTTTTAAATTTCGGTAGATCATACTCAAAATGGCCAAACCAACCGCGACTTCAGCCGCTGCTACTGCCATAACAAAAAACACAAACACCTGGCCACTGGCATCATTATGCAATGTACTGAAAGCCACCAGCAATAAATTAACCGCGTTAAGCATCAATTCGATGCACATAAATAGAATGATGGTATTTCTACGGGCCATTACGCCAATTGCACCAATGATAAAAATGATGGCGCTAAGCATCAAATACATGTTTATTGAAATTCCGTTTATCATGTTGATCTACAATTTTTTAATTTATCCTTACTTTATTTCTTTTTTACCTATCATAATGGCTCCAACCAGGGCTGATAACAACAGCACCGAGACAATCTCGAATGGAAATAAATATTCATGAAATAAAACCTGTCCTAAATTTTTTACTAGTCCAATTTGAGAATGACCGTATTGTTTTAATTGTAAACTTTCCGCCCCACGCAAAGAACCCACTAACACCACTAATAATAACCCCCCCAAGATTCCGGCTACCAATTTTGAGATCACTGTCTTTTGGGGCTCCGAATCCTGGTCAAGGTTCATAAGCATAATTACAAACAGAAATAACACCATGATCGCCCCTGCATAAACGGCTATGTGAACCACAGCTAGAAACTGCGCGTTCATTAACAGGTAATGACCGGCAATACAAAAAAACGTAAGCACGAGGTATAAAACGGAATTAACCGGATTCCGCGTAAATACTACCATCAGTGCAAACATAATTGCCAGGAATGAGAGTATTCCAAAAAGCCATTGTGTAATTGTATAACCTAACATACTTATTTTTTGATTTGAGCTGTTAGAAGTAAGATTTACTTCCTCATTCCCGTTTATTTATATTCTTTAATTCTATACTCTTAAGTACAACTTTCTAATGTTTTCCTTTGTTTAGTTTGTCCTGGTAAACTTCATTATGTTTTAGTCCCGGAATCTTCTTAAAGTTAAGCACTTCCGGCGTTTGACGTTTTGTTACGTCGATACGTTTATCCATTTTCTCCACAAGAATATCTTTTCCATAAATAAATGTATCCCGCTCGTATTCAGCATCCACTATGCGGTCCGTTAAAAAGATCGCCTCTTTAGGGCAAGCCTCTTCGCACAAGCCACAAAAGATGCAACGTAACATATTGATCTCGTAAGTTTTCGCGTATTTTTCTTCTCTATATAGATGTTCCTCTCCTTTTTTGCGTTCACCACTTTCCATAGTAATGGCTTCAGCCGGACAAGCCACCGCACACATGCCACACGAAGTACAGCGCTCGGCGCCATTCTCGTCACGTTTCAATACATGTTGGCCACGGTACACCGGCGCATACTCGCGTTTTACCTCGGGGTACATAATGGTAGGGCGCTTTTTAAACAGGTGACTAAAAGTAATGGCCATGCCCTTTACAATTGCCGGAAAATAAATTTTCTCAGCAAAACTTTGCTCCTTATTCGATACGACTATGCTTCTGTTTGTTAGTTGCATTTTGTAAATTTTATTTTAAAACAATCGTTTGTTTTAGTGCTTAGAATATAATGTTTCCTCTAAAGTATTCCACCACTACAGTTATTGCCAGGTTTAAAAGTGATAATGGCAATAAGGCTTTCCATCCTAAGTTCATTAACTGGTCATAACGGAAACGCGGAATGGTCCAACGAATCCACATAAATACCGAAATGAATATTAACGTTTTTGTGAAATACGCACCAAAGCCGATCAGGGATATGATCCATGAACCTTCCTGTAACCCCATGGCGCTGTATAATTCGTGCGCAAAAGGAAAATTGTATCCACCAAAATAGAAACCTGCCATTACGGCCGACGACACAAACATGTTAATGTATTCTGCAAACAAAAATAATCCCAGTTTAAATGCGGAATATTCAGTATGATAACCCCCCACTAATTCCGTTTCACATTCGGCCAGGTCAAAAGGTGCACGGTTGGTTTCAGCCAGGGCGCATACAAAAAATATAATGAATCCTAACGGTTGCCATACTACATTGGCAACACCGCCATCCTGAGCAGCAACAATTTCACTGAAGCTTAAGGTGCCGCCAGCAGTAATGATCAATGCGATCAAGGAAATGCCCATGGCCAATTCATAGCTGATCATTTGCGCAGAGGCCCTGATAGCTCCCAGCAGTGAATATTTATTATTGGATGCCCAACCACCGATCATAATGCCATACACCCCAATGGATGTAACGCCCAATAAAAAAATAACCCCCACATTTACATCAGACACCTGAAGCGCGTAAACAGAATCGCCAATTTGCATAGCCGGTCCCCAGGGAATAAGCACTCCCGCTACAATGGCCGTTACAATAAACAACCCCGGTGCAAGAATGAATAAAAATTTGTTGGATACGTTAGGGATAATTTCTTCTTTGAACAACATTTTCCCGCCATCGGCTAAAGGTTGTAATAAACCCCATTTGCCCGCACGGCTGGGTCCCCAACGGTCCTGAAGCAGGCCGGCGAATTTACGTTCCCACCAGGTAGAGTAGGCTGCAATGCCCAACGACACCGCAAAAATAACCACACAGATAATTGATTTGTAGATGATAAATTCGATCATTTCGTTTTAATTAAGGTTTTTTATCCAGTGGCATAAAGCCCAAGGCTTTTTGTTGTTTTAACACCTGAAGTTTTAATTCGTTTAAATGTTGATAGTGGTTCTGTGAGATCACCGAGTTACGGTGGATAGGCGAAGGCCCTTCAATCACCCAGTCACTTGTTTTTTTATGGTCGTAACGGCATGAATTGCAAATGAATTCCTCTACTTCATCCCACTGATCTTTGCGCGCAGTTACCCGCACCACTTCTTCTCCTTTTAACCAAACGCGGGTTTTACCCGAGCATTTATCGCACGAACGATGCGCGTCCATGGGTTTTGTAAACCAAACACGTTGTTTAAAACGAAACGTTCTGTCGGTTAATGCACCCACCGGGCAAACATCGATAACGTTTCCAGAAAAGTCGTTATCAATAATGTTTTCAATGTAGGTAGAAATCTCCGAAGCATCGCCACGCGAAATAACCCCATGCACACGGTTATCGGTAATTTGATCTGCCGTTTTAACACAGCGGTAACAGAGAATACAACGGTTCATATGAAGTTTGATTTTGTCACCAATATCAATCATTTCATATTCACGGCGTTTAAATTCATAACGGGTGTTTGCAGCGCCATGCTCGTACCCCAGATCCTGTAATTTACATTCGCCGGCCTGATCACACACCGGACAATCGAGCGGGTGGTTGATCAGTAAAAATTCCACCACGCCTTTGCGCGCTTCCAACACTTCAGGATTAGTCACGTTTTCAACCACCATGCCGTCCATGACTTCGGTGCGACAAGATGCTACCGGTTTAGGCATGGGATTCGGATTAGCGGTACTGCCTTGCGTTACCTTAACAATACAGGTGCGGCAATACCCTCCACTTGTTTTTAGTTTGGAGTAATAGCACATGGCCGGAGGAGCTACCTCAGGACCGATCATGCGGGCCGCCTGTAAAATGGTAGTGCCTTTTGGCACATCAATTTCTATTCCGTCTATTGTTACTTTCATTCTTTAATTACAATTTTTCTTAACAAGTTCTTTAACTTCTAGATCTTTTTCATTGAGTGCTATCATTTTATTCCAAGTTTTACAGGCTTCGATTTTATTATCTAACTTTAAATGCATTAGAGCTTTATTGTATAACGCATTGGAGTGTGTTGGTTCATATTCCAAGCATTTATCGAATGAGGTCAAAGCGGCCTCATACCTACGTTGATTCACCTGAGTCATTCCTAAACTAAAATGCTCTGCGGCTTTTTTACTTGCGTCTCTTTTTTCTTTTTCCTCAGCTAAATTTACAGGTACATTTATTGTTTTGGGGTCGCAGTTTTCCTTAACAGCGTCTTCGGCTTCAGTTTTTCTGATGTTTTTAGAAATCATTTTATTCCAAATTTCGCAGGCCTTTATTTTTTCGCCCATCATACGCAATGTTTTGGCTTTATCGTACAGCGCAAAAGGATTTGCAGGCTCAATAGCCAGTGTTTGTTCAAATTTTTTGAGTGCCTCCGCATGTCTTTCGTCCCGGCTCAGCTTCCTGCCTTCCTGATAATAAGCCATCGCTTTTTTATGCTCTTCCGTTTCAGCCGGCGGTTGAACAATACCACCGTCTTTCCAGCTTACAGGCACTGCCATGTAAACTCTTACTTTTCTATTTTTGTCCCGGCCCGGTTCCCATAAAGGCATTGTAGAAATGACCCGAACAGCTTCCATGTCAAATTCCTTATTGCCAGATGATTTAGTAACGCCCGGACTTACCACTTTTCCATTTGTGTCTACAACAAATTTTATGAATGCTTTTGCCGAGTTGGAAGTTTCACGTACTTCGGCCGGAACAGCAAAATTCCTTTGAATGTGTTTTGCCATTTCCATTACGCCTCCCGGAAATTTAGGCATAGAATCCGCGATAGCCAATGGCTCCTCGGTTTGTGCGTTTACTGTAGCAGCAAAAAGAAAAAGTAATATGTGAATAAAAAATTTCAATTATGCTACAATTTGGTTTAACCTGTTATAGTGGCTAATGTCTACAAACTTTTTACTCCTGGCAATGTCCAAAAACTCCTGCTTAAAGTGGCGGATAGCGGCGGCAACCGGCCATGCGGCCGCTTCGCCCAGCGGACAAATGGTTTTCCCCTCTATTTTGCTTTGAATGTCCCACAATAAATCCACATCGCTTTCAGTCGCCGTGCCGTTTAAAAATTTCTTCAATATTTTTTCCATCCAACCTGTTCCCTCGCGGCATGGAGAGCATTGGCCGCAACTTTCGTGATGATAGAAGCGGGTAAATGTAAACAGATTTTTTACAATGCTGGTGTCTTCATCCATCACAATAAAACCACCTGATCCCAGCATGGTGCCTGTAATAAACCCACCATCCCCAAGACTCTCATAGGTCATTAAACGTGGTTCGCCCTTGGCCGTCTTTAAAATTAATTCTGTCGGTAGTATTGGTACGGAGGACCCGCCGGCCACAACGGCTTTCAACTTTTTGCCATTACGAATTCCGCCGCAATATTCTTCACTGTAAATAAACTCCTCAACTGGCACACCCAATTCAATTTCATAAACTCCAGGTTTATTGATATGACCTGAAGCGGAAATTAATTTGGTGCCGGTTGATTTTCCGATGCCGATTTTCGCATACTCCTCGCCCCCCATATTGATTATCGGGCAAACCGCGGCAATGGTTTCTACGTTATTAACAACCGTAGGGCAACCCCACAAGCCCGCAACTGCCGGAAATGGCGGTTTAATGCGCGGGTTACCTCTTTTCCCTTCCAAAGATTCCAACAGTGCTGTTTCTTCCCCACAGATGTAAGCGCCACCTCCCACTTGTACATAACAATCGTGAGAAAAACCTGTCCCCAGTATGTTTTGACCTAACCAACCGGCTGCGTAAGCCTCAGCTATAGCGGTTTCAAGAATGCGGGCTACATAAAAGTATTCTCCGCGAATATAGATATATGATGTTTTTGCGCCGAGCGCGTAAGAAGAAGTGATCATTCCCTCAATTAACGCGTGAGGGATTTTTTCCATCAGATAGCGGTCCTTAAAGGTACCAGGCTCTGACTCATCGGCATTACAAACTAAATAACGCGGCACCCCTTCCGGTTTGGCCAAAAAACTCCATTTCATTCCGGTTGGAAATCCAGCACCACCCCGACCGCGCAGTCCTGATTTTTTAACTTCATCGGTAACCTGATCGGGTGTCATCGATTTCAGCGCCTTTTCTACAGAGGCATATCCCCCGTGTGCACGGTAAACTTCAAGGCTGGCTATTCCAGGAACTTTATCGTTGTGTATCAATAATTTTTTGCCCATTGTTTAATGGTTAAAGAGTGTTTTTGTAATCGTGGTCAGTATAACTTCTTAATTTACCTTGTGTTTTATAATCATCCAAAATCCTATCCACTTTTTCATAGGTCAGGTTTTCGTGAAAGCTGGCACCGCACTGCATCATGGGGGCTGTACCGCAAGAACCAAGGCACTCGGCAACTTTCAAAGAAAACATCCCGTCCTTTGTGGTTTCACCCACCTTAATACCCAATTTTTTTTCAATGTATTTCACAATGTCTTCCGCCCCGTTCAACCAGCAGGAACTTGTCTGGCAAACCTCCAACACACATTTGCCCATTGGTTTCAGGTTATACATGGTATAAAAGGAAGCTACCTCAAACACTTCAATTGGCTTGATGTTCAAAATACTGGCCACATAGTCCATCGTCTCAGGACTCAACCAACCGCCAAACTCCGCCTGCGCTACGTGCAGTACCGGTAAAAGTGCCGATTTCTGTTTGCCTTCCGGATAACGGGAAATAATGGTTTGAACCGTTCTCATGGCTTCATCACTGAATTTTACCTCAACGCGTTTGGCCTTATCAAAATGTTGTGCTCCGTGTATCTGTGAACTCATTTTATTGCTATTAAACTAAAAATTAAAGAGGAGTGGGGTACAGTCTTTAATTTTAAAATTCATATTGTCTTATGTTATATTTCTTATCCTTCTTTTGTTAAGCGTCCAACTCTCCGGCAATCACGTTCATGCTGCTCATTGTAATAATGGCATCACTTAACATGGTGCCTTTTATCATTTCAGGGTATGCCTGGTAATAAATGAAACATGGTCGGCGGAAATGTAGACGGAAAGGCGTTCTGCCACCATCACTGATCAGGTAAAACCCTAACTCGCCATTCCCACCTTCCACAGAATGGTAAACTTCACCAGCCGGAATATCTGTTTCACCCATAACAATTTTGAAATGATAGATCAACGCTTCCATGTTATTGTAAACCTGTTCTTTCGGTGGTAAGAAAAAATCAGGAATATCAGCGTGAGGCGGTCCGTCCGGTAAATTCTTAATGGCCTGTTTAATGATGCTGAGTGATTCTTTCATCTCTCTGTCACGCACGGTGAAACGATCATAGGTATCACCACTGGTGCCCACCGGTATTTTAAAATCAAAATCCTGATAGGAAGAATAAGGACTTGCAACACGTACATCGTAATCTACCCCCGCTGCACGAAGATTTGGGCCTGTAAAACTATATTGCAGAGCCCTCTCAGCACTGATGGGACCACAATTAATGGTGCGGTCCATAAAAATTTTGTTGCGCATCAACAGCGCGTTGAACTCGTCCAGTGCTTTTGGAAACCCGTTTACAAAATAATCGATTCTTTTCCATGTTTCTTTGCTCCACTCACGATCAAATCCACCAATGCGACAAATATTTGTTGTTAAACGGGCGCCGCAAATGCTCTCAAAAATATCGTAAATGTGTTCTCGCCACTGAAACAAATAAAGAAATCCGGTAGTTCCTCCGGTATCTTGCCCAATAATGGTGTTGCAAATAATGTGATCGGCAATACGCGACAATTCCATTATAATTACACGCATATACTCTACGCGCTTTGGAATCTCCGCTTTAATAAGTTTTTCAACGGTGGTGTGCCAACCGATGTTATTAATAGGAGAAGAACAATAGTTTAACCTATCGGTAATGGGAGTAATTTGTGCGTATGGCCTGCGTTCGGCAAGTTTTTCGAATGCCCGGTGAATATATCCAATTGTTGGCACCGCGTCGTGAATGATTTCACCATCCATTTTCAACACGTTCTGAAAAATACCATGGGTTGCCGGGTGTGTGGGGCCAAGGTTAAGGGTCGAATACTCCTTTTCCATAGTGTCTGGCGGTGGGGTGATCGTATTTTCTTTTTTACTCATTGTTTGATTAAGATTTTGGGATATCCAATTTCAAATTACTTTTTATCGTCCAAACATTTTGTCATCCTTGTCTTCTCTTGTTTGATCTTCCAAAGGATACTCCTTTCTCAATGGAAAAATGTCCATTTCATCCACGTTTAAAATACGTGTCAGGTTAGGATGTCCTTTGAAACGAACCCCAAAAAAATCATAGGTTTCTCGTTCCATCCAATTAGCCCCGTCCCATAAGTCGGTAACAGTAGGTATTTCGGGTTTATTGATGTCAAAAAAGGTTTTAATGCGTACCCGCATATTTTTCGGCATATTATGCAAATGGTAAATAACGCCCAGTTGCTTTTCGTCCGCTGTTTGCATACCTGTAAGATCTGTTAAGAAATGGAAGTTAAGATCTGCGTCTTCTTTCAAGAATTTTATTATGTCGTGCGTGCTGCCAGGATCAACTGTAAACACTGGAAAATCATATAACAGTTCTGCGGTTTTAATAGCACCTTGAAAGCGCGCTTTTAATTTTTCATTTACCTTTTCGAATGTTTCTTTGCTCATCTTAACGCGTTTACAATTTTATGCGTGTAATACTTATTCAATACCGTAGCTGTTCAATAACTTTTTGTATTCAGGACTATGACGCCTACGACCCGACTCGTTTTTAGATAATTCCTGAATTTTAAGAATACCTTCAATGATTTGTTCTGGTCGCGGCGGGCAGCCTGGCACATAAACATCCACTGGAATAATCCGGTCAATCCCCTGCAAAACACTATAAGTGTCAAAAATACCACCGCTACTGGCACAAGCGCCTACGCTTAATACCCAACGTGGTTCCGCCATTTGTTCGTAAACCTGACGTAAAGTTGGCCCCATCTTTTTAGCAATCGTACCCATGACCATTAATAAGTCCGCCTGGCGGGGCGAAAAACTCAAACGTTCCATACCAAAACGCGCCAAATCGTAGTGCGAACCCATTGTGGCCATAAATTCAATACCACAGCAAGAGGTGGCAAAAGGCAAAGGCCATAATGAATTTGCACGTGCCATTCCTATCACCTCATCCACCTTCGTTGCGAAAAACCCGGGTCCTTCCAATCCACCGGGGCTTTTGGCAACTTCTAATTTAGTGGGTTTTATAATTTCTTTAGTCATTTCTTAATTTTTAGGGTTACCATTACTCTTCCCATTTAAGGGCTTTTTTCGAGATCATATAATAAAAACCTACCAATAGCAAGGCTATAAAACTAAACACTTCCACAACCCCTAACATGCCCAGTTCCTTAAAGTTGGCCGCCCAGGGATACATAAAAATAACTTCCACATCAAACAATACAAACAAAATAGCAACAAGAAAATATTTAATAGAAAATGGCACACGGGCATTCCCCTGAGTTTCAATACCACATTCAAAAGACTCCAGTTTTGTTTTGGTTTTACGTTTGGGACCAAGGGCATGAGTGGCATACAGAGATACCACGGCAAAGCCAACGGCTATCGTAAACATGATGAAAATCGGGAGGTAATCTACTGGTGATTGTGTGGCCATACGATTTTAAAATTTAGACTGTAAGATTAGCGAATTTTAAATAAACCATCAAACTTTCTGCCTAAAAATTGGCAAATTGTTTTGTTGAAAACACAACCGTAAGCCTTATCAATTGACGGCCTTTGTTTGGTGTGTGAGATAATTAAAAACGGGTTTGTTTTGCAAGATGAAATTTACTGCTTTCATCATTTAAAACCTAACAAAATTCTATTAAAAAGGTTCATTTTGCTTTTACATCAATATTGCATAACTTTGCGGCACAATAATTTAAAACAATGACAGCAACTTTTGTATTAGGGATTTTGGGAGGCTTGGGTGCGCCGGAAATTATAATTATCCTCATTATCGTATTATTGATGTTTGGCGGTAAAAAGATTCCCGAATTAATGAAAGGGCTCGGCAGAGGAATTAAGGACTTTAAAGACGCTAGCAAAGGCGAAGCCAATGGCAGCGAACCAGAGAACAAATAAATTTTTAATGTGTAAATTTGAAGCGTTATTCACAAAAGAGTAACGCTTTTATTTTTTAAATACTTTTATCCGTGTATTCATTTTCCACCATCCGTCAGCTACAAACTGATCTCGCTGCGGGCAAAACATCCTGCAAGGCCCTTGTACAACAAGCCGTTTCGGCCATATCAGAGAAAAAACGTTTAAACGCTTTCCTTGAAGTTTTTGAAAATTCCGCATTGGCGCAGGCAAAAATTGTTGATGAAAAAATAAAGAGCGGAACAGCGGGCAAGCTGGCTGGTGTTATTGTAGGCCTGAAAGATAACATTTGTTATAAAGGACATAAAGTGTCAGCTTCCTCAAAAATACTGGAGGGTTTTGAATCGCTCTATTCGGCTACAGTTGTAGAAAAATTACTGGCTCAAGACGCCATCATTATCGGTAGATTAAACTGTGACGAGTTTGCGATGGGCAGCAGTAATGAAAACTCGGCTTATGGCAATGTTTTAAATCCATTAAATGAAAGGTGCGTGCCTGGTGGTTCGTCCGGTGGATCTGCCGCAGCCGCGTCGGCGGGCTTATGTCACGTTGCTCTTGGTTCCGATACCGGTGGCTCCATCCGTCAACCGGCCTCCTTTACCGGTATGGTAGGTATGAAGCCCACTTACGGCCGTGTTTCACGGTATGGTTTGATCGCTTACGCCTCTTCTTTTGACCAAATCGGTCCTATTACACATACGGTTGAAGACATGGCCATTATGCTCGAAGTGATTAGTGGGCGCGATAGCCGCGATAATACCTCCTCGTCGCGTCGCGTAGATTCATATTTGGAGGGACTAAATTCAGAAAAAAAATATAAGATCGCGTACATTAAAGAGTGCATTGAATCGGAAGGTATTGACCCAGAAGTAAAACAGGCCGTGTTAAAACGGATCGATGATTTAAAGAAAGAAGGGCATACTGTAGAACCCATTAGTTTCCCGTACCTCGATTACATGGTGCCTATTTACTATGTTTTAACCACAGCCGAAGCCTCTTCTAACCTGGCACGCTTCTCAGGTATTCATTATGGCCACCGGTCGGAAAAAGCGACGGACCTGGAGAGCACGTATAAAAAATCACGTAGCGAAGGTTTTGGAAAAGAAGTAAAACGCCGCATTATGCTTGGGACTTTTGTTTTGAGCGCCGGCTATTATGATGCCTATTATAGCAAAGGCCAAAAGGTGCGCCGAATTGTGCAGCAAAAAACACGCGAGATCTTTAAAAATTATGATGTAATTCTAACACCTTCGACGCCAGGTACCGCTTTTGAGTTTGGGAAAAACAGTGCCGATCCGATTAAAATGTATTTAGAAGATATTTTCACCGTTCAAGCGCCAATCGCTGGCATTCCGGCCATTTCGGTGCCATGTGGCTTACATAGTAATGGCCTGCCAATGGGGTTACAACTGATGACCGACTATTTTGAAGAGGGTAAATTATTGGATCTGGCAGGCACCATAAAAGGTTAAAAAAACCATATAAATTATTAACAGGTTTAAATTGTACTTTTAATATTTATACATTTACACAAATAAAAAAACATACTATGAAAGTATCAGTTATAGGAGCAGGAAATGTAGGAGCTACCTGCGCGGAATACATCGCCCTTAACCGCATTGCGAGCGAAGTGGTTATTCTGGATATTAAAGAAAATTTTGCTGAAGGAAAAGCGTTGGATTTGATGCAAACCGCTACCCTGAATGGATTCAACACCCGCATTACAGGAAGCACCAACGATTATAGTAAAACGGCTGACAGCAAAGTAGTAGTAATCACCAGTGGAATTCCCCGCAAACCTGGCATGACACGTGAAGAACTAATCGGCATTAACGCGGGCATTGTGAAAACTGTAACTGAAAATGTATTGAAGCACTCGCCGGAAGCCATTATCATTGTGGTAAGTAACCCAATGGACACGATGACCTACCTGGCCCTTAAAGAAAGTAAATTACCTAAAAACAGGATCATTGGCATGGGTGGTATTTTAGACAGCGCCCGTTTTAAATGTTATTTGTCAATGGCATTAAACGCCCCGGCCAGTGATATACAAGGTGTGGTTATTGGCGGACACGGTGATACTACTATGATACCGTTAACGCGTTTTGCAACCAACAGCGGTGTACCAGCTTCTCAAATGCTGAGCGCCGATGTGCTTAAAAAGGTGGCTGCCGATACTATGGTGGGTGGCGCTACATTAACAGGCATGCTTGGAACAAGTGCCTGGTATGCTCCGGGAGCCGCAGTGGCAGCTTTAGTTAATAGCATCATCAACGATCAGAAAAAACTATTCCCTTGCTGCGTATTGCTTGAAGGTGAATATGGACAAAAAGATATTTGCTTAGGGGTACCGGTAGTAATCGGTAAAAACGGTTGGGAGAAGATCGTTGATTTTAACCTGAATGATGAAGAAAAAGCGGCCTTCGCGAAAAGCGCTGACGCTGTAAGAAGTATGAACAACGTATTGAGCGAAATGAAGTCGGCTTAACTTATAAAATTACCTTTAACAACCCCCATCTTACATTTTAAGATGGGGGTTTTTATTTTACATCCTAAAGGTTTGTTTGCTTATTTTTACCAACAGAATGAAAACGCTGGGGTCCATAGTTCTGATACTTAGTGCGCTTATCGCGCAGGCCCAATACGATCCGATGGCCCGCAACGCCTTTATGGGTAGCCAGATTCAGGAAGCATTTGACTATTGGAATATTTCCCGACCAACCACCACTTTTCATTCCTCCTTTAAACCATACCTAAGCAGCAGTTTTACCGGTGCAACAGACTCCCTCGTTCCATTCAGGTTCTACGCATTTAAAAATTTTATTCTTAGTAAAACTTTGAACGAAAAACCCGAGAACCGCAACTGGTTTAACCTGCAAGTGCATCCTGTTCTTGATTTGGAAACCGGCTACGATGCGCTTTTAAAAACCCCTGTATTATCGGCGCTTGGAGGTAGTCATTTGAAAGTAAACATCAACAATGATTTTACGTTTGCCGCTACACTGATCGGAGGCAAAGAAACTTTTCCGTTTTTTCTGGATACTTCGTTGGCAAAACAAAAAATTATTCCGGCATACGGACAAGCTTATGGCGACTCTAAAAACGGTTACACTTTTTTTGATTATACCGGTTATCTTTCCTATTCCCCCAACAATAACAAAATTTTTAACCTTCAGGTGGGCCGCGATAAGCACTTTGTTGGCGACGGTTACCGGAGCCTTTTATTGAGTGATTACGGCCCGGCTATGCCTTACTTCAGAATTAATACGAATATATGGCGGTTTCAATACAACGCCTGGTACACTTGGATGTACGACGTGTCTAACGCTAACGGTATTAAAAAAAATTACAGCAACAAATTCGGCACCTTTCATTACCTGAGCTACAACATTATTCCCCAACTCAATGTGGGACTGTTTGAAAATATTGTATGGCGTGGCACAGACAATAATCAGGTAAGAACATTTGATGTGAATTATCTCAACCCCGTTATATTTTTCAGACCACAAGAATACTCCTTAGGTTCATCAGATAATTCATTTATTGGCCTTACCGTAAACGCCACTATATTAAGGAGATTTAAAGTTTACGGACAATTGGCTTTGGATGAATTTTTTCTGAAAGAAATAAGGGCGCGCAGGGGCTGGTGGGCTAATAAACAAGGCTGGCAATTGGGCGGTAAATACGTTAACGCTTTTGGCATAAGGGGATTAAAACTTCAGATGGAATATAACCAGGTGAGACCTTACACATATACACATGGTGTTGTACAGCAAAATTATTCCCATTATGGTTACGCCCTGGCACACCCATTTGGGGCTAATTTTAAAGAATTTCTTGGCTTTATTACTTTGCGCAGAAATTCCTGGGAGTTGTCAGGCCAAGGAATGCTGGCTTATATCGGAAAGGATTCTTCTACTGCCGGTTCGAATGTTGGACAAAACATTTTTTTAAGTTACAACACACGTCCCTTTGACTTTGGGCATTACACCACTCAGGGTATTAAAACCACCGTTTTACAAGGTCAGCTTAAATTTACTTACTTTATTATTCCCGATATGAATATGCGCCTTGAACTGGGATTTATTCAACGGTCAGAGAAAAACACCCAAAGTTACCTTCTACAAAATCCGTTTTTCTTTGTTGGCTTTAAGACCAGTTTCTGGAATTCATACCGGAATTTTTAGGCCTGTACATCACTTAGTTCCGTTCGCCCGCAACCACCTCTTTCAATACCTCAAGACTTTTTACCTCGTTAAATCCCGGAATGTGTAACCGATAATAGGCCAGCAACGCGTCGAGTAAAATACTGCGTTGTATTCCCGACATTTTTTCTTTCAAACAGTTTATTTTCAGGAATTCCGAAAACAGGAACGAATCGTCTTTACTTAGCCCCAAAGGCAAGGCCATGCTCAGGGCGGTATAACGGCCTTCGCGACAATCAAAAAACGGGTAATTATTGCTGTAATTGTTTTGCGGCTCAAACCCCAGGTATTTTGTGAGTTCAATTAAAAAGTACAAGTGCAGGTTTTCGAAACCAATTTCAGAATCATTCAAAAATTTAAAACAGGTTTCTATGAACTCAAACAAATGAGCATTGGGTCCCTGCTCTTTAACCGATTTTATTAATACTTCGTTCAAAAACTGTGCAATACTCAGCTTGGACAAAGAAATTGAAATATGTGGGTGAATGGAGTAGCAGGAGGTTTCCGTTAACTGGTGAATTTCTTTGTTTTGTTTTAAAATCAATTCTATGTCCACTAAACTTAATGGTAAAATGCCACTGGATTTTATTTTGGAAGTCGGTGATTTTCCAACCAAAGCTGAAACAGTGAGTAAACCGTTTTGTTTTGTATAAAGTTTCAGGATAAATTTATTGTCACCATGTTTTATTGCCTGAAGAACAATTCCTTTGTCTGAAACCCGCATTAATTAATGACCAATATTTTTGTGACTGCTTTTTGACCACCATCTGAAGTGCTGGCATAAACAATGTAAACCCCTGGCGTAACCCTGGTTCCGGAAAAATTAGTGATCGGCCATTCAATTTGACCGCCCTGCGATTTTGTTTCCCAGGCAAGGTTCCCGCTTTCGTCTACAATCTTCACACTCGAATTATCGATTAGGCCGTGAATAAGGACCGTACCCCCATAATTCGGTTTCACGGGATTCGGGTAGGCGTATACATCGCTGTACTTAGTTTCTCCCGCTAATACAATTCCTTTAAATGACTGCAATCCTCTGTCGGTACCAAAGAAAAGATCGCCGGTCACCTCATCGTAATTGATGGCTAACACAAAATCTGAATACAACGAACTGGTAGCCTCTGTAAAATGGTAAAGTTGTGTGAGCCCATCGGCACTGAAACAATAAACACCTCCGGATTGAGTGCCAATCCATTTATTGTTGGCGCCGTCTACTACAATGGATGTGACTACTTCTTTACCTAACAACAATTCCACATTACCATCTTGTACAATTTTGATTGGCTGCGCGTCGAAATTTGAGCTACTGAAAATAGATGTAGGGTTATAAAACACGGCAACCCCTGCCGCTGTGCCAACCCATATTTTCCCGTCTTTATCTTCCGCGATCGAAAAAACAGCGTTGGATTGTATATTCCCGTTACCAACATCTTTGGTGAGAACTTTATAGTTAACCCCTAATACAGGCTGACCGAAATTATTTGGCTTAAATACCGTAATTCCACCTTCGCGTTCATGAATGGCCCAAACATAATTATTTCTATCTACCATAATTTTCCTGGTAAATCGCGGAGTACCAAAATCGAAAGACACAAAACTTCCGTCCTTTTTTACTACACCAAGATAATTTTTTACGTCGCTGTTCGAAAACCACAAATTCCCATCCTTATCCATAGCCAGCCCTGAAATTCGCGGGTCATTGGGATTAATCTGACCAATGGGAGAATTGCTGGCGTTATAAACTGCGACAAGCTGATTGTCTTTGTATTGCAACAACCCACTCGACCAGGAACTGGCCCACATTCTTGTTTTATCCTTTCGATCAAGTAAAACATTGGTAATATCTTTGATCGGGTTGTTTTGGAAGTCTTTAAATTTATAGTAAAACCATTCACCATCTTTCAACACATTGATACCTTCCTGAGTATAGGTACCCAAACCCGTTTCATCGGGATGCGAAGGTGCAACAGCTACCTTACCATCAAACACATCAATACTACTCACCATTGGAAAATTTAACCCGTTAGAGTACACTTTGTCCTGGGTATAAAATGGATAATAACTGTATGTTTGATAGAGTCCATGCGCGTAATCTGATACCCAATAAGCCAGATTGGTTAAATGGTCCTTACCAAAATAAAGGTCGTTTGGCTCAAAAGTAGCATCACCATTATAACTGGTTATGTAATTTAGGGGTATTGCGGTATTCACGTTACGGATAATGACACCAAACTGGTTAATGTAAGAATATAAGTCGCCAGAACTCATGCAGAATTTTTTTACAGTGTATCCTGTTTCCGCGGGATTAAATTTGCTCCACGCATTATTGTCAAAAATGTAAACTGTGTCTCTGAGGGTAAGACTGATATTGGTTTTATAAGGAGAATACGCGGTTAATATTTTCCCGCTACAGTTTACAACTCCGGCATAGGGACCCGGCGGAAGCAACATTGTGTCCAAACGCCAGCTATTAAAATCATTCAGGTTTTTTACTATGTGGTTGGAGCGGTAAATCCCGCTGGGGGTCGCAGCGAATATTAATGAGTCGGTAAGTGCTACCTGGTAAACCTCCAGGTTGGAGCCATTTGGGCCAATAAAAAACGTTTCTTTAATTTCCAGTTTATCCGTATCAAAAAGCACAATACCAAATCCACATGCCATGTAAGCTAACTGTTTGTAGAAAGTTACTTCATTTATTGTTTTCTTTCCATTAAATGGTTTCAGTTTAAAATCCGCATAATTCTTTATGTTTTCGTTGAGATCAATCACATCGATGTTGCAATTGTCATAAATAACCATCAGCTTATTGTTATAGTTATTGGTCCTTACCAATTTAACCCCTATATCGTTCAGCCCGTTTATTTTGGTAACCGATTGGGGGGCCAGTTCGGCCTGATCAAAACGCACAACTCCTACCCCATTTGAAGCATAAATCTTTGACCCCAATTTGGTAACTGAATTACACCAATTTAAGCTAGTATGGTCTTTCCAAACCCTGGGACCCACTTGAGAAAATAGAGAAAAGAAGGAAATAGAAAAAAAGAGAAAAAGCGCCCTGACCATTATTTACAATTTACATTTGCCTTATTAACGTTAAAAATACGATAATATTATTAAATCAGGTCTAAATTATGCCTCGATATTTTGGGGATTAATTTCCTTTCTTTTATCTCTCGACAAGGATGCTGAACAATTGGTGTCTGAATATTGATTCTATTTAAAATTTATCTGGCACTATTTCAATAAATCCTATTAAATTTGCAGTCTTTGGCTCCGTAGTTCAACTGGATAGAATGACAGATTCCGGTTCTGTTGGTTGGAGGTTCGAATCCTCTCGGGGTCACCCAAAGGGGTTGAGTGCTAAAAATGTACTCGACCCCTTTTTTATTTTCATTGGAAAGCCCGCTATTTGTGAGAATGCGGGCGAATGAATTTAGAAGTTTTTTGGTTCGATAACCATTATTCTCAAAAATCAGTTTTTCCGGGAAAATCGAACCGATAATTTGCTGTTTAGTCTGGAGATCAGCACTGGCAAAGCTTCCGGCGAGGTCACGCAATAACCCGAAACCTTGCTCAATAAACTTGGAGTAATTGGGGTCGAACGAATTTACCTCATTGATCTTTCTGCTCAATAGATCTATTTCGGGTTGATACCTGCTTTTTATATCCCTGTAATCAGAAGCCTCCAACTGTCCGTCCAGCATCATGGTTTGTGCCTTTTGTATTCTTTCCCGGTTTGTTTCAATCTCCTTTTTAATTTGAACCAGTTGTTGCGTTTTGTCTTTTTCGTTGCCGTGAAATGCGTCTTTTACGGCAATATAATAGAGATCAATAGCTGTTTTTCTAAAACTCAGGGTTTCCAATCCTTTAACAAAAAGATCGTTTGCCTGTTGCGCTTTTATCCTTTCGTTACATCCCTTTTTACAGTGATAATAAAAGTAACGCCCCCCATTCCCTTTCGAGGCACTTCCTGTTAATAGAGAATTACATTTTCGACAAATTAAAAAGCCCCGCAAAGGTAACTCGTCCTTCTTTGTATTTTTAGTTGGTACGTTTCTTTTTCTACCATCCAAAACATCCTGAACCTGATAAAACAATTCTTCCGTAATGATAGGTTCATGGAGACCTTTGACCAAAGTGGCTTCATCATCTTTATAAAGTGGTACGGCTATTTTCCCACAATAAACCGGATTTCTAATCAGTTTCCAAAAGTTGTTCTTGCTGCAATCAAACCCTTTCTGCCTTGCCATTTGTAAAACCTGCACACTGTTGTGAACCCCTGTTGCCAGTTCCTCAAAAATCCATTTTACAAGCGGGGCATCTGCACTTGGGGTAATTACCTTTTTGTTAAACTCATCCCTGCTGTTCTTATATCCTTTTGGAGCAGTTGCCATCCAGCGACCTTCTTTTTTTGCCCTTCGCATCCCAACTACCACGTTTAACGCCCTGCGATCATTCTCCACTTCCGGTGCGGCTAAATAAACCGCCAACATGATTTTGTTCTCCGGTATCGAAAGGTCCAAGGGCTGTTCCATTGCTTGCGGCTCAATTCCAATTTTGGCAAGACGGTTAATCATCATGTAAGCATCCCCGGCATTTCTTGAAAACCTGTCCCATTTTGTAAAAAGGATAATGTCTGCCTGAATCTGCTTTTTTCTAACCTGTTCAAGCAACTTTGTAAATTCGGGTCTGTCAAAAGTCTTGGCAGAATAATCCTCATTAAAAACGGCTACTATTTCGATTTGCTGGAGTTCGCAAAACTTTTGCAGCCTTTCCAATTGATACCTGATACTGTATCCCTTTTCAGCCTGTTCGTCTGTGGACACACGTATATAGATAATTGCTCTTTTTTTCATACGCTTTTTATGTCTTAATTAATATTTCTCTATCCCGTTATCCTGTTGCTTTATATTCCTGTGAATTATTTGCATCTTTTTGAAGCGGGATGATTTTCTCATCCTGTACTTGTGTTTGTTTTTCCTTTTCTTTTTCCATCCACTTTTTAAAATGCAAGTAATCTATCTCCACCAGACAAATAATTAATGCCCTGATTTCATTTATCTCCTCATCGGTGTATTGCTCCCCGTCTTTACACAAAATTTCTCTGCACGTTTGCAGACTTAACTGCGGTTTAATAAACGGGTGTTGGCTTGGCTCAGTTTTTTTCATGGTTCATTTTTTAAGTTCCTATGCCAATTACCAGTACAAATATAGATAAAATAATCTATATAATGTACTGATAATCAGTTAATTATGTTTAATATTAGAAGCCTTTTCCGTTGGGCCTGTTAAAGCGTTTCAGGGTTTTATGTTTCTTTGGAGAGACTTCTACACCCGCACTTTTCAAAACACCTTCGATCAGTTCGTTTATCTTCTGATCGAGCCCAGTTTCCTTTAGAACTTTATCGATCTGTTTAACAAATTCGTCCCGGTTTAAGAAAATGCTTTCAATTAAACAAACTATATTCCATTGAACCAAGAACGCATTAAACTCCTCAGTAGGGAAATTCGGTTTTTTCATTTCTTCTTGATATTCTGGGGTGTTCATTACCTCTTTTATTTTCTTAAAATATTCATTTGCACTTGTTGTCATAATATTGCTTTTTTAGTTGTTAAACCAACGGGGCTTTCCCGTTGGTCATTCTGTTTATTACCTGATGATGGGTTTTTAATTGTCATTGTCGTCATCATCGTCCTCGTCGTCATCATCGTAGTCCTCTATCAGTTCGAGGATTTCCATAATGATGCTCCGGTCTTTTTCATGATAGCTGACAGAGATCACAATTAATTCGTCATCTGTACCCATAATGCTATTGTCTATTTCATTTTCCTCTATCAGGTCTGCTACTTCGGGCATTAAATCCGAAGGCACTTTTATTTCCATTTGTCTCATAACTTGTTTTTTTAGTTGTTATTTATTTTTTGTTTTTAGTTACTCTAAATTGTTACTGTGGCATTCTTTTCATGCTTTACAGTGCGAGGGGCTTCTGATTGTATTTTTCATATTATTGTTGTTTTTGTTGTTGTTTTTGTTTTATGATGCTTTTTTCAATTCATCCGGTTGTGAGGAGGTTTCTGTTTTCGCTCTCTCATCTTTGGGTTTTGCATTTTCCTCCCCCGATTTTTCAGAACTATCCGTATCCGGCTGTTCACAATAAAGACGTGCATCTAAAAAATGGAGGTCAGCAAATCTTACAGGTACGGTGCTGTTTAATAATTGTTGGCGAACTACTATCAATGCCACCTTCCTTTGGAACGGTAATTGGATTTTTATTTCGTCCGCCAGACGATCCTTTTTCATACGATGGAGTTTTATCGCCAAGTCGTTTACAATTTCTGTATAGGGATAATTTTCAGGGAGGTTTTCATAGGTCGGGCTTTTTACAAGTGAAATAAATGCGTCTGCAAGCAGATAGAAAGATTCCCTGTTTATAAAACATAAATTACTTACCCGAATCAGGTTTTCGATCAGGCAGCGCAAACGGATATTTACCCAGGCGACACTTTGCGCATCCATGTTGTCCCAATGTGAATACGGGTGCCGGAATTTTAACTCCACACCATCTGCACTGTATTGTTTTTCAATCCGTCTGAGAAACTTTGATTCTACCCACTCATAATCGCCTTCATTTTTGCTTTCAGGTTCATTGTTAATAGCATTGTCCGCTGGATTTTCAGGTTTTCTTATTTCTTCCCGCAATTGTTCCATCGTAATGGCATCACCATAAGGCTCCTCTTTTTCATCGTCTTGTGGGAAATCCATACAGTACATTTTTTCGGGCATTTCGTAATTAATAGTCGTATCATCCTGCTCGTCAGAATCGTGTTCATGATCTTGTAACTCTTCATTTGAGTTTCTTTTCGGGGGAGTCGCATCCGTTTTTACTGAACTTTTACCTTCTCCAATAATTTCCTTATGATTTTCGACTTGTAAAAGCTGGGGTTCATTGAAGCCAAACCGAATAAGTTTTGCATCTTGTTTTTCTGTGTCGGCTTTTGGAAAATATAGATCGTTGCGATATCTAAAAATATCCGTTAAACAGGGCTTGCAATTTTTTCCGGTTTCAAAAGGTATAATTTTAGCATCCCTGTTTTGGCTAAGTTCTTCACGAATGCGATCGATGGCCTTGGCAAGTTTAATTTCATGCGCTTCTGTAATTTTCTCGACCAGCTTATTTAACGTTTGTGTAGAAATGATCTCCGCACTGGTGTCATTTACGCCATTCTCCTGTTTTACGTCTTTTACATGTTTTACGTGATTGACGTCTTTTACGTCAACTACGCTTCTAACGTCATTTACGCCAAACGGAATAGCCGGTTTGTTTGAAGACGGGTAATGTAGATTGTCAAGGCCACGTTCAGTTGACCTGACCATTCCACAACGTTGCAGATATGCGAGTTGTTTACAATTATCCGTGCAGTATTTTTTACTTCCACGATTTGTAGAGAATGGCCTATTGCAGTATAAACAGTTCTTTTCCATTGTTTCTAGTTTTGATATGTGATACCTTTAATCATCATCGTCGTCCAAATCCATTACCAGGGTGTTATCACTAATAATGCCCTTCATGTATTGGCAATAGTCGTCAAGGATTCCCTCAATATTGTTTTTTACGTCTACCCTGTTTTTTATCCCGGCGTAGTTGACGGTCAGCAGCAGGCTGTTTTCTCGCTCTTTTACGCCCGTTATACTGTATTTTACGTTGTTTCTGAAGACAATTCTTAGAATGTCTATTACGATGTCCTGCGGTACTTTGTACTTGCATTGTTGGCTGTCTTTTTCCATTGTTTTAAGTTTTAATTAATCCAAGTAAAATGTTTGTTGTTTTTTTCGGTTGTTCCTCGAATTTGACCGATGAATTTTTAAATCGTCGTTATCCGATATCCCACCTTGACTGTCATCGGGGATTTTATAGCTTTTTATGTCAAGATATTTTTCCTGTAATTTTTCGTGACTGGCTTTTAAATCTTTGTAGTCGTCCGAGAGTTTTTGAATTTCCTTTCTGTACTCCAGATTCTTATAGATCAGAAAACCCACCCCGCCTAATACTACAACGATCGCCAAAGGGCTCAATATTATTTTTAGGACTGCTCCCAGTAGTTTGTTATCTCCTACAATGGTTTGCAGTCCGGTTTGCCATGCAGATTTTTTTTCTGTGTCATGCAAACTATTTGATTTGTTTTGGTCTTTTTTTTCTGCCGGGTTTTCCGGTTTTTCTTTGTTTGTCGGTTCCATATATATTGATTTTTTATTTTTTGCGTTCTAAAAACTGCCCTATACTATAAAGTTCAGAATATTAAGAAGCTTTGTCCCCCTAGTAGGTGACGGGTAGGTGTAGATTTTGTATTTTATGATCTCCCACAATGGTTTCAAGTCCGTTTTCTCATGCGAATTTTTTTCTAAGCCGTGCAAACTATTTGATTTGTTTTGGCTTTTTCTTTTTACCGGACTTTCCGGTTTTTCTTTTTTTGTTGTCTCCATGTATTTGAAATTTTTTTGCGTTCTGAAAACTGCCCTATACTATAAAGTTCAGAATATTAGGAAGCTTTGTCCCCCTAGTAGGTGACGGCTAGGTGTAGATTTTTTATTTTTAATAAAAACTGGAGGTCATTAAACGTAAAAGCCGTGTTTTACATCAAGTGATGTAAAACCCGGCTTTTACGTCTTTTACGGATTATCTGTATTTTACGTTTATATTGACGGCAATAATTTTTTCTGGTGAAATTGAACTATTGCGTCTCCTAGCAAGTTTAGAAAGTCAACCCAAAGCCAGAAACACTGGAATAGTATTGCATTGAGTCCCCAGTTTATCAGTCGAAAAGAAAATTGACCGATATAGCTGGTATATTTTATGGTTAATTGGCACTGGCTAACGGGGTTAATCGTGTCCAGCTTTGAGTTCTGCCAATCATGGAAATGCCGATATACCCCCTTAACTCCATTGTATTGTCTTTTATCGAAATACGGCAACTATAGGTTTTGCCACTTTCTGGATCATAAATTGTACCTGTTTCCCAATGATCTTTGACAAAGACAAGATTTTTTAACACACATAAACCCATGAGGGGTTGCAAATGCGAACTCTTATCAGGATTTTTCTTATCCAATTTTGCCGTTCCATCTTCGTAAGTTGGTTTTTTAAGCCAAACTATTTTCCCGAAATAGTGATCTCCTTGTCGGAAAATCTCTACATGACCTTTTTCAAGATTAGAACTCCAAGTCCCTAGAATGTCATCTGGTTTGGTAATTTCTTGCCCATAAAAACTAGTTATGGACGCGATACATAGAATAAAAAACATTTTCATTTTAACCTCCTTTTTTAGTTTGTGACAACTAAGTTATAGAAGGCTCAATCGTCATATTTAACATTTTCCGCCAAAATCTTACATAGGAAACTTATAAACCAATATAAATACCTGACGGAATGCTGAAAATAATCTGGCACCCAACATTAAGGAACCGGTTTTTCCTTATTTTTATAAATGCTTTTGAATGAGGCGAGAAATAAGTATTTAGGTAAAATGGTAAAACATACCTCTAAGGCTTATTTGTTCTTTATAATAAACGTTTACGTATTTGAGGGGGTAATCAAAGCCGGATTTCAGCATCCTTATTATAGGTATATTCCAAAAGGCAAACCATTAAATGCCACATTGGAAGACCTTGAAAGTAATTGGACGATTATAGGATGATTTGTAATAAAATAGTTTAGACCTATTTTTTGAACTAAGTGTTCTCGTGTAACCCTGTTATGAAATGAGCTTTTTACTGTAAACGCATTATTGAGAATAAATGGCTTATGTAAACTCCCTTAGTGAAAGTCGAAACCCTTAAATCAGTAAATTTGTAATAAAAATCATGCTAAATAATTTGCCCCGCCTATCAACATCTTTCTTATTGGTCTTTTTATTTGTAACCGGTTCGTTTGCTCAAAAATCAAAACCAGTTAAAACGGCTGTAATTAAAACGGTGATTTATTGTGACCATTGTAAAATTTGTGAAAGTTGTGGCGGAAGAATTTTGAAAGAACTATACAACGAAAACGGAATCAAAAGTACTGATGTTGACCCGAAAGCAAATACAATTACCGTGGTTTATGACGAACGGAAAATCACCTTAGACATCGTGCGTGAGAAGATCTCTAAACTAGGCTTTGACGCTGATAGTCTGAAAGCAGACCAAGATGCTGTTGCAAAACTGGATGAGTGCTGCAAAAAAAATCCTTAACTTTATTTCTAAAACATGTTATATGGAAAGTTTTGATCGCAAAAAACACTGGGAGAATATTTATAGTACAAAAGACCTCAAGGACGTAAGCTGGTATCAACCTATACCAGAAACATCTCTAAATTTCCTTAAAGATTTTAAAGTCCAAAAAAATGCGAAAATTATTGATGTTGGCGGTGGCGATAGTTTACTGGTCGACTACTTGCTTCAATTGGGATATACTGATGTCACTGTACTGGACATCTCGGAAGCGGCCCTAGAGCGTGCTAAAACTCGCTTGGGAGCGGCGGCGACCAAAGTTAAATGGGTTGTTTCTGATGCCGCTAAATTCTTGCCATCGGAGAAATACGACTTTTGGCATGATAGGGCGGCTTTTCATTTCCTTACTAGCGAGTCAGAAATAAATAGCTACCTTGACACGATTCAAAAAAACATTAATCCAAATGGTGTTTTGGTTATCGGAACGTTTTCTGAACAAGGGCCAAAGAAATGTAGCGGTATCGAGATTAAACAATACTCCGAGGTTTCAATGACGGACAAATTAAAGAAATGGTTTGAAAAGGTTAAGTGTATTACAGTAGATCATTCTACACCGTTCAATACCATTCAGAATTTTGTGTTTTGTAGTTTTAAGAAAGCAATCCCGGTAATTTAAAATTTGAACTACTCCATCAGCAAAATGAGAGTGTTACCTAACCCCCTTCGTATTCTCGTCTAATTGAGCACACACTAATTGCAGGTTCATCTATTTTGTTTTTTGTGTTCGATCAGGGCTTTCACATACTCCTGATAGGCTTTGTTTATCTTATCAAATACTTGCGGATTGTATCCATTATTGGATTTGTGAATACTTGCGGACAGGTTTGCTTGCCAGTTTGGGCTTAAATCCACTTTAAAGATTTGCGCAAGGCTCTCGACGATCTTGGTGATCTCCCCTTCGCCGCTGTTAAGCAATTTTGCTTTGTACAAACCATAAATTAGCTGGACAAATTCATTTTTGTTATCCTTTGTTCCCGTCCATTGAAACGGGTACGAGATAGCAGAGCGATTCTTTAAGTCTTTATCTTCTGTTAAATAGGTTGGGATTCTTTTTGCAACCTCCTGAAGGGCAAAATTACCCGTTTGCATCCTGACAAATTTTTGAAGATCGTCAGGGTAGGTTTCCAATATTTTTTCCTCTGGTTCAGAGAAAGGAACGAAGGTTACCTCGTCACGTGGCCCCAATATTGGCTCAATGTCCAGGCTTTTCGGAAATTGGGATTTGATAGCTGTCAGAATTTCAGAGATGGGTACTCCAATTTTGTATTGATCTAAAAAAAAGAGGTGAGAATTTATATGCGCCTGAAACCCGCCCGAATATGCAAAAAGAATCGCATTGATCTGATTGGCCATTTTATCCTTTACATAGGGCTTATCTTTTGCAGCGTTTATTCGATCTAGGCAGTAATTTTCTAACGTGTGTAAGTAGAGCTTTATTATTTCCTCAAACTGTTCGGTATCGCCTTTTGACATAAATAAGATTTAAGATCATTTTGTTATTCCGAAGATATTAATTTTGCTTAAAAGATTTAGATAGTCTCTCTTAATATTGAGTGAATTTTAGGAAGTTTTATGTGTCAAAACAGGTATAAACTTTATAATTCCGCTGTAAAATGTCGTGTATGATAGGAAATAAGCACTGAAAGTAAGAAAAAGGCTTTATAATTTAATCTTTAATTATTTTAATCATTTGCCTTCCCAAAAGATTTTCGATTTTTAGCAGATAAATCCCCCTTTCTAAATGTTCTAAATTTGTTCTTTCCCATTGTTTAATCTCATCGAAAGAACAAACAATTTGTCCCAGAGAATTGTAAACATTGATCTTACTGATTTTTTGGCTAGAATTGAACTCGATATTTAATTCAGTGTTAAATGGATTAGGATAAATGGTTACCTGATTATCGTTACTCCACTCGTTTATTTGAGTTGGGTTTTGTTTTATGGCTTTTACGACTTTAGACTTCCTGCTACCCAATTTTAATTGAACGAAGTAAACTCCTGCCGGGTAAGAATCCATTATTAGAGAGTCCTGATATGTTCCTGATGGCATGACGGAATTTGTAAACAGAGTTAGCACGTTTTGTCCAACTAAATTCATAACAGTGATAGATACCGTATCATTATTCGTAAAACTGTAATTCAATACAGTCCTGTTTATAAAGGGGTTTGGGTTTACACTTAATGAATCTATTGAAGTTTGCGCTTTCGTGCAAAAACAAAAAATTATTAAAGTGCTGAGAAGTAAAAAAAATTTCATTCTTTCATTAATCGTTTCGGTTTATAATTGTTTATTTCAATGAAATGAGTACTGTTTATTTATTACTTCCGGTTTGCATATACTTTCATTACTCAAAGTTCACGGACTTATTATTACACTTGAAGATGTTACCCTGCCTCCTTTAATGAATAGGTTGAGTACAAAAATTCTACATTTCCTGGGCAATATTAAATGGGTTGCTATACGCACATTATTGCTCTTTAACTACCTTAGTTTTATAAACCAATTGCCTGTTGCGGATAATGGTAAAAATGTACATACCATTACTGACTTCTCTAAAGTCGATAGTGTTCATTTCCTGTGTTAGGTTTATTCGCCTTATTTCTCTACCATGCAAATCGCTAAAACAGGCGTAGGTGTTTTCATCGTGTAAAGCTAAATCGCATTCTAGATGTAACTCTGAAAGCACTGGGTTGGGAAAAAGTGTCACATTAAATGGATGAGAATCGTTCTCTTGGATGCCCGTAAAATAGCAGCCACCTGTCGCAAATTCTGTTACACCAAACTGGTTATCGCCATAACATAAGGCGCCTATATAAGGATTGAATTCACAGCCTGAACCTGATAAATAAAAATTATATGGAAACAAATGGGCGCTAAATCCGATCCGTTCGGTAATGGTGCCAACTGTTTGAATATAATTCGCATTAAACCCGGTGCCGCAAAAATTGTGTTGAACGTGTAGTCGCTTTAACACAAAGTTATTTATAGATACATAGCTTACCGAATCCACAAAGGTGGTGTAATAAGAAAGCGTTGGAGGTGCGCTAAGTGTATTGATCCACATATCGCCGGGCATAGCAGCAAAATTATACAGAATCTGCCAGGTATGCTGCGTATAGCAATTACGCATAAAAATGGTGTCGCCACGCTGCTTTATCAATGTTTGGAGTTTAAAAGGCGGCGTGTAATCATAACCACAGCCATTAATAAAAAACCTTGGATGTTGAATGATCTTGGCGGTTTCATTACCCATCACGGAATCACCGATATAAATCGCTTGTTCATAGATTAGTTGAGGGCCGCTCCAGTACCTTGAAACACCAGTCCACTGAGCGCCCGGGGGACAAAATACCACTTGTGATTCGATGTTTTGAAAAGTTGTGAGTAATAAAAAACCGAATAAAAATTGTTTCATGAGTGCTGTTTTTTGAATTACCTCTGGTTTATATATACTATATTACATTATTAAAGCTTCAAAGAGTTACCGTTACTGACCTTGAAGATACCGCCTAGCAGTATTCAACAAATAGCTTCGGCGTTGAACTTATTATTTTTTGAGCTGTTGAATCAAATGCTTCTCAATCACTTGTTCACACTAATAGTGTGTCCGGTTTTTACTAAACTTTTATGATAACAGAAGCTCATTATTCTTGCTTCACCACCTTTTCGATAAACCGTTTGTCTGATGTTTCCACAAGCAAAAAATACACCCCTGCTGGTAGATCTTCCAGCCCGATCTCGGTAACTGGTTCTTTAAATGTTAGTAGCAATTGACCAATAGTAGTGTATAGTTTAATGGTTTGTTCAGGGGTATTCCATTGGCCCGACACAAATGCTTTGTTATGAGTTGGATTTGGGTAAAAGGAGAGCCATTTTGTTACGACTGCTTCACTGTTGATTCCTGTACAGATATCCACACTGACCGTGGCAACAACTGGTAACGAAATGCAGTTTTGAGCATCCCCCAACTGAGCGGTGAATGAAGTAGTAGAAAGACCCGAAACTAACAATTGAGATTGAAAGGGTGAGGATACATTACCCATACCAGACCAGGTATAGGTATGTGTTCCATTAGGGGAGGCGGGGTTACTCATAGTTAGAGTAACGATAGGGGTTGGGTCTCCAATCGCAACCCGGCACAAGAATGTAAAAGTCGGGGCAACCTGAATAGCAGGTCGTGGTAAGATAGTTACGCAGCCAACAGCACTGCCAATACAGCCCTGGGCATTTTGGCTGGATACCGTATAACAACTGGCAACGGTCGGTGTGACCACGTTCACCGGCCCATTTACATTGCCCTGAGTGGGAGCTGAGCTCCAGGTGTAACTGTTACTCCCTGTTACCGTAATGCTTACCGGTTTAGGGGTAAGTGGCGCATTTTTAGTGATGCAGCTGGTGTAGGTATTCTGACTGAAAGTAAGACTTGGAGCGGCAAGCACGGTAACGGTCTGTTGAGCATAGCTAAAATCAACTCCATTATTCACATTCACCCAAATGGTATAAACATTAGCCGCTGAAAATGATATGGTGGTCACCGGGACAAAGGGATCGCTAATGCTGCCTCCGCTGGGCACGGCATACCAAAGGTGGTTGGTATTGGTCATGGTGCCACTGTTGGCGGTTAAGGTGACAATTTGGTTTGCACACACCGTGGGCGGTACCGTAAAACTGGCC
>Ga0075163_10000736_pt1 | contig 43229 bp, 29 predicted proteins | sample JI1023141ADNA_FD_71478 | JGI IMG/M metagenome (GOLD analysis project Ga0075163, IMG submission 71478) | Wastewater effluent complex algal communities from Wisconsin, to seasonally profile nutrient transformation and Carbon sequestration -... | ecosystem: Engineered > WWTP > Effluent > Algae...
GTAAATCCACTTCCTATAATGACATCTGGAACATCCACATCAGTTTGTAGTGGAACAGCTTTAAGTTTTCCTTTAACGAGTGGGGCTGCTGCAACGTATAGTTGGTTAACATCTACAAATGCAAATGTAACTGGAGAAACAACTACAGCAACAGTAAGTTCTACATTAAGTAATACATTAGTTAGTTCTCTTACTTCGGCAACCACAGTTGTTTACACAGTAACTCCTACAGGAACTGCTGGTTCATGTGTTGGAACTGCACAAAGTGTAAGCGTAACTGTAAATCCAAAACCTGTTATGACATCTGCTATCACTTATTCTGTTTGTAGTGGTGTTGCAATGAATTTTCCTTTAACAAGTGGAGCAACTTCAACCTATTCTTGGAATACTTCTGATAATGTAAGTACAACAGGCGAAAGTGTTTTAGCGCAAAGTGGGGCAACTATAAATAATACAATTATAAGCTCACTTACAACAGCAACAACATTAGTTTATACTGTTACCCCAACGGGCACAGCAGGCGCTTGTGTTGGAAATACTCAAAATGTTACTGTTACAGTAAACCCAAAACCAATAATGACGAGTGTAAGCGCTGATACAGTTTGTAGCGGAAATTCAGTTGCTTTAGCTTTAACGAGCGCTACGCCTTCAACTTACTCATGGCGCGCAACAAATAATACGAATGTAACAGGTGAAAGTACTACTTCACAATCAGGGAGCGTAATTACAAACACAGTTACTAGCACTTCAACAAGTATTCAAACATTAACTTACACTGTTACTCCCACAAGTACAACAGGCTCTTGTGTTGGAACAGCACAAACAGTTACTGTTACTTTAGATAACCTTCCACCCGTTGCAAGTGTGGGTTCAGATATTTCTTTATGCTCAAGTAGTTTAAATTTACCAGGAAACAATCCTTTCCCAGGAACAGGTAATTGGACTTTATTAAGTCAATCTATTCCAACCTTTACAACAACTATTTACGCCCCTACAACTTATAATTCATTAACAGGGTTTAATAATTTTCTAACAAATGATAATGCAACATTACGCTACACAGTTGCAAGTCAGTTAGGAGTTTGTCCAAATACTTCTGATGATATTGTTATTACAAAAATTTCTTGTCCGCTTACTTCTGCATTTACTACATCTTCAAATAACCTTTGTTTAAAACCTGGAGAAACAACAACTGTTGTTTATACTGACAACTCTTCACCAGGAGCATTTCCTCCAATTAATTCATGGACATGGACTTTTAATGGAGGTACACCTGCAAGCGCAACAGGTCAAGGTCCGCACACAATTACTTATAGTTACGCAAGTGCTTTAACAACATATGCAGCTTCGTTAACTGTAGTTGATAATAATAGTAATCAAAGTATGAGTACACAATTAATTACTGTTAGACCAAAACCATCAGCACCTAGTGTGATTTCAGGTTCTGCAACTGTTTGTCAAAATGATACTATTGATTATTCGGTAGCTTCCATTTTAAATGCAGATAGTTATTCTTGGGTTTTTCCGACAGGTGCAAGTTCGGTTAACCCAAATAATATTGCTTCAACTATTTTTTCTTCAACTGCACAATCAGGAGTAATAAAAGTAGCTGGTGTAAATACATGTGGGGCGGGTGATACAAGTTATTTAAATGTAACAGTTAATCAATTACCTTCTGCTGCCGGTGTTATTTCGGGAACAAGTCCTGTTTGCCAAGGGGCAAATCCGGTTGCATATTCAGTTGGTTCAATAGCTAATGCAACAAGTTATGTTTGGACATTCCCTGCAGGAATTAGTTCAGCACAAACAACAAGTAGCATTGACGCAAATTTTTCTACAATAGCACAATCAGGTTTAATTACTGTAAAAGGATTAAACACTTGTGGGTATGGAACTAGCAGCACATATAGTGTTACAGTAAATCCTTTACCTGATGCTGCAGGTGCAATTAGTGGAACATCACCAGTTTGTCAAAGTGCAAATGGAGTTTCATTTACAATTAGTCCTTTGCAAAATGCAACCAGTTATGTTTGGACACTTCCTACAGGAGCCACAACATCTAGTACAACTGAAAGTGCATCTATTAATTTTTCTACAACAGCAACTTCAGGATTAATTTCAGTTGCAGGTCTTAATGCTTGTGGTACTGGAACGGCAAGTACATATAGTGTAACTATGGATCCTCTACCGTCAGCGGCTGGAGCCATCACCGGACCTTTAACCATATGTGCAGATAGTAATGGAGTAAGTTACTCGGTTGCTTCTATAATTAATGCGGATGGTTACAATTGGTCTTTCCCTAGTGGCGTAACTTCCGTTAATCCTAATAATATTGCACTAACTGATTTTTCAGCAAATGCAAGTTCTGGTGTAATAAGTGTTTCAGGCTACAATGCTTGTGGTAATGGTGTTAGTAGTTCAATTAATGTTACTGTAAATCCATTGCCTGCCGCTGCTGGAGTTATAACAGGTTTAGACTCTGTGTGTCAAGGGCAAAGTGCAGTTGCTTATAATGTGACTACAATTCCAAATGCTACAAGCTATGTTTGGTCAACTCCTGCAGGAATTCAAACTATTGGAACGAACAATTATTCAGCTGATTTTGCAAATAACGAAAACTCGGGAAATATTAGTGTGTACGGAGCTAATGCTTGTGGTATTGGTGCGCTATCAAACTATGCAGTAGTAGTAAACCCACTTCCTTTACCTCCTGTGTTTTCTGGCAATACAATGTTAGCACCTTGCCCATTAGCTGATTCGATGTTGTTTAATTTTAGTACAGCCTTGTATGCAGAATCATTTAATTGGATTTTACCTGCTGGTGCTTATGCAAACGGGGCAGCAAATAACGATTCCATTAATATTGGATTTAATTCAGTTGGAATTAATGACACTTTAAAAGTAGCATCAGTTAACGGCTGTGGTACTAGTTCTTATTCTTATATGGTTCTTAATTTGCAAGCCTTAACTACTCCATATATATGTATGGTGAGTGTTGATACTTTATCAAATTACAACGAAATTTATTGGAATAAAACAGGCTTTGCTTCTTCAGATACTTTTTTAATTTACCGTGATACAGCAAACTATAACTACGCTTTGATTGGAAAAGTCCCTTACGATTCTTTAAGTATGTTTAATGATACAGTAAGAAGTTTGTATGCTGCCAATGGTAACCCTAATGTTTCATCATGGAGATATAAAATTGCTGTTGAAGATTCGTGCGGTAATATAAGCGCTATGAGTCCTTATCATCAAACAATGTTTATACAAAATTCGTTTGGTAATTTTAGTTGGAATCATTATGAAATAGAGGGAGAAACAACTCCTGTCCCTGTTTTAAATAATTATGAAATATCAAGAGATGATTTTGCAACTGGGACAATTAATATTATACAATCGCTTAGCGCTTCTTCAACGGCTTACACAGATGTTGATTATTTAACTTATCAAAACACTGCGGATTGGCGAGTGTTTACGAATTGGACAATCAGTTGTGAACCAACATTGCGTTTAAGTAATAATAATCATGACATTCAAACTGTGGTTGTTAAATCGAAATCAAATATTAAAAATAATAGGATGGTTGGGATTACTTCAACAGAAGTAAAAAATTCAGCAATAAAGATTTATCCTAATCCTGCTAGTAATGTGTTAACTGTTGATTTGCAAATCCTGAATGGCGAGCAAGCTGTTATTGCTATTAAAAACATGTTAGGGCAAACTATCTATTCATTAAAAACAAATCAAGCTGAAAATACCATTAAGGTTGATGAATTAAATGCAGGAGTTTATTTTATTGAAGTAACAATTAATGCACACACTGAAACAAAGAAGGTTGTTGTAGAGAAATAATTTTATTGAAACCCACTTAACGTTTATTAAAACTGAACGTTAAGTGGGTTTATCTTACAACAAATAATCCGTGCTTAAAAAATTCGATTTTCTTTCTTCGAAAATTTCGGAAAGTACTTTTTTGTTTAGCTCATTATCTTTAAAGGCAACCATCGTACGTATAGAGAAAACACGTAAAGCATCTGCTACACTTAATGTCCCTTCTGCCGAATCTTTTCTTCCGTTAAAAGGATACATGTCTGGTCCACGTTGACATTGGCTATTTAAGTTAACCCTACACACTTGATTTACCAATGGGTCTATTAAATGTGCTAATTGCTCAGCATCTGTTCCAAAAATACTTACTTGTTGTCCAAAGTTAGAATCAACCATGTATTGTATTGGCTCTTCAATATCTTTAAAGGTACAAATAGGAACCACTGGTCCAAATTGTTCTTCGTGATACACGCGCATGTTTTTATTTACAGGGTAAAGTACTGCAGGGTAAACAAATGATTCAATTACAGTTCCGCCATCTTTGTTTATTACTTGTGCCCCGTGGTTTTTAGCGTCTTCAATTAAATCAGTAATGTATTTTGGTTTGTCAGCTTCGGGTAATGCAGTAATCATCACTCCATCCATCCATGGCGAACCCATTTTTAACGCTTCTAGTTTTTGTATGTAGCGCTTATTAAATTCGGCAGCAATATTTTCGTGTACAAAAATTATTTTTAATGCAGTACAACGTTGTCCGTTAAAAGATAAACTTCCAGTTATACATTCGCTTACTGCTAAGTCTAAATCAGCATTTGGCAATACAATAGCAGGGTTCTTAGCTTCTAAGCCCATTACCGAGCGTAAACGATTTGGACGTGGATGTGATTTTTTTAAAATATTTGCAATTTTACTTGAGCCAATAAAAGAGAACACATCCACTTTTCCACTTTCCATTAATTTAGCAATGGTATCTTTTCCGCTTCCGTAAATAACATTAATAACACCTTTAGGAAAACATTCTTTAAATGCATTTAACAATGGATGAATTAATAGTACACCATGTTTGGCAGGTTTAAAAATAACCACGTTCCCCATTATTAATGCTGGAATCAACAATGCAAAAGTTTCGTTAAGTGGGTAATTGTATGGCCCCATACAAACCGTAACACCTAATGGACCTCTACGTATTTGCGCATATATTTCGCTTTTTAATTGTAAACGCGATGAATCTCTGTCTAAATTTTTTAATGCATCAATGGTATCAAAAATATATTCGATTGTTCTGTCAAATTCTTTTTCGGAGTCTTTGTAAGATTTACCAATTTCCCACATTAAAAGCTTTACAACTTCACTGCGTTTTTCTTTCATCATCTTAGTAAAACGCAACATATGTTCGATACGTTTTTTAACGGGCATGGTTGGCCATGCACCACGGCCAAGGTTGTATGCAGCTTGCGCTGCAGCTAATGCTTCAAAGGATTCTTTTTCTCCTAATACAGGGAAAGAGCCTAAGCGTTTTTTTGTATAAGTTCCGTTATTGTTTATTCTAACTGGAGAAAACACTTCTTGCATATCGCCTGCCCAAGTTTTTAATTCTCCGTTAACCAAGTATTCTCTCTGGTCTAACATTTCAGCAATGCGCATTTCAGCTGGTATTTGTTCCTCTGTAGGAAATACCGATAGTCTTTTTTCTAATTCGTTCATAAGTAATAATTTTAATTAAATGAAAAATTTAATTTGAGTTTTTTCAATGCAAAATCATAAGCATTGTGATGATTGCTCATCATTTAAAAGAATGTGCAATTATCTTGTTAATTGCACAAAGCCTTTGTAAGTAACACCTGATACTTCTAAAATAAAGTAATAGGTTCCATCTGGTGCTTGCATACCAGAAGTAGTTCTGCCATCCCAAACTTGTTTGCGCAAACTTGAAGTAAACATTAAATTTCCCCAACGATTAAAAATTTGGAATATGTAATTTTCTCCAGCACACACGCCAGGTATATAAAACACATCATTTATGTCATCGCCGTTTGGAGAAAAATAATTTGGAATTGATTCAGCATTCACACATGGCGTTGAAATAACTAAAACAGAATCTAAACCTTTACATCCATTTAAATCAGTTGCAGTAACATAGTACTTTATTTCACTGCTTCCATCGCCTGTAAAAGTAACATCTGCACAAGTGCTGCAATTCATATTATCAGTTGGTGTCCATGAGTAAGTATAAGGACTTGCCCCGCCTGTTGTTGTTGCATTTACAATGGCAGTACTATCTTCTATGAGTGAGAGAGAATTACTTGAGAGTGTAATGTCTATCAAATTAATTACTTGAATTGAATCAGCTAAATTGGTAGCAGGTAATAAGCAAGGTTGTCCGTTAGTCATCGTAGTTGATAAAACTAATACAGGATTATATGTTCCTTCGAAATTATAAGTGTAAGTTAAACTATCAACTCCTGTAATAACAGTACCATCTGCTAAATCCCAAAAATAATTTTCGGAGTTTAAACTACTTGCATTAAATGTTACTGTTAAAGGATTACATCCAGAGTCAGGCGTAAAAGTGTATGTTCCTACAGGACCAGGCACCACAGCAAGACCTGTTTGTGTAAGAGTGTCTTTACATCCACCAGTATTGGTAACAATTAAGCTAACATCAAAAGTTCCAGCTTGTGTCCATGTAAATATTGGATTTTGCAGCGCAGAGGTAGAGCCATTTCCAAAATTCCAATTCCATGCATTTACAAATCCTGTGGATAAATCGGCAAAGCTGGCTTGTAATGTTCCGCAACCAGAATTAATAATATTAATACTAAAATTAGCAGTTGGTTTTAAAATGCGGATTGTGCGTGTTATAGTACTATCACATCCATTTGCATCTTCAACAGTTAGTGTTATTGTATAAAGGTTATCAGCATTGTAAGCATGGGTAGTAGTTGCTGTTAAAGTTGTATCAATGGTACCGTCTCCAAAATTCCAAATATATTGCTCACCAACTGCATTGGTCGCATTGGCATTAAATGTAACAAGTTCATTAGCGCATGCAAATGTATCTACAGCAAGAGCAGGGAAAGGGAATGTAGGTTGAATAAAACCTACTTCAGTTTTACTTTGCGTGCAACCTGTATTATCTGTAACAGTTAATGTAACCGCATAATTACCTGGTGTTGTATAAGTGTGAGTTGCTGTTCCAACAGCATTGGTAACAGTGTTACCATCTCCAAAATCCCATGTCCATGAAGTAATTGGTGAAGTAACAATAGATGTATCGGTAAAAGTAACAGGTAATGGAGAACAACCAGTAAGTATATTAGATTCAAATCCTACTAAAGGACCTAATGTTGCTAAGGGATTTACAATTGTATCTCTGCATCCATTTACATCCCTGATAATTAGTTGAACTTGATTAGCACCAGGCACTGTATATGTATAACTTGGATTTGCCGCCGTTGAAACATCTAAAGCTGTACTTGGGTCTCCAAAATTCCAAGCGTAAGTAGAAGCGTCTTGTGAAGTTGAACTATTAAATGTTGCTGTAAAAGGATAACAACCATTTGAAGCAATTGTTGTAAATGCAGCAATAGGCTCTGTTATTCTAATGTTTAAGGTTGTTGTATCAGCACAACCTGTTGTAAAGTTATTTGCAATAAGTGTAACTGTTTTTACTCCTCTTGTTCCATAAACATGAGTTAAACTCGTTGTATTAGTTAAATCTTGAATTCCATCACCGAAATCCCAAGTAACTGAATCTGCCATTACAGATGTGCTATTAAAAATAACATCGTAATAATCTGTACAGCTCATTGTTCTTGTCATACTAGCTTTAGGGCCATCAACTCGAATTGTTTGAATCGCTGATGTGTCTGAACAACCATTGTTAAATGCAACTAGTTGTATTTGAAAAGTACCTGTGTCTGCATAATTGTGAGTAGGATTTGCAAGTAGTGATGTGCCATTGTCTCCAAATAACCATTTGTAGCCTGTTTCACCAGTTGCAGTTTCATTAACTTGAGCGAGTTGTCCAAAACAAATGGTATTATCTGCTAATGTAAAATTTGAATTTGGTGGAGTTCCAGCTTTAACACAATTTGCGCAATCAAATGTATCACGGCAACCTAATCCTGTAATTACAATTAAGCGTGGAGAAAATACTCCACTAGCAGCATATGTGTTATTAGTAGTTGGCACTGCTGTGGTTGCGCTGCCATTTCCAAATGTCCATTCGTAACTTGTAATCGGATCAAAAGTACTTGTGCTTGTACTTGTAAAAACAACATTAAGTGAAACGCAACCACTATCAGGATTAGTGGTGAAATTAGCTACGGGTGGTGTAATGGTGATGTAATTGTTTATCCTTAAAGAATCTGAACAGGTGCCTCCTGCATTTCCAACAGTTAGTGTTACGGGATAAGTTCCTGCAGCAGTGTATGTGTGTGATGGGTTAGGAGAAGCAGATGTGTTCCCGTCTCCAAAATTCCAATTAAAAGTGGAGCCACCAGTTGATGTATTTGTGAAGTTAACATTAAAGGGAACCAAACAACCTTGAGTAACATTAGATGTAAAACTTACAATAGGAAAAGAGTTTACAGTAATTGTATTTGTTGCTGAGCCTGTGCATCCATTTGCATCAGTTGCATTCATAGTAACAGTGTAAGTTCCAGCTGTTGTGTAAACATGATTAGCGTTTGTTGTTACAGCAGCACCTGCATCTCCAAAATCCCAGCTTGTATTTACTGATGCTGGTGCAGATGTATTGGTAAAACTAACGCTACTTCCTTCACAAATTGTTGCAGCCGAAGTATTAAAACCAGCAACTATATCACTAATAACAACTCTATTATTAACTTTTACTGAGTCAGTACATCCGCCTTGAGTAACAATTAAAGTAACATTATAACTACCAGGTGCATTATAAGTATGTGTAGGGTTTTGCGAAGCCGAAGTTGCTCCATCACCGAAACGCCATAAAAAAGTACTACCAGTTACAGTCGATGTTGTATTGGTAAAACTTACAAGGAGTGGTGCGGTACATCCTCTTGTTGGTGTAGCCGTGAAAGATGGATTTGGAAAGTTACGTATAAATACATTTTTTGTTTTAGCGCCAGTACAACCATTTAGATCGGTTACAATAACACTAATTGGGAATAAACCTACACTTGAGTAGGTATGATTTGTAGTATTTGTAGCAACTGTTTGCAGTGTTCCATCACCATAATCCCACGACCAAGAAGTTAGTGCCGAACCCCCTGCGTTTATTGTTGAAGCATCTGTAAGTAGAACATTTTGTCCAACACAAGTAGTGTCTTCGCTCAGTAAAAAATCGGCAGTTGGTTTAGCGTAAACTGTAATATAGGCAAGTTTAGTTTCACTATCTGTTGAAGCCCCATTAGATACAGTTAATGTAACAGTGTAAGTTCCAGGATTAGGATAAATAGCTGATACTGGACCAGGATTTGCTGATGTATTTCCATTTCCAAAAACCCAATTCCATGAAGTTGGCGAACCAGTTGAAAGGTCGGTAAATTGAACTAATAAAGGAGCGCAACCACTAGTTACAGACCCTGAAAAATTTGCAGTTACTTGTGCCTTTATATTAAAGGAAACAAATAAAAACACAAGGAATAGATATAAATAGTTCTTTTTGAATTGAGTCATAAACCAACTAACATTTGTTTTCAACTCAAAGATAATCAATAATTTGTAAAAAATACGCTCAAAAACTCCCTTTGCAGCTATGTTTTTAACAGGGCTTGGAAGATAACTTTTGAGCTCAAGTATTTGTTGGTGATAATCAAACTTGTTTAGCTAAATTCAATTAATTATCTAAATTCGTAAGTAGTGCCTTTTAACTGTGTAAGCAATGTTGCTGGCTCGTCGGTAGCGGTTGCTCTTCCTTCCAATTTTGGTGCAACAGGTGAGTTTTGTTTTAAGTATTCGATGATTACATCATGCAATAAAAACGGTGTTTTGTTTGGCTCTTTTACATGCTCAATACGACAAAGTGTATCATTTGGATCTCCCTCACGTTCGCAGGCAACAATGCTATATTCTTTTTCTAAATCAATTGGAGCTCCAGCAACTTTAACCCAATTTACTCGTTTGCCAAATTCGTTTCCAATGGTGAAATTTACTTCCATGCCATTGTATCGCACAAACCAACCTCCAAAACGTTTTGATGGGTCTTTTGCAAATGCATTTTGAAGTTCTTTTTCTAACCAATCCCAAACTTGTTTGCCTGTAACTTTTGCTTGTTTTGCCTCACTGTTTACTGGCAGCATGTTCCATAAAAACTCTTTTGTTATACTAGCCACACCTGTTTTTGGATCAACAGCTAATGGTTGGCAAAAACGAAATCCATTAGATAAAGCAATGTCTGGCTTAAATTTCCATTTAATTGCATCGGTAATTAAATTATCCATTGGTGTTTCCATAACAAAGTAACGAACTAATGGAGTTGTACTTGTGCCAATAACGGTTTGCAATTCTTTTTTATAAGGTTCGTAGATTTTCTCTACTAATTTTTTCATCTCTTTGTCTTCGGGATATTTTGCAGGATCAACATCCATTAATTGATATTGCATGCCTGTGTATTTTCCATCTACGATTTCTAAATCTAATTTTCCTAAGAAAGAACCAAATGCTCCACACTCAACAACCTTAGTGTATTTACCTTGTATTGGAACACGCACGCGCTCATGTGTGTCAGCACCAATAATTACATCAACTCCTGTTGCAGCAGGATTATTTGCTAAACCAACTTGCTGAGCAAGTCCCATGTGTGTTACAACAATAACAACTTCGCAGCCTTCAACCTCGCGAAGTAATTTTACATATTTTGCAATGTTCACATCAGCATGCTCAAATCGCAGTCCTTCGCTATACGCAGGCGATTGACGTTTTGGTATTAAATGATCAGTATAACCAATGAAACCAATTTTTATTCCTGCAATGTATTTTATCCAATAAGGTTGGTAAACCAATTCTCCATTATCCGAATCATTGGTTTTATGCCACATGTTTGCGCAAATTTTAACTGCGTTTGCATGTCCCATATCGTAAAGCATTTTTTTCTTTTTGTACACTACTTCCCAATTGCCTGGTAACATTAAATCATAACCAAGTAAATTAAAAACTGGAATCATAGCTTCGCCTTCAGTTAATGATGCAACTGCATGCCCATGAAAATAATCACCGCCATCATACACAATTGTATTAGCTGGATTTTTTTTCTTTAGTGTGTCAATCATGGTTTTTAATGTAGCCATGCCTCCACGTTTTTTATAAACACCTTGGTTGTTTTCCCAAAAAAATTCGTCGTGCGTAAATAATTGCGCGTGAATATCACTTGTGATAAGAATGGAAACAGTTTGTTTTTTCTTTTTTTCTTCTCCGCTTAATACATCTAACAATTCTTCTGTTTCAGTGGAATCATTGTTTGCTCCAATGGCATTACTCAAAGGACTAAAAGCAACTGCTAAACTGGCTAAGCCTGTTTTTTTAAGGAAATCTCTGCGGTTGTTTTCGGTTGTAGGCGTTACATTTTCGGCGCTCATAGTAAATATTTTTTTGTATGTTAAATCTTAAAGTCTAAAATAAAATTGCAATTCAACATATCCACTTTGTTGTAAATATACTTTGAATTATTATATGTTTCACCTTGTTTTAATTTATATGCAAGAAGAATTTTTAGTTCCATGCCCTTTAAAAAATTAGTAAAGTTATAACTTGCATCATAGTTTATTTGATGGTAAGAAGGCAAGCCATATTTATTAAGTCGGTAATTTTTTACATCAGGTAACTGATAATAACCATAGCCTAATCCTGTTTTAAAGTTATCATTGAATAATTTGGTTGAAGCTTTAATTGTAGCTGCATGCACGTTGCCTAAACCTTCGTTTCTCTCTCTCGGTAAAAAAGTATAAAAGGGTTCTTTGCCCCATTCTCTTGGCATTAGATAACGCCCGTCGCCTGTAATGTGCGTGTAGTTTAATGAGAGATTTGATTTTTTATTTTTGATTCCTATTTGCGCTGAAATAACATTCGACTGAGCATTTTCATTAATATAAGTTTTTCTCTGCTCACTATTTCCTCCATGATTTATTGCATCTTGATGAATATACATAACGCCTTGATACAATTGAGTTTTTTCATTTATAGATTGATTGGTGTTAATTTCAATCATTGCAGTGTTCATTACATTGTCAACCATTCCATTCCAAAGATTAAATTTTAGATTTTTATTGGGTTTATAGTAAATATTCATGATTGCAATTCCTGAACTTGAAACATTATCATGATATTCAGATTTTGTTCCGTCGATATTTACACCAGAGGGGTTGATGCCAAACGAATCGCCCAGTTTAAACCAATGTACAGTTGAACGAGGTGATACCTCCCAAATCCAACCGCCGCTTAATCCAAATTTTTTAGACTCATTAATGTTAAGCCAAACGCCTTCTTCAATTGTAGGGCGCATCCTTCCATCTTGTGGATTTAGGAAAGGGGTATTAATGTTTATTTTCCCAATTGTAATAGCGCTTTTAGAGAAATTATATTTTAAGTACAATTCTTCTAATCTATCTAAGTCGTTTTTATTGGTTGTGTTTTCTACATCAAATAAACCTAACTCATAGCGATTTTGTGTTTTAGTTATTGGATCTAATTTATCTATATCAGAAGAAATCATATTATAAATAAAAAATCCACTAACGCCAACTTGAAAACCGTAAATTGGTTTTGTTAGCACTCCAATACCAGCTCCCGATGCTAAGGCATAATCATCTTTTAGTGCGCCTTCATTAATTGTACTCATAAAAAAAGTGCGAGTGTGTGCTTCCCAGTGTGCCGAAAGAAAACATTCTTTTAAACAAAGAGAATCTTTTGGTTTTAGTGAGATGTGATGATCATTAGGGTCTTGTGCGAAAATGCTACTCACCAATAGCGCAAAAAAGTAAGTGAGAAAATTCTTCAACATGTTATTTCTTTTTGAGTGTAGCTAATTTGTCTTTAATTGGCTGAAACGGCCCGAACTTGTGTTCCTCCTCTGTAAAACCATCTTTGTAAGGACCAAAAGGATGATCAAATGGTTTTTCTACTATTTTAGGCCAGTCTTTTTTTATGTCTTTTTTTGGTCGTAGTTGTGAGTTCACAAATGCTGCAACATCCCATGCTTCTTCATCACTTAATTGAGGTGTATCATGATTTGCTCCAAGTGGCATATTGTATTTTACATACTTTGCAAAATTGGATAAACGGAATAAGCCAGCGCCATCGTTGTAACTATTTGCTCCCCAAAGTGGAGGATAGGTGTATGCAGTTTTATCACCATTAAGTATTCCTTCTCCATTTGTTTGATGACAGCTTGCACATTTTTGCGTATAAACAGTTTTTCCATTTTCAGGACTTGCTGCTCTATCTAAAAAAGCTAGTTTTTTTAAACCAGCACCTTCAGGTACAGCGCCTTTTTTTACATCTGTTCCTAGCCATTTAATGTAGGCAACAATCGCCTGCATTTCATTTGAATTCGTATCAATTGCTTTTCCGTTTAAACTTCTTTCGAAACAATCATTAACACGTTTGTACATGTCTTCAATTTGTCCGGAGCGCGCTCTGAATTTTGGATAAGTAGATGCAACTGCGGAATAATTATTTCCAAATATTTTTGTACCCGCATTTAAATGGCAGTTCTGGCAATTCATTCCATTAGTAGAAGATTTAAATACCTTTCCTTGTGGTCCAAAATAATTTGCAGTATGCGCGATAATATCTTGCCCATAAAGTATTTTTTCTTTTGCAGGATTTCCATCAAGAAGAGAAAGTTCAGGAGCTATCCAATAATTGGTTGTGTCTTTTACTTTTAGCGCTTCTTGTTTAGCTGCATCTGTAAAGTTTCCAAACTGATCTGGCTCAGGTCCTTCAACTTTTATTTTTTCTTTTGGGGCAGGTATGTAAATGAATAGTAAGGCACTTAAAGCAACCACGATTACCATTAACACAATAATTACATTAATTAGTTTAGAAATTAATAATGCTAATTTTCTATCTATTTCAGGTTTATTATTCATGGCAAATTAAATTTTAGTGAGGTAATTTATCTTTTAGTAAACCATAAAAAAATGTACCAATTAAAGCAAAGATAAAAACAACGCTCATAGTAAGAAATCCGTAACCAATATTTACCACCATTGGCCCAGGACATGCCCCGCTTAAAGCCCAACCTAATCCAAAGATAGAGCCGCCAATAAGATATCTTAAAATTGATTTTTCTTTTGGAAAAAATTTGATGGGATTGCCATGGAAATCTCTAATCTTATATTTCTTAATTAAGGCTACACCAATAACACCTAAGGTAACAGCAGTCCCAATTATTCCATACATATGGAAAGCTTGAAAGCGAAACATCTCTTGTATACGATACCACGACAAAGCTTCTGACTTGGCCATTACAATTCCGAAGACTGTTCCTAACAATAAAAATTTTATAAACTTCATATTAAAAAATTAAAGGGATTATTAAAAATGTCATAATTAAACCACCAATAAAAAAGCCCATTACAGCAATTAAAGATGGTAGTTGTAAATCAGATAAGCCGCTAATGGCATGCCCCGATGTGCAGCCTCCTGCGTATCTTGAACCAAATCCTACCATTAAACCACCAATAGCTAGTATCGAAAATCCTTTTAGTGTAAGTAATGATTGTAAACTAAAAAGCTCGCTAGGTTGCACGGATGTTGGTGAGGCAAAGCCTAATTGTTTTAAGTCGGAAATGGTTGCGTCTGAAATTTCAATAGGAGCATCTGTAGATAAAAATTGATGCGCAATAAAACCACCAAGTATTGCACCAACTAAAAATACTAAGTTCCAAGTTTGTGTTTTCCAATTGAAATCAAAAAACTTTGCAGCTTTTCCGCAACCTGTTGCAGCGCATATTGTGCGCAAGTTTGAAGAAAATCCAAACGATTGGCCAAAGTATAGAAGAAAGAACATGATTCCTGCAATCATTGCTCCAGAAAACCACCACGACCATGTTTGTGTTATAAAATCAGGCATAATAAATTAGTTTTTTAAGTGAAATGAAATAATTGGTTTGAATAAATGATTTATTAATTTTTCGGTAGCGCTTGTGTGGAATAGACCACCTCTGCCATGCGTGCCAATACAAACAATGTCTACATCATGCATTTGATTAAAATGGATTACACCGTTCTCAACATCTAAATCAGAAAGTAAATGTTTCTCGTAGTTGCTAATGTTATTTACTTTCGCATATTCATCCATTAAATTTAGTAAGTGATTTTTTTCTTCTTCAGTTTGCTTTGAGACTACTTGTAATAGATGCACTTTCGCGCCAAAAGCAAGAACCAATTTTTTTAACAAGCTTAAATTATCATCTTCAACATGTCTAAAATCATGAACGAGTAGAATATTGCTGATTACTAAATCAGACCTATCGCACATTAAAGAGAGAAGAGGTGTTTTAGATTTTCTTGCTATAAATTGTGTTTCAGAACCAGAAAGCTTTTCCTTTAGGCCCCAAGCACCTTTTGTTCCCATTACAATGAGGTCAAATTTATTTTCTTCAGAATAAGAAACAATTGCATCTGTTACTTTACCTAAAACCAATTCGGTTGAAATATGAGTACCGTATAGTGTTTTTAAGTTGTTTAATTTTCTTTCGGCAATTTCTTTTTGCGATACAATGTAGTTAACATCAATCTCGCCACACGTTTCAATTTTTCCGTTTTTATCCATTGTTACAGTATCAGGTACATCTAGCACGTGAACAAAGTGAATATCGATAGGCGCTTTCTCCTCTAGTTTTTTAACCATGAGGTAAGCATATTCGGCTTGGACCGAAAAGTCTGTTGGTATTAATACTTTTAAGGTTTCCATTTAATTAAATGTATTGGTTTACGTTTTGCCAGCTTCCGCCGTTAGTTATGTTTTTAAATCCTTTTGATTCTAAGGTTCTTTTTGCTGCCCCGCTTCTGTTTCCACTTCTGCAACACACAATAATTTGATTGTGTTTTTTTAGGGCTTCCAAATCGGCAGCAATTTTTTCTAATGGGATATTAATTGAACCTTTTGCATGTCCAGTACTAAATTCCCCCTTGCTGCGCACATCAATGATAACAGCACCTTCCTTTATCAGTTTCGATAAATCAACTGTTTCACTTCCGAATAATTTTTTTAGTAGAGATAACATTTTCCGTTTTGTTTTATACAAAAGTATGACCGAAGTCAGTAATAGAACGGTTACAAATGTTACATAACTAAAAAAGGGAGGCTAATTAGCCTCCCTTTTAAAAGATTAGTTCGCTATTTACAGCATTGTTGTTGGGCAAACGTATTCAGTCAATTTAAATGTGGGGTTCTTTTTTATTTCTGTAAATCCACCTTTAACATCAATCAAGTTTCTGTACCCTCTTGCACGAAGTATTGAAATAAACACCATTGAGCGGTAACCGCCAGCGCAATGAACGTAATAGGTTTTTTGTTTGTCGATTAACGTCATTGAATCGTTAACTGAATCAAGAGGACCACTAATTGCGTCAATAATGTGTTCGCTGTAAAACTCACTTGCTTTTCTTACATCTAATATGTTGATTTTTTCAGTTTCCATTTTTTTTGCGAATTCATCAACATCAACAGAAATAATTTCATCCGTTTCTTTTCCTGCAGTTTTCCATTCGTTGAATCCGCCTTTTAAATAACCAAGTGCATTATCGTAACCAACTCGTGCTAATCGCGTAATCACTTCTTCTTCTCTACCGTTATCAGCAACTATTAAAAGTTCTTGTTTAACGCTTGGCACAAGAGTTCCAACCCAAGTAGCAAAATTTCCATCTATTCCAATGTTAATTGAGTTTGGAATAAATCCTTTTGCAAATATTTGAGCATCTCTTGTGTCTATTATTAAGGCTTGAGTTTCGTTGGCTGCAGCTTCAAATTCACGAACAGTTAACGCTCTTGTTCCTTTTTGCTTTACATCGTCAAAACTTTCGTATCCTTTAATATTCATCAATACGTTTTGTGGAAAATAACCTGGAGGCGGCATTAAACCTGAAAGTAAAACTTTGATAAATTCTTCTTTAGATAAATTGGGATTTAATGCATAGTTTACTTTTTTCTGATTTCCGAGAGTATCAGTTGTTTCCTTGCTCATGTTTTTACCGCAAGCACTTCCTGCGCCATGGTTTGGATACACAATTAAGTCATCTGATAAAGGCATGATTTTATTGCGCAACGAATCAAACAAATGTCCTGCTAATTTTTCTTCAGTTAAATCAGCGATAACATGTTGTGCTAAATCTGGTCGACCAACATCACCAATAAACAATGTGTCGCCAGTTATGATACCATGTTCTTTTCCGTTTTCATCAGTAAGCAAAAACGTAGTGCTTTCCATTGTGTGACCTGGAGTGTGAATCACTTTAATACTATAATTACCTATTTTAAAAACTTGCCCATCTTCTGCAGTAATAGCTTCGTATGCTGGTTTTGCAGTTGGACCAAAAACAATTTGTGCACCTGCTTTTTTCATTAAGTCTAAATGCCCACTCACAAAGTCAGCATGAAAATGTGTTTCAAATACGTACTTTATTTTTGCATTGTCTTTTTTTGCTCTGTCAATATATGGTTGTACTTCTCTAAGTGGATCAAAAATTGCTGCTTCACCATTGTTCTCGATATAGTATGCTGCATGAGCAATACATCCTGTATAAATTTGTTCTACTTTCATGTGTTTAGTTTTTTTGATAATTATTGTTATTTGTTTAATCCATTATTCTGAATTAGTAACTAAGGACATCTACTTCCACACGTTTTCATAAAATTAATTTTTATTTATTGAACTTATTTTAGTTTCATCTACAGTTGAAATAATTTCTTTTTTTCGTGGAGATAGTTTATAAACCAAGTATCCAAAACCCACTACAAAATGAAGTATGAGAACAATTAATATGATGGTTACTAACATGATAATTTGATTTTATTTGTTGGTACAAATTTCAGTTATAAAGAAAGAAAAAAGTATGAGTTAAGTCAGTTTTTGGTTTGAATTTTATAGTTCAAATTAGTTAAGTAACAAAGGTTACACTATAAAAAAGGAGGCTATCTAATGAAAGTATAGGCTCCTTGTGGATTACGATGTAATTATTATTGTTTCTAATTTTTATTAATTTGTTTCCAATCTTTATTGTACTTAACAAAGAAATTAATCCAAAGTAATCTACCTATTCTAAACATAAGCGGAAGTAGCATCACTAATACTATTGAAAATGAAATTACAAAGATGAATGGGTCAAAGCCATAAAGGAGATAGATAATTATAAACCAGCCCACGCCAGCAGCAACAGATAGAGCGTAATTTACGTACATAGCACCTTGGTAGAATCCAGGTTCTTTTTCGAAATTTTCTTCGCACACAGAACACGCCTCGTGCATTTTGTCGAATTTTTTTAGATTGTAAGGATTTTGCGTAATAAAAAAATCACCTTCTTGGCACTTTGGACATTTGTTGCCAAATACACTGTAAACTTTAGTTCCTTTTAGCATGCTTGTTTTGTAAATTTAATCTTTAAAGTTTAACGGGTTATGACTCTTCAGTCTTCAAGTAATTACTAAAGGAATAAGAGTTGAATTTTATAGGAATAAAATTTAGAAACCTGATTTAATGTATGACCAACCTTGCTCTTGTTTACTTATAATTTCAATTATTCCTGCAGCTACAAAGCCTGCTTCTGAAATAATCGTTGATTTTTCAACTTTGCGTTCTTTTATCGAAAACTCGCAAGCCATAAATTCTACTCCTTTTTCTTTTGCAGATTGTATGCCTTTTAGCACTGTAGTTTTACCTGAAACTAACATATCTAATCCTGGTCCATGGCAAACAACTTCTATTTTTGTTTCGGGAGCAACGGATTTAATGTTTGTGAGTTGTTTCATTAATGCTTTATGTGCAAGAGTATCGTTTGTTGTAAGTTGGAAAACAATTTTATGTTCTGTTTTTGGCGCCTCAATTTTTTCGTCATCGGGGCATTTGTAGTTTGCTGTCTTTTGGGAAAAGGCGCTAAAAGTACTTAGTAGTAAAATAATTGCGAGTAGTTTTAAATGTGTTTTCATTTGTAATTGATTTAATTTGAAGTATAAAATTAGTTCAAGTAAATTGATACTTATGCAACTTTTGTTACTTTCAAATTTTGAATTGGCTTTGAAATTTTGAGGATTAATTATTTAATTAACTTTGAAAAAAAATTAAATATGAATAAGGTTTTGATAGTTAGTTTGTCTTTAGGTTTTCTGATGTCTTGTGGAAATGCAGAAAAGGTGGCTGATGAAAAAAAGGATACTTTGGCAGTTGAAGAAGAACATCACCACGGACATGCGAATCATCACATGAACAAAACCGATTTTAATGAGTTGGCTGCTGGTTTTGAAAATCCAGAAAGAGAAGAGTGGCAGAAGTCAGGAGAAGTAATCCAATTTTTTGGAGACTTAAAAAACAAAACGATTATTGATATTGGAGCGGGTACAGGCTACTTTACTTTTAAAATAAGCGAACCAAGCTCAAAACTAATTGCTGCAGATCCTGACGAACGTTTTTTAGATTATATGAAACAACGTTTAGAAAAATCAAGTTCTAAAAATATTACTGTTCGTAAGGCTGAGTATGAAAATCCACCTGTTGAAGTAAATGAAGCTGACTTGGTTTTTATGATAGATGTTTATCATCATATTGAAAATAGGAAAGATTATTTTTCGAAAGTAAAGAATGGACTAAAAAAATCAGGAAAGCTAGTAATAGTTGATTTTAAAAAGGGAGATTTTGAAGTAGGCCCGCCAGATGAAATGAAATTGAAGCAAGAGCAAATTGTAAGTGAACTAAAGTCGGCAGGATTAAAGCTAGTAAAAATAGATAGTACAACATTGCCTTACCAGTATATGTTGATGTTTGAGTAGTTTATTATTTCTGCTTCAAAACAAGAATGGAATTAATCTATAACTGGTTTTCATGTAGTTGTTATAATCATGAAATTTTTCACTGAGCATTTTTTCTTCCCATGTTAACTTAATAAGTAAAACTAGAGTGAGTGAAACAAACATTACTAATCTTATGAGATTATAATCGTGTATAATTAAAGCAGTGCATCCAATTAATACCGCGGTGTACATTGGGTGTCTAATTAACTTGTAGGGTCCTTTCGTAATAAGTGTTGCTGCCGCCATTGGTTCAGGTCTAATTCTTAATTTGCTTGACTGCATAGCAAGAATTGCCCCAAGTAATAATAAGATAGAAGTCGTAATTAGCGCAATTGCTAAGGGATTAAAATTAAAATCAATTGAGGTAAAGAATAAAATACCTATCAAGGAAAATTGAAAAAAAACGAGTAGGTAGGATTTTATAGTGTTCGGCATTTATTGGCTTAGATTATTAGTCTAAGATAACGATTTTTTCTACCGCACTATATTTGCCATCAAAACTAAAGTTAACAGAATATTGTCCGCCCGAAAGTTTATTCTTTAAACTCATTTCAATAGTTTGTTTTCCTTTTTTTAACTTCTCAAAACTGTATTCTGCAACAATTTTTCCATTTATATCCATTATATAAACTAACAGCTCCCCGTTGCTTGGGATTTCAATAGTTGATTTAATAATGTCTTTTGCTGGATTAGGAAACACATTTGCCTTAAATGGATTGCTTCCATTAATTGGTGCAATTGCTAGTGGCGTTGATTTATGCAACCAAACTTCGTAAATTACATTATGTGCATTTGTAACTCCAGTGTTGTTTGCAGTAAAAGCATCATTTTGCGGACTGTAAATTCCGCCATAAATGTGACCAACTAGAGTTGAGTCGCTTGTAAGTGTATTTAATTTTATTATTTCCGATTCGTAATGAGGAATTTGATGATTGTAAATAAACTCAGCACTTGCGCCCAACAATGCAGGCATTTCAGTTGTAAATACATTTTCTTGTAATGCACCTAATGAATCTCTTGAAACACGACTAATTGTTTTTACAAATGGGACTGTATTGTCTTGCGTAAGCACATTGTTAACGTATGAATACTGACTCATGCCGCCAAAGAACAAAGAGTGCATAGTTTTACTTGTGCTATCAAACAATGCTATTTTAGCAGAGTGATAATTACTTAAGTACTGATTAAAACTTGTATTTGGTGTGTGAGTAGTTGCTGTTATATCAACTGGATATAGAAATGGCAAATCAACACCAATTTGAAATACCCCTGAAGATATGGTATAGCCTTCTTCTCCATTTGGAAATATTTGCGGCACTAAATTATAATCTCTTCTATGTAGATGAACTTGGTCGCTTGTTAATGTATAATTAGAATAACTTAATTGTGAGCCACTATTATTGATGTTGAATTTTTTTAATCCATCAACATAGGTTTGAGTGTAGGTTGGATTTCCCATTGGATTGTATCTACCATCGAAACGGTGACCTCCCACTAAATAAAATGTATTTCCAATTTTTCCTAATTGCCCACCATTAACTGCAAAATTTTGATCGGTAATTTGTTTAAAGTATGAAGTGATGGCTTGATTATTAATAATGGCATTTATTAATCCACTTACGTTTACAGAAGTAAGATTTGGATAGGTGATATGATCGGCAGCGGTATTGCTGTAACCATAACCACCAATAATATAAAGCGAATCTTTATCTTGATAAAAATTCATGTTTGTAGATTGCAATTGTTCTTGCAGAGAAACAGATAAACTTGTTAATGGTGCCGACCAAAATTGCTGCGATGTTGGATCAATTACATAAATCGTAGTGTTGTTATTTGCTGCAGGAAATGCATTAAATGGTTGACGTGCATGTAAGCCATCTTTTCTGCCTCCAATAATTAGCCATTTTCCATCAGACTGAGCGGCGGCAAATGAATGTAGACCAGGTAAGCTATTTATTGTAATTGGCTTTAATTTTACCTCGTAATTAAATGGAATAGTTTGCGATTTTGCAATTAATGAAATTGCGATTAAAGCTATTGCTAAAAGGAGAGTTTTCATATTCTTTTGGTTTATATACAAATGTAACTAATCGTTTATTTTAAGTTTGTAACATTTGTTACAATGAAAAAGAAATGCCTTCTTGAAAAGAAGGCATTTCTATCATTACTTAAATAATTTTTAGGTTTATTTTTCGCAACTTACATTTTGCCACGCACCGAGATTTTCTATTTCCTTGTTGTAGCCTGCATCCATTAATTGTTTTTTTGCAATGCCAGCTCTGTTTCCGCTTCTGCAAACAATAATAACTTTATCGTATCCTTTCAATTCTTCAATTTTTGAAGTGAAAGAATCTAGAGGGTAATTTACAGTGCAGTCTGCGTGACCATCGTTTTCCCATTCTTCAATGGTTCTTACGTCAACAATTATTTGTTTAGTATCTACTTTTGTTTCAGTTGTTGTATTCATGTTTTCTGTTTTTTTAGTTGGTGAAGTGCATTGAGCAAATGATATACTTGAAATTGCTACAATGATTAATAATAAAATTTTTTTCATTTTGTTTTATTTTAAAAAGACGGCCCTGAGGCCGTCTTTTGTTATGATTTAATTAATTTGCTTTGGCAAACAAAATCAGTTTTTGGAACACCAGCTTCGGCAATTGCTTTAAATCCACCTTCGATTTCTTTGAAGTTATGAATGCCTCTTGCTTTTAAAATACTTGCAGCAATCATACTTCTGTAACCTCCAGCGCAATGCATATAAAATGGTTTGCTGTCATCAATTGAACTGAACCAAATATTTATGTCAGATAGTGGGCGGCTAAAAGCTTCTTCAACATGTTCTGCAGAATACTCGCTATCTCTTCTAACATCTATTACAGTGCTTTCTCCAACTTTAAGTTCAGATTTAAATTGTTCAGCAGTAATACGATTAACGGTATCCATTTCTTTACCTGAATTTTTCCAAGCATCAAACCCGCCAGCTAAGTAACCAATTACATTGTCAAAACCAACACGTGCTAATCTTGTAACGCTTTCTTGTTCTTCGCCGTTATCTGTAATTAAAATAATTGGTTGTTTTACATCAACTATTAATGAGCCTACCCAAGGAGCAAAGTCACCATGAAGACCAATATTAATAGAGCGTGGAATAAATCCTTTTTGGAAATCAGCAGCATTTCTAACATCTAAAACTAATGCATCTGTTACTTCAACAGCAGCTTCTAGTTCATTTGGCGTTAAGGCTTTCATTCCTTTTTCTAAAATAGTGTCAAAGCTTTCGATTCCTTTTTTGTTCATTGCTACATTCATTCCAAAATAACCTGGAGGAGGCAATAACCCATCGGTAACAGCTTTTACAAACTCTTCTTTGTTTGGTTGATTAAGTGCATAGTTCATCTTTTTTTGATTCCCTAAAGTATCAACAGTTTCTTTCATCATGTTTTTTCCACAAGCGCTTCCAGCACCATGTGCAGGGTAAACAATAACGTCATCAGCTAAAGGCATGATTTTACTGTTTAACGAATCATATAATAATCCTGCTAACTGATCTTGTGTCATCGATGCAGCCTTTTGTGCTAAATCTGGTCTTCCAACATCTCCTAAAAATAATGTGTCGCCGCTAAACAAAGCATAATCTTTTCCGTTTTCATCTTTTAATAAAAAACATGTGCTTTCCATTGTGTGACCTGGAGTGTGTAATACTTTGATGCTAACATTACCTAATTTAAATTCTTCTCCATCTAATGCAGATATGAAATCAAATTCAGGCTTTGCATTTGGTCCGTATACAATTGGTGCCCCAGTTTTTTTACTTAAGTCCAAGTGACCCGATACGAAATCTGCATGGAAGTGAGTTTCAAAAACATATTTAATTTTTACTCCGTCTTTGTTTGCACGATCAATGTATGGTTGTACTTCTCTTAATGGATCAATGATTGCCGCTTCACCATTTGATGTAATGTAATAAGCACCTTGTGCTAAACATCCTGTATAAATTTGTTCTACTTTCATTTTATTGTTTTTTTAGTTGTTGTTGTTTTATTTATTGTACAAAGATAATTTGTCTGTTTTCGTTTTATTTGAACTTTTGTTACACTTCATTTAGTCTATAAACCTTGTGTAACAAGTGTTACAATCTTACTTTAGTATGGTTTCTTTAATGATAATGTATATTCCCATTAAGAGGACAAACCAACCAAAAATTGGTTTTAGTTTTGCTCCGTCGATTTTTTTGGAAAGATAAATTCCAATAAATATTCCAACAGTTGCAAAGGCAGAAACCATTGCGAGTAAAGTCCAATCAATTACTGTTTCGCCGCTTTCTCCAAAAAATCCAATTAATGATTTTGCTGCAATAATTACAAGTGATGTTCCTACGGCTTCTTTCATTGGCAGCTTAGATAAGAGTACAAGTGCTGGTATAATTAAAAATCCTCCACCTGCACCTACTAATCCAGTAACAATTCCTACAATTGCTCCTTCTAATAAAATTACTGGGTAGTTAAATTTTTGAGGCTCGGTGTTTTCTTCTTTTTTCTTTTTGTCTTTCTTAATCATACTGTATGAAGCGGCAACCATAAGTATTGCAAAAAGCACCATCATTAATATACTTTTTGTAACTAAGAAAGAGCCAATGCTAAATACTTCTTTTGGAATTGCAGGAACAATATATGCTCTTGTTAAAAATACTGCAACAATGGATGGAGCTCCAAAAACAATAGCAGTTTTAATGTTCACTAATCCTTTTCTAAAATATCCAACCGAACCAACTGCTGCTGTAAAGCCTACTATAAATAAAGAGTATGCTGTTGCAGCTACCGCATCAACTGCAAAAAGGTAAACTAATACAGGTACTGTTAAAATGCTTCCACCACTACCGATTAACCCTAATGAAACTCCAATTAAAATTGAAGCTATGTAACCTATTATTTCCATGTTTGTTTATTTTATTTCTGACGCAAAGGTCGTATGATAAAAATCAGTTAACGGTTACATTTGTTACATATCTTAGGATTTTTGGAATTTATGCAAATAAAAAAATCTCCAAAGAAGGAGATTTTCATTTGTGCTTTGTATTATTTCTTTAGTAGTTAATGACCTTATCGCTATCTGCAATCCATTGTGTTAATTCCTTCATTCCGCTCCATTCAACACCTTCAATCAGTTTCATGTTTTTTAGCCCTCTTGCTTCGCCACATGTTGTGCAAAATCTAACTGTTCCTCCTTTTTGCAATACAGCTTCTATCATGTGCTCAATATTGTACAATCCGATAGGTGTTGTTTCATTCGGGATAGAGCAAAACACTCCATCAGCCATTAAAAATACCCTTACTTCCGCTGATTGAAAATCTTTCTGAAATTGCATTGCTATTCTTAATGCATTCCAAGCTTTTTCTGTCCCGTAAGGTGCATCGTTAATTATGATTAATACTTTCATGTATTTATTATTTATTGTTTTCTAGCCATCCAAATGTTCCGCCACAAAGCCATGTTGCGTTTTTAAATCCAATTGATTTTAATTTCTCAGCAGCTTCAGTTGATCTACCGCCACCTTTGCCGCAAGCTGTAATTAGGTAATCATTTTTGTCAAACAAATTAATTGCTATTTCAATCTCTAAGTTAGGAATATTAATTGTACCAGGCATATGTGCTATATTATATTCTTCATTACTTCTTACATCAATTATTTTTATTACTTGTGGTTTTGTTGCAAATAAGATTTTTACCTCTTCAATATTGATGCAGTTATTAGTTTGCGCAGGTTTCATTAGTTTTATTTTTATTCAGTAACCAATTCCAAATTTTAACCGAACCATCATTTTTGCATTTCATGCGTTGTTTAATAATGATAGCGGAGAATACAGTAAGTAGACCAATAACGATTATCGATGCATTAATGTTGATTGCATCTGCTATTAAGCCTGTAAGTATTGCACCTACTGCATATCCCAAATCTCTCCATAGCCTAAATATTCCTAAACTTTTTGGCCTGTCGATTGGGTTTGTGTTTTCAGCAACGGTTGCTAAAAATGTTGGATATACCATTGCAGTTCCCCAACCTAAAACTACAGATAGACTTATAAAATGCAGCATGCTTGTAGCCCAAGGCATAATGAGTAGCGCTAATCCCTGCAAAAACATTCCAACAAACAACATGTCTTTTTTGCAAAAGTAGTCCGACATTTTCCCTGTAACTAATTGCCCTAATCCCCAAACAGCAGGGTAGGTTGCAGTTATGATTCCTATTTGTCCTAACGAAAAATCTTTTTGGACAAGAAGTATTGGAAATATTCCCCATACCATTCCGTCGTTTAAATTGTTTATTAGCCCCGCTTGTGTAACGGATCCAAGGTTTTTGTTTTTCCAAGTAGTATCCCAAAAAATATTTTTAAGTAAAGGAATGTTACTAGATGTGCTTTCCTTTGCAACATGATGTTGAGTGTCTTTTACAAATAACCAACTTCCGAAAAAGCCAAGTAGCGACAATGCAATTCCAATATAAAATGGATAAGGTCTTAATCCGTATTCAGCCGCAACCCATCCTGTTATAAAAGCTACAATGGCAACCGATAAATATCCTGCAAATTCGTTTAATCCCATTGCAAAGCCTCTTTGTTTTTCTCCAACTAAATCTATCTTCATTACAACTGTGCTGCTCCAAGTTAAACCTTGGTTTATTCCTAGTAAAACATTTGCAGCAATAATCCAATTCCAGTTGGAGGCGAAAATTAAAATGAAGGGAACGGGTATTCCGAATAGCCAACCAATTACTAATAAATTTTTTCTGCCTAATTTATTTGCAAGAGTTCCTGTGAAGTAATTGGTAATTGCTTTTACAATTCCGAAAACGATAATGAAGGATAGTATGGCTGTTTTTGCGGCTATATGAAATTCGGCTTCTGCAATTTGTGGAAGAATAGATCTTTCTAATCCCACCATACCGCCAACGAAGGCGTTTATGATAATGAGCAAAGTAAATTGTTTCCAATTTTCTTTTAGTCCAAGCTTAATTGTATCCATCTCTTGCTTTTTGTAAAGCAAAATTACCTCCGAGAAATCTGGAAGCACTTAACATATGATAAATAATCACTTTATGCCACGGATGCGGCTTAGACTAACTTGTGTAATGCCTAAGTAGGATGCAATGTTTTTTAAGGGAACTCTTTTTAGTACATCAGGAGATTCTTTCATTAAGGCATTGTATCTTTCTTCAGCTGAATGGAATTGGAGACTTTCAATTCGTTCAACTGTGCTAACGTATGCAGATTCAAATATCAATCGGAATAAACGCTCGATTTCAGGATAAGTATCATAAAGTTTAAAAAGTTGAGTAGAGTTTATTGCAATAACTTCACAGTCTTCTAATGCTTGAATTGCTTTGCGCGAAGGCTTTCCTGTAAATAAACTTTCTACTCTTGCAATGATATTGTTTTCAAACGAAAAGCTTTCGGTAATGTCAACCCCATCTTTAAAATAATAAATACGTGCAATTCCTTTATTTATAAAATAAATTGTTTTGCAAGTTTGTCCAATTGTTTGTAGGTCGGTGTTTTTTTTAATGTGTAAAACAGAGCAATGTTCGCTAATAGCATTTTCTGCCTCTTTGCTTAATGGAAGATGCTTTTGGAAGTAACTGAATAAAGGACTTAAATTTGGTTCCAATTGCGTACAATTAAATTCATTGATTAATAATTGTAAAGTTATAATTATTCCTTTACGGATTAAAACCAGTAGTTGAATTTCTTATAATAAACTCAACTCTTCTGTTTTGTTGTTTGCCTTCATCTGTGTCGTTTGTAGCAATGGCTTTTGAGCTTCCGTAACCTGCAAATGTTATTCTTGTTTTATTAATGTTTTTTGAGATGATATAATCTGCAACTGCTTTTGCTCTTCCAGTAGAAAGCTTTTTGTTTGCCTTTTCATTTCCTGAGTTATCGGTATGGCCATTAATTATAATTTGAAATTGAGGGTTTTTATTTAAGTAATCTGCAATAACATCTAATTCAGAGTAGGAGGAAGGCAATAGCGTTGTCTTATTTGTTTGAAATAAAACATTTTTGAAAGCAAACAAAGTATCCGAATGAATTTCAGTTTCAACAGCAGGCTCAAATTGAATTGGAATAATAGGTTCTTCTATACCAATAGTTTCAACTAAACTAACATCATCAATAAAATAATAAGCATCGCGGTCGTACTTTTGATTGATGTGTGATTTAATATCCTTGGGCATTTTAAATTTTGTTTTTAAAACTTGCCCCGTTTCAAAGCTTCCTATTAAAATATATCTTTCTCCACCTCGAGCTTTATATTTAACGCTCACTTCGTGCCACTCTTCTATTTTCTTTGTAATCGTACTTTCAAGTTTAATATATGTTGGGTTTAAATTAGTAATTACATTAAATGAATTGTACTCTACTTTATCGGCTAAAAAGCAAACCCCTAATTGTTCGATAGCCGCTCTTGAGTAGTCAGCCAAACTTATATACATAGTAAATAGATAGGTTTTGTTTTTCTCTAATGATTCTTTAAGTGGAGTTTGTAAATACTCTCTGTAAGCTCCATGAGAATGTGCAAAAAACCCTGCGTAACAAGTTCCCGAATTCGCCTCTTGATAACCCATAGGATTTTGCGGCACATTTACCATTGAGTACTTCGCTGTTTTTCTAAGCGAGCATTTGCAAAATAAATCGGTTGTTCCTTGGCTGGGAGTACTCCAAGTGTAGGAGGAATTAAATGATGAAAAATCGGTTGGAAGAATTTTGTTGTTTTCAAAACTCGAATCTGGAATTAAGTTTTGGGCTTTGCAAAATTGGAAACATGAAATGAACACAATACAAATTGTAATCACTTGTTTATAATAACTGTTCTGCAAAATCTAAATTCTAATTGTTTATACCTTTGGTATAACGATGGATTTGTATTTAGTTACAGAATATTATAAAAACTTTTTTTATTAGTGAGCGGGGCAATTTCAATATCATTGTATGAAACATTCTGAAATCAGGATGCGTAAATTTTAGACTTCACTTCATTACAATTACCCTCAATGGTTTTGCAAATTTCATCAATGGTTACTGAAGTTTTATTTTCGGAAAAAGGCTCTCCGTATAAGTTGGCAAGCTTATTAATAGTTAAAAAGGCCGTACTAATAACAACCATAATAGGTATAGCTAAAAACTCAAATCCACTTTGTTCTCCACCTAAATCAATATCACCAATAAATAATGGAATTAGTAAAACATAAAAACTTACAATGATTTTTGTGAAAGCTGAATAAATCATCAAAAATGGCGTATTTTTAATACGCTCAGCCTTTCCTTGAACTTCATAAAAACGATTGATATGTTGCATTAAATCTGCCTTTTCAATACGGCTTTCTCTTATAAAATCATTTTCTATGTTTTGAGTTATTGCAATTAGTAGTTCATTTGATAATTTATGCTCAGATTGGATTTTATGTTTTGAAAACAATTCGCTTGTTGTTGAGTTGGGAATTGGTTTACTATTATTATGCATCTCGTTTTTCAATTGTTTGATGTATGCAATGTTTAGATCAATTAAATCACTCGTTTTTATTTTTGCATCCTCTTGAGACGAAACAGTTAAGTTTTTGCTATTCCCGTAATACACATATACTTTTGCAACAAAACTTCTTGTGTTATTGGTAAGTTCGCCAAATATTTTTCTTGCTTCCCACCATCTATCATAGGCTGAATTCATTCTAAAGCCAAGGAAAAATGCAACCGCTAATCCAAATACAGAGCCAATTTGCCCCGATATTTTATAAATGTGATCTCCGAAGTATTCTTCCATAACAAGAATAGCAGCAGTGTATAAAGTGCTAAAAATTATATAAGGTAAACTTATTTTGAGTAGATGTTTTAATCCTTGTTTTTCTGAATGAATCATAACATTAAATTATTAGCAATAGAAATTATCCAGCAACCGATACTCCAATTAACTTACCAATGCCAAAAGTTATAGCGGCAGCTAATAATCCAAACAATACTTGTCTAAATCCAGAGAACCAAACGTTTTTGCCTGTAAACAAAGTAATTGCTGAGCCTATTAAAAACAAACCAGCAGCACTTAATGCTGTGCTTAAAATAATTGCTTTTATACCTGCTAAGAAAAAGAAAGGAATAACAGGTATTACAGCACCAACTGCAAAAAGTATAAAGGAAGTTATTGCAGCTTCCATTGCGGAGCCTTTTAAATCTTCAGGATTAATGCCTAATTCTTCTTTTATTAAAATTTCATGTGCATGATCTTTATTCAACATGATATCTTTTGCCATTGTTTTTGCTTGCTCTTCGGGAATGCCTTTAGAAATATAAATAAGGGCTAATTCTTTTTCTTCACCTTCAGGGTTTGTTTCTAACTCATCCATTTCTAATTGCATTTGGTTTTCATAAAGCTCTAATGAACTTTTTACGGAAATCCATTCCCCTAATGCCATTGATAGAGCGCCAGCTAAAAGCCCTGCTAATCCTGCTAAAAGAACGCCTGTTTGTCCACTTGTAGCCCCAGCAATTCCCATCACTAAACTAAAATTAGAAACCAATCCATCATTACCACCTAATACTGCGGCTCTTAAAGCATTACCTCCAACCGAACGATGTCTTTTTTCGAAACGCGCTAAGTTGGAACCTGAAATTTTTGTGTTAGTGCTAAGAATATTTTTTAAAATAGTAACATGTGCAGTATCAGAAATTGATTTAGTAGAATTTGTTTTTTGTCTTGCCCCAACAATAGAATTGGAAATACTTTTTTCGGTATCTAATAAAACGCCTAATACATAATCGTAACCAAATAGTTTGCCTATTTTTTTTAAAACACGGGCTCTTCTTGAAGGTGATGGAAGCAATGAGACATCCATTTTATTTTTCTCTAAAAAGGCCAAAGCATGACTATGCTCTATCTCACTCATTTGCCTAAACACATTCGCTACATTTTTGTCTTCTTCGTTATCTGCTAACACACCGTAAAGAAAACCAGCATCTACTTCGGTTTGAATGTTTTTTAGATTTATCATACTCCACGTTCGTTTATTATCATCGAAGGTAGTTATTATTAAAGGGAAAGCGTAAAGACTTGACTACAATCATAATAGTGTTTAATAATTATGATTTTTGTTTGCTTGTGCCTCAATCAAATATTCTGTCAAAAATATTCGCAGTTTAATTAAATAATATTTATTTAAAGAGTTGAAAAATGAATAGTAGAATAATTTTCGCCACCTTTGTATTCAGAATGAATGTATTTGACTCAATCTCTATTTATTCATAAACTCATAAATTATAAAATGAAAAAACAAACAACAAAAAAGGTAGCTGCAAAAAAAGCTGCAACTACTCCAGCAAAAAAGAAAACAGCACCTGCAAAGAAAGTGTTAGCTAAAGCAGTTGCTAAAGCACCAAGCAAAGTAGATGAAAAATTAATGCATCAAATCGATTGGTTAACAAGAGATGTTGTTAATGGTTATTTTATGGGAGTGGAAAGTGATATTCTATCTAAAGCTGAGATTAAGAAATTAATGGAAAAAACGCACGATCACCAAGAAATATTTGATTACTTGTCGGTAGATAAAAACACATCGGCAGATTTTGCAGAGTTTTTATTGTTCTATATGCACACTCTAGTGTTTGAAGGAGCTGCTCCAACTTTAGTTCAAGAATGGAAAGAAGACTCAAAAGTAGTAGCGACTAAAAGCTCAGCTGTAAAAAAGAAGAAGAAGTAATTTTAAGTGTAATATAATTAAGGGGCCGCAAGGCCCTTTTTTAGTGGAATGAATTTAATTAAGGCTTAAGTGCATTTTTTGACTAATTCTCCTATTCTAATTGTTTAATGCAATGAAATGTTTAAAAACAAAAAAGCCTCTCATTTTCATGAAAGGCTTGATTTTGCTTGTACCCTACAGGTTGGATTTATCGAACATTACAAATAATTTTCAATCAATTAGAACACTAATGAACCATCTCCTTTTGATACATTAGGAGGCAATTTTTCGAACCTTGGTTGATTTAATTATTTATTTCTCCCATCAAGGACGAAGGGGAAACGTTAAACTTCTTTTTAAAAACCGTAGAAAATTTACTGGCATTTTCGTAACCCATAAGCGTAGCTACTTCTTTAACATTACATTTTTTTTGACTAAGTAACTGGTATGCGGCTTGCATTTGCTTAGCACTGTAATACTGATAAACACCTAAGTTATGCATGCTTTTAAAATCTTTTTTGAGTTTTGCGCTAGATACCCCAATTTTTTCTGCAATTTTTTCTATACCAGGAAAATCCCCTAGCAAATGTTCATCCATAAACTGCTCTGCCCTCTGAATATTTTTCCGGTCTTTATCGCTCAAATTAAAATGATTTTCATGAACTAACTCCGTGTCAAGTTTTGATGCAAATTTTGCCAACACTTCATCGCTTAGTTGCTTAATTTTTTTAGTGTTTTTGTTGTCCTGATTTTCATCAGCCAACAGCATCATCGATTCAAATATGTTTTCGTATTCCGAACTTTCTTCGGGCAATATCATATAAGTGTTGGGAGAATTAAAAAAATCGTCAAGCCTCTTATTTAAAAAATTCTTGTTTTTTGCTTTATGCTTTTCAAACCATTTTGTGGTGAAAAATAGGGTTATGTTTTTTTCGTTCGAGTTTTTAAAATGGTATTCGGTAATGGCATGCCCTGCTTTAAACATCGACCAGACTCTATCGTTAAGTACTAAGCCATTTACCATTGATTTGGTAGCTATAGTTTGACTTTTAATGTGAATATTAATAAAATGATAATCAATTGGGAAATTGGTATCGTAAAGATTCTCCATTAACACATTTTTTTTAAACTGCAAATTTGATACTACAATCCACAATTCCTCTTCCGGATTGCAATAAAACATATTGTATTTTATAAAAATGCTATCAGATGTTTGCATTTTTTTTATGCGATCGTGCTTACAAAAAGCCATTTTATCAAAGCTTTCTATCATAGTTTCGGGTGAGTTGAATAAATTATATAAATGGTAGGCACCGTTTTTATATGTTACCGTATACCGCTTAAATTTTTTAAACCAATTAGCTAACCTATCTATGTAATTTTCACCCAACATCTTCAACCGCTTTTTACAAATTTAAAAACTCTTCTATTTTTTAACCCCTCCAATAAGCTATTTTTTTTTGAAAAGTTGGCTGCCAAATTTTAAAAGTTCATTTTTGATTATCCAATTTTATATTTATGATAAAAAAATTACTTTTAATGATAGCTGTCGCATCAAGCAGCCTTAGCTTTGGGCAAAACATTTCGGCAGGGAAGCATCACTCTTTATTCCTTTGCTCAGATGCCACAGTAAAGGTAAGTGGAAATAACGAACAGGGGCAATTGGGCTTAGGTAATAAAACTAATAAAACATTACCAGAAAAAATACCTAGTCTAAATGGCATTACTGCAATTTTGTCTGGAGGATACCACTCTCTATTTCTTAAAAATGACGGAACGGTATGGGCAACTGGTTATAATTATGAAGGACAATTGGGTAACGGAAACACAAGCGATGTTTCCACACCTGTACAAGTAAGTGGCTTAACGGGCATTACCGCAATTTCGTGTGGAGCAATGCATTCCCTATTTCTTAAAAATGACGGAACGGTTTGGGCAACTGGTCTTAATACTTATGGGCAATTGGGTAATGGAAGCACAAGCAATGCTTCTACACCTGTGCAAGTAATTGGTCTAACAGGCATTACTGCAATTTCAGGAGGAGAGGTGCATTCTCTATTTCTTAAAAATGACGGAACGGTTTGGGCAACTGGTTATAATTATTCAGGACAATTGGGTAACGGAAGCACAAGTAATGTTTCTACACCTGTACAAGTAAGTGGCTTAACGGGTGTTACCGCAATTTCTTGTGGAACACAACATTCTCTATTTCTTAAAAATAACGGAACGGTATGGGTAACTGGAACTAATAGTCATGGACAATTAGGTATCGGAAATATAAACAATGTTACTACTCCCGTGCAAGTAATTGGTGTAACAGGCATTACCGCAATTTCGGGTGGAGATATACATTCTTTATTTCTTAAAAATGACGGAACAGTATGGGGAACTGGTAGTAATTATTTTAAAGAATTAGGTTTAGGAAATATAAACTCTGTTTCAGCACCTGTGCAAGTAAGTGGCTTAACGGGTATTACCGCAATTTCGGGTGGATATCACTATTCTTTATTTCTTAAAAATGACGGAACGGTTTGGGCAACTGGTAATAATTATTCCGGTCAATTGGGTAACGGAAACACAAGCAATGTTTCTACACCTGTTAATATTGGCAATGTATGCTTGCCACCTGCACCACCGCAAGCTACTATTTCGGTTCCAAACAATGCCGTTTGCCAAGGTAGCAATGTAAACGTTGGCGCTACTATAGTAGGTTCAAATCCTGCTCTTAATATAATACTTGATAACAGCATTTCACTAAATAATCCAATTGCTATTGATAAAAATAGTACTGGTGTATTTGTATTGAACAACAATAATAGTATTACCAAATATAATTTTAATGGAACTGTTGCTAATAATTATCCCAACCTAGCATTAACTAGTATTTGGGCATTTACAGTAGATGAAAATGATAATTTATATATTAATAATGGTAGTGTTGATGGTAGCGGATACCTTCAAATTCACAAATGCGATAATACAGGTACACTGATAGAGTCTATACCAAATGGCTTTATGAATGCAAGTAATTTAGTTACTGATTTGTTGTATTATAATCAACCTGGTTCTTTAGAAAACTTATTCTTTTGCGACACTTTAGATGGGCTACATGCTATTAATAATATGAATATGAATGATAATAACGCTTTTACTAATTCAGGCGCTATTTATATATATAATAGAAAATATACTTCATTAAGTATGGATAATTTTTATGGAGATAAAAGATTGTTAATGGCAGATCCTATAAATCATATTCTTTCTTCCACCCAAATGTTTAATAATGGAACCAGCATAGAAGATACATTAATAGACCCCGCATTAACAGCTGGTATGGCGCTTGATTATATATATTCAGATACTACGTTGTCTTCGGATCTTTCATCTGTAGCCAGTTCTATATTGGTTAGTTCCCGCACAACGGGTATTATTGGTGCCGCAGATTCTCATCGAAATCCTGACGGAACAGATTTTACATCTATCGATACAACTTATACATCTTATTTTAATGCTGTTGCGCCAGTTGGAGCAGTTATGGTAAAAAACAATAATCAATTAGAATTTTGGGTTGCAGATAATGGCCAAAATAAATTATTACGTTTAAGTTTATCTTCTTATAATATTACTCCAACCTTACCTGCTGGTTTAATCTTTAATAGTGTTACTGGTGTAATTGAAGGCACACCTACAACACCAGTACTATCGCAAACTTATACGCTTACAATATATGGTTTATCTGGTTATACTTCCACATCTACCTTTACCTTAGGAGTTACTCCATCAAGCGGCGTATCAAATACAATAGGAACAGCAAATTCAAGCACAACGCAAAACGATGGAACAACTAAAAACTATATCGATCAACAAAATTGTACTCAATTAGTTGTACTTACTGATTTTGTTGGAGGTACATCGCCAGGATATACAAGAGTTGAGCAAACTGTTGATGCCTCTGGTTCGGTAAGTGTTGGAAATTCAAATTTTGTGCGTAGAGTTACAAAAATTGAAGCTGAACAAACTGAAAATATAAATGCTGAAATAAAGTTCTTTTATACCTATCAAGATGTGCAGGCATTTAATACAGCACATCCTGCCGATGCATTAAGTAACGATACTAATATAGTTACAAATCCTGCACGAACTATGATTACTACCATGTTGCACATGCACGAAACGTTTGATACTACAAATAGTGTATGGCGCAATGTACCAACCTTTTACCAAAATATGTTTGCTACCTGGAAACCAAGTCAACAAGTTTGGGAGCTAAACGTTCCTGTAACAAAATTTAGTGAATTCTACCTAGGAAACCCAAATGTAGCAACTGGATTTAATTGTTCCAATTCAGGTAAAGACACCATAGTAGCAAACGATTTTTATGTTTGGAATTATCCAGATTCATTATTTGCATCAGGTGATTATGTAGATACCTTAATTAACCATACAGGTTGTGATAGTATTATTCAATTGCATTTAACTATAAATATCACTACAGGCTTAAATGAAGCCGCTTTAAGTTCAGGCATTAGTATTTTTCCTAATCCATCTAATGGCGTGTTTAATATCAGATTTAACAACGCCACCATTATGCCTGCAAAAGCAAGAGTAATAAATGTTATTGGAACAGAAGTGTTAACTAAATCAATTACATCAAGTGACTCTATTGATTTAAGTCCGTTTCAAAGTGGCATTTACTATTTGATGCTGGAAAGCGAAGGCACAACAAAAACGTGGCGTATTGTTAAGCAATAATAAAGAATTGGCATAACAATAAAATTTAATAATCGTAATTTATTACTATGAACACAAACTATTTAAAACTAAGCGTACTTACTTTTAGTGCATTTATACTAAGCGCAAGCTTAAACACAGCCACAGCACAATTAAATTTTGCACCAGCGGTTGAATATTCAACGGGTTCTAGCCCCTATTCAGTTGTTTCTGCCGATTTTAATGGTGATGGTAATTTGGATTTAGCTACAGCTAATTATGGCTCAAACAATTACTCGGTATTATTAAACAATGGTAATGGTACCTATGCAACTGCCGTTAATTACACTGCTGATTTAGCTCCATATTCAATATGTACAGCCGATTTTAACGAAGATGGCAATATGGATTTAGCTATTTCTAATCAGTTTGGAAATAACATTTCAATACACAATGGTTTGGGCGATGGCACTTTTGGTTTTGATAATGATTTTGGAGCCAGTGGAAATCCTCTTGGTATAGTTGCCTCTGATTTTGATAATGATGGTAATATGGATATTGTAGTAACCACTAATAATTATGAGATAGCAGTATATTTTGGAAATGGATCAGGATTTTTTCCTAGCTCAAATAATTACCCAGTTGATTTAGGTCCTGTAAATATTTTTGCAGCCGATTTTAACGGCGATGGATTAAAAGATATTGTAACTACTAATCTAGGATCAGATAGTTTATCGGTATTATTAAATGTAGGTGCAGGCTCTTTTACAACGGCAGTTAATTATAAGGTTAACTCTGAGCCATTCTCAGTTATTTCGGCTGATTTTAATGGAGATGGTAAAATGGATTTAGTAAGTGCTAATTATAATTCAAGCGATGTGTCGGTACTATTAGGTAATGGTAATGGCACCTTTTCAACAGCTATAAATTATTTAACTGATTCACAACCAACCTCCCTTACTTTTGCCGATTTTAATGGAGATAGTAAATTGGATATTGCAACATGTAATGCCGATGCGTATAATGTATCTATACTATTAGGTAGTGGCTTGGGCAGTTTTGCGACTCCAATTAATTTCCCACTCAACTCGTATCCTAGTTTTATTATTGCAGACGATTTTAACCTAGATGGTAAGAAAGATTTAGCAATTGCAAGTTATATTTCAGACACTGTAACCATTTTACTTAACACATCGCAAGTACCTGCTTCCGCTTTAAATTTTGATGGTATAAATGACCATATAACAGTACCTTATAACAGCGCTTTTGATTTTGGGATGAATGATTTCACCATTGAAACTTGGGCTAAAACAACATCTACAACTGGCAATCAAGTTATGATAGGTAGGATTAGTACAAACAATTATTGGTTTGGTGTTAGTAATGGAAAAGCACGATTTTCAATGACAGGTAACGATGTTGCCGGCACTTCTACAATAGGTGATGGTAACTGGCATCATATAGCTGCTGTTCGTAAAAATGGTATTCAATATATTTATGTTGATGGAGTATTAGAAGGAACTCAAAACACTACAGCTTCCGGTACCTTTGCAGGAGATTTAACCATTGGTAAATTTGGTGGAGGTTTCAACTTCGCTGGCTCTTTAGATGAAGTAAGGATATGGAACCGTGCTTTATGCAAAGGAGAGATTGTGCATAACATGAATCTAGAGTTACCTAACGCACAACCTGGATTAATAGCCTATTACAAATTTAATCAAGGATATGATAATGAAAATAACAGTACCATTACAAGTTTAGCTGATTCATCAGGTAATGGTTATGACGGTACATTAAATAATTTTAATTTAACTGGCACAACATCTAACTGGTCAGATTCAGGAGCTGTAACATCAGGAGTAACAACTAATGAATATATTCCATTAGGATTTACAGGTTTTACTCAAACTGATGTAACATGTAATGGGGCTAATGACGGAAGCTATAGTTTGCAAGTTGTTGGCGGTACACCAGCATACACATATACTTGGAGCAATGGCAATACCACACCAAATATTACAGGATTAACTGCCGGAAATTACACTCTAAATGTAACTGATGCGCAAACTTGCTTTGCGACATGGACAATAAATATTACAGAGCCAACTGCATTGGTTAATACAACAAATATGAGCGGCACAACCATAACAGCCAATGCTACTGGAGTTAACTACCAGTGGATAGATTGTAACAATGCTAACACAGCAATAGCGGGAGAAACTAATCAAACCTATACAGCAACAACAAATGGCAACTACGCGGTTGTGATAACATCCGGAGCTTGCTCCGATACTTCTTCTTGTGTTGCTATTACTAGTGTTGGATTAAAAAATAATGCTAAACAATTAGATCTGCAAGTTTATCCTAACCCAAGTAATGGAAAATTTATTGTTGAAGGTTTAGGAAAAGAAACAACGCTTGAAGTTATAGATGTATTAGGGCGAGTAGTTTACACTATAAAAACAAACGATGCCAAAACAAACATTGATTTATCCAATCAAGCAAATGGTGTTTACTACTTAAAAACAAAAAGCGGTCTTATTCAAAAATTAATTAAACAAGATTAAGAAAAACAAAGGTCTTTTACAAAAAAGTTGGTGAGCCTTTTTAAGCTTAAACAAAACATATTATGAAAAAACAAATATTAAACATTGCATTTATACTTGCAACAGCGGGTGCAGTAAAAGCGCAAGTAAGTTTTGCTCCTGCGGTTAATTATGTAGTGGGATTCGGATCGAGTCCTTATAGCGTATTTTCTGCTGATTTTAACGGCGATGGCAAAATGGATTTGGTGACTGCAAATGCTAGTGGTAACAATGTTTCTATATTGCTAGGCAGCGGCACCGGTACTTTTGCCGCAGCTGTAAATTATGCTGTTGGATCAGGTCCTCAGGCTGTGTTTTCAGCCGATTTTAACGGGGATGGCAAAATGGATGTCGCCGCAATTAATTCTGGTGATAACACTGTTTCTATACTATTAGGCAGCGGTACCGGTACTTTTGCAGCAGCAGTGAATTATGCGGCTGGATCTAGTTCCAACGCTTTATATTCAGCCGATTTTAATGGAGATGGGAAGATGGATTTGGTTACAGCTAATTATGGTAGTAATAATGTTTCTGTTTTATTAGGCAGCGGCACTGGTACTTTTGCAGCCGCTGTAAATTATAGTGTTGGATCAGGTCCTCAGGGTGTATTTTCTGCCGATTTTAATGGCGATGGTAAAATGGATTTGGCTACCGCTAATTTTAACAGTAACAACATCTCTATTTTATTAGGTAGCGGTACAGGTACTTTTGCTGCTGCCGTTAATTATGCTGTTTTAGCGAATCCAGAGGCCGTATTTTCAGCCGATTTTAATGGGGATGGCAAAATGGATTTGGCTGTTGTTAATCTTGGCAGTGATAAAGTTTCTGTTTTATTAGGCAATGGTACTGGTACTTTTGCAGCAGCAGTAAATTATACTGTTGGGTCAGGTCCTATTTCTGTATTTTCGGCTGACTTTAACGGAGATGGGAAGATGGATTTGGCTACTGCTAATCAGTCCGGTGGTAATGTTTCCGTATTATTGGGGAGCGGTTCAGGTACTTTTGCAACTGCAATTAATTATGCCATTCCATCAACTCCTATGTGTATATTTTCTGCCGATTTTAACGGAGATGGGAAGCTGGATTTATCTGTAGCTAACCAATCTACAACTGTTTCTATTTTATTAAATACAAGTACATTCCCTTCAGGCGCTGCCCTTAATTTTGATGGAACTAATGATTTTGTGAATATACCTAATAACAGTAGTTTTAGTTTTGGTACTAATGATTTCACCATCGAAACATATGCAAAAACAAGCAGTGCAAGTGGTGTTCATGTAATGATTGGAAAATATGATGCCTCCAATAACTATTGGCTAGGAGTTAATAACGGTAAAGTTACATTTTCAATGATTGGAGGAGGCAACGTTAATGGTGCCATTTCTATTGCTGATAACAACTGGCATCATATTGCCGTAGTAAGACAAAACGGAGTTGTTTCACTTTATATTGATGGTGTTTTGGACGCAAGTGGCGCTAATGCCGGAACTGCCACCATTAGTGGCAATTTAACCTTGGGTAACTTTAACGGAGGGTATAATTTTCCCGGCTCTTTAGATGAGGTTCGTATATGGAACCGTGCTTTGTGTAAAGGGGAAATTTTGAATAATAAAAATGCTGAACTCCCTTCTTCGCAAACCGGATTAGTCGCATATTATAAATTTAATCAAGGATTTTCAGGCATAAACAACAGTACTGTCACTTCCTTAACTGATTTATCTGGAAATGCTAACAATGGCACATTAAACAACTTCGCTTTAAGTGGTGCAACATCCAACTGGCTTGCTCCAGGTGCTGTAACATCAGGCTCTGCGGCGCCCGCTTATACTCCGGTATCAGCAAGTGTTTCATCTCAAACTAATGTATCTTGCAATGGTGGTAGTAATGGATCAATCGACTTAACCCCAAGCGGTGGTAATGCTCCATATACCTTTGTATGGAGTAACACTTCTACTTCTGAAGATATCGCCGGACTCGCAGTAGGTGTTTACAGTGTAACTGTAACAGATGCGAATGCTTGTAAAGCAACACAAACTGCTACATTAACGCAACCTGATTTACTTGGAGTATCAATATTACTAACAAGCGATATTACATGTTATAATGCTAATGATGGTGCGTTGACAGCTTGGACGCTTGGAGGCACAACTCCATATACTTTTTTATGGAATACTGGCGCAACAACCGGAGCAATTACTAATCTTGGTCCAGGTACTTATACAGTTACTGTAACCGATGCCAATGGATGTACAAGTACTAATTCTAGAACTTTGGTAGGTCCATTTGCCATTAATATTAGTGTTGCATCTGCAACAAATGTGAGTTGTAATGGTGGTGCTGATGGATCAGCCACTCTTAATGTAACTGGCGGGGGAGTGTATGATTACGATTGGTCGCCCGGTGATCCAACGGGTGAAGGAAGTGGTTCTGTAACAGGTTTAACAGCGGGAACGTGGACTTGCACAGTTTCTGAGGTCTTTAGTGGTTGTAGTAAAACGCAAAGTATTACTATAACAGAACCTACGGCAATAACTTCATCACAAAACATTACATTACCTCCTGGTGGCACTTTAACAGTTGGTTCAAGTACTTATACAACAAGCGGAACATACATCGATGTGCTTACGGCAGCAAATGGTTGCGACTCAACAGTTACAACAAATCTTACTATTTTAAATCAAGCTGCAGCCCTTCATTTTGATGGTGCTAATGACCATGTAACAGTTCCTTATAACAGTGCTTTTGATTTTGGAATGAATGATTTTACCATTGAAACTTGGGCTAAAACAACATCTATAACTGGTAACCAAGTTATGATAGGTAGGATTAGTACTGGCAATTATTGGTTGGGTGTAAGCAATGGAAAAGCAAATTTTTCAATGACAGGTAACGATGTTGCTGGCACTTCTACGATAGGTGATGGAAACTGGCATCATATAGCTGCTGTTAGAAAAAACGGAATTCAGTATATTTATGTTGATGGAGTATTAGAAGGCACTCAAAATACTACAGCTTCCGGTACCTTTGCTGGAGATTTAACCATTGGTAAATTTGGTGGAGGTTTCAACTTCGCTGGCTCTTTAGATGAAATACGTATTTGGAATCGTGCTCTTTGCAGTGGCGAAATCTTAAATAACATGAATAGTGAGTTAAGCCTGCCACAAGCCAATTTAGCCGCTTATTATAAATTTAATCAGGGTATCGAAAATAGTAATAACAGTACAATTACAACTTTGGCTGATTCATCAGGTAATACAAACAATGGTACTTTAACTAATTTTGCATTAGCAGGAACTGCAACCAATTGGGTTTATCCGGGAGCAGTAACTTCTGGTGTTTATGCAAATGACTTTGTTCCTGCAAGTTTCAGTCAAACAATTACAATTTGCTCTGGTCAATCTATTACAGTAGGAACAAATACTTACACAACAGGTGGTACATATACAGATGTTTTAACGGCAATAAACGGTTGTGATAGTACTGTTACAACAAATTTAACCGTTAACCAAACTCCACAATTGGTTTCACACTCTGGAAGCGTTGTTGTTTGTGGCAATGGTTCAACGTCTTTTAATGTAAATGTAGGTGGAAGTAATTTAACCTACGAATGGTATTTTGAAAGTTGGGATGGAACTGATGGTCCTACTTTAATAAATGGAACCTATGGAGAATCTAATTTCAATACCAATCAATTGCAAATTGATTCGGTAATTACTAACAATTGGAATCAATATGGTGTTTATGCTAAAGCTACAGATGGATTAACAGGTTGTTATTTGTACACTCCTTACGATAGTATTACTGTTGTATTAAAAGACACAACAAATGAAGGACAAATAAATATATGCAATGGAAGTCTATTTAATTGGCATGGTGTACAAATAAACACAGCTGGAGTTTATTATGCAACTGAAACAAATTCAGTAGGTTGTGATAGTGTTTTTGTTGTAGAAGCGATTTTTTCATCTCCATTAGATAACACAACAAGTTTTGATAACACAACTGCAACAATTTCAGCAAATTTAAATGGTGCATCATACCAATGGATTGACTGTGATAATGCAAACACTGTAATTGCAGGAGAAACCAATCAATCGTTTACTGCAACTGCTAATGGAAACTATGCGGTTGTGATAACATCTGCTACTTGTTCTGATACATCTGATTGTGTTGCTATTGCTAGTGTTGGCTTAAAAAATAATGCTAAGCATGCAAATCTACAAGTTTATCCTAACCCAAGTAATGGAAAATTTATTGTTGAAGGTTTAGAAAATGAAACAACACTTGAAGTAATAGATGTAATAGGGCAAGTAGTTTACATTACAAAAACAAACGATACCAAAACAAAAATTGATTTATCCAATCAAGCAAATGGTGTTTACTACTTAAAAACAAA
>Ga0075163_10000739_pt1 | contig 43188 bp, 39 predicted proteins | sample JI1023141ADNA_FD_71478 | JGI IMG/M metagenome (GOLD analysis project Ga0075163, IMG submission 71478) | Wastewater effluent complex algal communities from Wisconsin, to seasonally profile nutrient transformation and Carbon sequestration -... | ecosystem: Engineered > WWTP > Effluent > Algae...
TCCTCGAGGGTCTCGCCGACCTCGACGAAGCCGGCCAGCGTCGAGAAGAACGGCATGCGCGTGCGGGCGTTGCGCGCCAGCAGGCAGCGCCCGTCGCGCTCGACCAGCACGATCACCGCCGGCGACAGCCGCGGGTACGCCGCGAGGCCGCAGCCGGCGCAGCTGCGCGCGCGCTCGCGCGCCGAGCGCACCGTCGGCCCACCGCAGCGCCCGCAGAAGCGGTGATCGCGATCCCACGCGGTCAGGCCGAGCGCGCGGCCGGCGACGGCGAACGCCTCGTCGGGCAGCGCGCCGAACAGCTGCCGCAGCGGCACCGGCTCGCTGTCGACCGGCGCGCCGCCGGCGTCGGCCAGCCACGCGAAGCACGGCTCGCCGTCGAGCTCGCCGAGGTAGAGCGCGTCGTCCGCGGCGGCGCCGACCGGCACGGCGAGCTCGGCCGCGCGGTGCACGCACAGGCTGGCGCCGCCGGCGATCACGAACAGCCGACCGTGGGTCGCGGAGGTGGAGACGGCGGGCGCGAACGGCACGCCTTCATCTAGCACGCGCCGCGGGCGCCGCCTCAGCGCGCGAAGCCCTGGGCGCCGATCAGCGGCACGAACCGCACGTCGCCGAGCGTCTCGATCGCGAACCGCGCGTCGGTCCGGCGCACCCGCACCAGCTCCTGCGCACCGCGCTCGGCGCCGATCGGCGCCACCAGGCGACCGCCGTCGGCGAGCTGCGCGCACAGCGCCGGCGGCACCGCGGGCCCCGCCGCGGTCACGACGATCGCGTCGAACGGCGCCTGGTCGGGCAGGCCCAGCGAGCCATCGCCCTCGAGCACGGTCACCGTCGTGACGCCGGCGGCGGCCAGGTTGCGCCGCGCCTGCGCGACCAGCGTCGGCAGGCGCTCGATCGTCCAGACGTGCGGCGTGAGCTGCGCGACCACCGCCGCGGCGTAGCCCGAGCCGGTGCCGATCTCGAGCACGCGATCGTCGGGGCGCAGCTCGAGCGCCTCGACCATCCACGCCACCACGTACGGCTGCGAGATGGTCTGGCCGTCGCCGATCGGCAGCGGGCGATCGGCGTAGGCCAGATCGGCGTGCTCGGGCGGCACGAACCGCTCGCGCGGCACCGCCGCCATCGCGGCCAGCACCCGCGGATCGGCGACGCCGCGGGCGACGATGTCGTCGGCCAGCATCCGCGCGCGCCGCGGGTCGGGCGCCGTCACAGCAGGCGGCCCAGCGCGTCCTTCACCTTGGCCACCGGCCCGGCGCCGTAGAGCTGCGTGATCATGCCGCGGATGCGCTCGTAGGCGTTGGCCGGCTGGCGGAACGACATCATGTTGATCGGCAGCGCGAAGGTCTGCTCGGCGGTGGCCTTGGTGCGCGCGAACTCGCGGATGCCCTGATCGCCGTGGATGCGGCCGAAGCCCGAGTCGCCGACGCCGCCGAACGGCAGCGAGGTGATCGCCGAGAACGCCATCACCGCGTTGACCGCGGTCATGCCGGCCTTGACCCGATCGGCCAGCTCCTTGCCGCGCTTGCCGAACACCGACGAGCCCAGCCCGAAGCTGGTGGCGTTGGCGCGGCGCAGCGCCTCCTCGGTCGACGCCACCTTGACGATCGGGATCACCGGCCCGAAGGTCTCGTCGGCCATCACCTTCATGTCGTCGGTGACGTCGACCAGCACGGTGGGCTGGATGAAGTTGCCGACGATCGCGTCGGGGCCGCCGGCCAGCACCTTGGCGCCGCGGCGCACCGCGTCCTCGAGGTGGTCCTTGACGATGCCGACCTGCGCCTTCGAGGTCATCGCGCCGACGTGGCCGTCGTCGCCGCCGACCTTGACCTTGGCCACCTCGGCCACGACCTTGTCGACGAAGCGATCGTAGATCGGCGCCGCGACGTAGATCCGCTCGATCGAGATGCAGGCCTGGCCGGTGTTGGTCAGCGCGCCGAACACCGCGGCCTCGGCGGCGGCGTCGACGTCGGCGTCCTCGGCGACGATCATCGGATCCTTGCCGCCCAGCTCCATCAGCACCGGGGTCAGCGTGTCGGCGCACGCCGCCATCACCTTCTTGCCGGTCGCGGTCGAGCCGGTGAACGCCAGCTTGTCGACGCCGGCCTTGCACAGGGCCGCGCCGGTGGCGCCGGCGCCGGTGACGATCTGCAGCACGTCGGGCACCGAGAACGCCTTGGCGGCCAGCTCGACGAACTTCACGCCGATCAGCGGGGTCAGCTCGCTGGGCTTGAACACCACGGCGTTGCCGGCGGCGAGCGCGTAGGCGATCGACCCCATCGGGGTGAAGATCGGGTAGTTCCACGGGCCGATCACGCCGACCACGCCCAGCGGATGATAGGTGACGGTCGCGCGGAAGTTGGCGAGGATGCCGGTGCCCACCTTCTCGGGCGCCAGCGCCTTGGCGGCGCGCTTGGCCGCGTGATCGAGGTGCGACAACGCCATCATCACCTCGACCATCGCCTCGAGGCGGGTCTTGCCGTTCTCGCGGTGGATCAGGTCGGCCAGCTCGTCGGCGGCGTCGGCCAGCGCCCGGCGCCAGCGCACCAGCTCGACCTCGCGCTCGGCGTAGGTCAGCGCGCCCCACGACGCGGCGGCGGCGCGCGCCCGGGTGACCGTGGCGCCGACCGCGGCGGCCGACATGATCGGCACCTCGCCGAGCAGCGCGCCGTCGGCGGGCGCGTGGACGCGCAGCACCTCGGGGCCGATCGGCGGCGGGGTGCCAGGGGACGACGACGACGACGCGGTGGGTGCGACCATGCGGCGACCGTACCCGCGCCGCCCGGGGTTGTCACGGGGCGCCGTCGGCCAGCGCCGCGTCGATCGCCGCGCGGAACGCCGCGATCGGCTGCGCCCCGGTGAACCGGCGTCCGTTGATGAAGAACGCCGGCGTGCCCTGCACGTCGAGCGCGCCGCCGGCGGCGAGGTCGGCGTCGATCGCCGCGGCGAAGCGGTGGCCGTCGAGGTCGGCGGTGAAGCGGGCGACGTCGAGGCCGGCGTCGCGCGCCAGGTCGATCAGCGCGCCGCGGTCGAGCGCGTCCTGCGACGCCAGCGCGGCCTCGCGGAACTCCCACAGCTTGCCCTGGGCGTCGGCGGCGCGCGCCGCCTCGGCGGCCAGCCGCGCGTGGGGATGGCCCGGCAGCGGGAAGTCCTTCACGACCAGCCGCACCCGGCCCGGGTACGCGTCGAACACCTGATCGATCGTGGCCATCACGCGCTCGCAGAACGGGCACTCGAGATCCTGGAACACCGCGATCTGCACCGGCGCGTCGACCGGGCCGCGGGCCGGGCCGCGGTACAGCCCGGTGGCCTCGATGGTCGCCGCGTCGATCACGTCGCCGTCGACGATCTCGACGCCGGCGCACGCGCCCGAGCCGGCGCCGGGGTCGCACGAGCCGCCGCTGGGCACGGCGGTGGGCGGCGGCGGCAGCGCCGGTCGCGCCGCGGGCAGGCCGCGGGTCGGCGCGGCGAGGGTGGGCGTCGGCGCGGCGTGGCCGTCGGCCCGCGCGAGCTCGGCGGGCGGCGGCGCCGCGCGGTGGCGCGGCGATCCGTCGTCGCGGGTGGCGACGTAGGTGGTGCCGGCGGCGCCGGCGGTGACGAACACGAGGGCAGCGATCTTCAGCATCCTTGCTCCTGCAGCAGACGAATGTGGTTGCAGGGGCCAGGCGTTCACCGATGGCGAGCGGGGTGGCAGCACGGCCAGCACCGCGGCGACCGCGGCCTTGCGGGGCCGCCGCGCGGCGAGCGCGCCGTCGATCTCGCCGACGACGTGCGCGGCCAGCAGCCGCCGGCCGCGGGTCAGCCGCTGCATCGCGGCGTCCTCGCTGATCGCGAGCGCGCTGGCGACGTCGCGGATCGACCGCTCGTGCTGGTAGTACAGCACCAGCGCCTCGCGGTAGGTCGCGGGCAGCTCGGCCAGGGCCCGCTCGACGACGCGGTCGGTCTGGACCCGGGCCAGCGCGTCGTACGGCGAGCCGGCGCCGTCGACCAGCGCGAGCTGATCGTCGGGGCGCTCGCGACCGGCGCGGCGCCGGGCCTTGGTCGCCAGGTTGCGCGCGATGCCGCACAGCCAGGCCCGCAGCCGCGACGTCTCGCGCAGCCGGTCGAGCTGCGCCCACGCCGCCACGAACGTGTCCTGGGCCACGTCGTCGGAGAGCGCCCGATCGCGCGTGCGGCTGAACGACACCGCCCACACCGCGTCCAGGTGGCGCTCGATCAGCGCGCCGAAGGCCGCGCGCTCGCCGCGGCGGCTCGCCGCCACCAGCTCGTCATCGGTGATCGCCTGTCCCATGTCGCTGCCTCGTGCTCCCAACCCGCCCCGACCTGACAGAGATTCCGCACGGCGGTCGCGATCACCGCGCCACCTCCTCCACCTCGGCCTCGAGCGTGACGTACTCGACGGCGTCGAACGGCCCGTGGCGCTGGCGCGGGCCGTCGCCCGAGTCGTCGCAGCCGTCGTCGAGCACCCGGATCGGCCCGAACATCGCCGCCATCGTGCGGGCGATCGGCGCGTCGCCGATGCCCACGCCCACGAGCTCGGCCACGTCCTCGATCGCCGTGCGCAGCGCGTCGGCGGTCTGGAACCGCGCCCGCGGATCGGGGTGCATCGCGGTCATGATGATCTCCTCGACCCGCGGCGGGAACCGGGCGATCAGCCGGGTCGGCGGGATCGGCAGGCTGCGCAGCTGCGCGCCGCCGGCCACCCGCACCGAGGTCGGGAACGCGCGCCGCAGCGTCGCCAGCTCGTACAGCACGACGCCCAGCGAGAAGACGTCGCTGCGGTGATCGACGTCGCGGTGCGCCAGGCACTCGGGCGCCATGTAGCCGGCGCAGCCCCGGGCCGGCCCCGGCGGCAGCGGCGACAGCAGCGCCCCGAGCTTGGCCACGCCGAAGTCGACGACCTTCACCGCGCCGTCGTGGTCGAGCAGCAGGTTCGACGGCGACACGTCGCGGTGCACCAGCCCGACCAGCTCGCCGCCGTCGTCGCACAGGTCGTGGGCGTGGGCCAGGCCCATCGCCGCGCCCAGCCCGATCGACAGCCACGCCCCGAGCGGCAACAGGCTCTGGCGCTCGGCGGCGTGCTCGAGCACCGCGCGCACGCTGCGCCCATGCACCAGCTCCATCGCCAGGTAGTGCTGGCCGTCGGGCGCGCGCCCGAAGTCGTAGGCCTGCACGACGTTGCGGTGGCCGAGCCGCGCCAGGATCCGCGCCTCGTGGAACAGCGTGCGCGCGTAGCGCGGCGGCGCCAGCTTCAGCGCGACGTCGCGCGCGAAGCCGCCGATGCCGGTGCGGCGGGCCAGGTAGACCGTGCCCATGCTGCCGGCCGCCAGCAGCCGCACCACCTCGTAGTGCGAGCCGCCGCCGGTCAACGAGAACGGCAGCGGGCGCTGCGTGCCAAGGAGGCGATCGTCCACGCGCCCACTGTACGGAGGCCGCGCCAGCGGGGCGATGACCGCTCGATTACAGCGGCGCGATCAGCCGTCGACCACGTCGATCTTCGTGGTCGCGTGGATCGCGAACCGCGTGCCGCCGCCGCCGGCCTGGCGCTGGATCAGCGCGGGTCCGTTGACGCCGGCGCGCACCAGATCGCGGCGCAGCCGGTGGATCAGCACGTTGAGATCGCCGTGGTCGGCGCGATCGCTGCGCGGCCACACCCGCTGCAGGATCACGTCGTCGGGTACGTACGCGCCGGCCGCCAGCGGCGCCGGCGGCCGCAGCAGCACCGCCAACAGCTCGAGGCGCCGCTCGCTGACCACCAGCGTGCGCTCGACGCCGGCGAACCACATCGCCAGGCGGCCGCCGCGGGCCAGGAGCCGCAGCTCGACGCGCTCGGGGAACACCACCAGCGCCCGGGTCGGCGTCACGCCGGCGCCAGTGCGCCGGTGCGCGGTGAGCTCGACGTCGCCGATCGCGATGCGATCACCCTCGCCGATCGGCTCGACCGCGCCGGCGGCGACCGGCGCGCCGTTGAGCCAGACGCCGTCGCCGTCGTCGGCCTCCAGGAACAGCCCCTCCTGGACGGGGTGCAGGCGGGCCGCGCCGTCGGCGCTGCCCGGGACCCGCAGGTCGTCGCCGTCGGCGCCCCCGATCGTGAAGCCGGCGCGGGCGATCGCGTGCCAGATCCCGGCGTGCTCGATGGTCCAGCGCGCCGGCTCGGCGGCGGCGACGTCGGCGACGATCTCGACGGTGAAGCGCTGGTCGGCGATCTGGATGCGATCGCCGTGGGCCAGCGTCACCGCGGCGGCGTGGGCCACGCCGTTGACCGCCACCGGGTTGCGGCCGAGCGGGAGCAGCTCGACCGCGTCGGCGGTCGGCGTCAGCTGCGCGTGGCGGCGGCTGATGTGCTCGTCGTCGAGGCCGACGTCGCATTCGACGCTGCGCCCGATGCAGACGCCGCTGGCCTTGATCGGGACGCGCAGGCCGTCGGGCAGCACGAGTGAGCAGCGCAGCACGCTCCTAATCTACGCTCGTCGCCGCGCGCCGTTCACCGCCGCGGCGGCAGATCGCGCCGCGCCGGCTGGCCTGACCACCCGTGAAATCGCGTTGTCATTCTGTCGCTCCTGGCGCGGTGCGAGCGTGGCAGCGTGGCCCTCGTGGATCCGGGTTCGGTCGGGCGCCTCACGGTGTCGCCGTGGGGCTCGCCGGCGCTCGGCGTCCCGGCGATCCTGCCCGAGACGCGCCCGCTGGTGCCGCCGCGCTATCGGCTGCTGCGCCGGCTGGCGGCCGGGGGCACCGCCGACGTGTACCTGGCCCAGCTGACCGGCCCCGGCGGGTTCGCGCGCCCGGTCGTGCTCAAGGCGCTGCGGCCCGACGCGTCGACCGACCTCGCCGACCTGGAGATGTTCCTCGACGAGGCCCGGCTGATGGCGCAGCTGTGCCACCACGGCATCGCCCAGGTCCTCGAGGTCGGCGCGACCGGCGATGGCTCGTACTTCGTCGCCGTCGAGCACGTGCCCGGCGCGTCGCTGCAGACGACGCTGCAGACCGCCGGCCGCCGCGGCGTGACGCTGCCGATGGCGTTCGGCGCGACCGTGGTGGCGGCGGTCGCGCGCGCGCTGCACCACGCCCACGAGCGCCGCCGCCCCGACGGGCGCCACCTCGAGATCGTGCACCGCGACGTCACGCCCGCCAACATCATGATCAGCCACGAGGGCGGCGTGAAGCTGATCGACTTCGGCATCGCGCGCTTCTTCGAGCGCCGCCCCCAGACCCAGGTCGGCATGGTGCGAGGCAGCCCCGGCTACCTCGCGCCCGAGCAACTGCGCGGCGGCGGCATCGACCGTCGCACCGACGTGTTCGCGCTCGGCGTCGTGCTGTACGAGGCGACGACGCAGGTGCGCGCGTTCCACGGGGGCGACGACCACGCCGTCGCCCGCCGGGTGCTCCGCGGGCGCTACGTGCCACCGCACGAGGTCGTGCCCGGCTACCCGCCGGCGCTGGCGGCGATCATCGCCCGCGCGCTGGCGGTCGCCCCGGCCGATCGCCACCCGACAATGGCCGCGCTCGTCGACGAGCTCGACGCCGCCAGCGCCGCGCTGGGGTTCGCCCGCGGCGAGGCGGCGCTGACGCCGGTCCACGCCGCGCTGTTCGGCGACGTCGACCTCGCGGCGCCGCCCCGACCGGCGCACGCACGCCCGCGCGCGCTGCCGGCGTCACCGCGGGACCTGCCGGCGCCGGGCGGGTCGCGGCGCGCCACCGTCGCAGCCGGGCTGATCGGGATCGCGCTGGCCTTGGGCGTGGCGCGCCTGGCGATCGGGCCGGCGCCCCCGGCCCCACCGGCGCCCCCGTCCACCGCGCCGCCGTCCACCGCGCCGCCACCCGCCGCGCCGCTCGCGCCGGCCCCGCGGAACCCGCCCGCACCGGTGCCTGCCCCTGCGCTCGGCGAAGCGCCCCGCGCCGCCCCTCGCCAGCTGGCGATCACCACCCGACCCGCCGACGCGACCGTCGTCATCGATGGCGTGCGTGCCGGCCGGACGCCGCTGGTCGTGCCGATCGCCGACGCGGTCGCGGGGACCGTCGTCGTGAAGGTGCGGCGACGTCGGTATGTGTCCGACCGGCGGACGGTCACGCTGGCGCCGGGCGTGACCCGCCTCGAGCTGATCCTCCACCCCCGCCGCCTACGATGAGCCGCGCTGCCCGATCGCAACCCCGCGGTCCGCGCGCCGCGATGGCGACCCGATTCACCCCCATGGTACGTTCATCCTACGTGGTCACGCCTGTCGCGAGAGTCGATCCGAGCGACCGGTACGAGCTCGTCAAGCGCCTCGCGGTGGGCGGCATGGCGGAGATCTGGCTGGCCAAGATGCGCGGCATCGAGGGCTTCGAGCGCCAGGTCGTCGTCAAGAGCATGCTGCCGCACCTCGCCGAGGAGGATCAGTACGTCAAGATGTTCCTCGAGGAGGCGCGGCTCGGCGCGACGCTGCACCACCAGAACATCGCCCAGGTGTTCGACATCGGCGGCAGCGCCGAGCGCGGCTACTTCTTCGCGATGGAGTACCTCGACGGGGTCGACCTGCGCGCGATCGTGCAGCACGGCCGCGGGCCGCTGCCGCTCGAGCACGCGCTGTGGGTGGCGATGGGCGTCGCCGCCGGGCTCCACTACGCCCACGAGCGCGTCGACGCGACCGGCAAGCCGATGGGCATCATCCACCGCGACGTGTCGCTGTCGAACGTCTTCGTGACCCGCGACGGCGCGGTCAAGCTGCTCGACTTCGGCATCGCCAAGGCCGCCAGCCGGGTGGCGCAGACGCGGCCCGGATCGATCCGCGGCAAGCTGTCGTACATGTCGCCCGAGCAGTGCCAGGGCGAGGACCTCGACCGCCGCACCGATCTGTTCTCGCTCGGCATCGTGATCTACGAGCTGACGCTCGGCGAGCCGCTGTTCAGCGGCAAGAACGACGCGATCGTCCTCGACAAGGTGCTGAACCAGCGGATCGTCCCGCCGTCGGAGCGCAGCCACGGATTTCCCTCGGAGCTCGACCGCATCGTCATGCGGGCGCTCGAGCGCGACGTCAGCCGGCGGTACCAGACCGCCAACGAGCTGCTCGAGGACTTGCAGCGCTTCTGCCAGGACCATCGGCTGATCCCGACGGCCGGCGCGATGGCCGCCCACGTCCAGCGCTTCCTCGGCGCCGCGCCGCGCAAGCGGGTCAGCAGCGGCATGCCCACCATCAGCGCGCGCGACCAGGCGCTGGTGGCGGAGACCAAGCCGGTCCCCGACGCCGCCGCGCCGATGCCAGCGGGCACGGAGCCCGAGCTCGAACTCAGCGCGCCGTCGCCGACGGTGCCGAGCGCACCGGTGGCGATCGCGCGGGCCGCGCCGGGCGACCTGGCGATGCCGGCGACCAGCGACGTGGTCATCGCGCGCCGTCGCCCGTTCGCGATGGTCGCCGCCGCCGCCTTGCTCGCCGCGGCCGCCGCCATCGGCTACGTCGTCGCCGGCGGGTCGAGCACGCCGAAGGTGGCGGCGAGCCCCGAGCCGGCGCCGCCACGCGACGGCACCGCGGCGCCCACGCCCACGCCCACGCCGGCGGGCGCGGGCAGCGACGCGCGCCCCGCCACCGGCACGACCGCGGGCACCGCCACCGCGGGCAGCGCCGCCGCGGGCAGCGCGACCAGCACCAGCGCGACCGGCACCGCCGCCGGCAGCGCCGCGGGCAGCGGCAGCGCCGCGGGCAGCGGCAGCGGGACGGCCAAGCACGGCGGCCACGCCGCCAAGCCCAGCGGCGGCAGCAGCAAGCGCGTCAAGGCCACCGACAAGCCCGCATGCAAGCCATGGGATCTCGACTGTCAGGGCAAGCCGCGATGAACCTCACCCGCACTTGCTTGGTCGCCGGCCTCGGCGCCGGGCTCCTCTGGCTGGGCCATGGCCTGGCGCACGGCGACGTCGACGACACCGACCGCACCGAGGCCGCGGCGGCCGCCGAGCGCGCCGGCGTCCACGCCGACCGCGGCGAGTTCGTCGCAGCCGCGCGCGAGTTCGCGGCGGCCACCGAGCGCATCGCCGGCGCCGCGCCGACCACCGAAGCCGATCGCGAGCTGCTCGGCAAGTACCTCTTCGCGTGGGCCAAGGTCGAGCAACTCGGCGGCAACTGCGGGTGCGCCGTCACGCTGTACGATCGCTTCGCCGCGCTCTTCCCCGACGTCGAGCGCTGGCAGACCACCGCGCGTACCGGGCGCGCCGAGTGCGGCGCGGTGACGCCGAACGCCAGCGAGTGCCACCACCCGACGGGCTGGGAGCCACCGCCGCCACCGCCGCCACCGCCGGCCGTCGACGCCGGCGTCATCGAGGCTCCGCCGCCGCCAACGCCGCCGCCACCCGCCGCGGCGCCGCGCTGGTACACCGACACGCTCGGCGGGGTGCTCGCGGTCGGTGGCGTCGCGGCCCTCGGCGCGGGCGCGTGGTACTTCCGCGGCGCGTACGCGGCGGCCGACGATGCGCGCGCGCCCGGCGTCAGCTACGACGACTACGTCACCCACGCCGACCTGGCCCGGCGCGATCGCACCATCGGGTGGATCGCCAGCGGGGTCGGCGCGGCGCTCGTCGCGGGCGCCGTGGTGCGCTACGTGATGGTGGGCTCGCGGGGACCGCAGCTCGAGGTCGCACCGACGGCGGGCCGGGACGGCGCGGTGGTCGGCGTCGGCGGCAGCTTCTGACCCAGCCGCGCACGCCACCGCAGCGAAGTCGGGGGGGAGGTGCTGCGGTGGCGTCGCCCGACGCCGCCCACCCGGCTCATCGCACGTCCGCCGCCGCCGGGCGATGACAACCCGATGACGGCGCGTCCGCGCACGATCGGCGCGCCGCGATCGGCGCCGGGCGCAGCGGCGCCGCGATCGGCCGCACCACCGGCGGCGGCGGCTCGGCGCTCACCGGCGCACGCGCGGGCACGTCGGGGAGCGGCGGCCGGGTCAGCATCGCCACCGCGTAGCCCGCGCAAGCCATCAGCGCCGCGGCGAGCGGGAGCCCGGCGAGCGCCCGCCACCGCGCCGCCCGCGGCCGTGGCGCGACCGGCGCTGGCGCCGGCGCCGCATCGAGCACCTCGATGACGATCGACGGGTCGCTCGCCGGCGCGTCGGCCGGGATCGCCGGCGCGCGACCCGCGGGCGCGAACGGCGTCGGCCGCGGTCGCACCAGCGTCGCCGCGCCATCGACGAAGATCGCGTCGGCCGCCTCGAGCGCGTCGCCACAGCGGCCGCGCACCAGCGCCGCAAGCGCGGACGGGGCCACCGCGGCGCCCGGCGCGATCGCCGCCGCCAGCGCCTCGGCGAACGCCGCGACCGTCGGGAACCGCGCGTCGGGGTCGCGGGCCACCGCCGCGCGCACGACCCGCTCGAGCGGCGGGTGCGGCACGCCGAGCTGCGCCAGCGGCGGCACGTCGGCCGCGCGGATCCGCGCCAGCACCTCGCCGACCGGCCCCTTGAACAGCCGGCGGCCGGTGAGCATCTCCCACAGCACCACGCCCAGCGCCCAGACGTCGACGCGGTGATCGCAGTGATCGCCCGCCAGCTGCTCGGGCGCCATGTAGCCCAGCTTGCCCTTCAGCCGACCGACCTCGGTGGCCGCCGCCAGCCCGTCGCAGATCTTGGCGATGCCGAAGTCGAGCACCTTGATCGCCCCGTCGATCGTGACGAACAGGTTGTCGGGGCTGACGTCGCGATGGACGATGCCCAGCGCGGCCCCGGTGACGTCGTCGGTGCGGCGGTGCGCGTAGGCGAGCCCCGCGGCGGCGCCGGCGACCACCGCGGCCGCCGCGCCCGGCGTCATCGGGCCGCGGCGCAGGAGCTGGCGCACCGACGCGCCGCGCAGGTACTCCATCGCCAGGTACAGCTCGCCCTCGACGTCGCCGAGCTCGAAGACCTCGCAGATGTTGGGGTGCGCGAGCCGCGCGGCGATCCGCCCCTCGGTCAGGAACTGCTCGGCGAACCGCGGCTCCGCGGCGAACTCCGGGCGCACCCGCTTGATCACCGCGAGGCGCCGCCCGCGGCCAGGTTCGCGCCGCTCGCCAGCCCACACCTCGGCCATGCCGCCGATGGCGATCCGCCCGAGCAACCGGTAGCGACCGAAGTCGCGCGCGCCGACGTCACCGGCGAGCGCGGACGTTGAGAGGTGCTGAGCGAGGCTGGTCATGGGTCCCCTCGGGAAGGCGATCCGCAGTGTCGATCGCCGCGCGCCGCGCGGTCGATGACAGGTCGCTTTCACCCGCGCGCGGTGACCACCCCGCCGCCCGACGCCAGGCGCGGTAATCGGCCGGTAATTGTCGGCAACCCGCCGCCCCCGCATCGTGGCGTCGGAGGCATGACCATGATCGACGCTCGCCAGCTCCGCACCGCCATCGAACGCTACAAGCAACGCCGGGCCGACGACTGCGTGACCATCCCGACCGCCGCGGCGCACCGCAGCAACCGCGCGCGCACCTATCTCGGCCACACCGAGGTGCTGTTCTTCCAGCCCGACGCCAGTCGCGGCGAGCAGACCACCTTCGTGATCACCTGCGGCCTGGCCTACGGCCAGCGCCCGAGCGATCCGCCCGGCTTCGAGCTGATCCTCGAGCTCGACGGGCGGGTCCGCCAGCTCGATCGCGTCGCCCACGGCCTGGCCGACTTCGCGTTCCGGCCGCTCAACCAGGGCGTCGACCTCGACCTTGGCCAGCTGTTCACCCGCGCCTGGCTGCCGCCGTTCGATCGGCTCGGCAACGTGCTGGTGTGCCCGTGGCTGTACGCGCGCGACCAGACGCTCGAGTTCCCCGGCGGCGCCAGCGTCCGGCTGGCCCAGGCGGTGCCGCTCCACGACGCCGAGGTGGCCGCCGCGCGCGACCTCGACAGCCTGCGCGACCTCTACCACCAGGTCGCGCCGTACCGCCGCGACCCCGACCGCAAGCCGCTCGCGCGCCGCGCGGCCTGAGCGCGCCGCGCACCGCCGCGCGCGCCGCCGCCGCGCACCTCAGCGGTGGCCGGTCACGTGGGCGGCGTGATCGTCGTGCCCCGGGGCGTCGCTGCCGTGGGCGAAGTCGCCGTGGTCGGCGTGGCCGTGGCGGTTGGTGCCGCCGGTGGTGTGCTGATCGTTGTCGCCCTGGGCCATCGGCGGCTGGGCGATCCGGCTGGCCAGCTCGTGCTTGATGTGCCGCGCCAGCTCCTGACCCTCGGCGGGCGACCGGCCGGCGAAGCGCCCGTCGAGCATCGCCAGGAACTCGGCCTGCCACAGGCCCGGGCAATCGGCCGGGTGACGGTAGTAGTCCATCACGGTCTGGGTGACCGCGCCCATGTCGTAGCCGGCGCCGGTGCGGGCGTGATCGAGCTGGGGCTTGTACGCCGCGAGGATCGCCCGCGACGACGTGTGCGCGAGGCGATCCGCCAGCGGCGCCAGCCACGCGCCGTCGTGGCGGTGCTGGTGCTTGTGGGTGCCCTCCTCGGTCTTCGGCCCGTCGACCTCGGTCGCCAGGTCGTGCCACGCGCCCTCGACGCCGGCGACGACGCCGGCCTTGCCCGATCGCACCGCGTCGTAGCGCGCCTGGCCCTTGGCGATGAGCCGCTTGCCGGCCTGCTTCGCGCCGCCGACGCGGTCGAAGTACTCGCCGAGCTCCTCGGTGAGGGCGAAGCGATTCTCGGTGCCGTTCTGGTCGGCCGAGAAGTCCTTGGCGATGTCGGTGTGGGTCGGCTGGGTCATGCTCGACGCGATCGTCTTGTCGTGGACCTCGCTCGAGCCCAGCGCCCGGGCCAGGCCGGCGTTGATCTCCGCGGTGAGCTGCAACATCGTCTGGTTCCACGCGGCCTCGAGCGCGGCGCGGATCGTCTCCTTGATGCTGTGCTTGGTCTCCTTGATCATGCGGGCCAGGTCGTCGCCGATCACCGGGATCAGCTCGGCGATGTTCTCGAGCTTGGTCGCGTCCCCGGTCTCCTTGAGGAACGCGTACTGCGCGCGCAGGTCGCCGTGGGTCAGCTGCTCGGCGGCGTGGTTCCAGTGCTCGGTCCACGCCGTGACCTTCGCCTGGCGCGCGGCGTCGTCCTTGGGGATCTGCGCCGCCTTGGCGTCGCCGGCCGCGACCGCGGCCTCGGCCCCGGCCTTGTCACCGAGCGCCGTGTTCCACACGCCGGCGACGTGGCCGGCGCCTTGCTCCATCGCCGGCGCCACCGCGCTGTGCAGCGACAAGGTCGCGTTCACGCCCTTGCCCAGCTTGGCGATGGCGCCCGACACCGCCTGCATCTTCGCCCCGATCTTGGCGCCGACCTCGGTCGGCTTGTACTTGAAGTAGACCGGGTTCGACTCGAGCCAGGTGAGGAGCTTGTCGGCCTTGCTCGCGGCCCGCTCGTCCTTCTCGCCGTCGCTGCGCATCATCCTCTCGAACGGGTTCAAGCCGGTGAGCGCGATGCCCATCTTCTCCTTGAGCGAGTGCAGCGAGTCCTCGAGGGTGAACGTGCCGGTGGCCATGACCTCCTTGCCGGCCTTGGTGGTCATGTTCTTGGGATCGACCTGCTTGCCCTGCTTGCGGTGCACGTAGCTGTTGAGGTGGTGCGTCGCGTGCTTGGGATCGGCGAGCTCCGGGTTCAGCGTCGCCAGCCCGGCGCGCTCGACGAACGACGCCCCCTTGCCGTCCTTGGCCACCGCGCCGCCCTGGTACTTCGCGTCGATCAGGATGTTCATCGCGATCTCGGTGAAGTTCGAGTGCGCGTAGTAGTCCTGCATGATGTGCAGCGACTCGCCGGCGTAGCGCAGCGCCCGGTTGTAGTCGGCCGGCTGGCCGCTCTTCGCCTGCGCGAGCCCGTCCTCGAGGTGCTTGATCAGCTGGGTCCGGCTGGCCTGCATGTACATCGGGATGCCCGACTCGTCGACCTTGAAGGCCTCGAGCCGCTCGTCGGCGTTGGCGATCCCGTCGCCGCGCGCCGCGGCCTTGGCGTACTCGGCGTGGTAGCGCGGATCGGTGTCGGCGTAGGCCTGATCCTCGCCGCCGGCGTAGTGGAGATCGCCGACGTGCGCGCCGGGGCGAAAGCCGTCGTGCCCGGTGAGGCCGCCGGGGTTGTCGATGTGCTCGACCGGATCGTAGGCGCCGAACTCGGCGACCCCGGCCAGGCCCGGGCTCGGCGTCGGGTGGCGCGGCGCCGGCGGCTGCCCGGGCTTGGCCTCGGGCGCCTTGGCCTCGGGCGCCCCGCCGATGGGGTACCCGAAGTGCATCGTGTGCAGCAGATCCATCGCCGAGAAGATCGCGGGGCCGCAGCTGACCTGGAGCTGCTCCTTGGCCGCGATCACCGCCGGCACCACCAGCTGGTTCATGTCGCGGTTCCAGTTGCCCGAGTACATCATCGCGGCGTCGTCCTTCGAGAACCCGACCCCCTCCGCCTCCTGCCGCGTCTGGTTCTCGTGGACGATGTCGGTGGGCGTCTTGGCAGTCGCGCCGAAGCCGCGGACCGCGAGCGGCGCCCGCGCCACCTGGTAGCGCTGGCCGGCGACGGCGGCGGCGGCGCCCTGGTCGGCGTCGACCTCGAGCGCGTCGCGGGCGTCGGTCGCGGTGCCGACCTCGGCCTTGCCGTGGACGCCGCCGGCGCGCTGGCCGCCGGTCTGCGCGACGTGCGCCAGCTCGTGCATCATCACGTGCTGGCCGTGCGGCGTGCTGGTGTCGAGGGCGCTCGGCGCGCCGAACACGTCGCCGCCGTACGAGAACGCCTGGAACCCGTGGGCCTCGGCCATCGCCTGCGCGTGGCTGTCGGTGTGGACGCGCACCGCGCCGAGGTCGGCGCCGTAGCTCGCCGTGGCGCGGGTCGCGACGTCGCGCGACAGCGCCGCGCCGCCGCCAGCGCGCAGCCGGCGATCGAGCTGTTCGTCGAAGGAGGCGGTGGGGGCGGCGGCGGGTGCGGCCAGGGCAGCGTCGGACATGGCTCCTCCAGGGCGTAGGTGTTGGACGCCCATCGTCGCCATCGTCGCCGTCGGCGTGAATGACAGGCCGATGACAGCGCGGCGCTGTAATCGCGTTGTCATCGATCTCCCGCCGCGGCGGCGCGACGCTGGCGTCACGGCTCGCACGCGCGCGCCGACGAGGGGTCTCGATGACGCAGCGTCCGTCGTCTGCCAGCGGCCATCCGCTGGCGATCGCCGATACGTCGATGTTCGGTCGCTATCGCCTGCTCGGTCGCCTGGCGGTCGGCGGCATGGCCGAGGTGTGGGCCGGCGAGCTGCGCGGGCTCGGCGGGTTCTGCAAGCAGGTGGTCGTCAAGCGGGTGCGCCCCGAGCTGATGGACGACCCGCGCTTCCTCGGCATGTTCGTGACCGAGGCGCGCATCGCGGCCCGGCTCTCGCATCGCAACATCTGCGAGGTGTTCGACCTCGGCGAGGTCGACGGCGAGCTGTACATGGCGATGGAGTACCTGCGGGGCGTGTCGGTGCGGAAGATCGTGCGCCGGACCGGGCGGCTGTCGCCGGCGCTCGCGGCCGCGATCGTCGAGCAAGCGGCGCGCGGCCTCGAGCACGCCCACGGCCTGCGCGATCCGCACACCGCGGTCCCGCTGGGGATCGTCCATCGCGACGTCTCGCCGGAGAACCTGTTCGTCACCACCGACGGCACGGTCAAGCTGCTCGACTTCGGCATCGCCAAGATCTGCGACGGGCTGGCCGCGGCGACCGAGGCCGGCAAGACCAAGGGCAAGCTCGCGTACATGGCGCCCGAGCAGCTGGCCGCCGAGCCGATCGATCGCCAGGCCGACGTGTGGTCGCTCGGGGTCGTGCTGTGGGAGCTGCTCACCGGCGCGCGGCTGTTCGACGGGCCGATGCACGACGTCGCCGATCGCGTCCACGTCCGCGCCATCCCGCGGCTCGCCGCGCACGGGCTCGATCACCCGGCGCTGCAGGCGGTCGTCGATCAGGCGCTGTGCCGCGATCGCGCCGGACGGTTCTCGTCGGCCGAGGATCTGCGTCTGGCGCTACGGCAGGCGATGCCGACCGACGAGCCCGATCAGGCGGCGCTGCTCGCGATCCTGGTCCGGCGCCAGTGCCGGGCCGAGATCGCCGCCGCCGATCGGGTGTTCGTGACCGCCGGCCCGCCCGCCGCCGCGGTCGGCGACGCCGCGCGGACGCCAGCGGGCGTCGGCGCACCGCCGCGCGCCACCACCGCGCCGCCGGTCGGACGCGCCCCGACCTCGGAGCCGCTGCCGCCGCGGATCCAGCCGCGGCCGGCCACGGCGCGCACGGCGCCGCCGCGCCCGCACCGACGACGCCACGCCCGCGTGGCCGGGGTCGCGCTGGCCGCGGCGCTGGTCGTCCTCGGGGCGATCGCCCTCGACCAGCTGCGCCTGCCGCGCGCGGCCACCACGGCGGCGATGCCCGCGAGCGGCGCCGGCGCCCGCCCCGCCGCGCGGTGAAATCGCCCTGTCATTCACCGCGCCGCCGCCGCGATCGACAGTAGGACAACCGCCGACCTTCGGCGCGGGGAGGCCACCATGACGATCGCGCTGCCGATGCATCCGCTGACCGCGTCCGCTCCGACCGAGCCGGTGACGTTTGGCCGCTATCGCCTGCTGGGGCGCATCGGCGTCGGCGGCATGGCCGAGGTGTGGGCCGGCGAGCTGCGCAGCCGCGGCGGGTTCCGCAAGCGGGTCGTGATCAAGCGCATCCGCCCGCTGTGCGCGCGCGACCCCGAGTGGGCGCAGATGTTCGAGACCGAGGCGCGGGTGGCCGCGCGGCTCGCCCACCCCAACATCTGCGAGGTCTTCGAGCTGGGCGACGTCGACGGCGAGCTGTACATGGCGCTCGAGCTGCTGCGCGGCGCGTCGGTGCGCAGCTTGATCCGCGACGGCGGCGCGCTCACCCCCGGTCAGCTGGCGGGGCTGATCGCGCAGGCCGGCGCGGGGCTGCACCACGCCCACGAGCTGCGCGACACCGCCGGCGCGCCGCTGGGCGTGGTCCACCGCGACGTGTCTCCCGAGAACCTGTTCGTCACCGTCGACGGCACCGTCAAGCTGCTCGACTTCGGCATCGCCAAGATCGCCGATCAGTTCGCGGTCAAGACGCTGACCGGCAAGACCAAGGGCAAGCTCGCGTACATCGCGCCCGAGCAGCTGGCGGGCCAGCCGGTCGATCGCCGCGCCGACGTCTGGGCGCTCGGCGTCGTCATGTGGGAGGCGCTCACCGGCCAGCGGCTGTTCAGCGGTCAGTACGTCGAGATGGCGCGCCGGATCCACGAGGCGGAGATCCCGTCGCTCGCGGCGTACGGCGTGCTGCAGCCGCAGCTCGAGCTGGTGGTGCGCACCGCGCTGTGCCGCGATCGCGCGCGCCGCTATCCGACCGTCGAGGCGCTGTGCGCGGCGCTGCGCGGCGCCGTCGCCCCCGGCGAGATCGCGACGCCGGCGCAGCTCGCCGCGTTGACGCGCGCGCGGTGCGCGCGCGAGGTGGCCGAGCTCGACCAGCTCTACGACGCCAACGCCGACACCGTGGCCCGGAGCCGCGACAGCCTGCCGGCGTCGCTCCTGGCCGCGGTCAACGCGCTGGTCGAGCGCGACGCCGCGCCGACCCGCCCGCGCGTCGCGCCGGCCGCCGCCGACGAGCGCGTCGGCACGGTGCCCGACCGGCCGGCCGCGCTGGCGACGATCCCCGACGGTCCGCGCGTCGCGCCGGCGACGGTCGTCGCGCCGCCGCCGCGGCCACCGCGGGCGTCGACGATCCGCATCGCGATCCCGCCGGTCGCGACCGCGCCGGTCATCCCCTGCCCCACCGTGCCGGCGATCCCGATCGCGACCGTCCCGGTCCTCCCGCGATCGCCCGCCCCGAGCCCGGTCGACGCGGTGCCGGCGCGCGCGCCCGCCGCACGGCCGACCCCGCCACGCCCGACCGCGATGCTCCGGCTGTCGCAGCGGCTGACGCTGCGCCACGTCCCGACCGCACCGCGCCCGGCGCGTCCGCACGTCCACCTCGTCGCGCGGGCGGCCATCGCCGCGCTGCTCATCGGGCTCGGGCTGTACGCCATCGACGCGGCGGCCGCCACGCCGCGGCCGACCAGCGGCGCCGTCGGCGCTCCGACCGCGCCGCGGTAGCCGCGCGCCGCGCGGTCACGGCCCGCAGACGGTGATGCGCTCGAGGCGCAGCTCGCCGCCGCCGTTCTCGGAGTAGGCCCACGGCTCGACGACCACCGCGCTCAGATCGATCGGCGCCGCGGCCCGATGGACCTCGGCCCACGCGGTGCGATCGGCCGAGACCTCCCACGTCAGCTGGCCGCCGCCCTCGCGGATCCGCCAGTACCGCTCGGTCGGGACGTACCCGCGCGTCGCCAGGTTGTTGCCGTCGACCTCGGCGGACATCTGCTCGACCGTCACCTTGCCGTGGAACAGGCTGGCCTTGTGATCGGCGGGATCGGTCAGGGAGAGGAACGTGAACGTCCGCGCCAACGTCGCCACCTGCGCGACCTCGAGCTCGACCGAGCCGCCGCGCAGATCGTAGGTCGCGTTCGACTCGTAGCCGGCGTACTCGCCGACCGCGCTCCCCAGCGTGATCACGACCTGGCCGCCAACCTCGACGACGGTGTTGGCGTTGTTGTCGTACGCGCGGAACGCCGGACCGGGCACGCCGTCGTCGAACGAGTCGTCGAGCTGCACCGTGCCGGTCCCGCAGCGCGGATCGAACGGCGTGCAGGCGCCGGCGACGTCGCCGGCGACCTCGTCGCCGTAGGATCGGCCCGACGGGCACGCCGGGTCGGGGAACGAGCAGACGCCAAGCGGCTCGCAGCGTCCCTCGGCGCCACACGCCTGCGCGTCGTCGCAGCGATGGCCGGACAGCGCCGGGCAGCCGCCGAGCAGGGCGGCGGCCAGGATCGCGACGGCGGGTCCGCGCAGGCGGGTCACGTTTCTCGACGCGGCAGCGCGCTTTGCCATGGAGCTCCCTGACGATAGCCCAGAAGGCCGCGCCCCTGGGTGGTGCGTCATCGCGCTGTCATCGACAACCGGCGCGGCCACCACGATCGTCGAGGCATGATGCAGCACCGCTGGCTCGGCTCATGCCACCTCATGGCGTGCGCGGCGATCGCCGTGCTCGCGTGCGACATGGCGGCGACCGCCCCCGCTGAGGACGGCGGCCCGGATGGCGACGCGGCCACGCCCGGCGGCGACGCGAGCGGCCCCGACGCGCGCGTCGACGAGTGCCCCGCGTTGCCGCCGCTGCCGCCGCTGGGCGCGACCGTGTACGTCGCACCGACCGGTCGCGACGACGCGGCCGGCACGGCCGCCGCGCCGCTGGCGTCGCTCGGGGCCGCCGCCGCGCGCCTCCCGACCGGCGGGACGGTGATCGTCGCCGACGGCGTCTACGGTCGGCAGTGGCTGACCGCGCGCGGCACCGCCGCCACGCCCCTGGTGATCCGCGCCGCCGCCGGCGCCACCCCGGTGTTCGACGGCGGCGCGATCACCGCCGACTGGAGCGGCGTCATCACCTTCGACGCCGCCACGCACGTCGTGCTGAGCGGCCTGGAGATCCGCGGCTGCGCGGCCCACGAGTGCGTCGCGGTGGACGCCCCCGCGGTGCTCGACTTCACGATCCGCGACTGCCACGTCCACCACCTCGATGGCGGGCTGCGCTTCGCCGGCACCCAGCTCCGGATCGAGCGCAACCACGTCCACGACGTCGCGCTGGTCAACGCCGACAACGCCGCGGGCGCGAGCGGCTGGCCGTTCTGCGTCGGCACGATGCCGGACCGCGACCGACCCGACGCGCCGACCGCGCGCGACGTGATCATCCGCGACAACCGGATCGAGGACTGCTGGGGCGAGGGCATCGGCGTCTGGTTCGCGGCCGACGTCGTCGTCGAGGGCAACACCGTCGTGAATCCGTGGAACGTCGGCGTCTACCTCGACAACAGCCAGGACGTGACGGTGCGCCGCAACTTCGTCAGCATCGCCCGGGGCCTCGGCGGTGGCGGCAGCGCGGTCCTGCTGGGCACCGAGCCGTACGTCGGCTGGGGGCTCGCGCCGATCGCCAGCCGGCGCGTCGCGATCGAGAACAACGTGCTGGTTGGCGACGGCGGGATCGGCTGGTGGCGCAGCGACGACACCACCGCCCAGAACACCTACGGCGAGGTGGCGATCAGCCACAACACGATCATCGCTACCGACAACGCCATCGGGTTCGCCGCGGTGGCGGGCGCCGCGCCCGCTCCGAGCGGCTGCACGGCGCGCAACAACCTGCTGGTGGAGGCCAACGCCAGCGACGTCGGCGACCGCGGTGCGTGGACGCTCGGCGGCAACGCCTGGGTCAACCGCCCGCGCCCCGCGATCGCCGGGGCCGACGACGTCGCCGTGACGCTGACCGTCCCGACGATCGTCGACGCGGCGGCCGCCCAGGCGCTGGCCAGCGGTGCCGGGGCGGGCGGCCCGGGCACCGGCGTCGATCGCGACTTCGCGTGCGCCCCGCGAGACGCCGCGGCGCCGCGACGGGGCGCGTTCGAGCGCTGACCGATTCACGTCCGTCATCACGGACAACAATCCTGTATCTTGACAGCCACCATCCGCCCGGGTAGACGTATGTCTACCATGACGGATGCCCACGCAGCCCGCGATCGCGCCGCGACCTTCGCCGCGCGCCCCGAGGCCGCGTGACCGACGTCGCCGCCGCCGCCGCCGCGCTCGAGGGCGCGCCCGCGCTCGAGGTGCTGCGCTGGGCCGCCGCCACGTTTCCCCGGGTGGCGCTGGCCACCAGCCTCGGCCCCGAGGACGGCGTGCTGCTCGATCTGATCGCGCGGCACGAGCTCGCGATCGACGTGTTCACGCTCGACACCGGCCTCCTGTTCGACGAGAGCCGCGCGCTGTGGCGGGCCCTGGAGGCGCGCTACCAGCGGCCGATCCGCGCGGTCGCGCCAGCGCAGACGCTGGCCGAACAGGCGACCGAGCTCGGGGACGCGCTGTGGACCCGCGCGCCGGACGCCTGCTGCGCGCGCCGCAAGCTGGCGCCGCTGGCCGCCGAGCTGGCGCGGCACGACGCGTGGATCACCGCGATCCGGCGCGATCAGACCGCCGACCGCGCCACCGCCGCGGTGGTCGAGCTCGATCGCCGGTTCGGGCTGGTCAAGGTGAACCCGCTGGTGGCGTGGACCAGCGCCGACGTCTGGCAACACCTCGCCGCGCACGCGGTGCCGACCAACCCGCTGCACGCGCGCGGCTACCCGTCGATCGGCTGCGCGCCGTGCACGTCGCCGGTGGCCGCCGGCGAGGATCCGCGATCGGGGCGCTGGCGCGGGCAGGCCAAGGACGAGTGCGGTCTGCACCGGCGCGAGGCGCCGGCCCGGCGCCTGCCGGTGGTCGACGGCGTCGCCGCGGGTGGCCTGCGGAGGCCGACGTGAGCGCGGCGCCGGTGTACCCGGTGTTCCTGCGGCTCGACGGCGCGCCGGTGGTGATCGTCGGCGGCGGCCCGGTCGCGGCCAGCAAGCTCGACGGCCTGCTCGCCGCCGGCGCGCGGGTCACGATCGTCTCGCCGACGCTCGACCGCGGGTGCCGCCGCCCCGACGTCACCTGGGTCGCGCGCGGGTTCGTCGACGCCGACCTCGACGACGCGCGCTTCGTGATCGCGGCCGCGCCGCCGGCGGTCAACCGCGCGGTGGCCGCCGCCGCCGCCGCCCGCAACCTGTTCGTCAACGCCGTCGACGATCGCGCCAGCGCCACCGCGTACCTGGGCGGCGTCGTGCGGCGGGGCGACGTCACGATCGCGATCTCGACCGGCGGCGCCGCGCCGGCGCTGGCCGGGCTGTTGCGCGAGGCGGTCGCGGCGCTCCTGCCCGACGATCTCGACGCCTGGCTCGCCACCGCGGTCGCGCTGCGCGCCGAGCTGCGCGGCACCGACGTGCCGCTGGCCGAGCGCCGCGATCGGCTGTTCGCCGCGCTGTGCGCCGCGCGCCAAGGAGGTTCCGCATGACCGCGCTCGTCTCGCTGGTCGGGGCTGGCCCCGGCGATCCGGATCTGCTCACCCGCCGCGCGCTCGATCGCCTGGCCGCCGCCGACCTGGTGCTCAACGACGCGCTGGTGCCCGGCGATCTGCTGGCGTTGGCGCCGCGCGCCCGCCGCTGCTTCGTCGGCAAGCGCGCCGGCCGCCACTCGATCGACCAGGCGACGATCAACGCGCTCTTGGTGCGCGCGGGCCGGCGCGGGCAGCGGGTGGTGCGGCTCAAGTGCGGCGACCCGTTCGTGCTCGGCCGCGGCGGCGAGGAGGGCGTCGCGCTGGCCGCCGCCGGCGTGCCGTTCGAGGTGGTGCCGGGCGTCAGCTCGGCGCTGGCCGCGCCGGCGCTGGCCGGCATCCCGGTCACCCACCGCGGCCTGGCGTCGGGCTTCGTCGTGGTCAGCGGCCACGCGGCGAGCGCGTACGCGCCGATCCTGGCCGACCTCGGCCCCGGCCGCGCGACCGTGGTCGTGCTGATGGGCGTGCGCACGCGCGCCGCGATCGCCGCGTACCTGATCGCGCGCGGCTGGCCCGCCGCGACGCCGGCCGCGCTGGTCGCGAGCGCGTCGCACGCCAGCCAGGCCCGCTGGCTCGGCACGCTGGCTACGCTGGCGGACGCCGACGTCGATCCCGACGCCCCGGCGGTGCTGGTGATCGGCGCCGTCGTCGAGCTGGCCACGACCCTCGCCCCCGCCTTCGCCGCGGCGCCCGCCGCGCGCGTCGCCCTGTGATCCTGGAGCTCCCCGTGACCGACTCGCTCGTCAGCCCCCACCCGTCGCGTCTGCACCTCGCCGCCGGCAGCGACGTCGACGAGTTCGTGGCCAACCTCGCCGCCTTCGAGCGCGGCGAGCTGTCGGCCGACGACTGGCGCCGCTTCCGCCGGCTGCGCGGCGTCTACGATCAACGCCAGGACGGGCGCTCGATGATCCGGGTCAAGGTCCCCGGCGGCGCGATCACCGCGGCGCAGCTGCGGACGATCGCGGACGTCGCCGCGCGCCACGCCGGCGGCATCGCCCACGTCACCACCCGGCAGTGCTTCCAGCTGCACTTCGTCCCGACGCCGCAGGTCGACGCCGCGCTGGCGACGCTGGCCGCCGGCGGGCTCACCACCCGCGAGGCGTGCGGCGACTCGGTCCGCAACGTCACCACCTGCCCGCTCGCCGGGGTCAGCGCCGACGAGCCGTTCGACGTGTCGCCGTACGTCGACGCGATCGTGCGCCACTTCCTGCGCGGGCCGTGGTCGTCGAAGCTGCCGCGCAAGCTCAAGCCGTCGATCGGCGGGTGCTGCGGCGGCGACTGCTCGCAGGCGTTCATCAACGACCTCGGCCTGCTCGCCACCACCGCGGCCGACGGCGCGCCCGGGTTCCGGCTGATCGCCGGCGGCGGGCTCGGCACGCTGCGCCGCTCGGCGATCGTGCTCGACGAGTTCGTGCCGGCGGCCGAGGTGCTGGCCGCCGCCGAGGCGGTCGTGCGGGTGTTCCACCACCACGGCAACCGCGACAACCGCGCCAAGGCCCGCCTCAAGTGGGCGATCGACAAGCTCGGCGCCGATCGCGTGCGCGAGCTGTACGTCGCGGAGCGCGCGACGATCGCGGCGGAGGGCGGCCGGCCGTACGCGCCGATCGCGCTGCCGCCGCCGCCGCCGCGCCCGCGGCTGCCGCTGGCCGCGACCCCGCGCCCGGGCTTCGCCGCGTGGGCCGCGGTGGCGGTGGCGCCACAGCGCCAGGCCGGCTACGCGATCGCCCGCGTCCGCGTGCCGCTCGGCGATCTCACCAGCGGCCAGCTGCGCGCGCTGGCCGCGATCGTCGACACCCACGCCGACGGCGAGCTGCGCACCACCAACGATCAAGACGTCGTCTTGCGCTGGCTGCCCAACGACCGGCTGCCGCTGGTCCACGCCGCGCTGGTCGACGCCGGCCTCGCGCTCACCGGCGCCGGCACGATCGTCGACGTGACCTCGTGCCCGGGCGCCACCAGCTGCCAGCTCGCGGTCACGACCTCGCGCGGCGCCGCGCGGACGCTGACCGACGCGCTGGCGCAGGCGCCGGCGCTGGTCGCCGCGGCGCCCGACCTGACGATCAAGATCTCGGGCTGCCCCAACTCGTGCGGGCAGCACCACGTCGCGGCGATCGGGCTGCAAGGCGGCGTGCGCAAGCTCGACGGGCGCGTCGTGCCGCAGTACCTGCTGCACGTCGGCGGCGCGACCACCCCGACCGGCGCGCGCTTCGGCCGGCTGGTCGCCAAGATCCCGGCGCGGCGCCTGCCCGCGGCGATCGCCGCGCTGGCCGCGCTGGTCGCTCGCGAGCGCCGGCCCGGCGAGGCCGCCGCCGACGTCTTGCACCGCCAGGACGACGCCGCGCTCGACGCCGCGCTGGCCGGGCTCGGCGAGCTCACCGCCGCCGACGCCACCGCCGCCGACTTCGTCGACCTCGACGACGGCGAGACCCGCCACGTCGCCGCGGCGTGATCGGGGGCGGCGACCAGCCCCGCCGCCGCCGCCCGCGTATACTACGGCGCAGCCGTGCGCCGCGCCGTCGCTGCACACCCCACCTCCGCCTGGCGGGGCGCCGCCTGCCGCGTCGCGCTGTTGGTGGCGCTGTGGCTCGTCGGGCTCGGCCCGGCCCACGCCGAGCCACCGCCCACGCTGGTGCTGGTCGCCCCGCCGACCGCGCTGGTCGACGCGGTGACCACCAGCCTCGGCCCGTGGCAGATCCGGGTGGTCGTGGTCACCGCCCCGACGCCGGCCGAGCGGGCGGCGACGACCTTCCGCGCGACCTACGTCGCGACCGTCCGCGGCACCACGCTCGAGCTGTTCCACGTCGGCGAGCCCGGCGTCCAGACCCGGGACGTGCCGACCCGAATCGACGACATCGAGGCCGCGTCGATCGCGCTGACGATCAAGACGTGGATGCGCCTCGGGCCGCCGCCCGCGCCGGCGGACCCGCCGCCGCCACCCGATGGCCCGCCACCCGATGGCCCGCCACCCGATGGCCCGCCACCCGATGGCCCGCCACCGCCGCCGCCCCCCGCGCCGCCCCGCTTCGCCGCGATCGCCACGGTCGGCCTCGGCGTGCGCGTCAACCAGGGCGGGTTCGGGACGCGCGAGCGCCTGGTCATCACCGCCGGCGTCGCCGCGCCGGAGGTCGACGCGACCTTCGGGTGCGACCTCGGCTCCGACGTCGACGTCGACGCCACCACCGTGTGGTCCGAGGCGCTGATCGGCGCACATCTCGGCCACCGGTTCCTGCTGGCGCCGATGTGGACGCTGCGCCCACGCCTCGGCATCGGCGCGCTGCGCAGCCGGGTCGACGGGGTCAACGCCGCCAGCGGCCGCACGATCACCGAGATCAACTACACGCTGTTCCTCGACGCCGCCGTCGACGCGATCTGGCGTCGGGGCGCGTGGACCGTGACCGGCACCGCGGGCCTGAGCAGCGTCCCCTTCGACCTCGAGCTCCGCGGCCAGCTCCGGGTGACCGCCCCGGCCCGGCTGGAGCCGTGGCTGGCGATCTCGGCCGGCCTGCACCTTCCTTGAAAGAAACGTGCGACCCTGGGATGGGATGAGCGCACTAACGGGTCGTGATGGCTGCGGTTAGCCGGACCAGCGACGCCGAAGTGGCGGAGCTGTGCGCGCGCGGCGACCGGGCGGCCCAGCGCGACCTGTTCCTGCGCACCCGCAACGCCGTCCACCACACGCTGTACCGCGTGCTCGGCAGCAACCGCGACATCGAGGATCTGCTGCAGGAGACCTACCTCGCGGTGTTCCGATCGATCGGCAACTACGCCGGTCGCTCGAGCCTGCTCACCTGGTGCTGCTCGGTGGCCACCCACGTCGCCCTGAGCCACCTCCGGCGCAAGAAGCCGGTGCCGGTCGCCCACCTCGAGATCGAGAGCGACGCGCCGTCGACCGATCAGGTCGTGCGCGCCCGCGCGGCGCTGGCCCGCCTGTACCACGCGCTCGATCGCATCGACCCGACCCAGCGGGTCGCGTTCGCGCTGGCGGTGATCGATGGCCGGTCGCTCGCCGAGGTGGCCGAGATGACCGGCGCGTCCCTGTCGGCGGTCAAGACCCAGGTGTGGCGCGCCAAGAAGGCGATCGACAAGCGCGCCGCGGTCGATCCCCTGCTGCGCGACTACGTCACCGATCTCGCGCGCGACGCGGAGGGAGTGGCGTGATGCGCGACGATCGCGATGACCTCGTGCCGCCGGTGGAGCCGCTGCCCGATCTCACCTGGGCCCGCCTCGAGCGCCGGCTGTGGCAGTCGCTCGACGCGCCGCCGGTGGCCGAGGTCGCCCCGACGACGCCGCGCGCGCGCTGGCGCTGGCCGGTGCTGGCCGCAGGCGCGATCGCCGCCGCCGCCGCCGCCGCGATCCTGTGGCCGCGCGGCGACGCGTCGCCGGCGAGCCCGCCAGCGTTGAGCATGCCGGGCGGCACCGCGTCCCCGGCCCGGGTCACCAGCGCCGAGTCGCCGACCTCGCTGGCGTTCGGCGACGCCGACATCCGGCTCGGCCCGCACTCGGCCTTGTTCCTGTCGGGCGACGATCAACGCGGCGTCGACCTGGTGCTCGATCACGGCCGGGCCCACTTCGAGGTCGCGCCGCGGGTCGGCCGCGCGCCGTTCGTGGTCCACGTCGGCGCGGTGCGCGTCACGGTGATCGGCACCGGCTTCACGGTGATCCGCGACGGCGAGTCGGCCCAGGTCGAGGTCGTCCACGGCATCGTCGAGGTGGTCGCCGACGGTCGCCGCGATCGCGTCGCCGCCGGCCAGGTCTGGGACCACGGCCTCGTGCGCGACGGCGCGCTCGCCGGCACCCCGGCGGCCGTGGCGCCGCAGCCCCCCGTGGCCGTCGAGCCACCGCCGGTCGTCGCGCCGCCCGTCGTCGCGGCCCCGCCGGCGGTCGCGATCGCGCCGCCGGTGCGTCGGGCCCCGACCGCGCCGCGCGTCGAGCGCCAGCCGACGCCGGCCGACGAGCCCACCGCCGCCTTCGATCCCAAGGCCGCCTACGCCGCCGCGGCCGCGCTCGAGTCGCAAGCGCCCGACCGCGCCCTCGCCGCCTACCTCGCGCTCGCCGACGCCGCGCCCGCCTGGGCCGACGCCGCGCTGTTCGCCGCCGCGCGCCTCGCGTTCGATCGCGGTGACAGCGCCCGCGGCAAGGCGCTGGCGTCGCGGTACCTGCGCCGATTCCCGCATGGGCGCAACGCCCTCGACGCGCGCGCCCTGCTGGAGCGCCTGTCGCCAACGACCCGCGTGGAGTAACTCATGAGCGCAGTCCGTTCGATCCTGGCCGTCGTGCTGGTGGCCGCCATGGCGTGCAGCGACAAGGGCGGCGGCAGCGGCGATCCCGACGCGCCGGTCGGCGACGGCGATGGCAGCGTCAACGACGGCGACGGCGGCACCACCGGCGACGGCGGCGGCGGCACCGGCGACGGCGGCGGCGGCACTGGCGACGGCGGCACCGCCAGCTGCACCGCGGCCGGGCCGCAGTGCAACAACTGCCTCGACGACGACGGCGACGGCCGCGTGGATGGCGCCGACATCGAGTGCACCGGCGCGCTCGACAACGACGAGTCCAGCTTCTCGACCGGCATCCCGGGCGACAACATCGACACCGTCCACCAGGACTGCTTCTTCGACGGCAACAGCGGCGCCGGCGACGACGGCTGCGACATCCACGTGTGCTGCCTGCTGGGCGCGCCCGATCGCGCGAGTTGCCCGTTCGGCGCCAACCAGTACGACCCGGCGCAGTGCAACACGCCCGAGACCCAGGCCTGCGTCGCGCTGTGCGCCCCGCTCACGCCGCCCGGCTGCGACTGCTTCGGCTGCTGCACGCTGTGCGATCCGGTGACCAACGTGTGCCGCGACGTGCTCACCAACCCGGCGGTCGCGCCCAACTGCGACGCCGACCACCTGAGCGACCCGGTCGCGTGCCCGGCTTGCATCCAGCGCACCGACTGCGGCACGCCGTGCGGCGCCGAGATGTGCGTGCTGTGCCCCGGCCAGGACCCGAACGATCTCCCGCCCGAGTGCAACGGCTCGACGCAGTGCCCGGCCGGCCACGCCGAGTGCGGCCCCGGCGCGCCGTGCCCGACCGATCAGTTCTGCTCGGTCGGCTGCTGCATCGACGGCGTGCCCTGACCGCGGCGGCGGCGGGCCTGGAGCGCCGCGGCCAGCGCCGCCAGCGCGAGCGCTGAGCCCGGGCGGGAGTTGCTCGAGCAGCAGCCGCCCTCGTCGATCGTCGCCAGGCACGCGAAGCCCTCGTCGTCGCCGGCGCGGCAGGTGAGGCCGTCGCCGCACGCCGCGCCCGCCGGGTAGCACGGCGTGCTGCACACGCCCGCCCCGGCCGCCTGCACGCACAGCTTGCTGGCGCAGTCTTCGTCGACGCTGCACGCCGCGCCGAGCGCGGTGGTGCCGGCCGGCGACCGGCAGCCGCCGGCGACGCAGGTCTGCCCGGCGAGGCAGGTCGACGCGTCGACGCAGGCCGTGCCCTTGTGCACGGTCAAGGTCACCGACGAGACGTTGCCCAGGTCGTCGCGGGTGCGGACATCGAGGTCGAGCGTCCCGTCGGGCAGCTCGGCCGGCGTGCGCAGCTCGTACGGCGCCCCGCTGGTCTTGCCCGGTAGCCGGGCCCAGGCGCGGCCGTTGATCCACAGCGCCATCTCGGCGATCGGGCGCGGGCTGTCGACCAGCGCGAACACCGAGAACCGCGACGTCACCGTCGCGTCGGGGGCCGGCACCGCCACGGTGACCGCCGGCGCCGCCGGCGCCGCGCCGGCGCCGATCGCCGCGGTCAAGTGGGTGAACGAGTTCTGGGTCGCGCCGCACTTGCAGTCGCGCTCGCCCATCAGCTCGCCGCACGGCAGCGAGCGGTTGACGAACACCTTGGTGCCGCACGCCGGCAGGTAGGTCATCGGATCGCGGCAGTCGAACTCGTGATCGAGGCCGAACAGGTGGCCGGCCTCGTGGATCACCGTCGTGCACAGCTCCTCGAGCTGGGTCGCGCCCTGCGCGTGCGCGTTGGCGAACGCGAACGCCAGCGCCGACGGCAACGGCGAGCAGTCGCTGGTCAGCGGCGCGACGCCGAGGGTGTTGGCCGCCAGCCCGAGCGCCGCCGGCACGCCCGCCACCATGACCTCGACGTAGCGCCCGCTGGTCGGCTCGTCGGTGACCACCGCGATGTCCCACGGCGCGTAGCGCGCGGCCGTGCACGCCACCACCGCGTCCCAGGTCGCCTGATCCCACACGAACGGCTCGAGCGAGATCGTCGACGGCGTCAGGTTGCGCCCGAGGATCGACGAGGTGTCGCGCGCCGCGTCGTCGTCGCCGACGGTCGCGGTGCAGCCGGCGGCGCAGCGGTTGAGGTAGATCGTGTGCGCGCCACCGCCGGCGCGGGTGCGCGGCGGATCCACGACCACGTAGTCGAGCGGCTGGGCCGCGGCGTCGGCGGTGGCGAGCAACAAGGCGGCCGGCACGAGCCAGCGCTTTCCGACGGACATCGCGCGAAGGTAGCAGGCGCCGCGCCTATAATTCCACGCCATGCTGCGCGCCGCCCCCGCCGCCGATCGGAGCTGGCGCGTCGTCCGCCGCCAGCCGCTGCGCTACCGCGGCGGACGCGATCTCGATCACGATCGGCCAGCCCACGTCCGCGCCGCCAGCGCGCTGACGGTGTGGCGCGACCAGGTCGCGGTGGTGTCCGATGACGCCAGCTTCGTCGCCACCGTCGAGCTCGCCAGCGGGCTGTGTGATCCCATCGCGCTGCCGGCCGGCCCCGACGGCCGCCGCCAGTTCGACCGCGGCCGCGGCAACAAGGCCGACAAGCTCGACCTCGAGGCGTGCGTCGCCATCGACGACGCGCTGATCGCGCTGGGCTCCGACAGCGGGCTGGCGGTCCGGCGCCAGGCCGCGGTGGTCGACGCGCGCGGCGCGCGGCTGGTGGCCCTGCCGCGGCTGTACGCGGCGCTGCGCCAGCCGATCCTCGGCAGCGGCGCGCTCAACCTCGAGGGCGCCACCGTCGTCGCCGATGCGCTGGTGCTCGGCAACCGCGGCGGCGACGTCGGCCCCGACGGCGTCGCCACGATCGACGCGCTGGCCCGGCTGCCGCTCGCCGCGCTGCGCGCGCTCCTCGCCGACCCCGACGGGGCCGCGCTGCCGGCGATCGCGTGGACCCCGCTGGCGCTCGGCGCGCTCGGCGGCGTCGCGCTGCGGCTCACCGAGCTCGAGGCGTGGGACGACGCGCTGGCGTTCGCCGCCACCGCCGAGGCCACCGCGTCGGCCTACGACGACGGCGCCGTGGTCGGCAGCGTGATCGGCGCCCTCGCCGACGGCGCCGCCTGGTGGGCGCCGATCCTCGACGTCGACGGCGCGCCGCTGACCGCCAAGGTCGAGGGGCTGGTGCGCCACCGCGATCGCTGGCTGGCGTCGATCGACGCCGACGATCCGGATCGCCCGTCGGACCTGCTCGAGCTGGAGTTGACGCGCGCGTCCTAGGGGCGCTCCCGCGCCGGCGCTATACTCCCGGCATGGCCCGCACCGCCGGACTCGCGCTCGCGCTCGTCCTGGCTGCCACCGCGTGCGGCACCAAGGCCGCGGGCGGCGAGATCGAGAAGAAGATCGTCGCCTGGGCCAAGGGCCAGCGCCTGGCGCTGACCGCGGTCCGCTGCCCGGCGTCGATCGCGGTCGAGGTCGGCGCCACCTTCACGTGCACCGGCGCGACCGCCAGCGGCGAGCAGTTCACCATCGCCGGGCGCATCACCAGCAAGGCCGGGGCGAACTTCGAGTACGCGCTCGCGGTCGTCGAGCCGACCTACGTCGCCGAGACCGCCGCCGCGATGCTGACCACCGCGCTCGGCCAGGGCCCCACCGGCGCGCCCGCCGCGGTGACCTGCGGCGCACCCGGGCGGCACCGGCTCCCCGCCGATCACAAGCTGACGTGCACGGTGGTCGCGCCCGACGGCGCCGCGACGACGATCACGCTGACCTTCAAGGCCGACGGCGACCTCGACGGCTGGGCCGTGCAGTAGGGCCGGCGCGCGCTACTTCTTGCGGCCGAACAGGCCCGGCAGCTTGTGGCGCAGCCCGCGCAGCCGGTCGCCGAACGCGGTGGGCTGATCCTCGGGCCGCAGCTCGGCGATCGGCGTCAGCGCCGACAGGTCGCCGGTGCGCACGCCCATGCCCAGCGACGCGCGCGCGTCGTTGACGGTCTTGGCCAGCATCGAGTGCAGGTCCTTGCGCAGCTGCACCTTCTTCAGCACCGTGCCGATCTGCCGGGCGAACTCGCGCGCGCTCGGGTAGCGCTGATCAGGCTTGGCCGACAGCGCGCGCGTGATCAGCGCCGCGAACTCGGCCGGCACGTCGGGGCGCAGCGGCTTGAGCGGCTGCACCTGGCACTCGCGCAGCCGGACGTAGGTCTCGTAGTCGTTGGCGCCGTCGAACAGCTTGCGTCCGACCAGCGCCTCCCACATGACCGAGCCCACCGCGAACTGATCGCTCGGCGGGATCGGCCGGCCGCCGCCGACGATCTCCGGCGACAGGTACGACATCTTGCCCTTCACGACGCCCGGCTCGGTGGCCTCGACCCGGCGGTCGGCGGCCAGCGCCAGGCCGTAGTCGATCACCTTCACCATGCCGCGCGTCGTGCACAGGATGTTGTGCGGGCTGACGTCGCGGTGGACCACCGGCGCCGGGCCGTTGGCGTCGACGCGCTCGTGGCCAGCGGCCAGGCCGCGCAGCACGCCGACGCCGATCGCCGCCACCAGCTCCCAGCGCGGCCCCTCGCCGCGCTCGAAGTGCCAGCGGGTCCAGGTGCCGAGGTCGACGCCCTCGACCCACTCGAGGACCATGTAGTAGTTGCCGCGATCGGCGATGAAGTCGCGGACCTCGGCCAGGTTCGGCGACTCGAGCGCCGCGCCGAGCCGGGCCTCCTCGACGAACATCGCCACGTACGCCGGCTGCTCGGCCAGCCCCGGGTGCATCTGCTTGACCGCCACCACCTTGCGGAAGCCGCGGTCGCCCTCGACCTCGGCGCGCCACACGTCGGCCATGCCGCCGCGGCCGGCCACCTCGATCAAGCGGTAGCGACCGCCGATCAGGTCCCCCGGTTTCGGCGCCTCGGACATGCCGCATCATCGCACGCGCCCGCCGGCGCCGCGTACACTGCGTCGATGTTTGTGCGCCTCTCGCTGGCCCTGCTCGCCGCGCTCGCCACGACCACCGCCTGCGGCGACGACGGCGGCGCTGGCCCCGACGCCGGCGTCGCGCCCGATCTGTCCGTCGAGGCCGCCGGGCCGTTCGCGGTCGGCACCGCCACCGTCACGCTGGTCGACGCCGCGCGCAGCCGCACCCTGCCGACGCAGCTGTGGTACCCGGCCGACGCCGGCGCCGCCGCGGCCGCCGCCACCGGCTTCGGCGTCGCCGAGTTCGAGGCCGAGCCCAACCGCACCGCCTACGCCGACCTGCTCGCCGCCGCCGATCCCAGCTGCGCGACCCGCACGGCCCACGCCGCGCGCGACGCCGCGCCCGCCGCGGGGCGCTTCCCGCTGATCGCGGTGTCGCACTGCCACCAGTGCACGCGGTTCTCGACCGCCACGGTCGCCGAACGCCTGGCCAGCCACGGCTACCTGGTGATCGCGGTCGACCACGTCGGCAACACGCTGTGGGATCAGCTCGCCGGCGGCGGCCTGCCGCTCGACACCACCACGCTCGACCTGCGGGTCGGCGACGTCGAGCGCGCGATCGACGCGGTGATGTCGCTCGACCCGGCGATCCCGCGGCCGATCGCGCAGCTCTTCGACGGCTCGACCGTCGGCGTGATGGGCCACAGCTTCGGCGCCGTCACCGCCGGCAAGGTGGCCCAGACCGATGCCCGCATCGACGCCGCGCTGGCCTTGGCCGCGCCGATGGAGAACCCGCTCCTGCCCGGCGTCACCGTCGCCAGCATCGCTCACCCGCTGGGGTTCGTGCTCGCGGTCGAGGACAACTCGATCACCGAGCTCGGCAACAACCTGATCCGCGGCAACTTCGACAAGGCCACCGCCGGCGCGTGGAAGGCCGAGGTCGCCGACGCCGGCCACTGGTCGGTGTCGGATCTGGTCGGCGTCACCAGCGGCTTCGCGCCCGGCTGCGGCGCCGGCACCCGGCAGACCGACGGCCAGCCGTTCACGTACCTCGACGCCGCCACCGGCCGCGGCATCACCGCCGCCTACGCCACCGCGTTCTTCGACGCGTACCTCAAGGCCGAGCCCGGCGCGCTGGCCTATCTCGACGCCGCGCGCCCCAGCCCCACCGTCACGGTCGTCCGGAAGTAGCCATGGCGCCGACCCTCGCGGTGTTCATCGCCACCAGCCTCGACGGCTACATCGCCGGCCCCGCCGGCGAGCTCGACTGGCTGGCGACCGTCGAGCAGCCCGGCGAGTCGTACGGCTACGACGAGTTCTTCGCGAGCGTCGACGCGCTGGTCGTCGGCCGCGCGACCTACGACACCGCCGCGCGGTTCCCGACCTGGCCGTGGGCCGGCAAGCGGGTGATCGTCGCGACCCACCGCCCGCTGCCGCCCGACCACGGCGTCGAGGCGTTCGCCGGCGACGTCGCCGGGCTGCCCGCGCGGCTCGCCGCCAGCCGCCGGGTCTACGTCGACGGCGGCCAGCTGATCGGCCAGTGCCTGGCCGCCGGGCTGATCGACGAGCTCACGATCTCGGTCGTCCCGATCGTGCTCGGCGGCGGCCGCCGGCTGTTCGCCGGCGGCGAGGGCCGCCACCGCCTCGCGCTCATCGCGCACCGCGCGTGGCCGAGCGGCCTGGCCCAGGCCCGCTACCGCGTCGAGCGCTGACCGCTCACGCGGGGCTCCAGCCGTCGACCGAGCGCTCGCTGACGAACACCCGCTCGCGGCCGACGCCGACCACCCGGACCCGCGGCCCCTGGCGCGCCGGATCGGGATCGACCTCGCGGATCAGCCGGCCGTGCGCCGCGACCACCTCGCCGACCTCGAGCACGCCCTCGCGCAGCACCACCGGCGCGGCCGGCAGCTTGAAGCGGCGCACCAGCTCGGCCAGCGGCTGCACCAGCCGCGCGCCCGGCATCACCTCGACCGCGTGGTCGTAGTCGACCTCGACCTGCGCGCCCTCGGGATCGATCAGCGCCACGCCGGTGCCGTCGTCGATCTCGAACGACTGCCCGCGGGCCTCGTAGGCCAGCCGCCGGCCGCCGTCGTCACCGACGATCGCGCCGACCTGCTCGACGACGATCTTGTAGTACCAGCACGGCCGCCCCGACAGCGGCGCGATGATCGGCGCGTCGCCGATCAGCCGCCCGCGCACCCAGCCGGTCGTCGCGCCCGGCACGTCGGCGATCGGGGTCGCCGTCGCGGTCATCCCCGCCCCAGCAGGTTCTTGGCGATCACCATGCGCTGGATCTGCGAGGTGCCCTCGTAGATCTGCAGGAGCTTGGCGTCGCGCATCAGCTTCTCGACCGGGTACTCCTTGGTGTAGCCGTAGCCGCCGAACACCTGCACCGCGTCGGTGGTGACCCGCATCGCCGCGTCGGCGCCGTAGGCCTTGGCGTAGGCCGAGATGATCGACGACAGGTCGCCCTGATCGACCAGCCACGCCGCCTTGTGGGTCAGGAGCCGGGTGGTCTCGTAGGCGATCGCCATCTCGGCCAGGATGAACTGGATGGCCTGGTGCTGCGCGATCGGCACGCCGAAGGTCTTGCGCTCGAGCGCGTAGGCGCGGCTCTCGTCGAGCGCGCGCCGGATCACGCCGGCCGCGCCCGCGGCGATCCACGGCCGCGACCGATCGAAGGTCTTCATCGCGATCTTGAAGCCGCCGTTCTCCTCGCCGAGCAGGTTGCGCGCCGGCACCCGCACGTCCTCGAAGATGACGTCGCAGGTGTTCGACGCCCGCTGCCCCATCTTCTGCTCCTTGCGCCCCACCTTCACGCCCGGGCTCTTGGCGTCGACGATGAACGCCGCGATGCCCTTGTGCTTGAGGCCGCGATCGAACGTCGCCAGCACGGTGTACCAGCCGGCGACGCCGCCGTTGGTGATCCACCGCTTCTGGCCGGTGATCACGTAGTCGTCGCCGTCCTTGCGCACTCGGGTCGACAGGCCGGCGACGTCGGAGCCGGCGTCGGGCTCGCTGCAGCAGTACGCCGCGAACTCGCCGCCGTCGGTCAGCCGCCCCAGCCACTCCTTCTTCTGCGCGTCGGTGCCGGCCACCAGCACCGGCATCGCGCCGAGCATGTTGGCCGCGAGCGACGTGTTGAAGCCGAGGCAGCCGTAGGCCACCTCCTCCTGGATCAGGCAGTGATCGAGGCACGAGCCACCCAGGCCGCCGTAGGCCTCCGGCACCTCGACGTTCATCAGCCCGGTCTCGAACGCGCGCCGGAGGATGTCGCGCGGGAACTCGTCGTGCTCGTCGTAGTGCGCCGCGACCGGCGTGATCTCCTTCTTGGTGAAGTCGCGCGCGGTGGAGATGAGGGCTTCTTGCTCTTCGGTGAGGGACAGGTCGTACGCCACGGCCGGATGCTAGCATCGCGCCGTGCCCGACGATCACGCCGGCCGCTGGATCCTGGGCGAGGCAATCTCCGCCGGCGAGCTGGCCGAGGTGCGGGTCGGTCGCCACGGCGACGAGGCGATGGCGATCAAGCGCTTGCACAGCCACGCGGCCCGCGATCCGGCCCTGCGAGCGCTGTTCACGGCCGAGGCCGAGCTCACCTGCGCGCTCCCGCCGCACCCCCACGTGGTGCGCGGTCGCGCCCACGGCGCCGATCGCGATCGGCCGTACCTCGTGCTCGAGCGCGTGGCCGGCGTCGACCTGCGCGGCCACCTCGGCGTGGCCCACCCGCGCGCGACCGTCGCCGCGCTGGTCGCCACCGCCGCCGCCGGCGTCGCGTTCCTGCACGCGCAGGGCTGGATCCACGGCGACATCGCGCCGGCCAACCTGATCGTCGGCCCGGCCGGGCTGGTGCTGTGCGATCTCGGCTGCGCGCAGCGGATCGGCGCCGACGGCCCGGTGCGCGGCACCGCGGCGTACATGGCGCCCGAGCAGGTGCGCGGCCAGCGCTGGACGCCGGCGGTCGACGTGTTCGCGCTGGGCGTGATCGCGTGGGAGCTCGCCGCCGGCGCGCGGCTGTTCCACCGCGGGCCAAGCTACCTGTCGATGGCCGCGGTGGTCGAGGCCGCCGCGCCGCCGCTGCCCGACGCGGCGCTGGCCCCGCTGGTCGCCGCCGCGCTGGCCAAGGACCCGGCGGCCCGCCCCACCGCCGCGGCGCTGGCCGCCGCGCTCGCCGCGCTCGATTGATCCCCACCCGCGGGGCGATCTTGGTATACGCGCGCCGTGCGCCTCGTCATCGGCATCCTGGTCGCGCCGCTGGTCGCCTGCGGCTTCACGCCGTCGGGCGACGTCGACGGCTCCACCGACGACGCCGCCGCGATCGACGGCCCCGCCACCGACGCCGGCCCGCTCGACGCGCCGCCCGACGCCCGCGCCATCGACGCGCGCGCGATCGACGCGCCGCCGCCGTGCCCGGTCACCTACCCCGGCGGCTACCGCGTGATCACGGCCAGCCAGAGCTGGCGCGCGGCCGAGGCCGACTGCGAGGACGACACCGCCGGCCTCAGCCACCTCGCGGTGATCGACGACGCGGTCGAGCTGGCCGCGATCAACACGGCGCTCACCGCCGCCGGCGCCCCCGACGTGTGGATCGGCGTGATGCGCGACGCGCCGCAGCCGTGGGTGTGGCGGGTGGTCACCGGCGGCAGCGCCAGCTACTTGCCGTGGGAGACCGGCCAGCCCGACAACCAGTCGGGCGATCAGCAGGTGGTGTCGCTGATGCGCGCCAGCGGGCTCATCCGCGACGTCAGCACCGGCTCGTCGACCGACCGCGCGGCGCTGTGCGAGTGCGATCGCCGCCCGCCGACCAACGCCGACTACACGCCGTAGGTCGCGCGGGCCCGCGGTCGCGCGCTACTCGCCGCGCTCGGCGGCGCGCTTGGCGCGAGCGGCGTCGCGCTCGGCGTCGCGCCGGGCCTGGGCGTCGGCGGCGTTGCGCGCCGCGCGGGCGCCGAAGATGAAGCCGATCAGGATCCCGGTCAGCGCGACCATCGGGATGAAGAAGATGTGGCCGAAGGTCACGCGGCACCTCCGTCGCCCGGATCCTTGGGTGACTTGGCGGTCGCCTTGGCCGCCTTGCGCTTGGCGTCCTCGTCCTCGACCTTGCGCAGCTGCTCCTCGAGCCGCGCGATCTCGAGCTTCATCGCCTGCTGGCGGCGCCACATGATCACGAGGAAGCCGACCGCGAGCAGCCAGATCGCCGCGTAGGCCATGACCACGTGGCGGTTGTTGGTGGTGATCTCGCGGGAGGTCTGGTTGTGCTCGCTGGTGCGCAGGCGCGCGACCAGGTTCCACCACCAGTCGTGGTCCTTGATCAGCTCGTCCTCGCACACCTGGCGCATCGCGCTGTGCTGGCTGGGCGGCGCCGGCTTGCCCGCCTCGGGCTTCGGCGGCGGGCCCGCCAGCCGACACATCGGCGCCTCGCCGGTCGGCGGCGGCGCGGGCGGTTGGGCCGGCGGCTCGGGCCGGATCGCGACCGGCGCGGCGGCCGGGTCGGCGCTGCCCGCGGCGGGCGCCGCAGCCGGGTCGGCGCTGCCGGCGGCGGGGGCGGCAGGCGCGGCGCTGCCCGCGGCGGGCGCGGCAGCCGGGTCGGCGCCGCCCGCGGGCTGGGCCCCGACCGGGGCGACCCACGCGAGCGACAACGACAACGTGACGATCGAGACGAGTGTCCGCATGGCGACCTCGGGAGAACTGCGGTGACGGGTCATGGCTCGAGGATCCCGGCGTCGAGGCCGCGCTCGCGGACGGCGCGCAGCCGGCGGGCGTCGCGGATCGCGTCGATCCGCACCAGGAACAACAGCGCGCACACCAGCGCGAAGGTCAAGACCGACAGCCAGAACGTGCCCTTCATCGACGCGTCGAGCTGCGCGACCACCTTGGCCTTGGGGTGGGCGCTGGCCTGGCCGAGCTTGTCGGCCAGCTTCACGGCGAAGTACACCAGCGGCACGTTGACCATGCCGAAGATCGCCAGCCCGGCGCACAGCGGCTCGCTGCCCGGCCCGGCGAACCGCCGCACCAGCGCGTAGCCGAGCATCGTCAGCCACAGGATCAGCGACGTCGTCAGGCGCAGCTCCCAGATCCACCAGTGGCCCCACGCCGCCTTGCCCCAGATCGAGCCGGTGACCAGGCCGATCGCCCCGAACAGCACCGCCAGCTCGCCAGCGGCGAACGCGACGTCGTCCCACTTCGGATCGCGCTTGACCAGGTAGCCGATCGAGGCGCCCCCGCACAGGAACACCATCGAGAACAGCATGAACCAGTTGGGCACGTGCCAGTAGAAGATCTTCTGGTTGAAGAACAGGTTCTGCTCGAGCTTGGTCACGTAGAAGACCAGGTACAGCGTGCCGGCCAGGCCGACGGCCGCACACGCCGCGAGCAGCGGGACGAGGTAGCGTCTCATTCGATCACCAGGGCTTCGAAGGTCCACAGCGCGACGACCGTGAAGATGCAGTCGTAGGCGGCCAGGAACTTGATCCAGAACCAGGCGTCGGCGTCGCTGGCCGCGAGGATGGCCGCGGTCGCCTTGGTGCCCGACATGATCATCGGCACCAGGATCGGGTACAGCACCACCGGCAAGAGCACGTCGCGCGACTGGATGCGGAGCAGCATCGCCGCGAACACCGTGCCGACGATCGCGAAGCCGATCGCGCCCAGCACCAGCACCAGCACCAGGTCGAGCACCGCCGCGCCCAGGTCGACGTTGAAGAACAAGAGGCACAGCGGCAAGACGACCGCCTCGACCGCCACCACCAGCAGCGCGATCGCCACGGTCTTGCCGGCGAAGATCGCCAGCCGCGGCGCCGGCGACAGCAACAGCGCGCGCATCGTGTCGCCCTCGCGCTCGCGCTCGAACGCGCGGCCCAGGCCGATCGTCCCGGCGAACACCACCGCCGCCCACGCCACACCCGGCACCGCCGCCACCAGCGCCTTCTGATCCTTCACGAACGAGAACGAGAACACCACGACGATCACCGCCGCGAACAGCGCCATCGTGTACAGGATCTCGCGGCTGCGCAGCTCGACCTTCAGGTCCTTGCCGGCGACCGCGGCGACCAGGCGCAGGGTTCCCACGGGGCCGGTTGTACGCCGGGCCACGCCAGCGGAACAAGTGGCGGCGGCCGGCTCAGCCGGCATGGGCGTGGTAGCGCTCGCGCAGCGCCGCGTACGAGTACCCCGCCGGGTCGCGCTCGTCGCACGCCAGCTTGCCGCCGACCAGGATCGCGACGTGATCGGTGACCCCGGCGATGGCCTCGAGGTCGTGGGTCACGCACACCACGATCGCGCCGTCGGCCTTGGCCTGGCCCAGCCGGGCGCCCAGCGCCAGCGCGCCGCCGCGGTCGAGGCCGGTGAACGGCTCGTCGAGGAGCAGCAGCGACGGCCGGGCCAGGAGCGCCCGGGCCAGCGCCAGTCGCTGCACCATGCCGCGCGAGTAGGTGCGCACCGCGCGCGCGCGGGCCCGCGGCTCGAGCCCGACCTCGTCGAGCAGCGTCTGGGCCCGGGCCGCGCCGTCGGGCACGCCGTACAGGGTCGCGAAGAACTCGAGGTTCTCGATCGCGGTCAGCTCGCCGTAGCACAGCGAGCTGTGGGCCAGGAGGCCGATGTCGGCGCGCAGCCGATCGTCGAGCTTGCGCCGGCGCTCGCCCTCGAGGTACCCGACCGTGCCGGCGGTGGCGCGCACCAGCGTCGACAGGATGCCGAGCAAGGTCGACTTGCCGGCGCCGTTGGGGCCGAGCAGCGCGCACACCGAGCCGGCGGTGAGCGTCAGATCGACCGCCGCCAGCGCGCGGTGATCCCCGTAGCGCTTGCTGACCTTCTCGACGACGATCGACGAGAGCATCCGCTACTTCGGCTGCTGCTTGTACAGCGTCTCGAGCTGGGTCATCAACGCGGCCCGGCGGGCCGGGTCGGCGCCGCTGGCCTCGAGCGCGGCCAGCTCGTCGAGCAGCGCGTCGAACCGCGCGGTCGGCAGCGTGCCCGGCTTGGGCCGCACCAGCGCGAACACCGTGCCCAGCGTCAGGAGCACCAGCACCAGGCCGCCGACCGCCTTGCGGCCGTAGGTCCGCCACCCCGCCTCGTGCGGCAGGTCGTGGATCTCGAACTGCATCGTCTTGCCGGGCAAGATCGTGATCGGCGACAGCACCATCCACTGGCCGCGCTCGTCGGTGGCGTCCTCGACCTTGAACTTGACGCCGTCGGGCAAGACGACGTTGGCGCCGCCCATCTTCTTGATCTCGATGCCGCTCTCGAACGTGCCGAGCGGCAGCGGCATCGACCAGCGCACCGTGCCGTGGTCGACCTTGAGCGAGAACCCGGCGATGAACTGCATGCCGCCGGGCGGGATCGGCCGCCGGATCACGAAGCCCTTGGCCGGATCGACGCCGACCATCGCCTGGAAGTCGTCGCGGACGATCGCGCCCTGGAAGCCCACCGGCAGCGGCAGCACCAGATCGTCGGGGCGGGCGTCGGTGCCCGACAGGTACGGCGCCCACGACGCGTTGCGGATGCCGAAGCTGCCGCGCACGCCCAGGAACACGTCGTCGAGGAAGCTGGTCAGGCTCCACTGGAACATGATCCGCGGCATCACCAGCACGGTGATCGCCGCGCCGCGATCGGCGCCGAGCTGGAACGGCGCCGACAGGTACGTCTGGTTGTGCATCACCGCGCGCACCGCGTAGGCGCGGTCGCCGCCGGTGGCCACGCCGGTGAAGCTGGCGCCGGCCTCGCCGCGCACCAGCCACGCGACGTCGACCGTCGCGCGGGCGCCGACGCCGGTGGTGGTCAAGGTCGCGGTGCCGACGGCGGCACCGTCGATCGCGATCCGCAGCTCGACCTGCCCGGCCGGCACGCCGGTGAAGGTGGCCACGCCGTTGGCGAGCTGCCCGACCAGGTCGGCCTCGGCGGCCGGCGCGCCGACGCGGCGCAGCGTCACCGCGCGGTCGGTCAGCGGGCCGCCGTCGTGGGTCAGCGTCAGCACCAGCGCGCCCGGCGCCAGCGCCGGATCGGCGGTGACCGGGGTCGCCTGCAGCTTGATCGAGTCGAGATCGACCAGCGGCGGCCCAAGCACGGTCTTGGCCACCGGCTGCCCGGTGACCAGGTCGATCAGCTCGGCCGCGGTGCCGTCCTCGGGCACGCCGGCGAACTGCACCCGCACCGCGCCGGCCGGCAGCCCGGCCTTGGGCTGCTCGTCGAGGCGCGACAGATCGTCGACCGCCGGCGTCGTCGCCGCGCGCTTCTCGCCCGACAGCATCACCCGCACGCCGGCCATGCCGTCGAGCAGGATCGGCAGCGAGGTGAGCCGGTCGAAGCCACCGCCGCGCGGCAACAGCGCCATCGCGAAGTAGGTCGTCGCGCCGCGCTTGTCGAGGCCGGTCCAGGTCACGCGGCCCGACGCGTCGGTGCGGGCCACCTGCGCGCTCACCTGCTGATCGTGGCGGTACCCCGCCAGCACCACCGGCAGGTCGGCCAGCCCGGCGATGTCGGTGAAGTCGTCGTAGCTCAGGCGCGCGGTGATGGTGTCGCCCTTGTCGCCCTGCTCGGGGCGCGGCTGGCCGCTCATCGTGCGCGGGCTCATCGGCGGTCCGCCGGCGGCGCCGCCGCCCATCGCCGGCGCGTCGCCGGCCATCGGCTTGGTCGACAGCATCAGCCGGATGCCACCCGACTGCGGCATCGGGAACTGCCCCGACTCGATCGGCGCGTCCTCGCCGGGCACGCTGGCCTTGACCAGCGTCCCCATCGCGATGTCGGTGAAGGTCGCGCGGCCTTCGGCGTCGGTGCGGGCGCGCTTCTCCTCGGGCGTGCCCTGGCCGTTGGCGGCGGCCAGCGTCACGGTGATCTCGACGCCGGTCACCGGCTGCGAGCGATCGCCGGCGATGACCCGCACCGTCACGGTGCCGTCGCGCAGGGTGGCGTCGGGCAGCGGCTGCCCGATCGCCGCCGCCGGCTGGGCCTCGGCCGTGGGGATCGCGACCAGCGCAAACGTCGCGGCGATCAGCGCCGCGGACAAACGGACGATCATGACGCCACCTCTTCAGACGGGCTCGCCGCGTCGGTCGCGCGCGCCTCGATCACGGCCGCCGGGGTCTCGGTCTCGGTCGTCGTCACGGCCTCGGCCACGGTCGCCGTCGCGGCCTCGGGCGCCGTCACGGTCTCGGTCACGGCCGCGGTCGCCGTCGCGGCCTCGGTCACGGCCGCGGTCGCGGTC